>Ga0335081_10000198_pt1 | contig 114230 bp, 92 predicted proteins | sample Lox_Sample_35_FD_206713 | JGI IMG/M metagenome (GOLD analysis project Ga0335081, IMG submission 206713) | Soil microbial communities from Loxahatchee National Wildlife Refuge, Florida, United States - Lox_Sample_3.5 | ecosystem: Environmental > Terrestrial > Soil > Wetlands | place: USA...
ACGATCTCGTCCACGACATCGTACACGCAGGGAATGACCACCAGCGTGAGGAGCGTTGAGGCGGCCAGGCCGCCCATCACCGCAAGGGCCATGGGCGTGCGCAGCGCGGCCCCTTCCCCGAATCCGAACGCGAGGGGAAGGAGCGCAAGGATCGTCGTGAGGCTCGTGATCACGATGGGCCGGAACCGGCGCTCTCCCGCCGCAAGGATCGCCTCGCGGCGCGAGACGCCCTCAAGCCGCAATTGACGGATGGCATCGAGGAGCACGATGGCGTTGCTCACCACGATGCCCACGAGCATGATCACCCCGATCAGCGCCATAATGTTGAACGATTTCCCCAGAATAAAGAACAGGGGCACCACCCCTATTACGGCAAGGGGCACGGTGCAGATGATGACGAAGGGATGGACCAGGGATTCGAGCTGCGCCGCCAGAACCATGTAGACAAGAAGGATGGCCAATGCAAGCGCGGCAACGAGGCCTTGGAACGATTCGGCGCGCTTCTGTTCGTCTCCCGATATTTCCAGCCGGCATCCCGGCGGAAGCTCCATCGCGCCGAGCCTCTGACGAACGCGCTGCATCACGTTGCTGAATGCCGCACCCCCGGCGAGCCCGGCCGTGATCCGTGCCAACCGTGTTTGGTCGTGACGCAGGATTTCCTTTGGGGAAAAACCCTGCTTCACCTGCGCCACGTCCTGGAGGGGAACGCTGGAACCGGCCTCGACAAGCATGAACCTCGAGAGCTGCGGCCTGGTCATGGCCGGAAATTTGACGGTGATGTCCTTGAGCTCGCCGTTGCGGTTCCATTGCCCGGCGTTCCTGCCAAGCAGTTCGTCGGAAAGCTGGGTCGCGATGTCGGCGGCGCTGGCATTGTAGTCGCCGGCCCGGAGTCTGTCGACGACTATCTCGATGGAGGGGGCTCCCTGCTCGAAGTTTGAGGACACGTTCGCCAGTCCGGGGACCTTCCGCAGCGCGACGGCGATGGAGTCGGCGGCCTTCTCCAATATGTCAAGATCGTCGCCCTTCACCTGCACCACCACCGGAGGCTCGCCCCGGCCCAGCACGTTTTGCAGCACGTTCTGCTCCGGCTTGTATTGGATGGTGACCCCGACTCCCGCGATGCCGGACTTTGAGAGAAGGGCCGCCGCCCGCGCGGCGTCCATGGTCCGGCGCGGATCGAGCACCACCCGTATTTCGGCGGTGTTCTCGTCCTGCGGCTGATTATTGGACGTCGCGATGCTGGTCGTCACCACCGGCCCGCTTTCGCTGTAAACGGTTTGTACGGCGTCGCCGAGCACCGATTTGATGAGGTTTTCGATGCCGCTTACGGTTTGCGCCGTCCGCTGAAGGCTCGTACCTTCTGGAAGATGCACGGCAACGGTGAACTGGCGGGACCCGACGGCGGGGAAAAATTCGGTGCCCACGAAGGGTATCATGGCCGCGCTTCCGGCCATGAGCGCGGTCGCGCAGACCAAAACCGTGCGCCGCCGTGAGAGCGCTTTTTCGAGAAGGTCGCGGTACCAGGCGAACCGCAGAGACCGGTGCAGCTGCCTTTTTCCGAGAAACCGCGACGCCAGCATCGGAATGAGGCTGAGCGCCACGACGAGGGACGAGAACAGCGCGAACGTCACCGTCCACGCCTGGTCGCGGAACAGCTCCGCGGAAATCCCGTGCATGTACACGATCGGAAGAAAGACCACCACGGTCGTGATGGTCGAGGCGAGCACCGCGGTTCCCACCTGGGCCGTTCCCTTGACCGCCGCTTCACGGATGGGAATTCCCGACTCGAAATTCCTGATGATGTTCTCCACCACGACCACGGCGTCATCCACGAGGCGGCCCGCGGCGAGCGCCAGCCCTCCCAGAGTCATGAGGTTGAGCGTGAGCCCCCGGAAGTACATCAGGTTGAACGTCGCGACGATGGAAAAGGGGATCGCAACGCCGATGATGACCGTCGGTCCGAGTTGCCGCAGGAAAAAAAGGAGGACAAGGATCGCAAGAAATATCCCGACGAGGGCCGCCTGCTTCATTTCGCCTATCGATTCATCGATGAATTTGCCCTGGTTCGCGACAATCGTGAATTCGTACCCGGGCAGCGTTGCGCGCAGATGCTCTATTTCATGCACGATTTCATTCACGGCGGTAATGGTGTTGAACCTGCTTTCCTTGTACACCCGGAGCCCGATGCACCGCACGCCGTTGATACGGGCGATGTTCTGCGGATCCTTGTTGCACAGCGCCACGGTCGCGACATCCTTGAGGCGTATCGGCGTCTTGGCCGCCGCAGAGGTGTCCTGGCCGGTCGACGGAACTGCGTTCTGGCTGAAGCCGACGACAAGGTCTTCGAAGTCGGCGAGCGAGTTGAACACGCCCGTGCCTTTCACGACGTACTTGAGCCCAAGCTCGGTGATCGATCCGCCCGACACGTTCCGGTTGAAGTTCTGTATCTGCGTGGCGATCGCGGCCGCCGACAGGCCGTATGCCTGCAAGAGATAATCGTTGGTCTTTATTTCCACCTCGTCCTGGTCTTGGCCGCAGATCTCGACGTCCGCGATCCCCGGTTGCCGTATTATCTCGGTCCGCACGCAGGTTTCGGCGGTCTTGCGCATCGCGTTCATGTCGTCGATTTTCCTGTTTGAGAATGCCAGTATCATGACGGGCTCGTCGTTGGGATCGTAATGCGTGACGTCGACGGCGTCCATGTCGGAAGTCTGGGCGAATGCCGTGACCGCCTTTTGTAAATCAAGGAGCGCCTCGTTCATGTCGGTGTTCCAGGCATACTCCACAGTGATGTGGCCCATGCCGACGGCGCAGGTTGAATACACGCCGGACGCGCCGCGCTGGCGAACGGCCAGCGCCTCAAGTTTCTGCACGTACTGTTTCTCGATTTCCTCGGGAGGCCGCTCGCCCGCAGTGAGGGCGATATACAAGCGGGGATTGTTGAGGGTCGGGAAGAGCTCCATGCCGAGCCGTTTGTACGAAAGCGCGCCCAGCAGGAGCACGGCCAGGGCGGCCATGAGAACTGCCACCGGGTTCTTCACCGAAAATGCGACGAGTTTTTGCATGGCGGTTTGCCGGGTTACTCCAGAACCTTCACCCGGCTGCCGTCCTGAAGGGTCTCGAAGCCCTTAACGACCAATCGATCCCCCACCGAGACTCCCTGGAGTATCTCGATCCGGTTGTCGCTTTCTATGCCGGTCTTGATCGCGCGAAGCTGGGCCCGGCCCCGGTCCACCACAAAGACGCTGTGGCCCTTGAGGTCGGAAAGCACCACGGTCTTGGGAACAACAACCGTGCTGTCTTTGTGCGCGACCACGATGTCGGCCTTGACGAACATCCCGGGAAGGAATTTCTTCCCCGAGTTGTTGATGATGCATACGGCCTCGAACGTGCGCGATGTCGGGTCTATAGCGGGAGAAATCTGCGAAACAGTACCCATGACAGTGTCATTTTGCACTGTGTAGTTGGTGACCAGCACGGTCTGGCCGAGGCGAAGGTCGGCCATGTCCTGCGCGGGCAGTTTGCACTGAAGGTAGAGACGGGAATATTCCATGGCCGACAGCATCACCGATCCGCTGGGCACCCTGGTGTTCTGCGTGTAATACGGAAGCGCGGTGAGCACACCCGCAAACGGGGTCTTGATGAACAGTTTGGACTCCTTGAACGCTGCGTCCGTATAATTGTATTTGGCGTTGGAGTACGCAAGTTGTGCGTTCTGCAGATCGTTGGATGCGGCCCCGCCCTTGTCGTACAGCGACTGTTCCTGCGAAAGCGTGTTCCGCGCTATGTCTTGTGAAAGCTTCTGGGCTTCCACGCGGTTGGTGCTTTCATAATCCTCGTCGGAAAGCCTGATGATGGTGTCTGTCTCCTCGACCCAGTCGTTGAGGGCGTACGGCTTCTTCGTTCGCGGGTTTACCTGCAGGCTGTAATACGCCGTCACCTCACTCGATAGCGTGACTTCCTTTTCGGCATTTACGGTCCCGGTCGTCTCCAGGAGCCGCGAAATCGATTGCGGCTTCACCTCCTGAGCCGAAACCGGCACGATGACCGTGGTGCCGTCTTGCGATTGCTGGCTCCCGCAGGAGGCCAGAATCATGGCGGCGACGCCGCCGAGGACCATCTTGACTGTGCGCATGCCGTTCAATCCTTGATGGGCGTGATATCGGGAAAAACCGGTTTATCCGCTTCAAAATCCCACAGGCTCAGGACTTTCATGTTGAGCATCTCGATCTTGAGATTGACTATCGCATTTATCAAGGCGCTCTTGGCCTGGGTGAGTTGGATCTCGTACTGGTTGAGGTCGAGGGCACTCATCGCTCCGGTCTTGTACTTTTGGACGTTGAGGTCGTAGGTGAACTGCGCGTTGTGCTCCGCTCCGCGCGCGATTTCGATCTGGGAACGGAGGTTGAGTATGGTACGGTATTCCTTGCGGATCGACAGAACGACGGTGGTCTTCTCGTTTTCGAGCGTGAGCCGATTCATGCGGACCCCTAGTTCGGAGGCCTTCACGTTTGCACGGTTGGCCCCGAAGTCCCAGAGCGGAATCTGGAGTGACACCGAAAGCGCCTCGCTCTTGGCCGGGTTCTGAAACAAGGTGTTGAGGTCCCTCGAGTTCCCTGCGAGGCCGACGGACGCGTTGACCGCACCGCTCGCGAAGCCGCTGCTGCGCGTCTGGAGGAGGTTGAACTCGGCGTTCCGGAGGGTAATGGCGTCCTGGCGCAGCTCCATTCGCTTTTGCAAACCATTGGCGACCGCCTTTTCCAGATCGATGGGAACGGGGCGGGCCGCGGTATCCACAACGATAACGATCATGGAATCGATGCAGATCGCGAGACGCTGCTTGAATGCCTCCGCCGCATTCTCCCAGGTAACCTCGTTGTTCTGCATGCCCGATTGGCTCTGCGCAAGGGTGACCTCCGATTGATAGAGATCCGATTGGGCGGAAATCCCGAGCAGGACTTTGTTTTTGGTGATTTCGTAGCTCTGCTGATCGTCGCGCAACTGGTCCTTGGCTATTTCATAGTTGACCTGGTCCTCGTACAACCCGTAAAAATCGAATGCAATGTCATGCTCCATCGAAAGGACCTTCATCGCATAGACCAGCTGGCTGTTCTCCAGTGTCAGCCTCGCCTCGTCCAGCGTCGTCCTGAGTTGATTATAAAGGAGAATAGGCTGTGAATATCCGATGGTAGTACGGTAATCGAATGACTTGTTTTCCCTGTTGAAAAGGCCCGTGTACAAATCGTTCCAGCCCGCGTCGCCGACCAGCGTGATCGTGCCGCCCGTGAGCCAGACCGGCTGCGACAGGGTGAGATCGGCGTTGGATTGCAAATTACGGCTTGTGGCCCAGAGGTTGTAGGTATTATTGAGCTGCAGGCTGTTTGAAAAGCCCAGGGGCGTAAGCGACAATGCGACGCTCAGTTTCTGGCCGGCGGCCGCGGCGCGATACGTCTCCTCGCTCTGTTCCAGCGCGAGCTTGGCCTGCACCACCTCGGGGCTTTGCCTCAGGGCAATGTCCAGCGCCTTCTGATATGTCAACGTGTCCGCGGCGATCCGCGAACCGGGCAATGCGCACGCGACAAAAACGATAAGCCACACGTTCTTCATTGTTGTTTTACCCATTTGACGGCGTCGCCGACCACAAACGGCATTCCGTCCGCCCTGTCGGTGAGCTCCACGGTGGACGTGCCGGCCGAACAGTGGAACCGTCCCAGCAAGTTCCATCCGACCTGGATGTCCTGTAAGTCAAGTGGGGCGTCCGAAACGCCGTCGTCGTGGTGAACAACGTAGTGAAAGGTCCCCCGCGTCGCCTCCTGGCCTCTCCTGCCACCGAAGCCTTGACGGAACCCCGCACCGTTGTAGTAGGCGAAGATTTCATACGTGCCCGGTTGCTTGAGCGCCGCACGCCAGGCTATCCGTTTTTGTCCGGTTCCACTTTTAATATAATAGGCCGAACGCACATACCTGCCGTAGTAGAGCGGACCGGCAACCTGCGTCCAGTCGGCCGGCGGATCGAAGAACCGCATCGCCGCGTAGCGGTCCGGCATGGAAGCTTTGCCGAAAATCCGGTCGAGTGCGCCGGACGCGGGCTTTGTCTCAACGGCGAACCCCGAATCTTGGTCGTCCACGATCACGGCGCCCTGTTCGGCCTCGTGCACGGCGTCTATCACGCGGTCGCCCTCAAAGGGAACCCCTTCCTTGTCAAAATCGACACGGTCGAACCCGTAGGTTATTGTGGCCGGAATATTGCGCGAAATAAATGTTCCTATCGAGAGCATGCGGGGTGGATTGTCCGTCATTATGCCGATCTCCTTGCTCTGCCGCGGCGCGAAGGCGACGATCCGTTCCTCGGTGCCGCTGATGCCGCGGCCTGCGGCGGCACCGCCGAACCGCCTCCCGCCAAACGATCCCGTTCGTACGGTCAACCTGATAAGTCCCTCGGCGGATTCCGGATTCCAGACTTCCAGGCTCACCTTGAAACGGTTTGCGCCCTTGTCCCGCACCTCTGCCGCGGCGACATTTTCCACGACGTATCCCGGAAGCGCGTGCGGCCGGTAGCACGCCTGGGCGGCGGGCATGAGATCGAACCCGAATCGTTGCTTAACATCCGAGATCAAGCCGCCTAGGTCGATCGCCTTGAAACGGCTTTGTGCGAGCAGGTCGCGCATATAGTCGTCGAACGATTGCGGCGGAATGTTCTTCTGCATGTCGGCGATCAGATAGTCGCCGAGCGCCCCGACGACATCGCGCAACAGCGGCCGGTTCCGCTCGTCACGGCATATCTGGCCGAAGCTGCCGTTTTCAAGCAGCAGATTTACTTTTTCGTCGGTTGACGCGCCGGTAAAGAAGGTGCGCGTCACTGGTCCGAAGCCGCCCGCAGCGCGTTTTCTAAAATAGGATTCAAGAGCCGGACCGAACAGCGGGCACTGGTCGGCCCGTATGGCGCGGGCATACGAAACGTACTCCGGAAAGACGAAGAGGTTCACCGCCGGAACGCCCACGGCAGGCAGCCAACCAAACGCCCAGGCCGCCGCACTGTTTCGGTCCTGCGGTCTGAGCATGAGTTGCCTTCCCTCGTTATCGCGAAAGAAGGTCGCGGACACGAAACGCTGGAAAAGGGCGCTTTGCCGTTCCATCGGCGTCTGCGTTGCCTGCTCGTTCTGCCTGCGGTTCCCGAAATCGGACGGCGTCCTGCTGAAATCGGCGTCGGTGAGCGTGAACCCGTTTTCCGGCAGCAGCGCCATTTCGGGCTGGATCGCCTCGTGACCCGAGGTCCACAGCCGCGAAAAATCGGTGAACTGCAGCGGAACCTCCACGGCCGAAAACCGCCTGTAGGGGTAGTCGGCCTTGAGCCGGCCTTCAAAGTCTGCCCTCAGGACACGGATTTGCGATGCAACGGTATCGGCAGGAAGTTCCTTTAAAAACGGTTTGTAATATCCATGATTCGCAAGTGTAAAGAGGCGATACTCAACCGAATCGACCCTGACCGCCGACCGCACATACGGTCCGATGATCACCGTGACGCCGGGAAGGGGCACTTCGGGCGCGAATGAGTTCCCCGGCAAGGCAGCGCCCTGGCTCAAAACGGTGAGCCCATGTCGGGTCGCCACCGAAACGGTGAATTCCGTGAGCCCGGCGTCGCCGCATTCCGGATGCTCGGAGGAAAATCCCGTGCCGGCGCGAGGGTAAAAGCCGGTTTCCGGGGTGAGAAGGACGAAACGGTTGTTTACAAATGAAAACCGCGGCAGCCTTTGAAGGAAGAAGACGGCCGAACTCCTCTTCACATCGTCTGAAGATACATCGAGATAACAGGCGCGCTCGTCGATGGTGCCTTCGTAGCTCACGGTCACGGTATCCAGTGAGCCCGGCGCCAGAGGCGCGCCCGGTTCGACCAGAAGCAGATCCAGCGAGCGGCGGAATGTCGATCCCTTTCCGCCCAGCACTTTCTTCACAACTAGTCCGGGATTGAGCCGCAGCACGTATTGACCGACCGGGGCTGTCCCGCCGTTGCATAAAACGAGCCGCGCCGTGCCCCGGATCGTCTTGCCGGTGTGGGTAAGCGACAGATCATCGCGCGCTATGGTCACACTGGGAGCGCCGAAATAGCGCTCGTGTTGCGCAAGGATTTCCATCCTCAATTGCTGCCCTCGAATGTTGCCTGCAACTATCGTAACCGCGGTCGTTCCCGCCGCGCCGATCAGCAGCAGCGAAAGCACGAGCGCCGCTCGGTGAACCGCCTCCGATTGCGGCAAACGCTCCAACCGCAGGCCAGCAATAAGGACAAAGGAAAGGCCGAGCAGGAAATATGCGCACCTGACCGCCGCAGCCGCGTTCGGGAACCCGAATCCGGTGAAATCCGAAGCCATCAGCGGCGCCCGCAGCGACGCAAAATCGAAGGTTGAATAGAGCGTATCGGGTAGAAGGAAAAACGCCATGCCGAGCGAACCGAGGAGCAGCAGAAGCGATACGGGCTGGCTGCGGACGAGGGACGTGACGACAAAGGAGAACCCGATGCAGAACACCAGCGTTGGCAGGCAGATGAGCAACGGATAGAACGCATAGGCCGCGAAATTCACCGGAACGCCCCGGGAGAAGGCATTGAAAAGAAATGCGATTGCGAGCGCCGCGCAATCCAGACACGCAAAAACAAGAAGGTTGCCGCACACCTTGCCGATTACGTAGCCCACATTGGAAATGGAACGGATGTACACGGCGTCAGTGGTGTCCAGAGTCCGGTCGCGCTTGACAAAATCGGACGCAAGAATGACCGCCACCGCCGATTGAAGAACGTTCACCAGCAACATGGTAAGGTACGGGATGTCGGCGGGGATGGCCTTCACCACCCACGCGTTTATCTGTCCCGTTCCGAAGACAAGCGCATTGACAATTGCGACGAGCGCGAGCAGAACGCCCGCGAAAACCCGGAAGAACCAGCTGCGCCACAGGGTGAGCCCCTCGTAGCGGGCAACGGCGAGCACTTTAAAAAACGACCCTTTTACGCGATTCGTCCTTCCGCTTTCAGACATCATCGTTTTTTCCCATGAAATATGCATAGGCGTGTTCCAGGTTCGGCTTTACGGGTTCACCGCTCAAATCCTCCCCCTGCCTCGCCACCATTTCAACGTGCCAACCGCCAGCGGCCGAAATCGCCGCCACAACCATGTGCCTCTGTTTGACCGATTGAAGCTCGTTCTCCCTCACAAATGTCCTGAATACATGTCCCTCTGCCTGCCGGATCAATTCATCGGGCGCGCCGCAATAGGCCAATTGACCGCTCGAAAGCAGCGCCACGCTCCGACAGGTGTTCGAGATGTCGCCGACGATGTGGGTAGAAAAAATAATTATTAAATCATGAAGGCTCATGGCTCCGATCAGGTTGCGGAAACGGATACGTTCCTCGGGATCAAGCCCGGTGGTCGGTTCATCGACGATCACCAATTGCGGATTGCCGATAAGCGCCTGGGCTATGCCGAGACGGCGCTTCATTCCGCCGGAAAGTTGGCTGGCCATGCGGTCGCGCGCGTCAAAAAGCCCGACTTTTGTAAGCATCTCCTCGACCGCGCGTCGGCGTGCCGCTTTGTCATGCATGCCGGCAAGCACCGCCGTATAATCGAGAAATTCGGCGGCGGAAAGCCGTGAAAAACATTTAAAATCCTGCGGAAGGTAGCCTAGGATAGACCTAATCGCGCCGCGCTCCTTGATTAAATCCATGCCATTCACACGCACCCGGCCTCCCGTCGGCTCGAGTAAGGTAACCAGAATGCGCATCAGCGTGCTTTTTCCTGCACCGTTGGGACCGAGCAGGCCGAACATTCCGCTCTCGATCTCGAGATTGATGTTGGAAAGCGCCTTCCTTCCGTTCGGATAGGTCTTTTCGAGGGCTTCGATTGAAATGTTCATTTATTACCTTTTGGGAAACCGGATCACGACATCGCTAATTTGTTGGACGTATTCGGAAAACGTTTCGTTACAAGACCTTTACCCTCATTGCAGGACGAGGCGGTTCCTGATTTCAAGTTTTATTTCCTCCTTCATAGAGCGAACATTGGCGGCGGCAACGGTGATGGTCTGAACAGAAGTCGATTAGTGAAGTTGGATTTTGAGGAATGGGCACTCAAGCCGATAATCCTTCAGGAGAGCGGGGACAGCGGTCTCCTCGACAACTGAATAAGGTTCGACGAGACAACCATTCTTAGGACCCCATCAGGATTCCCGGATGCCGGAAAAACGAATTCCCTGTTAGATGCTGGGGATCCCCGTGCCCTACCGGCCTATAAGGCAAGAACACAGTTTACAACTTCAATTATTTTACTTTTAGAAGCACCGACCTTAATTTAAACTTTGTGATATAAGCCGCTTGACTTTTCGAAATTATCGCAATTACTGCACTGCCAAACGCAACGTTCATAATTTTGGACGGCGACTTCCACCGCTATGCACCTTATTTTATCAATTGCACAAATTTTGTGAGCGCCCTGCCGCCTGCGGCGACCTTCACCACGTACAATCCGCTGGGGCAATTGCCCGCGTTCCAGACGATTCTTCCTCCCTTGCTGTCGGGGAACGCGGCAATTCTGGTTCCGGTGATGGAATAAACCTCCACTTTAATAGGCCCAAAAAAATTCCACAGTTGAATAGTCACCAAACGATGGACCGGATTCGAATACACGATAAGTGACGGTTGAGTTTGAGGATGGTACCGCGAGGAATTTTTATTTCCGGACTGCACAGGTGCCGAGGTGTCCGAATAAAAGTGGCCGACCTCGGCCGCCGTGAGCGCGCGGTTGTAGAACCGCACCTCGTCCAGTATGCCCCGGAAACCGTGACCGAAATACGTGACGCGGTCGTTGGGGAAATTCAAATCAATATTCAGGTTGTCGGAGCCGGCCTGATCCCTGACGCCGTTGATGTACAGAACACGCGCGGAATCACGATAAGTCAGGGCAATATAGCACCACGTCGAGTCGTTGACCGCCGTTCCTGAGGTGAGCGTGCTGCCGCCCCAAGAGCCCATGACATTGGTCTGGACCTTGCGCGTATTGGTGATACCGATACTGTAGGGACAGGCCCCCCATTGGCTTCCATTGTGCTCGATGAGCGGATCAAATGCGGCGTTGTGCCCCGTCACCTTAACCCAGAATGCGATGGTAAAGGCGTTGGCCTCATCCATGCCGAAGGAGTAGGCGGCATCCGCCAGAGCCACATAGTCTGCTGCGGACGCGAACGCGACCCCCTGTCCTATTCTTCCCGGCGTCCAGGTTGCTCCGGTCACCGTGCCGTTATACGAAGTTCCTATGCTGTAACCCGACATCTCCCTTGCCACCTTTCCTGCGTCCGCATCGAAAGGCCAGTATCCGGTGAGGCCGAAGGCGGGATCAAAATTAATAAACGTAAACTGTTTCTGGGTGCCCGGCGCCACGGTATTGTTCGAAAGGTCCTTGACATTCCGGACCGTGAGCGTATAGGTGGTTTCTGCGGCCATGGCCGTCGTGGTCAGCACCACCGACGGTCCGATGACGCTGCAGGAGGCGGCCAGGACGGAAATCCCCTTGTTGATGGAATAATTCGCGGCCTGCCGGGCCGAAACTGAATCCACCAGTTCGTTGAATATCACCGTAACCTTGGTGGAATCCCTCTTGGTGACGATACTGCTTATGACCGGCGGTTGGGTATCGGCAGTGATGGTGAACGACGCCTGAACCACCGCGCTCGGGGTATACGACCCGAAAAAGGCCCTGGCCTTGAGCGTGCAGCTCGCCCGCAACAGGATTGGACTGCTGTACAAAGCGGAAGAAGAGGAGGGATCGGTCCCGTCCGTGGTAAACCGGATGACCGGCCGCCATGAAGCGGAATCGGGGGTCAGCGTCACGTCCGCCACGCCGGAAAAGGCGCCGCCTTCGGGACTCATGCTTGGCGCGGCCATCGGCACCGTGGCACGGTAGGCATCCCACATATAATTGACAAATGCGCTCTTATATTGGGAAGCCTGATAAGGAACGGCCGCATCATCATTTTGATGCGCCCCGTCGTTCAAGGGGAAACGGCCGATCCCGTCGGAAGAATCGTGATCGCGGATGCAATCGCCGTGGTTGTTCGGGTCCGGCCCGTAGCTGATTCCGAACTCCGCTGAGTCGGGAATGCACTTGTCCGCGGTGCCGTACACCTCCTGGGCCGAGGTGCATCGTCCGGTCCTGGTGCCGCCCTGCCAGGTACCCTCGGCCGGTGCGCAGGGATCAGGTTGACTTAACACCCCGTGATTCACGTACCGGTCTATGTACTGGAAAAATTCCGGTTTGTTCCACACTGCTTCCAGACCCGGAACCAGCATGGCCACCAAAGCCTCGCCTTTGAATTCGTTGCCCTCGCCCATCAACAGGTAACCGTCGCATTGCGCATTGGCTGTCTGAGGGGCATCAATATATCCGTACGGGTCCCCCGCACCGCCCTCGTTGGGGGCGGCGGCATGCAGAACGGCATTCCAATAACTTTTCTCTTGATCGACCGCGTATGGATCGCGGCCACCCCAGACTCCGATCCTATTTTTCGTCATGACTATATTCTCCTGTTCGTCGCTTCCATGAGCCAGAGAAAACAGGCCCGGGCTGCCGGCAGTGTCGATCATGGCCCGATCGTTGAGCATCCGGGCCGCAAATGCCAGCGGCAGCTTATGGCCCGGCTCCACACCGAAACCGGTTCCCGGCCAGGCCGGCTGATTTCTGATGAAGTAGAATATATCGATGCCATATTGCACATAGGCGCACAGCAGCGGCATTTTCTGTGCAATGGGATCGTTCATGAGCAGCCGTAGTGCCGCATCGTCATTATGGACCGCATTGCACGGCTGATACGCGGCCATATTTTCCGTAGGCCGCGTCTCCGCGCCATGCACGCCGATGCGGTGCATCAGCTGCACACGCTGAACCCAGCCGAGGGCGGTGTCCATCGCTGGCATGCCGGACGTCGGCGCCAATGAGGGAAGCGCATTCAGATCCAGATTTTCGGTCGAATAGTACGGTTTGTCCGTGCCCACGTACGGCGGACGGAAGCATGTGCTGCCCGAGTCCGGCGGCACGGCGCCCACCACGGTCAACACCCCTGCTGTTTTTATGGGATTGGCGATTGTCATGCGGGAATCTGGCAAAGGTGTGCCGTTTGATATCCAAAGGCTCATGAACTTTCCGGTTGCATCGGTATCGCTGACTGCCTTGACAATGGACTGCCCGGGGGCAGCAACAAAAGGCAGGGGCGGCACCAAGGTCGAATCAAATTCGTACAGGGTCCCATCGAACCCCTGGTTTTGAGTGGATGGGTTCACCTGCCAGCCGTTGATCCAGTGGAACACCACGCCTTTTGCCTTGGACGCTGTAAAGTCCCAAAAGTCGCGCAGCCGGTAGTCGGGAGACATGCCAGTGATGGTCACCGGTCCCAACACCCACCAGTCGCCGTTGGCGAACTGTCCCACGGTGTATGCCTTGTCAAATGTCCAGGTGATTTCGTACTGGGTGACATGATCGGACACGGCCGCATGCGTTACTACCGCGCACCACAGCAGCATAACCAGCAACAACGGTTTTTTCATGACACTCCCTTTTTATTGCAACGTGATCCGAAGATTCCCGGCGTCGTTTCAATGGTTTTATTTCGGAAAAAAAATTCACCCCGAACGCTGGAACGCGACAAGAAACCATCTCCCTTACGGCAGCAGCGTAAATTTCCGCATGATGGATCCGCATCTGACAACATACATGCCCGGCCCGACTTTCTTCCCCTTGCCGTCACAGCCGTCCCATGCAACGCAGTGGCTCCCTGTCGGGACACGTCCGTTCGTCAGTTCCTTTATCTTCTTTCCGCTAAAATCATAAACGGCCATACATATTGTTTCCGGATGATCCAGCATATAACGGAAATATGCCTTTCCGCAATCACTCCTTAGAGGATTGGGAGTAATTTGCAACCGCATGCCGTTTGCGGCTGCCGGAAAAGCGCCATCCGGTTTCTTGACTGATGCGATACTGCCCCGGTAGGCCGCCCACATGTCATTGACGATTGCGTCCCCGCCGGCATCCTTCTGGTCGTTGTTGTAACTCAATCCCGTCTCCTGCTTGATGATCGCGTTGGCCTGCGAATCGCTTTCGGTCATCCAGCGGTCGCCATAGGAGAAAAAGGCCGGATGGCTCCAAAGGCCCTCCGCTTTCAAAAGCAGAGCGGCCAGCGCCTCGCCGATCCAGGCCCCGCTGGTGCAGCAATGACGGTAGTCTTCTCCCAGGTGATAATCCGAATCGCTCGCCGTAACCAGCGTCGGCCACTGCGACGGCTGCAGATGTTCGTACGGGCCCCAGCAGGGATCGGAACTCACTGGCACGCCGTTCCACAGTCCCTGGTGCCCAGTATACACCACGTTCGACGGACTGCACCAGCACGGACCGTACGCCGTCTGCATGTCTTCACCGATTCTCAGATTCGGATAGGTGATGGTCGGCTGGGACATGGCCGTGTCGCCAAGCATGATGCCCGCAAACACCATTGCCAGCTTGCGTCCGGAGCCGTGCCCGCCGTGCGCCTGCCAGCCCCTCGAAGCGTTGCAACCGCGCACGATGCCCCACAGGTCGATTCCGTATTGCACCAGCCCTATCATCAGGGAATCTTTTTCCGGTTTGGTAAAATCGCAGATCAGAAACAAAGTTCCTATGCCAACCGCGCGGGCAACCTCCCGGCCGTAATGTACCTGGTATTCCACGGCCGCGTCAAAACCAAAAAAACACACGTCCATCCACGGGCTCCGGTAAAAATGCCGCGACCATTCCTGGAGTAAGGCAGGGGTCATGCTTTTCACCCGCGCCAGGTTGGGCAGCAAATTCCAGCGGAGACTGTCGCCGCAGTAAATCTTCTGCGTGCGGTCGCAATACCCCGGCCGAAAAGCGTCCGTGGGCACCGGCGCCGTAAGGCACGTTAACACGGCGGCAATGCTGTCCGTGCTTTCAGTGCCGGTCCCCGGGGCCAGCCAGGTTTGGATGTTATTATTCGTCGTGACGTGCAGGCTGACGGTTGAGATCAGGGCGTCGCCCGGATTCAAGGTTATAGGAGGATATTTCCGAGAGGTTGCGGTATAGTTGCCGCTCCGGTCGTCAAATGGAGTGCCCTCGTAGGACGGATCAAGATTGACCACGGAACCGTTCCGGGCCGGGCTTACGGTCGGGGCCGGCGCGACGGCGGTGACCGTACATGCGCCCACTACATAAAAATCGCCGTTGACAAACGTGCCAACATGAACGGGACGGCTCAATTTCCAGGTTATCTCATTGTGAACGGTGACACTATCCTGTAAAGGAAGTTCGGACAGCATGGGCGTATACGCCAGGGCGGCAGTACAAACACTCATGCAAAAGAGCAGTGCCGTTCTAAAAGAAAACATGTGCATACAGTAACCCCCAGAAAGCTACGTAACAATCTTGTCGGCATTCTTGTATCTAAAAAGCGGTATTCGCAGACGATGCATTCTCAAAGCGGATCAGGCAGGTATGCTACCGCTTTCAAAACCGGAGCTGTCTGCAGTAATAGGATTATAGTTGTAACTGTCAATATATTATACAAAGGCTTGGGGAGGCGATGCAAGTGAATAAAGGAGCCGGCCTCTTAAAAATAAACCTTAGTATCCGACAATAGCCTGCTCGAGTGAGCCGTGAACAATTACGCCGGACATGCGTAGCTCACCGGCGTTAGTACGTGTGAACTACGTAATTGTCCAGGTAGAACAGAGCATCCAATTGGTTCGTGCTGCATATCTCCACTCCGTATTGGACCTGATATAATGTGGAGTTGGCAGGCATATAGCCTTTGCTCAGCGCATGCTTCATGATCGCTAGAATGTCCAGGTTCATGATCGTCGGCATGTCCACAGGGTTCCCGCTCACGGCAGGTTCATACATGATATAGCTAAGATCGTTCGTATCAGCATGCGGGATCCATTCTATGCCGTCCAAGATCACATGCTCCTGCGCGGGTTTCATGGTATCCCACTGATGCCAGTTGTCAAGCCATATCATTAATTCGGTGGACTGCGGGGGGTTGGCAACGCCGTTGATCCAGATATCAAAGGCGCCGTCGTAGATCTGGTTCGCAGCATGCGGGCTTCTCGAGGAGACATCAACCTTGCACATAGCGAGCGACGAGATAATCGGGGGGGTCTGGTATATCTTTTGAGTGCACGGATACGTCTGGACCTCCCCGCCATGGTTAGGCAGGTTTGCGGTGACGTACCATTGGTGGTAGCTGCACATGTTCATGCATTGCGTCGATCCTCCTCCGTTAAAATATTTTTGGTTCCACGTGTTGTTAAAGACATAGTAACCGGCATAGGATGAACCCGGAGGATCGGTTGTTCCACTGTAGCCGCAGGTCAGTTGCGGGCAGGTCGACGGCTCTGCCGTGAGCGTGAGCGCGATTCCTGATCCCGTTGCCGTTGCCTGGTATTTTTCACTCTCGGCATATCCGAGCGCCCAGCACAAAATCGAATCCGGAAACGTAAGGGCAGCGTTTTTTGCGAAGCCCTGAAAGCGTGCGCCGCCATTTCCCTGAAGCAGCGGATAGATCCTGCCATTGACAGTTGCCTGTTGCAACAAATATGCCTTACCGTTGACAGCAACCCCATACAGGTAAATGCCTGAATTCACCCTGGCCGGCATGATGGAATGTTTGCCGGCAGCCAACATCTGTTGCATCGAACCTATCTGCTTTCCATCAACCGAATAGGTCTTGACCGAAACTTGTGCCGCTTCCTGAAGGCTCAACTGGATTTCACCTCTTGGCAAAAAGGCGACAGGCGAGGCAAGCGCACTTGCTTGCGATTTCAGGTTTTTTATTACCGTTCCTCCGATAACCCACTCGCCGTCGGCGCTTGTGGTAGTCAAGGTGGTGTGATCGCCATGAAGCAACCATACCGTCGCTCCGGCTACCGCAGTGCCGCCGGACTTCACGGTACCGCTAAGGTTTACTTGCGCCGTACAAAAAGAAGCCACTAATCCAACAACCATGGCACCTTTAATGAATCGCATCCCCTTGCTCCTTCCATTACAGACAGGAATTTCCTTTTTCACAAATTTTTAAATCCGGCACGCGCATCATTCTGACAATCCGCGCGGGTATTATTCGTGCGGCTGGCGGACAGGATCCGCAGCGTCTAAAAATCGACGTGCAACGTCGTCTCGGGACCGCCCACTTTTGTCGCGCATTCCAACGTGGCGTCGAGCGTCCCGTGAGGATTCTGATAGCTGGTGATGCCGCTGCTTGTCGTCGATACTCCCATGGAGGTGATGGTCAAAGAATAGGAACCCTTGGCATTCGCCGCATCGTTGGGGTCATAGGATGCCAACCACTCGTTAGGAGCATTATTATCCGCGACGCCCAGAACGCCCGAGGTGCCTCCTCCCGACGAGAAAGTTGAGGCCTTAAAGGCGCCGTTCCACTGGATATTTACCGTAATAGCATATTGGCTGCCGTTGCCGCCGCCCATGAATATTGTCCCGCCGTTGTTCGCGTCATAGGTTGCCATAAAAGGCGCCTCACCGGTAAATGACTCCGCCGCCCCGCCGGTCACGGTAAACCTGGCGGTCGTACTGTTGTTGTTTGTGGGACCGGGATTCGATGACACGGGATTATTGCACTCGAAGCAACCCGATATGACAGCGGCCAGTAGTGCGTAAAGAATGCTGGTGGTTGATTTCAATTTCCGACTCCCCTGTTGCTGATAGACAATTCCTTTTTCCGACATTCCTAAATTCGTAGGTCTTCTTCTTCAATATCCGCTGCCTTATCGTCGGTTCCCGAGGGCGTCCATTCCCGTTTCCAGCAGGCTGACAAGCTTCATATTTTACAATTATTCTGCTTTTTATGTCAACGAACCTTTTGTCAAACACAACATCACCCCGTGCGCACACGCGGCTGCGGCCGCGGTACCGCGGGCGAGCGGATAGGTGATGGAGCGTATGGGCGCACGGAACCACATTGTTTATGGGAAGAAAGGTTGCTGTGGTTTAAAAAGGGTAATTGGCGTATGATGGGATTTGGGGATTTTTGAGACGCAAGGCTACCGCATTTTAAACACGGTCTGGACGGCCGTGCCACACGGAGTGAATTTATTAAGGTCACACGGCCGCCCGACCACCTGATAGGCGCGGAATGTATTTACCATAATTTGACAAAAGCGTCCAAGACCATCTATTTTTCCCGAGGAAGCCGGACGCCTCCGCCATCGCAAGAAGAGGTAGTTGCACATGAGACACGTCTATTTCAATCTACGCATGATTACAATGCTCATCGTTGCGTATGTTGGATCAGTTTGCCCAGCGGTGACGGGAACAGTAATCGATCGGTCTACATCGGCCCTTATACCGGGCGCCACCGTGCACCTGCTCGTAAAGAACTTGACGCAATTGACAGGTGCCGACGGTTCATTTTCATTTTCTCCAAGCGCAACACTCTCTTTGTCCACCCAGCAGTCGTATCGGCAGGTAACCTGCAACAACGGAATAATTTCCCTCTCGCTTGCCTCAACAGGAAAATCGGTGATCATAGACGTGTTTGATGCATCGGGCCACCGTGTTGTGGTACCGTTAAAAAAGGTTCTGTCATCCGGCGACTATAGGTTCGACGTCTTTTCCGTGATTAAGAATGGCTCTTCAACCAACCTCTATATTGCCCGTGTTTTGCTTGATGGGATTACCTATTCATTCAAGGTTTTCGCGCCGTCCGTGGTGCGTCGTGCTCGTAATGTATCGAACAATGGGACGGATTTGGAGATCGCCAAACGCGCCGCGGCCGTTGACTCGCTCACGATAGCCAAAACAGGGTATGAGGGAATTTCAATGGGAATTCCTTCTTATGATGTCGCGTTGGGCGATATCGCCATGGCTCCTCTGTCCGGCGCCCAAATCTGCTTCTGGACGAACGACGGCTCTGAGGGAACGCTTTCGGTCTACCTGGACGGAGTTCTTGCCGGTTCCCTTGGCAGCTATTTCCTTTATCCTACCAACCCGACGTGGGGTGAAGCCGGGACATTCATCAAGACGACAACGGTCGGAAATCACACGGTTTCCGCAACATCGGCCGGAACCACGTGGCCGGCCGCAACGATCACTTTGGCTCCGAGCGAGCAACTTACCTACGAGTTTCCCGCAACCCAATGGTGCTTCTGGACAACGACAAACGTCGGGACCATCAGCATCTCTATTGACAACCTGTATTATGGCGTCCTGACGGGGTATTACAGTTCTCAACCGAGCTGGAACGCTCCGGGAACACTCGTTGTCTCGACGCAACCCGGAACCCATAAACTGTATGCAACATCGCCAAACGTGAGTTGGGGCCCAGTGTCGATTTCCCTGGCCTCGGGTCAGCAACAGTTTTATGAGCTGCATTGATTGAACAGCACAGCCCCACCACCCGGGAAATCCCGAAGTTGAAATAGATTTTTTGCGTTATTTTGATGATAAGCTTGAGAGCCTATTTTATTACGAAGATTCGGTTGCTTTCCCTATAACTTCCTGCTTGAAAATGGCACAGGTAAAGCCCGGCCGGAAGCTTGCCGCCGCTGACGCTGATGCCGTGCTCCCCCGGTTCCTGGATTCCGTGCACAAGTGAGGCAACTTTCTCGCCGGAGATTGTATAAACGTCAAGCTGGACACAGCATCGTGACTGGAGGCCGTAGCTCAGCATAACACCGGAATGCGGTAAACCGAAGGCGCTGACGTGAATACGCGCTTGTAAAGGAATGGTCCGTCGGTCGTAAGGAAGGACGGCTGCCCCTGTCGAAGGAGCATTTGTCCACACGCCGCAGCCGAAGGTGCAAAGATAAAGATATTTGTTCATGGAGTCAACATACACCGAGTTCCCGACGGCGAACGGAAACGGCATCTGGTTCCAGGAGGACCCTCCGTCCGTACTGCTGAAAAAGGCCTGGTCGTTGGTTGAAAGATATACGTTGGCCGAAAAGGATGGGTCAACCGTGATATCTTCCGGCCATAAAACGCCCTGTGGGGTTATGGCGGTCCAGGAAGCGCCTTGATTGGCCGTTTTATAAACTCCGTTGTCTCCCTGCCTTGAGGGTGTTCCGCAAATGTAAACCATGGAACTGTTGTTCGGGTCAACGCCGTAGAGCCGTTGCCCGTGAAGACCGCTGCCGTTGTAGACATTTGCCGCAATGTTCTTCCAGACGGCGCCGCCGTTCGTTGAAACGAAGAGAGCGCCTGCATCGGGTGTCTGCCAGCTTCCGCTTCCCCATGATCCGCCCGAATACGTGAGCCTTTCACACATTCCGACGAAAACAGTGCCATCTTTATGTGCGACTATTTTGTAATAGTGTTTGTTTGCCCCAACGGCCGGAACGTTGAGATTGGTCCAGGCTCCCCAAGTGCCGTTCGTCCTTACCGACTTGTAAACCGCATCGCCGTATTCGGCTATGTACATGGCGTTTCCATCGGGAGAAAGGGCGATGCCGGTGCAAGGATACGGGGTTTGGGTCGAACCGCCAAAAGCGCTCTCGGTAAGCCCTGTCCAGTTCATTGCCGCCCATGTCTGTCCGTAGTCGATGGAGACCACGGGTCCGCCGCCGAGGTTCGGATCCATCATCTGTTTTTCCCACCCGTCGGGGATATCGTGATCGTCGGAGGCTGCGGCGTAAACGGTTCCGGGCACCTTTGGATCAAATGCGATTGCATAAAATGTATTGGCGAACGGGGAACCGGTCCATGAATCGGTCCAGGTGATTCCGCCGTCAAAGCTGTGCGCGAAACCGATATCGGTGTAACAAATGTAATGCTTCATGGAATCGGTCGGGCAGATGTAATAATTCCATGTCGATGTGACGTTGAGCCCGTTGGTCTGCCATTTTTTGTGCTGGCCCCTTGCGCCGCTGTCCTTGTAATTGATGTAGCATTCGCTCCATGTTGTTCCGCCGTCCATTGTGCAATACAGTTCCCCGTCTCCTCCGCCGATAACGTAGTTGGAATCAGTCCTGCAGCAGGTGAACCCGTACGTCATGGGGGCATTCCATCCATATTCATCGAACGCCTGCCAGCCGAGCGTCACATTATCCCCCGGCGGGTCTGGAGGCGGAGTCTTCTGCCAGGCCATGGAATTGGCAATGAACACATTTTTCCAGGAGTTTCCGTCGTTTGTCGTTTTGTAAATGTTGAGGTTGATATAGCTGTCGTTGCCAAAGACCGCAGGTGGAGCGCCCGAAACAATCACATACGCGACGTTTGGACTGTTTTCCGGACATGACATCATATTAAGACATCCAACATCAGTCGCCGCGATGCCGGTGGTAGGGGCCGGAGACCAAGAATTGCCATTGGTCTTTGACAAGTACACCTTGCCGTCGGTTCCGCTTGCCCAGAGCGTGGTGTTCGACGCTCCGTCGCTGCCGCCGCAAAAGCTCACGATCCCCAACGGGCCCGGCGGGGTGACTTTCTGCCAGTTTGTCCCGTTGTTTGAGGAACGCCACACGTTGCTTGACGTGGCTGCATACTCGTACTTTGTTCCCGCATTTGAAATAAAAAAACCAACCGCGTCCGCAGCATCGTTGATGTCGGTGCACCGGCCAGCATTCAGGTATACCGCCTTATCCGTGCCGACGTACATGTTTGTTCCATTAAACGGATCAGGATAGATCCTCAGTATGGTGCCGTCGCCCGCGGCCGCATAGCTGCGTACCGTATTCCAAGTGGTGCCTTCATCGTTGCTCTGCAATAAAGTGGTACCAGTTGCGTCGTACATCAGATTCTTATCTATAGGATCGAATGCGGGGTAGCACATATTCACGTTGTGTATCTGACGATAGTCCATGACGGTCCACGTTGCTGCCCCGTCGGTAGTCCGGTAAAACCCGGACATGTCGCAACTCGCAAACATCGTGTTCTTGTCGTTCGGGTTGATCGTGGGCACGAAGATCGCCCCGCCGCCGCTGAGTCCTGTCTCATGAAATGTCTGGCTGTACAGGGCCTCGGACGAAATGGCCATAACAATGGCTGAACAGGCGATCAAAATTTTTCTCATATCTGATTGTATTTCTTAAAAGGTTATGGACCAAAATATTTTTATAATGAAGAACTAGTATTGTTATTAATATATCCTTGTTTGTTTAGTGTGTCAATGCGATTTTGGAACATCAAGGGTCGTATCGGCGGGCGGAGGCGCCCTATTCGCCATTACCGTGATGGAAACAGGACCGCTTCCAGCATGGTATATTTTGCGGGAAGGTCTTTAACCCCGTGTCGCCCTTGATGGCGGCGTACGATGACGGAGTTTCAGCATGCAAAGAACCGTTGATGTCGGCCTCATCGGCTACGGCATGGCCGGCCGCGTCTTTCACGCGCCGCTCATTTCCTCCGTTTCCGGGCTTCGGCTTGCCGCGGTGGTGGAGCGCCGCGCCGATACCGCACGGGAACGGTACCCCCGAATCGCGGTTGTCAAGGATGCTGCTGCGCTGTTCCGCATGGACAACATAGAACTTGCGGTGATCGCCACCCCTAACGCGACGCACTTCGGCCTGGCCCGCGAGGCCCTGCTTTCCGGGAAGCATGTGGTCGTCGACAAGCCGTTTACGGTTTTGTCAAGCGAGGCGCGGCAGCTTATCGACCTGGCGAATGCCAAAGGCAGGATCCTCAGTGTATTCCAGAACAGGAGGTGGGACGGCGATTTCCTCACGGTCGCGGAAATCATCCGAACAAAACGGCTGGGGAGTCTTTCGGAATTTGCGTCGAACTTCGACCGTTACAGACCGGGCCTCAGGCCCAACGCGTGGCGCGAGCAGCCCGGTTCGGGTGCGGGATTGCTGTACGACATCGGCCCGCACCTCATCGACCAGGCGCTCGTGCTCTTCGGCATGCCAACTTCGGTTCGCGCCGATATCAGAATCCAGCGCGTTCATGGCTTGACCGACGACCAATTCGAGCTATCGCTGAACTATGACGGCCTCACGGCGACGCTCACGGCCGGCATGCTCGCGCGCGAGCCGCGGCCGAGGTTTCTGCTCCGCGGCACGGCAGGCTTGTTTGTCAAGCACGGCCTCGACCCTCAGGAGGAGGCGCTGAGGCTTGGCGGAACGCAGCGTGATCCGGGCTGGGGTTCCGAGGAACCGGCGCGATGGGGAATCATCGAAAGGCCAGACGGAACTTCCGGACGGCAGACGGTTGAGACCGTTCCGGGGCGATACCAGGCGTTTTACGAGAATGTACGCGATGCAATTGTCAATGGCGCTCCCCTGAGCGTGAAGCCGGAGCAGGCCCTGAACGTCATTCGCATCATCGAGCTTGCAATTGAAAGCAGCCGCGAGGCGAAAACAGTGGAGATGCGCTCATCGGTTTTTTAGCGAGGTGCCGCAACTTTTGGCGGCTACTCAGGGCATGCAGAGGCTTTAAAAAAAATCGGAATGTTAGTTACGCGATAATGAATCATCACTTCTATTGCTGATTTAATGTCTTAACAGGCTGCTGAAAAACTCCATGGAGGATGTAAAATTGCTTGACTTTATGACATGAACTGGCGATTTTAAGCAAATTTTGTCAGCGCATTTGTCAAGAAAACACCTCAAAGCGAGTTTTTCAACAACCTGCTAACGCTTCCTCGAGAAATCTTCATTGCCTCAAGAACCACCATACAAGACCTTCAGTTGCTCCACGGTCGGATGACCGGAATAAAATTCACCTTGCGGACCAGTATATCCAGCCTTGCGCTTTACAAGCTTTACTGAGGTAAATCCACCCTTGGAATTTGGAATACCAATGGTTAGTGTATCGCTAGCAGCTTGGGGAGGATTAACCTCATTCGGGACCAGCGCAACGGGTGCTGGCGGCTGAAGAACATCTGCAACAGCCGGCGTCTCATCTACGTCAACTGAGGGATAAGTGTCCCAGTAATAATAATATGGATAATAATCAGGTCCAGCTATTACAGTTATGTTTGACCGGGAGCCCCCATAATATCTTCTGCCGTAATAGCCGCTGTAACTTGAGCCATGGTAGACATGCGATCCGGTAGTACGGGCACTGGAGTACCCTCCGGAATGAACGCTGGAATGCCCTCCGGATGAATGGCTGGATTTAGTAGAACCGGAATTAATGCCTGGTGAGCGTTCCAAGGCAAACGCTGTTGCCGAAAAAAGAGCAATTATGGCAATAATCGCACAAAAATGTAAAAATCCTGAAGAGGGACCTTTCATATTATCACTCTCCTCTCTTCCATTTATTTGACTTTAGAAGAGGAGCGAAAGTTACAGCAATCTGAATGGAAACTGCAATAAGACCCTACCACTGGAATACCAAGGATACCGCTGTCGGGCCGGAAGTAAAATGGTGAAGCTCTTGATTTATTGTTTCAAAGCCAAAGGCAAGGGAGGTGCTCATCACCAATGAAAAATAACTGCTAACGTTAAATCCCAACGTTTGCGGAAATTCAATTTCGTAAAATTTTCCATAGACATTGTTTTGAATTTCCGCTCCCTTGAAATTCTCGTAATAGAACAGCAATCCAGTTTTTAGGTAAAAATTATCTGTTATCTGAAAGCCAATGTTGCTCCTTAGATAAGTAGGGTAAGTAGTCAAATGATTGACACCCACCCCGCTTGAAATAAAACATTCTAAAGAGCCGTCGATCCATTTGCTGTTTGTTATCTTTTTCTTTGCCAGCAATGCGGCATCTTGGTTAATTCCGAAATTTCTTAAAGGCATGAAATTCAGATAGGTATTATTAGGCCTTCGACAGCCAAGTGCAATGAATTGTCGATCGCATTGCTGTCGGACTGATGAAAAGGCAAAAATTGCCATCTGATGCCGGTAAAAGGGAAAGAATAGATTTGAATTGAATTTGTTATGCCATAGGAGGGGAAAAGGATATCTTCAAAATTGGAAGTCACCAGATTTGAACTCACGCTCCCCGCGGACTGCCATATTTTTTCCGGCACGGTCAGCGGCCTGTCAATTTCACGCACGGGGACCATGGCTTTTGAGGAACAGCATCCCAAACCGATCAATCCACATATTCCGACACGAATTACTAAAATGACATTTCTCATGGGAAACTCCTTTTTTTAATGATCAATGGGGATGGGAGGTAGCCCAAGGCATGTAAAAAAGTGTTTCCACGAGGAAATGCCTGTCGTTCCTATCGCCATACCGTTTTATTAATCAAACCTCGATCTTCATTCTGAACCAGACAAATAAAAACCCCCGCCTTTTTCAGAAGCGAGGGTTGTAATTAAATCTAAAATTATCACTAAGGAGGCTAACCAAAACACATTCTTACTTGATTTTTACTGTCTCTTGCAAGTATCTGCGCCATCTTCATAGTTAAAAATTAAACTGTCTGACAGGTATTTTGACACAGAATACCTTCTACCGTAGGGTGAATGTGAACCCGAGTCAGGATAAATAACAATTGTGTCATTGGTTATGGACCAAGTGCCGATGAGAGGGGGAATTATTAGCTCTGGTATTGGAATTTTGTATGAAGTGCCGCCAGATATTTCGATACTGTCTTGAGTGATCATATAAATCTTGGATGTTACGCCAGTATCGAAACTTATACTTGACCTTGACCAAACATTGTCCCGATTAATTGATGACTTGCCACCCACGTACCAATTAAATCACTCTTTTGAAATCCTGTGGTGGTCTTTGTGATTGAAGTCGTTGGATTGGTACAACAGTTAAAAAAAGCCAAAAGACATGCCAGAGGCCCTATAAAACATTTGGGGATTATATACTTGACTCTTTGCATCATCAGAAATACCCTACAATACAGTAAAATGGAGAATGACCAGTGCGCCCCACTCATCGCCTCCAACTATCGTATAAATGCCTGGAGTGAAATTATTGAAGGTCGAATTGCATTCAACCGGATTAGCACAGGGAAAAGAATTTATTAAGGTCAAATTGCCTGTCCAAAATCCTGCAAGTTTAATCCCGTAGTTCAAATCACTCGAAGGTTGAAAATCATAGTTAGTAATAACGGGGTCAGCCGGACAATTGTATATCCCCGGAGGGAAAAGAATAAGGGGTATTCCGGATGACACACTTTTTGCGTCGTAATATCCCTGCAGGATAGCTATGCCGAAAGGCTCGTTGAAAACACATGGCTGGAGGGTAAGGCCTTGAATCGGCCAGGCATTGGCTATATTGGCTTTATTCTCAGTTGCCAACGTGTTTTTTTCGTCTATGGTGATGGAAATCGAATCTCCGGAGTGATAGGCCACAGAGCCGATGGTCAGCGTAAGGCTCAATCCGTTTCCTGAGGAAGCAGTGGCGGAGGTTTGATTAAACCTAAATGTGTCCTGCGCACAATCACAAATTTCCGCACCGCAAGGAGCCAGAATGTTGACTGTATCGACTTGACCGGCTGTTACGGTGATTGTATCAGAAGTAATATAAGAAATTATGACTGAAAAGCTTTTGCTTGTATCGCTCCCCACAACATATCGAGAAGGTATCTGAACCAAATATTTACCAGGAGGAATATCGTTTAAAGTATAGTTCCCTTTGGAATCTGTTTTTACGGCATAGGTAGGGGGCACCGTTAAAACACTTACGCCCGCTACCAGGGATTCGCCAGGACAACCGGAAGTGACATGCCCTACAATACTGGGAGATGTTTTAGTGATTGGAGCTGTTGGATTGGTCTTACAACTTAATAAAGCCAAAAGACATACCAGAAGACATATAAAAAATTTCATCTTTTGCCCCCTTCCCAGAAGATAGTCGTTCTATGGGGTAATAAGGTTCATAGAAAGGTGTTTCCTTTTTCTAGGACTTCGCTGCCACTTACGAAGCTTTGCCTTCCTTGATAATATAGAGTTTCATACGGCTTTTGTCAATAGCTATCCATTGACCGTTAGGAATTGCTAAAAACGGGACAGCTCGTTTAAATCCATCCCGTTAATTTTGCGCGGCCGTCTTCACTTTCAGCCGGCATCTCCCGTTGAGCAACTTTAATTACTACTATTATATTCCGAATCCGACTCCAAAGTATAGCAAATATCCTTGGGAAACTCGATACAAACCAAATTGACGAAGAATTCGAAAACTAACCTTAAATAAGTCCAGAGAGCCCGTGACTCCGGTTCCAACATATTGGGAACGATTTCTAAATGAAAACCTTCCTGTCCAGATGCGAGTGCAGCATATTTCCGGACGAATAAAAGGGAGGTTATTTTTTTAATCCTGCCGAAGTTCGCTCCAAAACCGGCAACGATTCCTGAATATCCGACCTCGGAAAAAACTGCCGGTCCATTTATCGGTTAAAGGGTGCCCTCTTCTTCTGTCGCTGTTAAATTAAACACCACTCCAATTTCAAGACTGATTAGTAAAGGATAACTTACCCTGAGATCCAGCATCGGCCAAATTGATTCGATAATTTCATTTCTGTAAAGTGAGTACCGGTGAATCTTGGCATGTTCTCTCGGGATGTTCGAATGGGCTGGCGCAATTTGAAGTGAGCTATCCGCGTCGGCAGTACCGGAATCGGAACGAATTCTGTCATTTGCCGTCGACAAAGAGGGTACCGCTATTGCAATTAAGACGATGAATAAAATTCTGAGCATATTAAAAGCCCTTGGAGTCTCATCATGAGATCCACCTAACATAGAAAAAATATTCTTCAACCGCCCAGGATTTTACCGGAATTATCAAAAATTCCTTTCGCTCGGCCCCTTGACCGAAGGGACATCGCGTTAGCCTTTTTGCATTAATCTTTTCGGCAAAAAATAAACCCTGCCGATAAAAACTCATCGACAGGGCAATGGGTAAAATGAGTTCCTCATCCTTTTTACAATTTGGTCCTTATTTAGTATCCTTCTCCGCGCGGTATGCAAGAGCGAGTTTTAACTGTTTGATCGCTTCTTCGCTTGCAGCAATTGCCTCGGCCTTGTGGCCGCCAAAATCGTGGGGAGCTTTCTGCATGTACTCGATCGCGTCCTTAAGTTCATTGATCGCTTTGGCTATTCTGGGATGCAATACCTTTTCGGCCTTGATCTCTTTTTTTGTCGGCTCTTGTGAAAGCACCGGTTGAGCGGACATTGCAAAAAACACGAGCGCCAGAGCGCAAACACAACTTTTAAACATGACAACCTCCGTTGTTAAGGTTTACTATATACAAACCAGGAATTACGTCGACATTGTTAAAAATAAACTTTACTATTTTCAACGCTTGCAGATTGGTTCCGTCGCCACCTCACTTCCTTTCCAGTCCTTCAAAATGCCGCTCACACCACTGGACAAGAGTCATTTTATCATGGAATGAAATGCCGTGTCAATGAGAAAAAATTCTCCTTTTTAAAGATTGGGTTATCCCCGTACTCGATAGAAGAACGGGGATACCGCAGGCAATGGCACAGCCCGCGCATTGTCACTTCGTTCCATAAGGTAAGGTGGTTGCGCTGGGCGCTTCTTATTGTTCAGTTTGCCTTTTCCCCGCCACCGGGGGCGGGGTTCTTCAATTCGCACTTCGCTTCCCGGCCTTATTGGAAATATTGCCGCTTTAAAAAGCTCTTGCCAATTAATGGCCTCCGCAACCTTCCCAGAACGTCCGGAGCCGCTCATTCCTTCTTCCATTAAGGTCATCAATCATCCACTATCCTTTTATAAAAACAACTCCATCAAACGGCCTTTGTTATCGCAGGCATCATGCAGTATTTCGGGGTGCGGCAGGAGAAAGGAGACGCCCTGATATTTTATTGTAAGGGTAGGTATTATTTTATAATGGGTGGCGCTGAATAAACATAAAACCCGCGGTAGCTGATTATGACGCTCACTTTTCTCATCCTGTCAAACATCCTGCTTGCCGTCCTTATCCTTCTGGTCGTATTCCTCCGCGGAAAGGGCTCCGATGCCGTTGAAATAAAGGACATCGCCTCGCGCCTTGAATCATCCGTCAAGGACGAGATATCCCGCAACAGGGAGGAAAATGCCAAAACCGCGGCCCAGAGCAGAAAGGAATCCGCCGATTCCTTCAACAGCTTTCAGGAGGCCATCCTGAAAAGAATGGCCGAAATTGTTAAATTCCAGGGAGACCAGTCGGAGATAATCCGCAAGCAGGTCACCGAGCTCACGCAGGCCAACGAAACGAGGCTCGAAAAGCTGCGTGAAACACTCGACAATCAGCTCAAGGTGCTCCGGGAAGACAACACGAAGAAACTCGAGGAAATGAGAAAAACGGTTGACGAAAAGCTACATGAAACGCTTGAAAAGCGGCTGGGCGAATCGTTTAAAATCGTCTCGGAACGGCTCGAACTGGTGCACAAGGGCCTCGGCGAAATGCAGTCGCTCGCCACCGGCGTGGGCGACCTCAAGAAAGTGCTCACCAATGTCAAGGTGCGCGGCACCTGGGGCGAGGCGCAGCTGGCCGGCCTTCTGGAACAGTATTTCTCCCCCGAACAATACGAAAGAAACGTCGCGGTGCGGAAGAACAGCCTTGACAGGGTGGAATTCGCGATAAAGCTGCCGGGAAAAGACACCGAGAGCGAAAAACCGGTGTACCTCGCCATAGACTCCAAATTTCCCCAGGAAGACTACCACCGGCTCATCGAGGCGCAGGAGCAGGCCAACCCGGCGCTCGTGGAGCAGTGTTCAAAGGCGCTGGAGGCCAGGGTCAAAGCCGACGCCCGCACCATCAGGGACAAATACATCAATCCGCCGGTGACCACCGATTTTGCCATCATGTTTCTTCCCACCGAAAGCCTGTACGCCGAGGTGTTGCGGCGGCCGGGCGCGGTGGAAGGTATAATACAGGAATTCAAGGTAATTGTGGCCGGACCCACAACCTGTGCGGCGCTGCTGAGCAGCCTGCAGGTCGGTTTCCGCACTTTGGCCGTGGAAAAGCGGTCGGCCGAAATCTGGAAAATCCTCGGCGCGGTCAAGACGGAATTCGGCAAGTTCGGCGACCTGCTGGAAAAAACCCACAAGAAAATGCAGGAGACCAGCAACGTCATCGAAGACGCTGCGCGAAAATCGCGGACCATCGAGGGAAAGCTCCGAAAGGTGCAGGTGCTGCCCGTCGCGGAGGCGCAGGAAATGCTGGAGACGGAAGGCCGGGATGGCGAAGACGACGAGGGCTGTGCCGGCACCTGAAGATTAATAAAATTGGATCCAGACCGCAACCCCGACCATATTTTTTCGAGATCGGGGTTTTTCATTTCAACAGGGCCACCTTGCGATGCGGTACGCGCCCGGATATTACCGCTTGCCCATCTGCATCGTTTTCTTTCCGTCCCTGACGATCACCGCATGATCCTTTATAGAGCGTGTCGCGCGTGATGAAAAGGGTCTCGGGTATCATGTTCGTCGCGCCGAGCCGCACCTCATTGATGATTGCGGTAAAACAAAGGGCCGCATTTTTCATCTCGTTCTTTACTTCCTGGACAAGGCCTGTGTCGTATGCCTTTCCCGCATACGCCGGATCCTCCAGCGCGGCGTCAAGATCTAGCGGATTTGCATAGACCGTACACTCGCAAGCCCTTGGCGCGGTTGCGCAGAAAAGCGCTGCCGTACAGATCATCATCACGGCTTTTACTCCCATAACTCCTCCTTTGACGGTTGTCCCCCACACCATGAATATATCTGTCTTTTCCGGATTTTTAAATGGCATCGCGAAAAATAGTTTTCCGATGGAAAACATATAGGATGATTTTTGGGCGGGGGTATTTCTGCGCAAACAATTGAAGTCCCGGCAGCGTAGCGCTTTCCCTGTTACCGCTCGACAACTGCCCGACAGAAAAAGGTCCTTTCACCCTCGACGACTTCCACGACGTACACCCCGGGCGTACGAATGCCCACGGCCGCATTACTTTTTGTAAAATTCTCGTGCGCGACAATTCTTCCGCTGATGCTGAAGATCGTAACCGAGGTTCGGCCATGCCCTTCAATCCGGATCATGTTTCCGAAAGCGGCAACCTTCACTCTTTCACCGGTAAAAGGTGTCGTGCCCTGCTGCGCGACGTGCACCGCCTGGAGCGCGCACGCGCCCGTCGAGGTGAAACGTTGTCCGGCGGCAACCATTTCGAACGCGGAGACCGGGATGGCGCTCAGATCATCCGCGGCGAGCAGGGTATCCCATTTCGCAACCGACTGGCTGTCGTTCATGGCCATGAGTGTCACATTGCCGGCGTCGGCAAGAATCATGCCGTATGTCTTGAGGCACTGCGCGAGGACGCGCGCCCCGGGCGACGGCAAGCCGCTTATATCATACGACTGCATCAACCGCAGCCGCGCGCCATAGGGTATCGCGCTGTCGCCGCCGCTCGCCGCGCTCGTGGCATTGCTTGCCGGCCGTACGTACGTGTTATGACGAATCCGGTTGTTGGGCAGCACGAACCGCACCGCGTGGTTGATGGCGCCGGCCGCCACCTCATCGGCGGTAAAGAGCAGCGGTGCGATAGGCAGCCCCGACACGTCGGCGCTCGTGCACTGCTCCCCGCGGTTAGACGTGTCATACTGTTTGTCAAGGTGCCACACGGCCAGGCACCCGCCGTAAAAGGTGTCGTTGACGATGTTAGCACCCCACATCTCAAACAGTGTCTTGGTGGGATTCTGCATCACGATGAGGTGGCAGTCGCCGCCGCTCAGACACTGATAACCCGTCTCGCCCTCAAGCGCACCTCCCGCAGGCACGGGCACGGGTTCATAATCGCATTCGCCGTCATAAAAATTGTCGGTTCTCACAAAGGAGCGCATGGGCGCGGTGCCGTTGTCGGTGAGGATGTGGAATGAATAATCTATTTGCAAATGACCAAGTCCCCAGCCGCCATGATTTGCCAGCCAGATCATGACGCCGTCCGAAGCCGAGTCCTTCTGCGCGGTAGAGATGTCAACGTACCAAGGCGCTCCGGGCTGTCGGTAGACCACTTGGGAATAGGAAGGAAATACAATAAAAATTGGAAGAAAAGAAAAAAGAGTTAGAATGTTCCGGCGATGAGGCATAAGTGCTCTCCTTTTTGATTGCGATCAATGGGTGAAAGGTTTTTATCCGCGCCATCGTTTTCGTCGTGATAAATAAATCCCTTAAAATCAATTTTTATTTCATTCGTCATCCGAACGATTTGTCTACCCTATGAATAAAGGATGCAAAACTCGTGCCGAAGTATATCCATTTTGGCGTTTGGTAAGCCGATTTTTCCCGCGGGTAAATTTGACTGAGAATTGCTGCCGCCTCCTTTTGGTTCTGAATTGGCGCGCTTTTTTTCGGCCACTACTTGTAACATTTTCTCTCCTCCATGCGTTAATACCATTGGAAGGCAGCAAGAAGCATTGGAATCATCTGAACCTTGAGTTCATAGAAAGCGAGCGCCCCATGAGGTACAAAGTGGTTGTGCAGCAATGCGCCGATCCAGTGGTCGGCGCGAAAATGGCCGCCGAAATCAGCCGGTGGTCGGGCATGAAGGCGGATGCGATACAGGGCATTCTGGCGCAGAAACCCGTGTGCATTCGAAAACAGGCGGACGACAACGAGGCCCTGCACCTCAAGTCGGCGTTCGAGGCGATGGGCGGACGGGTCGCGATAGTCGTACTCAACCAGAACTATGCGGCAGCAGCCGCGGATGATGACGAAGGGGAACCAGCGGACGACAGCCGCTGCATCCCGGACAGCGAGTACACCAGGATACTTAACAGCCGCAAGGACATTTTCGTCATAGAAAAGGAGGCGGCGCTCCGCAATTATGTCGTTGCCGCCTTGATATTCGGGGCGTGCTTCGGCTACTGGTTGAGCATACAGAAAATCACACCGCCGGACTTCACCGACTTTTACGAAAAAACAGTGAAGACGGGTTCCACCACGTTCACCAAGGTTGACGTGAAGGCCATGCTCGACGAAGAGAAAAAGCGGCGCGAGGGGCTGGCGAAACAGAAGGATCAGGTCCCGGCTGAGAAAAAGACGCTTGTGCATGCCACGAAAAAATACGGCGACGTTGGAAAGAGCCAGGGAGGCGGCGATCCCCGCGAGCATGTTACCAAGCTAGGCGTATTGGGTCTCATCAGCGGCAAGATCACCGGCAGGCATGTCGCCAATGCCGACATTTTCGGACGAGGCGGGTTCGCAGAAAACATCGGCGGGATTCTGCTGGGAACAAACGGTCTCAAACCGGGCGGCTCATCGGGCAGTGGGAGAAGAGAAGCCGTGGGAATCGGTTTTGGGACGGGTTATGGAAGCGGCTTTGGTGAAGGAGCGGCGCTCACCGATGTCAACCAAATGATCAACAACATATTCGACAATGAGGGCCAGACCGAGGTTGCGTTCGTGCATAAGCCGAAGGCGACGATTTCGGTCCATGAGCCTGAGTTGGTGCACTCCGGCCAAATCCAACCGAGCGGCAGGAGCAAGGTAAGCATCATGCGCGTGGTGATGCAGAACATCAACGCGCTGCGCTACGCCTACAACAAGCGGCTGGGCGAGAAGCCGGGTCTCAAGGGCAAGGTCACATGCAGGTTCGCCATTGACGAATTCGGCAGGGTGATTTTCTGCGAGGTGCTCGAATCGAACCTGGGCGACCCGATGCTCGAGCACGAGGTAGTTGACAAAATAAAACAGTGGGCCTTTGAGAAAATCGACAAGCCCGGCGACATCGCGGAAGTGATGTATCCGTTTGTATTTTCCCAGTAATTAGTAGATAAAAATTAAAAAGAATTGGGCGTTCCCCGGGTAGTGATACATCGTGTCACTACCCGGGTCTGTCTCCCTCCGGGCTCGGCTGTTCGCCTCGTTGCCGGACCGCCCGATGCCGCTTCGCGGCGGGGTCGGCCGGCAATTCGTTCCTGCTCACCCTCCGATCCACCCAACGCGCGGTAAACAGTATTTTCCGCATTTGTGAATGCCTTATCATCAACGTAAATCTATTTATATTGGCTATAATACTTGTCTTTCTCCACAGATTAATAGTTCGCGCTGCTGCTGTATCGCCAGCCACTAACACCCTCCGCGAATAACTGGAGTACCGGCGCCAAAGAGGGGGTGCGCCCCCGGATCGTCCCCGCGCCGCACTGTCTCGATACGCGGGACTAAAGTGCCCGCTACTCGACTACCGTGCGCGGCGCGGGAAAGCCCGGGGGCCAGGGGGAGACTTCCCCCTCCAAATAAATTATTTTTATCACCATTAACAATGACAGCTATCCCCCGCACCATCCTCCACGTCGACATGGACGCCTTCTTCGCGTCCATTGAGCAGCGCGATAACCCGGCACTTCGCGGCAAGCCCGTGGTCGTCGGCGCCATGCCCGGAACGCGCGGCGTGGTTTCGGCCGCGAGCTACGAGGCGCGGGCGTTCGGCGTGCGGTCGGCAATGCCGGCCAGCCGCGCGCAGCAATTGTGCCCGCGGGCAGTGTTTGTGCATCCGCATTTCGAGGAATACGTTCACGCGTCGCACATGGTCATGGACATTTTGCGGCATTACACGCCGCTCGTTGAGCAGGTGTCAATCGACGAGGCGTATCTTGACATAACGGGCACGCGTAGGCTGTGGGGCGAGCCGGAAGAAATCGCGGCGGATATCAAGCGGCGCGTGCTTGCGCAGACGCGGCTTACCATATCGGTGGGCGTGGCGCCCAACAAGTTCCTGGCGAAAATCGCGTCGGACATGAACAAGCCCGACGGCCTGACCGTCGCGCCGTTCGACGCGACCCAAATTCCATCGTGGCTTGCGCCCATGCCGGTAGGCAGGCTGTTCGGGGTGGGCAAGGTCACTGAAAAACTGTTTTTCGACATGGGGATAAAGACCATCGGCGCCGCGCAGAAGTTGTCCCTGGATTTTCTCGAGAAAAAATTCGGCAGCAACGGCATGTCGCTGTACCGCCTGTGCCGCGGCATCGACGACGGCCCGGTGGAAGTGATCGAGGCGGCCAAGTCCATTTCGCGCGAGCACACGTTCCAGCGCGACACCGAAGATGTGGAAACAATCAGGGCCAAACTGCTTTCCCTGTCGCGCGATGTCGCGGCCCGCGCGCGCACGGCCGGTTGCGCGGGCGCCACCGTGGCACTCATCTACCGCGGATCGGATTTCACCAAGCACACGCGGCGCAGGACGCTGTCCGCCCCCACCAGCAACGGCCGCACCATTTTCGAGACCGCGTTCGACCTTTTCCTCAAATCGCCCATTCGCGGCAAACCGGTCCGCCTCATCGGCGCGGGCCTCACGGGCTTTACCGATGCGGCCCAGACCGACCTGTTCGAGCCGCCCGCGGCATCCGAGGCCCGCGGCGCCGCGGACAAGGCGGTCGACGCGGTTGTCAAGAAGTTCGGCCCGGATGCGATTTTTCTTGGCGGCGAATCAAGAGATGCTGGGTAATTTTTAATAAAAGTCGGGCGTTCCCCCACCATATAAAATCACTTTGACAGCAAATCTTTTCCCCATCAACTATATTTTTCTTTCCATTAATACCATATGAATCCCATGGAACTCAAATACCCGAAATACGACTTTTCCCCCGTGCTCGGCTGGTCAATATCCCGGTACGAGGTGTTTGACAAGTGCAAACGGCAGTATTTCTACAACTACTATCCCAAGTTCGTACCCGGCGTGCCGTTCTATAAGATGACGAGCCTCAGGGACATGACGTCGGTGCCGCTCGAAGTGGGCAACGTGGTGCACGACGTGCTCGAGGCGTTTCTGCGCCGGCTGCAGAAAAGCGACAGCGGCATCGACGAGGAGCGCTTTTTCCTGTTTGCAAAAGAGAAGACCGGCGAATACTTTACAAAGAAGACGTTTCTCGAGGTCTACTACGGGCAGGCGAAGGAGATCCACCGGCCGGAGGCTGACAAGAAAATCGCCGCCTGCCTCAGGAATTTCATCGGCAGCCCGGTGTACACCTGGATCTTCATGAAGGCAATCACCAACAAAGACAACTGGATGATCGAGCCGCCGGGCCTGGGCGAAACACGTCTCTCCGGCCTCAAGGCGTACTGCAAGATGGATTTTCTCTTTCCGGTCGACGAGGAGATCCACATTCTCGACTGGAAAACCGGCGCCAAGGACATGCTCAAGCATTCGCAGCAGCTCATCGGGTATGCGGCCGCTGCGCATGCCAATTTCAGCATACCGCAGGGCGCCATCTTCCCGAAAATCGTTTACCTGCACCCGTCGTTCGAGGAGTTCGAAATCACGGTCTCGGAAAATGATTTCCAGTCGTTTTTCGAGCGGATCAAGGCGCAGATCGCCGAGATGCGGTCGTACTGCGCCGACGCGCAGAACAACGTGCCCAAGCCCATCGAAGAATTCCCCAAAACGCCGTCGCAGGCCATCTGCAGGTTCTGCAACTTCCAGGAGCTGTGCTTCGGAAAAAAAAACGCACCCGAAAAACCGGGTGCGTTCTGAAGCAATCCGTTTTGTAAATCGGTTTATATCTTCTTGGCCGGGGCCGCGGCTTTCTTAGCGCCGGTGTCGGGCGACATCAATTCGGGCTCCGGCATGGTCGTGTCCACCTTCCTGCCCTGCCGCTTTGCCTCGGCGCGCAGTTCCTCAACGCTGTTCATGGGCTCGCCCAGGTGCAGGGTCATGAACTCGGCGTCCTCCGCGAGCGAATCCTGGGGCGTGTTCTTGAGCACCCACTTGTAGTTCGCCTCGGCGAGATCGCTCTTGTTCTGGTATTCGTCGTAAATGAACCCGATCATGAAGAATGTTTTGCACCGCGTGCTCTTGTCATTCACGAGCACCAGGTAATCGCGGTAATTCTTGATCGCGTCGGTGTATTCGCCCTTTTCGGTCTGCACCTTGGCAAGCTCCGAATAGGCGCGAATGCCCTCGGGCGTCAGCGGGAACGACGTGACCAGCGAGCGGTAGAGGCCGGAGGCCTCGGCCGTGTTGCCGGTATCCCTGAGCGAATCGGCCCGCGCCATAATCGTGGCGGGATTGCCCACCTGGTCGTCCTTGTATTCAACAAGATCGAACTTGACGTTGTGCGCCTTGCGCATGGCATAAATCATGCTGTCGACTTTGTTGTACACCGCCTTGGTGATGTACCGGGTCACCACCCGGTTGACGCCTGCGGTGTCTTTCGCCGTCACCGACCCGCGCTCATCCCACATGGCGTACACGCACATCTGCGTATCGATGGATACCGTGGCCTTTGCCTTCGGCGCAAGAACGTTGTTCACGTAGTTCGTCGCGACTTCCACCTTCCACGCCCAGTCGAGCACGGACTTCACCTCGTCTTTGTCGGAGAAGCCGCATTTCTTCGCATCCACGGTCCAGAGCTTCCATCTGAGGAGCCAGCGCGCGAGGTCGGCCCTGCCGGCGGGCGTGTTGTAAATCGCGCGCTGCGATTCGGGCAGCCACGTCATGATCACGTCCATATCTTCCTCGGTGATCAGCTTGCCCTTGCCGTACCAGTCCTTGGTCGAGTCCGGGAATTTCTGCTTGTACTGCTCTTCGTAGGACTTTCTCATGAAGAAGTTGGGGAGCTCGTTTCTCACCATGTAAACCCAACGGTTCTGGACCTCAGGCGTGTCGACCTTCGTGGTGTCGTTGGGCTTTTTCCTGAGCAGAGAATCGGGCACCGGGTACTTGGCAAGGAACAGCGTTCGCACGATCTGGTCCCTCACCTCGGCAACGGAACGCTGCACCACCGAGTCCCGTTTTGCAACCGGGGCCGCAGGAGCGGCCGCGGTCTTGGCGGTGTCTTTTGCCTTTGCGGCGTCCTTCGCCTTGGCCGTATCCTTCTTCGGCGCGGGCACATCGATCTTGATCTTCACCTTGAACGAATCACGATGCGACTTGTAATAAGACTCGATCTCCTTGTCGGTGAACCCGAGGCCGCCGTCGAGCACCTTCTGGAGATACATCTGCGCCGGGAAATACCGCTGCTTCCACTGCCACGACAGGTTGCTTTTGAGATTGCCGCTGTACGATTTCGCGGCGGGGTCCGACGACAAAAGTTCCGTTGCGACGGCAAAGGTGGAAATGGAGCGCTCGCCCGGGAAGTACTCGCCGGAATAAGACGGGTACAAACGGCGCATCTCCCAGAACGCATTGTAGTTTGTCTTGGTGAGGGTCCAGCCGTCTATGGTGGCGATGATTTCCTTCTTGTCCTGTTTCTGGCAGAACGAGCACAGGCAGACCATCAGCAGGATGGCCCCGAAACGAACGACCTTGAGGTGCATGGCGATTCTCTCCGATAATGTAAAGGTGGCAGTTGAGTGTTTCACGAAACTTCCTTCCCCCTGAATGGTTATTTGAGCGCGGCCACCGCCTCGTCGAGCTCGTCGTAGATCTCGAGCAGGGTCGTGGCGCCGATGATTTCGATGATTTCATACACGTTTTCGTTGACGTTGGCGATCTTGAAGCTCCCGGCCTTCTCCTTTGCCGATTTGCTGAAATGGAGCAGGATGCCGAGGCCGGTGCTGTTGACGTACCGGAGCTTCTTGAAATCGGCGATGATGTTGATGAAGCCGTCGTTGAAGAGGTTGCAGATCTTTTCGAGCACGGTCTCGACGTTGGTGGCGTCGAGATCGCCGATGAACCTCACGAGTTTCGTGTTGGTATGCCCCTTCACCTCTTCGTATTCGAGTTCAATCTGAGACTCCATACTCATTCCTCTCTTAATTTGGTAACGTGCACCGACGTTCCCTGGCTTGAAAAAGTGATGTCGAGGTCGTTCGAAAGCATTTTGATGAGCGCCAGCCCGCGCCCGCGCTTTTCGTCAAGATGCGCCTCCGGGGCCTTCTTGGACACGGATTTCGAGAGCTCCTTGAGGCGCGCGGTCTGGTCGGGATCGCTGGCATTGATCACTTCGAGTTCGATTTTTTTCGGGTCTATGGTGACGGTGATGTCGATATTCTTTTTGTCCCTGAGCGAGCCATGCTCCACCGCGTTGTTGCATACCTCGTCCACGATGGTCTCGATGCGGAACGAATCGCGCGGCGAATAGCCCTTCTGCCGCGAGATGCGGCTCACCATCTGCCGCACGGGCGGAACGAACTGCAGCTCGGACGGAAACGACAGGTTCAATTTTTCGGACTTCCGCTCCACCTCCCAGTGATAGGCGTTGATGGCGGACCGCATCTCGTTGTAAAACTTGAAGATTTTGGTCGCGCCCATGGCGCTCAGCTTGGTTTTGACGTCGAGATTGACGCCCGTGAGCACCAAGTCGCCGCCGCGCTCCACGAGCATCTGCTTGCATCCCATGAGCTGCCCCAGCGCGGCGGAGGAGACCACCGACACGCCCGACATCTCGGCAATCAGGAAATTCTGTTCGGTTTCGAGCACCGATTCGAATTCCCTGTGGATGTAACCGATGCTGTCGGAATCCAGCGCGCCGTCGATCTTCCACATCGTGAGGTCGGGCCGCAAATCAACAGGTTTTTTCTGTATCTTTACCGAAGCCATACGCGATCGCCGTTTCCTTTTTTTCCCCTTACAAATCTTCCCGTTTTCTCACCACGCGAACCCTCGTGGTGTTGCCCACGCCCACCTCCATCTTGACCTCCTCGGACAGCAGGCGCACGATCTCGAGGCCCAGTCCGCGGCCCTCTTTCTCCTCTGTCAATTCATCGGCGCGCTTGTCGGCCTTTTTCACCGCGGTCTTGAGCCGGTCGAGGTCCTCCTTTTTTCCGCCCTGGTCGTTCACGTGGAACTCGAACCGGTCGGGAAAAATCGAGCACTCCATTTCTACCGTCGCGTCGATGCTGCGCGAGCCATGGACGATCGCGTTGTGGCATATCTCATCGACGATGACTTCGGAACGGTAGGCGAATTTGGGGGAGAATTTCGTCACCGCAAGCGTCTCCGCGACAAACTTGCGGACCGGCGCGATATAATCGAGGTCCGACGGAAAAGTGATTTTAAAAATGTATGGTCTCTTATCGTCCATGTGGTCGCATCAGTCCTTCCAGCATAACGCCCATTAGGGTTATTTGTCCCCGTGCAGAATGAATCCCTCGTCGCCCGTGCCCACCACGCCTTTTTTCACCAGCACCTCAACCAGCCGCGAGGTGATGGAGAGCAGGGTCGAAAAGGTCGGTGCTTCGTTTAATCCTTTGATCTTTGAACTGGCCTGAGCGTCTTTTTCAGAAGCGCCGCGCAGCGAATCGAGCACGCATTCGAGCACAAACATGATTTCGCCATAGGTGAGGTTGCCCTTGCGGTAATTGGAAAAGTCCTGTATGGCGCCAAGCACAAGATCGTTGAGCTTGTTGAATTCGGACTGATCGTCAAATACGTTTTTATAAGAACCGATTTCGGGCATCACTTCCTCCCGTATTTTTGCCAAAATGTATTGTTTTCAGCGAGGGCACCGTTTAAAAACAACCCATAATATAATAAATAAATGCCCCGCCTGAGAAATAATTGAGACGCAAACCAGTTTTTCCGGCACCGGCCAAAACCCAGCAGGAACTGCTGTTCCGGAAATCATGGCGGCGAGGCATTAATACGCTTAAGGAAATAAAATATTTCTCCACGCAACCGCGTGAAAACGTTCCTTTCACGATATCAAATCCTTTCTCGCCCGCTTTCATTGCGGGAGGAAATAATTTTCCATTATTATTTCATATTTTGCAAAAAACAGTTTTCCATTGTATATTTTTTGATATACGGGGTAAAACAGCCGCTTATGGTAAAATTTATAGTGTTTTTCGACAATGAACTTGTGAAAACCTACGAGCTTGACGATCCGGTCATCACGATAGGCCGCCTGCCCGAGAACACCATCTGCATTTCGAACATGGGGATCTCCCGCCGACATTCAAAGATCGAGCGGGACTCTAACAATAATTACGTTCTCTCGGACCTCAATTCCCTCAACGGCACATTTGTCAACAACAACAAGGTGAAGAAGATCTCCCTGTCGCACGGCGACAAGATTACCATCGGGAAATACACCATCCTTTTCGAGGACGCGGAAAAAAAGGAGCCCGCGGGCAAGGAGACGAAGAGCAAACCCGAACCCGCCGTGGAGCCCATCAACGAACAGGTCGCCATGCAGGAGCCCGCGCTCCCGCGCGAGCAGACCGCGGTGGAGTCAGGGAAGGACCTCCTCACAGGGGAGGCGGTGCTCATTGAGACCAACAAGCATGTGATTTACAAACTGGATAAACCCCTCACCACGCTCGGCGACTCCGAGCACGACGACATCTTCGTGTCCGGGTTCCTTGTCGACCAGGGCCACGTGGTGATCGAGCGCGAGGGCGGCGAGCTGTGGATCAGGTCGCAAAAATTTTTAGGGCAGTTCAAGGTGAACGGCAAGAAAACAAAAAACCACAAACTGGCCCACAAAGACAGGATCGAAATCGGCTCCAGCACCTTTCGCTTCATGGAAAACGGATAACCATGAGAATCGCCCTCATCTCCGACATCCACGCCAACTTGGAAGCGCTTGAGGCCGTCCTTGTCGACATTAAAACCAGAACAGTCGACGAAACGCTCTGCCTCGGCGACATCGTGGGGTACGGCGCCAATCCCAACGAGTGCCTCGAACTCGTGAAAAAATCATGCACCCTCACCCTGCTCGGGAACCACGACGCTGCCGCGGTGGGCCTGCTTTCCACGCAGCATTTCAACATCCATGCGAAAATCGCCATCGAGTGGACCGTGGAAAATCTCAGCAAGGCGGGCGGCGCCTGGCTCAAGACGCTTCCGCTCAAGGAAAACAAATTCTCCCACACCCTCGTGCACGCCACCCCCTATGAGCCGAACATGTGGTACTATATCACGTCGCTCGAGGAAGCGGCATTCAATTTCCAGTTTTTCGACACCGCGTTCTGCTTCGTGGGCCACACGCACATCCCCATCACCATCGTGCTCGAACACGAAAAGGAGGTGTACGTGCACCAGGGCGAAACGCTCGACTGGGGAGCCCTCGAAAACGTGCGGTTCCTCATCAACGTTGGCAGCGTGGGCCAGCCCCGCGACCGGAATTCCAAATCCTGCTACGGCATCATCGATTCGGACGCCAAGACCTTCACCTACCACCGCGTCGCGTACGACGTTCAGAAGGCCCAGGCGAAAATGCGAAAAATAAAAATGCCTGAATTTCTGATTACCCGTCTCGAAGAAGGCAGATGACCGCCACTCTTTTTCCGGGGGTTTGCCATGAAAAAAAGTTTTCTCTCCGGGTTGTTTTTGATTGGTCCGATGCTCACGCTCCTCTGCGGCCCGTCCCAGAACCCTTATTCCAATCCCGCCGACGCCATAATCGTGCCGGCCAAGTCGCTGCAGTCGCTCGACGCAAAGGGAGATTCGGTCAAGGCCTTCACGTCGGTGCAATGCTCCGTTGAAGTCTATCTTCCCAAGCTGATCGACAGTTTTTACGTTCATGTCACCAAAAACGGCGGTGACACCATTATCGCGAAGGGCGCGATTTCGGGCACCGAGTTCTCTTTTACCTTTTCCGCGGGGAGCGCAGGGACTTATGGGCTCGACGTGATCGTGGTTAAAACCGACGGCGCCCACGATTCCCTATCCAAGACCGTCACGGTGTTTGTGTACGCGCCGGTCGTGACGCCGGATTCCCTGGTGCGTCACGTCATCCTGCCGGCCGACTCGTTCACCTTCAACTTTACCGTTGCCGATGCAGACAGCAATGTGTGGAAGGCCTACACGTGGCTTGACACAGCGGAGAACGTGATGCAGGAAACGTCGTTTGCACCCAAGACCCATCACGCGGTTTTTTCCCGAACATTAAATGCCAGCGCGCTCCTCGCGGCGCTCAAGGCCCCGGTGGTCTGCAACGCTTTGGCAATCGATGCAGACTCGAATGTGAGCAAGGCCGTGGCATGCACCCTAATTGTCACGGACACAACGGCACCGACGATACGGCTGCTTTCACCCGACACCGCGAATCCTGTCACGTCGCTTCCCGATACCATCAGGGCGCTGGTTTCGGATCTTGCAGGTATCAGTTCGGCCACCTTCAACGGCTCGTCCATGACCTTGGCCCCGACAAAAGACACCGTCAGTTGTATTGCATCATCTCTTGACACAGGGAGACACACCGATTCTATTATTGCCGTAGATGGATCCGGCAACAAGGGACGGCTGTATTTCCCGCTGACCTACCACGGCAAGCAACTGTACCGGCCGGAGATCAAGGAACTCAGCCGGGCGACCACAGAAGGTCATCTCTTCGACAGTCTATGGCTTGACACATGCGTCACAACCAAAGACCCGGCCGTGACGGATCAAAGGCAATGGGCCCATGACTCTCTTACGTGGTTTATTACCGACAGCGCTGGCAACCAGCTCGCGGTGTCCGCCTCGCATAGAATTGCCATTCCGCAATCTGCCGATACAGAATGGGCAGGCTCAATAACGCTGACCTTTAAAGTATGGATCACCAACAATCCCGCGCTTTCGGATACAAAACAGCCAATATTCTTTGTCGCGGAAGTCTGGGACCCGCCGGTGATCACGCTTGCCAACCAGACCGTGTGCGGCTCCAAAGCCCAGTTTGACACCATCTACCTTGATACGATAGCAACGGTGCGGGCTCTGGATAATGCGCCGTCTACACTTCAGTGGAGTTTCACGAATGGCAAGCATTTCAGGGTTAATCAGATCGATAGAACGATCTGCATTGCCGGTAAATTTTGCCGTCTTGTACCTACCAGATATATAGCCATTGATACCCTGACGCTCGCAGACAGCACATGGACCGGAACCGATACGCTCACCTTTACGGTGACGGCACCCGATCATCCCGCGCTGCCGACCTCAAAAGAGATATTATTTACAAGGTTGAAATTTTGCTTCCTCCAGCCGGTGCTTCCGAAGCAAAGCGCAAGCCGATAAATAGAATGCGGTCGGTCTTTCCTTCCCGGAAAAGAACGACCGCATTTTTTGCATCAATCCGGCCCTTCGGCCGTGCAAAAGACGGTTAGGCCGGTGCGCCTGACGTGCTCCTTTTCTGCAGCGCCTCGGATATCGAACCCTTGAACTCGTTGGAATACTTGAACAGCGGCACCACGCGGCGGAGCAGCGGCACCACCTCGCCCGTTTTCGGGTTGCGCGCGGGCCGCGGCTTGCGGATGCGTGTGTAAAATGTGCCGAACCCGCGTATCTCTATGTTCTTGGCCGCCTCGAGGTTTTTTGCGATGGTCTCGAGGAGTTCCTCGACAACGATTTTCGTGTCTGCCTGGGTAAGGCCGGTCGACTTCGACACGTCCACGATAAGGTCGTGTTTTGTGGTATTGGACATGAATGCCTCCTCGAATGAAAACCGTACTCTAAATATCAAATGATTGACAAAAAAAGTCAAGGACAAATTAAGCGATGACGGTGCGGTGGAATGGTTGGCTTGACAGATTAATCTCAGCAAAATAAAAAAGTGATGGGCGTTCCGCGGCTTCGCCGCGTCGGTCCTCCTTCCGGGCTCGGCTATTCGCCTCGTTGCCGGACCGCCCGAAGTCGCCTTCGGCGATGGGGCGGCCGGCAATGCGCTCCAGCGCACCCTACAGTCCGGCCTAAAGTAAACTATTATCCCATACTATAGCCATATCGAATCAATTTTTATTTTCTCCGCGATCTCCGCGCCTCCGCGGTGGTTTTCCTTTCAGGGAAAATGAGGCGTCGTTAAAAGCCGGAATGTATCCAGAGAGCAAAGCATCCTGCGCAATAGCGCGGTATCGGGACGGCCTCGCTTGACGGAAGGAATCGGTTTCTCAAAGCATTTGCAAAAACGGGTTGCGAAAGCTTTCTCGCCGAATTCGGCAATCACGAGTTTTTTATTGCGAATGGAATATGCCGGTTGTCGTTTCATCACCGCGTTCCAGGGATCCACAAGCGATCTTGTCTGGCGAGGAAAGGCGGTTTTCCATTCGTCAATCAATTCAGGACGCCTGCACAAACGTTCCAGGATGGCACATTGCGTCGCAAGGTCAAGACTTGCGAAATCGATTCCCTGTCCATTGATAAATGCCTTCTTGAATCGGAATAAAAATGATTTGAAATCCGAATGGTCGCCGCAATTCATCATGCCATCAAAATATTTCCTGATAATCTTATTGACATTGATCCACCCGAGGGGAATGAACAGCCGGTTGTACAGCCAAGGCGCCCGGATCTTTTTTTGGACATCGCTTCCGGCCGGCACCCGGCCGATCACCGGCTTTTTATAGAGCCACGGTTCATACAACGCGTAGCCAAATCCCTCAAGCACCGATGTGCTGATGCAGGCGTCACTTGCTTTTGTCAAAAGAGAATACGGTGTTTCTTGATGATCCAGGCTGCGTATTGCCCGGCCGGCCTCGAATATCACTGGGATTTTATATTTTGCGCATAATTTTTTAAGACAGGAAGCAAGCGCCCTGTCGGCAATTGACGTTCCGGACTCACCCAGAAGCAGGCTGGCGGAAAAGAAAAAACGAGACAGCAGGATTGCCTCGACCAGATTTTTTCTTGAAATGACGCGGGAAGGATAAATCAACAAGGGTGATTCAGGATCAAATGCCGCACGATCCTTTCGCGCGCAATTAACCAATCCGCTGATAATTTTTTTTCTGGAGCAAACGGATATCCGCCTGACCGCCGCCGGGGCAATGACGGGATTCGGAACAAGCCTCCCGAGAAACCCTGCTTTTTTAAGGAGGGAATAATACCGTTTGTTAAGCGCAATAAAACATACCCCGCACCGCGCTGGATACAAATCATGCCATATTTTTATTCCCATGCGCTCAAGCTTTTCGATTTGAGCCATCAGGTCCATCCGTCCCTCTTCCGCAAAATCATGCGCAACGGAAAAAAAACGGTACTCGCCGCCGGAAGATGAATGCGCCGCGGCGAGCCGGGCAAAAGCGGAAGAGAGTGCGCAGTTCTTTCCGAGGTTCAGGTTGTGTCCAACAACGCGCACCGGATGAGGAAGATTGGTTGACGCGATGATTTTGCCGAGTATGTCAAACAACTTGTCTGATGCTTTACAAAAAGCCCGTCGCGAAGCGAAAGAGCGGTAGCCGCATTCCCTGGCGTCAATTACTCGTGGACCTTTTGCATCGTCGGACATTTTTTCCTGCGCGCATACAATAATGCTTTTACAAGGCACCCCTTTACATTCGCGAATGAACGCGTCGCTGTAATGCCCCATCACCGACGCCACGCCGCCCGGCCTGTTGTGGTAATGGATCTGGACCAGCGAGCCCTTCATCATGCGCGCCCCGCAAACCTGGGATGGAAGCTGCGGTGCACCTCCCTGAGGTATTCGCTGTTCACATGCGTGTAGATCTCCGTGGTCACGATGTTGGCGTGGCCGAGCATCTCCTGTACCGCGCGCAGGTCGGCGCCGCCCTCAAGCAGGTGCGTCGCGAACGAATGCCTGAAGGTATGCGGTGAAACGTGCTTGGCGATCCCTGCCGCCTTCACGCGGTTCTGTATGATTTTCCAGATTGCCATGCGCGAAAGGCCCGTGCCCCTGATGCTCAGGAACACCGTGCTGTCGGTGTGCGTCTTGGCATAGAGCGGCCGCTCGGTTTTGCAATAATCGTCGATCCACGAAAGCGCCATGTCGCCGATGGGCACGAGCCGCTCCTTTGACCCCTTGCCGAACACCCGCACCATGCCCTCGGCCGCCATGATCTGCTCAAGCGTGAACGCGGCGAGCTCGGACACGCGCATGCCCGTTGCGTACAGCGTCTCGAGCAAGGCGCGGTCGCGTATGCCGCCGCGCTTCTTCGTGTCGATGCCTTCCAGCACGCGGTTTACTTCCTCCACCGTGAGCACCGGGGGAAGGTAACGGCTCGACTTGGGGCTTTCCAAAAGCTCAGTGGGGTCGGTGTTCAAACGGCCCTCTGCGACGGCCCAGGCGAAATATATTCTCATCGAGGAAAGCGTGCGCTGGATGGAGGTCGCGGCGAAGCCAACGTCATACAGTTCGCGCACGTACGCGTGGAGCAGGTCGGGTTTGACATCCGCGAGGTTTTCGATTTTCTTATTGGTAAAATAGGCGCGCAGGCGGTCGAGGTCGAATTTATAGGAAGCAAGGGTGTTTTCGCTGAGATTTTTTTCGAGCTTCAAATAGGATAAAAAGGAGGTAAGGAACGGGAGGACGTTCATCGGAAAATCCTGAAAATCTTTTTCACCTTTTCAACCTTTCAACTATTCAACTCCGTCAAAAACGGATTCATCCTTCTCTCTCTCCCGATCGTTGTCCTTCCCATATGCCCCGGATACACCACGGTGTCGTCCGGAAGCGCGAGCAGCTTTTCCTTAATGTTCTTAACCAGCAGCTGTCCGTCGCTGCCGGGAAAATCGTAACGCCCGATGGAGTCCGCGAAAAGGGAATCACCAGAAAAGCAAGCGGTCTGTTTTCCCTCCCTGAACACCAGCGCCACGCCGCCCGGGCTGTGGCCGGGCATGAAAAGCACCTCAAACGCGAACGCGCCTATGGTGACGTTTCCCTCGTTGAGGTCCGACGTCTTCCCTTTATAGGTGTAATTCATGCCGACCATGAAGGAGCCGTTGTATTCGGCGCTTACCAGAAGAAATTTTTCCTTCGGGTGCACCCATACCGCCGCGTCGGGCGAGTATGCCTGTATTTCAGAAATGCCAAGCAGATGGTCGAAATGGCCATGGGTGAGAAGGATCGCCTCAACAGAAAGTTTTTTCGACTTGAGGAACGCGAGAAGCTCCTGGCAGTTGCTTGAAGGGTCGATGACCAGCACCGGCTCCTGCTTGAGCGACACCACGTAGGTGTTGGTCTCGAGCGGGCCGGTGACGAATTTGGTGATGGTGAGGTTCATGGAGGTAAAATAATTGTTGATGGAGGATTCTTAAACAGAAATGGATGAATGTATTCTAATGCGAGAATGAATAATACAAAGGAAATAAAAGTATTCATCTCCTCGCGTGAGTCCGTCTGCGGCGAATGCGGCGAGAATTTGGGGACCAAGGCCTGGATCACTCTTGATCAATTTGCCGAAAAGATACGCGAATATTTCCCCGCGTGCCCGAAATCGAGGGAGCATGATATAGCCCAGTTCGCCTGCTTGAAATACAGCGGGCGGATCGGCAGGAGCGCGGGCGCAAAAGAGTTTGGTCCCCAGGCCATCAATCTAGCCGTACGCGCTCACATACGCCACACCCTACTAACTACGACGAGCTGCTGATAAAAGGCTACGACCGATCAGACGCCCGTTTTTCCGTTGAATCAAAGGTGTCGCAGATACTTGACAATTGGCAGCGCATTCCCGGCAATTCGGAACCTATCGACTGATCAACCCATTACCCCATTACTCGTTTCACACCAGTCTTAAAAACCTCGACCCTTCAAACCTCATCGTCCTTCCATATAATTCCTTGTTCCTCACCGACACCAGCCACAAAAACCGTTTCGCGCGCGTGACGCCCACGTAAAACAGGCGCTGCTCCTCGCCCAGTTCCTCCTCCTCGCTTTTATTCCTTTTCACCACAGCAGCCAGCAATTCAAGAAACGAGGGATTGTGCGTTATGCCGCGCGTACCCGGAAAAATCCCTTCCTCCAAATCGCAGAGGAAAACGGCGTCAAACTCCATGCCTTTTGCGGAATGCACGGTGAGCAGGCGCGGGAGCCGGGAATCAAACACGGATTCCTTTTTAAGCAGCGCCTCCATACTGTCCCGCGTCTGGTTGAGCCGGAACAATATCGCTATTCCTGAAAAGTCAAGCGCATGATCGGCTTTGAGTTTTCGTATTGTATCAGCAAGCCAGATTGACATTTCATCTTCAGTTTCAAATATTTTTTTCACCGGTTTTCTCTGTTCGGAAACGGTTTTGGCGATCAGCCCTGCCCTCAATACCTTCCCATACTGCCCGGGTTTCTTCCTGAAAATTTTATTCGCCGCCGCAAGAATCGCCGGCGTGCTCCGGTAGTTGGTCTGAAGCTTGACAATTTCTGAATTCTGAAAATGCTCGGCAAAGTTCAGTATCGTGCGCCGGTCCGCTCCCTGAAATCCGTATATTGCCTGATCGTCGTCACCGACGGCAAAGAACGGTTTATTCGCCGTTAACAGCCGTTTAAGCAGTTTTATCTGGACCGGATTCGTGTCCTGAAATTCGTCAACAAGAACGGCGAGATATTTCGATTCATAGTGTTTTGCAATAGTTTCCTCTGTGTCAAACAAACGTAATGCGCCGGCGATAAAATCCGCAAAATCCCAGAGCCCGGCTTGTTTTTTCGCAATCGAGTAGCGTCCTGTAATCGTTTCGATGCATGCTTCCTGTTCCGCGGAAAGGCCATCTTGCTTCTTGGGAAACGCCAGCCGCTTCAGCACGAGCGCTTCCAGTTCGAGAACGTCCATGCCGAGAAGCAGCCGCTCGCTGCGCGTGGAGGCCGCGGCGATCATGCGCGGCCGGATCTGCGCCGGAACGAGCCTCGGCCGGCCGCGGTAGCCGAGCCTGGTGCAGTTTCTCTTTCCGTCAACCTCCTCAAACAATACGCGCAGGCAGAACGCATGGAACGTGGTGACGAGCGGCGCGCCCCGGCCGGCGCCGCCGTTTGCAAATGCGGTCAGCCGGCCGGCCATCTCCCGCGCGGCCGCGCGGGTGAAGGTGAGCGCGAGAACGCGCTCGGGAGCGCAGAATTTCTCCGCCAGATATGCAATGCGCCTGGTGAGCACCAGGGTCTTGCCGCTTCCCGCGCCGGCAAGCACAAGCAGGGGTCTTTCAAACGCGGCGGTGACGGCGCGGACCTGTTCGGAATTAAGGCCGTACAATAGTTCCGAATTATTAGGCAAGGGCATGTAATGAAAATGGATAATGGAGGAAAAGGCAAAAAGAAAAACTCACCAAAGAGTTGCAGAGTGCACAGAGAAAAAAAGTGAAGGGTTAAGAGTGAATAGTGAAGAGAAAAGAAAGGAATGATTTGTTTTAACTGACCGCTGACCGGTGATAGCTGGCCGCTGTTTTCCGACCGCTGGCCTGTGCTGCAAGGCGTGTCTCAACTCGTCAACGCGTCTACCCGTCTACGCGTCAATTCCTCACTGCATCAACGCTCAAACGCTCCAACTTTATTTTCAGGGCTGGCCGGTGGGCGGAGAAACACCGAGCTCCCACGAATAGTAGGTGTAGTCCTCGGCGATGCGCTCGTAGTCCTCCTCGATGACCTTGCGGTCGTTCGACACCGCGATGATGTCCTTTCTGTCAAGAAAGGGCTGGCGGTTGAACGTGAACCGGTTGAGGTACGACCCGTCGAGCGAGAACACCACCACTTCGGCCCAGTCGAGCAGGTCCACGCGCACGAAGATCTCGAACGTCTCGGTCACGTTGAGGATGCGGGCGCTGAGCACCTCGTCCCCGCACCCGTAGTAGAACGTGGTGAGCACGCCCTTGCTGTCGCTCTCAAGCGACAGCGAGTAGGGGCACCCGGCCGTGGCGATCCCGCACACCGAATCCCGCATGTGCTTGATAAATGCCGGCAGCGTCGCCGAGATCTGTGAAAATTTCTTCTTGAGGTCCTTGTTGGGCTCCCGGCAGATTTTCACCGAATATCCCTTGCCGCCCACCTCGCGCGCCGTTGCCTTGCGCTTGGCGCCCTTGGGGTCGCGGTACAGGAATTCTGGCACCACCTTTTTGGCCCGGTCCTCGGGGCACTCGATGACCACGGGCTTGAAGAACAGCCTGCGCTGTGCGGTGATGATGTCGTCGAGCTGGGGCTGGACGATGTGGGGATAATACCGGTAGAACAGGCGCTTTTTCACGTCGATGGTGCGCTTGTGGTAGTCGATGTCGCCGTAGAAGATGTCTCCGTTTTTGTCAACCGCCGGCGTGAACACGAACTCGCCCGGCCGCTTCACCGTGTAGTTGGTGTTGTTCTTCTTGTCGTATTCGAGCACGTCGTCGACGATCACCTGCTTGAGCAGCTCGTTGGAATACAGCAGGTTTCCCGCCTGGTCGCACAGGTAAAGCCGCTGGAAGCTCTCGGGGTCCTGGCCGCCGAGCACGGTGTGCACGCCGTAGTAGTACCACCGGTTGTCCATGGCGTAGGTGCCCAGCGGATTGATGAGGTGCTTCTGGACGTCGGTCTTCTGGTCGTGCTGGAGCCCGGTGAAAATGGAGAGGAAGGTGCCGTTGCGCTCAAGGATGATCGGCGAGGTGAAAGAGTAGAACCGGTCGAGCGTCCACCAACGGTCGCCGCCCGACAGCGAGGTATACCCGACGAGGTTGGGCTGGAGGTACAGCCTGGTGGCCATGTCGTCGGTGATGCAGTTGTTCGTCAGGTTGAAAAGCTGCGCGTTCTCGATGTCCTTGAACGTGCCGGCCTGGCCCGGATCGATCCCGAACATTCCCTTTTTGTAAAGTTTCTTCTGGAGGATCTCGAGCCCCTCCTTGCCGTCCTTGCCCGGCGGCGTCCGCCGGTAATACAGCAGCGTCGACTGGTCGAGCGGATACGCGAGCCGCAGCCGGCGCGGATCGTCCTTGGGAAAACGCTTGTTCTCCTTGAACAGCGAGGCCGAATCAAGGAGCGCGCCGGATTGGCTGAACAGCGCATAGCCGTTGGCCGAATAAAAGAGGAGCGTCCTGCCCTCCATGATGACCGGACCGGAAAGGATCATCCTCATGTCGTCGCCCGCAACGCACCCGAACAACGAGTTCGGGTCGAGCGAAAGGTAGATGGTGAAGCAAAGGGTGTCGTTGGCGTGCTGGCCGCGGGCCGGCTGAAACGACAGTGCAATTAAAGCGATAAAAAGAATGCTTCTCGCTGTGCGTGACTTCATGGCAAAGTGCCCTTTTTCACCACCGGCAGGGAGGCGACGGCCGCGGCGGACGATGGAAAAAGATGAATTATAATTATACTCCAAAAATCATGGCAAGTGCACGATTTTTTTCCGTTTTACGCATTTATGAATTTGTATCTTGCCAAAAAACCGGTTGTAATAATAGAATATAGAGACATGAATGTCGGAAGGTGCGGTTTTATAATATTACTTTGATATATTTTCAAACTTCGCATCCGGGGAGCTCATGACCGAACAGTTTCACCGAAAGCCCTTTTCGAATTTCTTCATCAAGCGGTCGCTGCAGATGAGGCTGATCGTGAAGATCGTGATCGCGGCGCTGCTCGCGACCCTCATCTGCTCGTGCACGCTCCTGCTGGTGTATTACCTCCGATACAACAGCGTGCTCCTCTACACCATGGACCAGCTCACGAACCTGAACAAGGAAAACATCATCTTCATCATCCTGCCCAGCCTGCTCATCAGCTCGCTGGTCAACTTCATCCTCGCCGTGTGTCTCGGGCTCTACGCGTCGCGCAAATACGCGGTGCCCATTTACAAACTGGAACAATGGGCGCGCATGATACGGCAGGGAAAGATCAGCGCTCAGATACGCTTCAGGGAGCGCGAGGAGATGAAGGAGCTGTCGGACGACTGCAACGAGCTCACCAGCGACCTGCGCGTCAAATTCGTGGAAATCAAGAAGCAGTGCGAGCGGCTCAGGGAAAAGGTGAAGGACGCGGAGGAGCTGAAACGGATCGATGCCGTGCTCGCCACGCTGGAGCTCGAGGGCGAGCTCATCGAAATCCACACCACGCATTACAAACTGGCCGAGAATGTAAAGCCGCCGGAAAAAAAATAGCTGCCACTTTTCATCCCGAATAACAGATAAAATTTATTAGCATCCGGGCGCCCCGCCGCTTCGCGTCGGCGGCCGTAAACGTGGGCGGAGATAGCGGTCAGATTTCAGCGGTCGGCAGTCAGAATAAATCCCTCAGGCCTTGTTATCACTGCCCCAAGCATTTTTCCAATTTCAGCACATAGTTCAACACAATGCCGATGCTGTTTCCCGGAAACGTATCCACGGTGCAATGCAAAATCAAGACATGAATCCGTTTCGCTGTTTTCCCCGTCGCAATCCGTTAATTTATTGATGAAATGATCTACGTACCTTCTCTTTGCCCACGCCTCTCTCAGATTCAAACATACTGAGCGTGAGCAGCGGCGTATCTGGCTTATCGAAGCATATTGTTCATCAGGAGGAAACGATTTACTCAATTCATAAATGCCTGTCGCCAGTTCATAAGCTTTTTTATAAACATTCAAATCTTTTACTGAATGTCCCGTCATTGAAAACTCTTCCTTTTTTCTTACTGACCGCTGATTGCTGACCGGCGACTACTTGTTTCTGACCGCTGACTGCTGACCGGTGCCCGCTGTTACAACCCATCCACCATGTCTCCAACATGCTCCGCCATTGCCGGCGCGGCCGTCAAGCCCGGTGACTCAATTCCGATGAGATCAATAAATCCCGGTAATCTCTTATCTCTTTCTTCACGAATGATAAAATCCTTGAATCCTTCCCCTTCGGCCTGGATTTTCGGCCGTATGCCCGATTGGTCGGGTGAGAGGTCATCCATCTCCAGAAAGGGCAGATACCCCTTCGCGGTCTGGAAAAAATCCCGCCGGTGCGAGGGATCGACATCATAGTCTATTTTGTCAACGTAGAACGCGTTGGGCCCGAGCTTGAAGCTCCCGTCGAGCTTGAGCACCGCGTGGATGCCCAGGCTGATCGGCGTGGGCGCCGGATACACCAGGCGGGAGAGTTTTCCGCGGTGCCGGTTCGACACGCTGAAATATTCCCCTTTACAAGGGTGAATGGCGTAGCCGCGCTTCGCAACGTCGATGCCGGCCGTTGCCGCGATCTTGTCCGACGACAGGCCCGCACAGTTGATCACGATTTCGGACGCTATTTCCATTTCCTCGCCGTCGGCATCGCGCACGGTCACCAAATACCCTTCCCCAATTTTCTGCACCGCCTTCACGCTGCAGTTGTAACCCATGGTCACCGACCGCGCCGTTGCAGCGGCCTCGAAATATTTCATGAGCGCATGCGTGTCAACAATGCCGGTTGAAGGGCTGTGCAGTCCGAGCTCGGCCCTGATGTTCGGCTCCATGGCAAGCACCTGCTGCTTGGAAAGCAACCCAAGGTCGGGGACGCCGTTCTTTTTCCCTTGTTCAAAAAGGGAATGGACCTTTTCCTGTTCCGCAACCGAATTGGCGATTACGATCTTCCCGATTTTATTATGGGGAATATTATTTGCCGCGCATAATTCATACAGCAGGTGGTTTCCCGCAACGCACAAGCGCGCCTTGAGCGAATCGGCGGGATAATAAAACCCGGCGTGAATGACTTCGGAGTTCCGCGACGAGGTTTCCCTGCCGAACCCGTCGTGCTGTTCGAGCACTATGATGTCTTTATGTTTTTTACTCAACCGGGCCGCGACGGCAAGGCCCACTACGCCAGCGCCGATTATGGTTATGTGGGATTGTTCCATGATATTTTAACAAAAAGTAGGGCGTCGTGCGGAGGCGCAAACCCGCCATCAACTCATGCAACAGTCAAAACGGCTGTCTGATTGCTGGGCCTTCAAACACGGCTCAGATTTTTTACTTCTTTTCCTGTTTCACTCTTTTCCGCCCGTACATATCGGCAAGTTCCTTTACAAACGCCAGTTTCTCCGCCCTAAACAGCCCCTCCGGGCACCGCCATCTCCAATTGCCCTCGGCCCTGCCCGGCGTGTTCATGCGGCTCTTCGAATCGAGGCAAAGCACGTCCTGCAGCGGAACAATGCAGCGCGCGGCCGGGGTGGCGTATGCGAGCCGGATGAAATCGTCGACCACCGCCGGCCTCCCCGAACCGAGGTACGCGTTAACGCGGCCGCGCTCCTCGCCCGTAAGCGTGTTGAGCCAGCCCGCCGTGGTGTCGTTGTCGTGCGTGCCGGTGTACACAACGCTGTTTTCGGGAATGTTGTGCGGCAGGTGCGGGTTTTCCGTATTGCCGTCAAACGCAAACTGCAATACCTTCATGCCGGGAAGGCCTGTATCGTCGCGCAACTTTTTTACTTCGTCCGTGATGACGCCGAGGTCCTCGGCGATGAACGGCAGCGACCCGATCGACTTCTTGACGCACCGGAAAAACGCCAGGCCCGGGCCGGGGACCCACTCGCCGTGCATCGCGTTTTCGCTGCCGGCCTTGACTGCCCAGAACGATTCGAACGCCCTGAAATGGTCGATGCGCACGATGTCGGCGAACTCGAGCGACCTTTTTATCCGTGCCACCCACCATGCATAATTGTCTTTTTTCAAAACGTCCCACCGGTAAACGGGATTTCCCCAGAGCTGGCCTGTCGAACTGTAGTAATCCGGCGGCACGCCCGAAACCCTGAGCGGGTTGCGGAGCTTATCAAATTCAAACAGCTCCGGCGAGGACCATGCGTCAGCGCTGTCCATCGCCACGTAAATGGGAATGTCGCCGATGAGTTCGACGCCCTGCGCCGCCGCAGCTGCGCGCACCGCCGCCCACTGCTCGTGAAAAATGAATTGGAGAAATGCGTGAAACCGGAGCTCGTCCGCATGCTGCTTGCGGAACGCGGCGAGCGCCTGCCTGTTCCGAAGTTTAAAAGGCGCGTCCCATAGCGGCCATCCGGCCCCCGCGTGCGCTTCTTTCAGCGCGCAGTATAAGGTGTAGTTGTCAAGCCAGTATTTCTCCCGTTTGCAAAACGCCTGAAACTCGTCGGTCAGCTTGAACCGGCCGAACGCCAGACGGAACAGTTTTTCCTTTTCACGGGTAACGGCCGGATAGTCGACATACTCCGAAGGAAGCGCGGGAAAGCCTTCCAGCTCCGCAACGGTCAGCAGGTCCTTTTCCCTGAGCTTTACAGGGGAGATAAGCAGCGGGTTTCCGGCAAACGAGGCAGCGCACTGGTACGGAGACCCGCGGCGCTCCACCGGGCCGAGCGGCGAAAACTGCCACGACGACTGCCCCGCCTCCCCGAGCATGGCGATCCACGCGAATGCCGCGTCGCCCAGGTCGCCGATGCCGAATTTCGACGGAAATGACGTCGGGTGGAGATATATCCCTGCCGACCGTTTCATCGATTGCTTTCTTTTCACGGAAGTCGTCATGATAAAAAAATAAATCCGGCGCCGCATGACTTTGCCCCTTTCATCCTGCCGTCCATAATCCCCTGGCTGAGCATTGGGATTAATTGTATAATGGAACTAACCGCATTCACCGAGGAGGCGCGATGATACGGACCCTGGCCAACGACGACGTTGTGTTTGTGTGTCCCAGCGCCGACCCCTCCGCCTACGCCAAATACGGCGCGTCGCTCGTCGCAGCCGGCGGCGTCCATTCTTCCGATTATGTCAACAAGCTTCGGCGCCAGGGCATACGCACCACCGGCACCATGTGGTGCCTCACGGCCGGCAGCCACGACCTGCACACCCATCCCGACCTTGTAGAGGCAACCGCCCGCGACATCGAGGGCAGGCCCATCGCGGTGCCGTGGCTTGCGCGGGGCTCGTTCCAGGAAACGCCAGACTATTTCGGGTGCGTCAATCATCCGGCGTTCAGGGCGCACCTTCGGCGCAAAGTGTGCGACGCCATGGCCGGCGGGCCCGACGGCCTGCACGTTGACGAGCACCTGGGCAGCGCTTATACGGCGCTCCACCTGGGCGGCTGCTACTGCGATTGGTGCATGCAGGGATTCGCGAATTACTTGAAGAAAAAAGCAGCGCCGGAACTTCTGTCCCTCGCAAAGACCCCGTCGTTCGACAATTTCGATTATTGTGCGTTTGTCAAGAACATCGCCTCTACGCGTGAGAAATACCTTGCTTTGCAGGAAAGCGTCCCACTGCGCGCGGCGTTCATCGATTTTCAGCTGGGCTGCGCATCCGACAACGTGGTGTCGCTCGGGAAACTCGCGGCCGACGTCGCCGGCGCTGCCGTGAGCCTGAGCGCCAATGTGTGCCTGCCCGGCCTCGAGCACACCGTGGTGCTGCCGCACCTCACCTACTGCGCCAGCGAAGTGGCCCACAACGCCGCAGAAGGCGCAAGCGGCCTTGCCGACGCGGTGCTTGCCTACCGCATGGCGGAGACGCTGGGACGTCCCATGGCCTCCACGGCCACGGCGCAGGACTGGGCGTTTGTCAAGGAGAACGGCGCGGAGCAGCTGGTTCGCCTGTGGATCGCGCTCTCCTACGCCTGCGGCCAGCGGTTCATGGTGCCCAACCGCATGCTCTGCTCCGGCAAGGGCGGCGCGCCGCAGTGGTATTGCGGCTCGCCGTCCTTCTTTGCCCCGCTGTACGGATTTGTCAAGGAACATGGGCGTTTACTCAATGATTTCAAAGCCGTGGGCCCGCTTGCCGCGCCGGCAAAAATCCCGACGTCGTTTGAAACCTTTGAAAAGCGCAAGGTCCTGGCCGAAACGCTCAATGCCCTGCCCAATTCGCCCATTACCGCGGGAAAGGATGCCTGGGTGTTCCCACGCGTCAAGAACGACGGGTCGGTCGTCGTACATGTGGTCAACCTCGCCTACAACGCGACCACGAAAAGGATTTCTCCTCAGAAAAACGTGGAGATCCGGATGGCCAACGCGCTGTTCAAACGGAATTTCTCCGGTGCCACGGCGTTCGGCTGCGAAGTCGAGCCGGTAAAGCTGACGGTCAGGAACGAGGGGGGCGATTGCTGCTTCACGGTCCCGGAGCTGGGACTGTGGAGCATTGTGACGTTTGAATACTGGGCGTAAAAAAAATCCGCACTTATCGCTAAAAATTCACTAAATTAATTAATAGGGTCCAGGGGCGATTGCTTCGTCGCCAAGTTCCTCGCAATGACATCGATACAGATTTTTAATGAGCAATATTGAAAATTTCTAAAGGGGAAATGTCATGAAAAAATCAATCCTTCTGGCATTAACTTTAATTTCCGCCACCGCCTTCATCATCTACACCTGCTCCAGCTCCGGCGGTAAATCCAACAGCCTCGGCACGGTTCAGCAGCAGAACAGCGGCGGTGACCTGTCCACCAATTCTTCCGCGACAAAAACATTACTCGACGCAACGTCGGACGGCGGCACCATGACGTTCCAGAACATGGGCGACACGGGATGGTATCCGAGCCTGCGCGATCCGTCGGTGGGGCCTTGCGATTATTACAACGGGACCCCGAGCTGCTTCGGCACGCCCATGAAATGCTGCAAGACGAAACAGGTTTTTGCCAATGACAGCCTTTCGCCGTGGAACGAAGAGCTCATCATGTCGCTGCGCGGGCCCATGATCGTCCAACAGATCGCGGTCTATCAGCCTTCCGATCCGTATAGTGCGGTCTGGCAGCAGACATCCTTCTGGGACAGCAAAACGCCGGCAACGCTCACCGGCATCGTGTTTGTCGGCGACGTCAAATCGACCACCGGGTTCGACGGCATCATCGGCAACAAATGCATCGCGACGGTGTCGACGAACAAGCCGTTTCCCTGCGGCCCGGGAAGCGTCCCGTATTGCGCCGCGTCAAGCACGACGCAATACTACGGCTGGAGCGGATCGAAGATGTTCGTGCTGCTCGCGTACATGCCGCATATGTCAAGCACCGACATTCCGGCGGCGCGGCACTGCAACACGACCACCACCGACAACTGGTACGACGCGCCCTGGATCGGGCTGAGCGTCGGCGAGCTGGTGCGGGCCGACTGCGCCGGCCAGTGGGGGCCCTGCCACTGCTACGCCAGGGACCAGGTGAACGCCGGTGCCGTGGGGGACGGCTGCGGACAGTTCAACGTGTTCGAGATCATCAACGACCAGGGCCAGTACGCCAACCTTGACGTGTTCAGCTCGAATTTCTTCGGCTATCCCTACAAGGGAAGCTGGGGCCCGGGCTGTGTCAGCTGCAGCGTGGCCGGCATGGACCCCAAGGTGGACCTTATCAGCACTTCCACAAAGACGGAAGCGGTCACGGGCGCGGTGGGCGCCTTCCCCACCATGCCCGGCGCCGCGTTCAGGCGGCCCGCGACCGGCTACCGCTTCATCGTGATACTCCTGGATGTAAAGACCCGCCAGATCCAGCTCGCGTTCATCCATCCGGCAAACGTGCCGTCAACGGTGTCGGCCGTGCTGCCCGGCCTGCCGGCCCAGATCGCGCGCACGACGGTCGACGCCATGCTCACGCTGCGGCTTCCGGGGCCCAATTCGGTCGGGGTTATTAGGTGAGAACAAGATGGCCGCAGAGACACGGAGGACACAGAGACCGGAATAGTTTGCATAGGATAATTTAGACTATTAAACAATCCATATCCAACAATCTTCATCTTTTAAACTCTATTTTTCTCTGTGCTCTCTGTGTCTCTGCGGCAGATTTTATTTACCCTATCTTATGCACCATGATCGCCGTTGCCTTTGCGCCGATATCGCGCAGGCCCGAGATCATGATCACGAAATCCCCCCTCTTCGCCAGGTTCAAACGCAGGAGTTCCCGCTCACCGAACACGAGGGAGTCATGGGTGGTCATGTTTTTTTTGATAAGATAGGGATACACGCCCCAGAAAAGGATCATGCGCCTCGCCACGATTGGCGAGGGCGTGAACGCGAGGATGGGCGCGGCAGGCCGGTCCGACGACACGGTGCGCGCCGTGTAGCCCGATTGAGTGAGCACGAAGATGCAATGCACCATGAGGTCGCGTGACAGCTGCGCCGTTGCCTCCCCTATCGCGTCAAGCAGGTCGCTCGTGCTCTCGTGCACGGTCTTGCTGAACATGCCGCCCTGCGAGAAGAACTGGTAGCCCTCGGCCTCGCGCACGATGGAATCCATGGTCTCGAGCGTCTCGATCGGGTACTTTCCCGACGCGGTCTCGGCCGACAGCATCACCGCGTCCGCGCCCGCGAGGCACGCGCCGGCAACGTCGGTGACCTCGGCGCGCGTGGGCCTAGCGTGCTCGATCATGCTCTCGAGCATCTGGGTCGCCACGATCACGGGCTTGTTCATCTTGTTCGCGATCTGGATCAGCTTGTTCTGGATGATGGGAACTTTCTTTGCGGGAAGCTCCACGCCCAGGTCGCCGCGCGCGACCATGATCCCGTCGCTGAGCTCCATGATGGCCTGGATGTTCGAAAGCGCCTCGGGCATTTCTATTTTCGCAATCACCGGGATGTCGGACCGGTGGCGCCTGAGCCAGGTCTTGAGGTCGATGATGTCGGAGGGCTTGCGCACGAACGACAGCGCAACGTAATCCACGCCGCCCTTGATGCAGAACAGCACGTCGTTCTTGTCCTTTGCCGTGAGCGCCGCGATGCGCAGCTGCGTGTCGGGAAGGTTCATGCCCTTTTTGTTCTTGAGCACGCCGCCGTGCACCACCTTTGCCTCGACCCTGTCCTTGTATTTTTTCACCACCTTTAGTTCGAGATTGCCGTCGTCGAGCAGGATGGAATGGCCGGGAACCACTTCCCGCACAATATTTTTGTACTGGGAAGGAATAAGCCGCTCGCTGCCCAGCACCGGTTTTGTGGTGATCGTCACTACCGATCCCTCTTTCAGCGTGACCGCCCCGTTCGCGAACTCGCCCACCCTGATTTTCGGGCCGCACAGATCGCCGAGTATCGCGATGTCTCTTTTGCACCGGGCCGCGATTTTCCTGATGAGGCGGATGGTTTTCAAATGGTCTTCCGCCTTGCCGTGCGAAAAGTTTATGCGCGCCACGTCAAGGCCTTTTGATATGAGCTGGCGCAGCTTTTGCGGCGACGACGACGCGGGCCCGATGGTTGCCACGATTTTGGTGCGGCGGAAATACAGGTATTTGTGGTGGAGGTCGAGGTCAAAAACGCCGGGAGCGGTGGTTTTTGTTGATGATGCGGGGAACATCATGTGATCCTTTCATTTTTTTATTTTTCTTTACAAAATAATAAAAGGATTGGGCGTTCCCCCACCTCGCACATCCGTGCGAGGTGGGGTCGGCCGTCCTTTCGGTCTCGGGCGAGCCCTCGGGTCGCCATGGTCCCTCTATGCCTGCGTCTCGATACGCCGCTTAAAAGCGGCCACTCGACGATCACGGCGAGGGCTGGGCATCACCGCGCTCCAGCGGGTCTATTTCCTCCCGTTGGTCGGGACCAAGCTCCGGTCCTGCCTAACGCTTGGTAAAAGTCAACTGCCATTTTTAATTTTCTCGTTCCCCTTATCAGTACTGCGATGCGCTAACGAATCTCATTCCGTATTTCGTCTCCCCTCTCCGATTCGGAGAGGGGCCGGGGGTGAGGTCTCAACGCTCAGATAAAAAATATCCAGCTTTTGATTTTTTCCTCCATCAGCGCCGACCCCGAGGCAGGAGGAGATGCCGCACGCGCTGTCCCATTTTTATCCGACATTTTATTAGTGTCATCCCATCGTCACCCTGTTCTTCCCCGCGTTCTTGCTCGCATACTGCAATTTATCGGCCCTTTCGACAATACTCTTGCCATTGTCCTCCGGTGTCGCAACGGTCGCGCCGACGGACACCGTGACGCGCAGCACCGCGTCGCCTCTTGTCAGATAAGACTGCTCGATGAGCAGCCTGCACCGGTTGGCGAGCGACAGCAGCGCCCCGGCGTCCACGTTGCGCACGATGGCGAGGAACTCCTCCCCGCCCCAGCGGCCGAGGTGGTCATAGGGCCGCAGCGCGTTGCGCAGGGTGCCCGCCACCATCACGAGCACCGCGTCGCCGACCTCGTGCCCCTTCGTGTCGTTGATGGTTTTGAAATCGTCAATGTCGATCATCATCACGCCGAACGAAAGGTCGTACCGCTCTTTTTCCATGAATATGGCGTCGAGCGACGGCAGGGTATGGTGCCGGTTGGACACTTTTGTCAGGTTGTCAACGAGCGCGAGCTGCTCCAGCTCGGCAATGCGCTCCTGCAGGGCGGCCTTATTCGAAATGTCGGTGAATAGCTCCATGCCGCCGGTCACCTTTCCGCTTTCGTCGTGCAGCGGGGAAACGCGCACCAGCACCGGAATGCGATACCCGCTCTTGTGGTGCAAAAATACCTCGGCCTCATACGGCTTGTCGTCCTTGATGCAGCGCGCCAACGGGCACATTCCCTTGCACAGATTGTTTCCGCTCGCGTCAATATGCGTGAGAATGTTGTCGGAACAGTTCTTCCCCACGACCTCCGCGGCGGTAAACCCGGTGATCCGCTCCGCCGCCTTGTTCCAGAACGTGATGGAGCGCGACGCGTCGGAAAGATACACGCCGTCGGGCATGCTCTCGATGAGATGGGTGGGGTCGAATGAAGGGAGGGAAGGCATAGGTGTATTGTGTTATTCAATTTTATAATGGGGTGAGGGGGAAGTCAATTGAGCTGACATGAACTGAATCCACAGGTTCTAAGGATATTTCTAATTGGACGCTAGAAGATGAAATCCAAAGATATCCTTTTTTTGTCCATGAAAAATTAAAACATACCTTTGGATTATCATGGCCTAAACAGCCCCTCCTCAAACTCCCCTACCATCACCACCTCCGGCTCCAGCGCCACGCCCGTCTTTTCATACACCACCCTCTGCACATGCGCAATCAGCGCCCGCACGTCCTTTGCCGTTGCTCCCCCATGGTTCACGATGAAATTGGCGTGTTTCAGCGAAACCTCCGCGGCGCCGCGGCTCGCGCCTTTGAGCCCGCATTGTTCGATCAGTTTTCCAGCCGTGGTGTCGGGCGGGTTTTTAAAAACGCTTCCGCAGTTAGGCAGATCAAGCGGGTGGCGGTCTTTGCGTTTTGCAAGCACTTCGGCGAATGATTTTTTTGCCTGAGCTGACGTGTCGGACTTGAAATGGAATTCTGATGAAAGGATGATCGAACTCGCGCCTTTAAACGCGGTGCCGCGATACGAAGCACTGAGGTCCTTCGCCTCCAGAGTCTTTATTGTCAAGTCCTGCAAAGACAAATATCTTACTGAAACAATACAATCCGAAATGCTTTGTCCGAACGCGCCGGCGTTCATGACCACCGCGCCGCCTATGCTGCCCGGAATACCTGCGAGTTTTTCAAGTCCTGAAAATCCTCGGTCAACCATTTCTTTTACCAGAGCATGCAGCAGAACGCCGCTTGCGCATTCGGCGTTTTCGTCCTTCCAGGCAATATTCGCCTTCTGCTGAGTCAGGTCAATTACTAATCCGTCCCATCCGCTGTCGCTCACTAAAACATTGGTTCCTTTACCCAGTACAAATACCGGAATGTTTTTTTCGCGCGCCCACGCGCAGCCCTCGCCTATTTCATTTTCGTCAACAGGCGCGCAGTAATAACGGCACGGGCCGCCAATTCTGAAGCTCGTCTTGTCGGCGAGCGGTACGTTACTGAACGGGGGTCGCATCTGATGTCTGTTCGTCAAGAAAGATTTTATACGTGCCGCTGGAAATGAAAAATTCCACTATGGTGCCGTCCAGGTGGTTTGCATTTGCCTCGGCGCGCAGGATTTCGAACGCCTTTTGCGGGGGCATTTTCGGCTTGTAGGGCCTGTCCTGCGCCACGAGTGCCTCGTAAATGTCAATCACCGCGAGCGCCTTGCTCTCGAAGCTCAGTTGTCCGGCCTTGAGGCCGTCCGGGTAACCGGAGCCGTCGAGCCGCTCGTGGTGGTGGCTCGCGATCTCCGGGATCTGCTCGAGCCCGCTGGTCCACGGGATGCGCGAGAGGATGCGGCGCGTTGCCTGCGCGTGCGAATTGATGCGCTCCCGCTCCTTTTCGGTGAGATTGCCCTTGCGCACGCTCAAGCACTCGTATTCGCGGTCGGTGACAAACGGGAGTCTGTTTCCCTTTGCGTCAAAGTAAATTTTTCCTGCAATTCCCTGGAGCTTGCCGAAGTTCTCGTCGCTCACAAACCCGCTCGAATTGAGTGTTGCAAGAAACTCGATGTCGGCATCGACGTCGGCCGGCGACTGCCACGAAAGCGGCTGCGGCACGGTGCGGGCCTGCACCAGCATCTTGACATACTCTCCCCGTGCGCGGATCACGTCCATGCCCTCGTCGGACAGCCGGAATTTCTTGGTGAGCAGCGCCTCGGGCACGCCGATCTTCCCGATGTCGTGCAGCAGCGCCGCGAACCTGAACTGGTTCTTGCGGTCTTCCGAAAAGTGAAGGCCGTCAAACGGCCCGCCGTTCTCGCGGTTCACGGCGTCGGCGAACGCCATGGCGTAGCCCATCACGCGGCGCGAGTGGCCGTAGGTGACACGGTCCCGCTCGTCGATCGCCGCGATTGACGAACGCAAATACCCCTCGAAGATGTCCTTGATCTCCTGGTACAGCTGCACGCGCTCGATGGACACGGCCGCCTGCGACGCGATGGAGAGCACGAAATCCTCGTCCGACAGGGTGAACGGAGCCACGTAATGCGCCACGTCGGCAGTCGTGCGCAGGCGGCCTGCGGCGTCCGTCTTCTTGTTCATGAGCTGGAGCACGCCGGCCACCTCGTGGTTCAGGTTCTTGAGCGGCACCGTGAGCATGGATTTGACCGGGTATTCGAATTTGTCCTCGTATCCCTTGCGCGCTTTCTTATACGGGGCCGAATCGTCGAGCGTCGCAACGTCGTCGATGGAAAGCGGCTCGCCCGTGAGCGCCACATAGCCGGCCACGGACTTATTGTCGATGGGGATGCTGAACTCCGCGGTCTTTGCCGCGATGTCGATGGAATCGTTCTGGGATATCTTGAAACGGATCGCGCCAGTGAAGGCGCCGCCCGGCCCGCTTTTTTCCCGTATGTAAATGCTGCCCGCGTCCGCCGCCACGAAGTCACGGGTCTCGGCGAGGATGAGCGACAAAAGCTCGGTGAGGTCGTTTTGCAGCGAAAGGGCCGTGCCGATCTTGATGAGCTGGTGCTTCTGCTTGCGGTATTTCATCACCTCGCCCGTGATCTCGCGGTTCTGCCGGGCAAGCACGCCGCTGCGCGCCATCCCCATCATGATGTTGCGGCAGTCAAGCGCGGTGAGCGGCGACCGGAAAAACCCGGCAAACGGCATGGCCGCGCAGAACGCGGGGCATTCCTCTCCGTCAATGCGTTGATACAGTGGGATCTCCTGGCCGAAACCGATGGGCATAGCGCCGAACATGTCGAGCATGGCCTGTTGCGTGCAGGGGACAAACGAAATGCATCCGGCGGGCGGCCCGGCCTCGGGACCGGACGCGTGCGGAGCTCCTGAGGCAAGGATCTGGATCGAGTAACCGAAAAAAGCCGCCGCCTTCTGCAGCTTGTCCAGGTCGGGTTCGGGCGCGGTTCCAAGAAAAATGATTGAACGGGCCATGGAGGAAAATTAGGTCTGGATGGAAGGCCTTGACAAGGTAATTCTGCTGGGCAAAATGCTCTACCGGAAAAACAGCAAAGGCCCCGCGGAAAAATCCGAAAGGCCTTTCGATTCTATATCCGAGCGTCCGTCAATCAGCCCTTGATGGCCTCAGCCGGGCATGCCGCGGCGCAAGCGCCGCAGTCGGTGCATTTGCCGGCGTCTATCTTGTAAATGGGGTCGCCTTCGCTGATGGCTTCAACCGGGCATTCGGGAACGCAGGTCCCGCACGCTACGCACGCGTCTGTGATGACATGAGGCATTATATTTCTCCTTGTTGTTGGGGGGAAATTTCCGTTTGCGTCTTTAAAATTATTTAATCTTTTTAAAACGGTCAAGCGAAATTTTATTGTTTATTGCAATACAGTCAATAATAAAAAACAGATTCAATATTTTCTCCCTCTCCTCATGGGAGAGGGCGGGGTGAGGTGAGAAGGGCTGGGGGTGGGGTCCAAACAGCCATTGCATTTAGTAATTAATCGTCAAACAATATTCACCTCCTATAATTAGGAATATCATTTCACAATTGTAAACTTCCTCGCGATCCTCTCATTCCCCTGGTTCAATAGCAGCAAACAGGTCCCGTTGCGCAAGGCCGGGCCGTCGAACCCGACTCTGTTCTGTCCCGCAACGCCGTTTCCCACGTTGCAGGTCCACACCTTTCTTCCCGCGACGGAATACACCTCCACCACGAAACCTCCCTGCTTTTCGAGCGTGACCAGGAAATTAAGCCCTTTTGCGGACAAGCCGGACGCACGCCCGACGTGGTGCACAGCCTCGATTTCCAGATCCGCACCTCCTGGGTGCCGACCTTGGGGTTGTTCCTGAGGTTTTAATTTTTTTAAGAGCGGATCGGAAAACACAGGATTTTTTACTCTCCGTCCGGCAGAGGTAACTTCATATTCTCTTTACCTGGACTTTTATGTATTTTCAGAGGCCGCTGCTTTGGTTCAGCGGACTCTGTTTTTTCGAGATTGAAAGACTGACTCAGATTGGACTATTTTTTGCTGGATTATATTGTCCTGAAAGGATGATAAACCCAAAGCGTTGCCCCCGGCTGAATCCACCATCCGTTCCGCTGGAGAAGAAATTTTCATCGGAAATAAATAAAGTTAAATAGTATAATAAAAACTGCAACGACCCAAAGTCCTCAATTGAGTATCATGGCTGCAAAAAAAGTAAAAACGAAAACTAAATCCCCGGCAAATAAAAACATCTCCGTTCCCCCGCCGCTCAAAATCCTCGTGGTGGCGTCCGAGATGGTGCCCTTTGTCAAGGCGGGAGGGCTCAGCGACATCGTGGGGTCGCTTTCATCCGAGCTCAAGCGCATGGGGCACGACGTGCGCGTGGTGCTGCCCAAATATTCGTCCATCAATTACCGCGGGCTTCGCGTGAGCCCCGTGCTGCCATCCATGGGCGTCTGGATGGGCGGCGTGTGCGAATGGTGCTCGGTTTTTTCCATGACCACCGAGAAGGGCGTGCCGGTGTATCTCATCGAGCACGATCTTTTCTTCAACAGGCCCGGCATCTACCACGACCAGTCGATGCACGATTACCTCGACAACGCGCGGCGCTATGCCTTTCTGTCGCGCGCCGCGCTCCAGTTGTGCAGGGACACCGGGTTTTCGCCGGACATCGTGCACGCCAACGACTGGCAGACCGCGCTCGCGCCCGCCTATCTCAAGGTCTGGCACTGGAACGACGCGCTGCTCGGCCGCACCGCGTCGGTGCTCACCGTGCACAATATGGCCTACCAGGGCGTCTATTCGCGCGACAACTGGGCCTATATGGGCCTCGGGGACGAGAACTTTACGGAAAAGAAGTTCGAGTCGTGGGGATACATCAACATGCTCAAGGGCGGCATATACTTTGCCGACGCGGTGAACACCGTGAGCCCCACGTACGCGCGCGAGACCAGAACGCCCGCGGGGGGGTTCGGCCTTGCGCCCTATCTCAACGACAAGGGCGCCAATTACGAGGGAATACTCAACGGCGTCGACTACGATTTCTGGTCGCCCGAAAACGACCGGTACGTGGCGGCGCGCTTTTCGGCAGACGACATGGCGGGAAAGGCCGTGTGCAAACGAGCGTTACAAAAGGAATTCCTCCTGCGTGACGATCCGAAGGTCGCGCTCATCGGCGCCATCGGCCGTTTCGTGCACCAGAAGGGCTTCGAGCTCATCGCCCAAAGCATCGAGAGGGTCCTCAATGATATGCACGTGCAGTTCGCGGTGCTCGGCTCGGGCGAAGGCGGGCTCGAACATTATTTCGGCGAGCTGCCCAAGCGGTATCCGGGACGCGCCGGATCTTTTATCGGCTTCAACAACAGGCTCGCGCACTTGATCGAGTCGGGCGCCGACTTCCTGCTCATGCCGTCGCTCAACGAGCCCTGCGGACTCAACCAGCTCTATTCGCTGCGCTACGGCACCCTGCCCATCGTGCGCGCCACGGGCGGCCTCGACGACACGGTCGTCAGCTACAACGAGGCCACCGGCGAGGGCACGGGCTTCAAATTCTGGGAGCCGTCGGCAAACGCGCTGTATTACACCGTGGGCTGGGCGGTGTCGACCTACTACGACCGGCCGCAGCACCTAGCACAGCTCAGGGCCACGGCCATGCGCCAGGATTTCTCGTGGAAGCGCAGCGCGCAGGAATACGTGAAGCTGTACAAAAAGGCAATACTTAACAAACAGGAGTACGACCGGCGCTGCAGGGGATAAAAAAAGCACGGCCGTCGGGCCGTGCTTTCCATCAATCATAAATCTTTCGGTTTTCTTTTCTAACTCTCTTTATTCTCTGTGTCCTCTGTGCCTCTGTGGTTATCTTCTCTTTGCCTTTTATCGCATCAATAACCGGGATATTCCGCTTCCGTCTTCGCCTCTTCGGCGTTCTTGCTTTCGGCCGCCCACTTGGCGTAGTCCTTCTTGACTTCATCAAAATCCTTTGTGCTCATGTCTTTTGAATCCTTGTCCTCGGGATTCTTTTGCACCCAGGTGATCTTGCCTTTTTCGTCCTCGATCTTCTTCATGGCCGACGGGCCGTCGGACGAGGCAAACGTGCTGGTGTTGATGGTGACGTAGCCCGCGGTGACCGTCACGACCGTATGGAAAATGAAATAGACCTTTCCCGCCTGGAAATTGAACTTTGCCTTGGACTTGTTCGTGGCGTCGCCGATGATGTAATGTTCGCCGGGATCAACCGGGAACGTGAGCAGGGTATTTCCCTCGGTGCCGCCCACGTATTTCGTGTCGCAGTACACCGGCACGTACGTGGAGCCCATGAAGGCCGTGGGACGGATGATGACGCACAGCGCCTTGTCGGCCGGGGCCTTGATTTCCGGCAATGTCTTGCTGTAAATCAGCTTGGACACGCAGCCCGCCATCATGGCAAGGAGCGTGAGGGCAACGGTCAGCGCAACCAGTTTTTTCATACTTCCTCCGATGGGAATAGGTGAATGGCGTTTGGTCGTTGATACCATTCTACACTATTACCTCTTTGAAGTCAAGGAACCCGCTACTTTTTCTCCTCGGAGGCCGCGTGTCCCGCCACCCGTATGTGCAGCTCGCGCAGCTGTTTGACCGTGGCCGGCGCCGGCGCGTTCATCATGAGGTCTTGCGCGCGCTGGTTCATGGGGAACGCGATGACCTCGCGGATGTTCTGCTCGTCGGCGAGCAGCATCACGATGCGGTCCACGCCGGGTGCGATGCCGCCGTGCGGCGGCGCCCCGAGCTTGAACGCGGCGATCATGGCGCCGAACCGTTCGTCAACCGTGTCGCGGGAATACCCGGCGATCTCAAACGCCTTGTACATGATCTCGGGCTGGTGGTTGCGGATGGCGCCGCTCGAAAGCTCGATGCCGTTGCACACGATGTCGTACTGGAAAGCAAGGATGTCGAGCGGTTTTTTTGACGCAAGCGCCCCCATGCCGCCCTGGGGCATGGAGAACGGGTTGTGCGAGAACGCCACGCACTTGTTCTCCTCGTCCCATTCGTACATGGGGAAATCCACGATCCAGCAGAACCTGAAGGAATCCGGGTCGATCATGCCGAGGTCCTTGCCGAGCTTGACGCGAAGGTCGCTGCAGATCTTGTTTGTCAACTGCGGCGTGTCGCAGATGAAGAAGACCACGTCGCCCGTGCCCACGCCGCACAACTCCTCGATTTTCTTCAGGTCGTCGGGCGTGAGGAACTTCATGAGTGGTCCCTTGACATTTGCGTCAAGCCACTGCAGGTAGGCCAGCCCCTTTGCGCCGATGGACGTGGCGTAGTCCACCATTTTATCGAAAAAGTTCCTCGGGTTCTTCGCGATGCCCTTCACCGGGATGGCGCGCACCGTTGCGCCCCCCTTGACCGCCTCTGCAAACACCTTGAACCCCGCCGCCGCGAAAATCGCGGTGCTGTCGCGCATCTCGATGGGGATGCGCAGGTCGGGCTTGTCGGTGCCGTATTTCACCATGGATTCCCGGAAGGGGATGCGCACGAACGGCGGCGCGTCCATTTTCCTTGAGGAGAATTCCGAGAAAACGCCGTGGATGAGTTTTTCCACAACCGCGAATATGTCGTCCTGCGTCACGAATGACATTTCCATGTCAAGCTGATAGAACTCGCCCGGCGAGCGGTCGGAGCGCGCGTCCTCGTCGCGGAAGCACGGCGCGATCTGGAAATACTTGTCGAACCCGGAGATCATGAGCAGTTGCTTGAACTGCTGCGGCGCCTGCGGCAGGGCGTAGAATTTCCCCGGATGGATGCGCGACGGGACAAGATAATCGCGTGCGCCCTCGGGCGACGAGCTGGTGAGGATGGGCGTCTGGAATTCCTTGAACCCCATCTCCCACATGCGCCGCCGCATGCTCGCGACGACGTCGGACCGCAGGATGATGTTCTTGTGCAATTTATTTCTGCGAAGATCGAGGAACCTGTACTTGAGCCGCAGGTCCTCGGGCGCCTCGTCCTCGGGAAACACGTTGAGCGGCAGCGCGTCGCTGGCGCCCAGCACCTCGTACGATTCGGCGACCACGTCGACCTCGCCGGTGGGCATCTTTGGGTTGACGTTTTCCTCGGAGCGGAACTCGACCTTGCCGTCGAAGCGCACCACGGTTTCCTTGGGCAGGCGCGACACCGCGTCCTGGAACGGCGCGGACGGATAGACAACCACCTGGGTGAGGCCGAAGTTGTCGCGCAGGTCAATGAACAGCACGCCGCCGTGGTCGCGTCGCGTGTGGATCCAGCCCGCCACCCGCACCTGTTTTCCGATGTCCGATTTCCGCAGTTCGCCGCAGTTGTGGGATCTGAAGTCGTGCATGAATTTATTCTTTTCCTTCCTGATATTTCATAAATTGATTTGGGCGTTTCCCCTTTTGTGAAGGCATAAAATTCTGCGCCTTCACAAAAGGGGCCGGTTCTCCTTCCGGGCTCGGCCTTCGGCCTCGTTGCTGGACCGTCTGATGCCTGACGGCCGGGTCGGCCAGCAATTCGCTCTTGCTCACCCTTCAGTCGCCCCTAACGCGGCGGCGCACTTCAATGGTGTCAACAACAAAGGGTGGCGCCAATCGAAGCATTACTGACCATACATAAAAGAGGGCGGAAGGCACATTATCTTATCAATAATTAATAACATGATAAAATAATATTCTTAATTGCTTCATGTTTTACTAATGATATGCCTGATCACCTCGCCCGCCGCGGTAAGTCCAAAAATTCCTGTCATATAAGAGATGCTTCCAATCGGCCTCCTCGGCCTCCCCCGGTCGAACTCCTCGTGCTCCGGCGCCACCACGTGGGTGTTTCCCTTTGCCGGCTCGAGGGAATACACGCAGCGCACGCCTTTGTAAATGCCGAGCCGGTGCAGCTTCTTGCGGATCATGCGGCCGAGCGGGCAGATTTTTGTTTCCGAAATGTCGGCGCAGCGCACGAGCGACGGGTCCATCCGCGAGGCCGCGCCGAGCGACGACACGAGGAACAGCCCCTTCTTGACGCATGAGGAAATGAGGATCACCTTGGGCGAAAGGCTGTCGATCGCGTCAATCACGGCGTCGGGCGCGTCGGCCAGCAAACCGTCAACCGTTGCGCCCTCGATGAAGAGCTTTTTCACTTCAGCGCCGCACGCGGGATTGATCTGCGCCACCCGCTCCTGGGCCACGTCGGCCTTGTATTGGCCCACGGTGGACTCGAGCGCATACAGCTGGCGGTTGAAGTTTGATGCCTTGACCTTGTCGAAATCCACGAGCGTGAGCCTGCCGATGCCGGCCCGCGCAAGCGCCTCCACCGCATACGAGCCCACGGCGCCGAGCCCGCACACGGTGACGCGGGCGTTTGCCAGTTTGTCAAATGACTCCTGGCCGAGTAATAATTGGGTTCGGGCGAATCTTTTCATTCTTCACTCGCGTAATAAAACATCATTTAAAAATCCTTGTGGCGTTATTCCATGTCCTGGCCGCGACCTCTTCCTTCGAAATCCCCAAAAGCAAGGCCACCGTCTCCGCCACCTTCACGACATTCGCGGGCTCGTTCAGTTCCGTTGCGCACTGGTACGGCTTGAGGTCCGGGCTATCGGTCTCGATGCACAGGCGATCTCTCGACGCCGCAAGAAGCGCGGCGCGGGACCGTTTATTCTTCGGAAAGGTTATTGTCCCCGAAAATGATAAGGAAAGCCCGAACCCCTCGATGGTTTTCACCAGCTCCGCCGGCCCGCTGAACGAATGGACGATGCCGCCTTGAAAAGCGCCGCCATGCACCTTAAGCAGCTCAACCAGCCTGCCGAACGCCCTTCTGCAATGGATGGTGACGGGACGCTTATGTTCGGCTGCGATCGCGAGCTGTTTTAAAAACACGCTCTCCTGGTCCGCGAATGTCGATTCGTCAAGCGCGTGGTCGAGCCCGATCTCGCCCACGCATGCGTGAGGCATTTTGTCAAGATGTGAAACCAGCGCGTCCGCCCAATGCTCCGAACGGCCGGCAACATACCACGGATGAAGCCCGAACGACGGCCGCACCGCCTCATATTTTTCAGCCAGTCCCCTCACCTGATTCCAGTCTTTTTCGCTCGTGCCGCAACACGACAGCGCCTTTACTCCGGCGCAGGCCGCGCGCGACAGGACCGCATCGAGGCCGGCGGCGAGCCGCCCATCCTGCACATGGCAGTGCGCATCGAAAAAGGAAATGCCGGCATCTGCTTCCACGAGGTCCCCCGGAGAAGAATTATCCTATGTCAAACACGTGTTTGAGCCAGGCCTGGGCGATGAGCGCGTGGCCGGCCGCGGTGGGATGCACCCCGTCCTCGGCCCAGTATTGGGGCGCCGCCCGCTTCGACGCCTTTTCAAACGCGTCAACGAGCGGCACGAGGATGCAGGAAAATTCCCGCGCCAGGCTCCGGACAATCTCGATCTTGGGCTCAAGGTCGTCGAACCATCCCTCGTCCACCTGGCCGCAGGCCAGCAGAAACGGCTCGCACAGCACGATCGCGGCCTGCGTTTCCCGTTTTGTCAACTCAAGGATGCGCCGGTACGACGCGCTGAATGCGCCCCCGGACGTCGGGTCGCCGCTGTCTAAGCGCCGCCATGTGTCGTTGACACCCGCGAGAACGGAAACGAGCGTCGGCTTGAGCTTGAGGCAGTCCCACTGCCAGCGCGCGGCGAGGTCGGCAACCCGGTCGCCGGACACGCCCCTGTTGACAAACCTCAAATCGAGCTCGGGATACAGCGCCGAAAGCCGCGAGGAAACCATGAATGCGTATCCGCTGCCCAGGGGGCGCGACGGGTCGGCCCGCCTGCCGCAGTCGGTGATGCTGTCGCCGGTAAACAGAATGGTCATGCCTTTGACCGGAGCGATTGCCATAACGGCGTCCTCATGCCGCAATCAGCGGGGACAGATTTTTTTTATCCGGTCGCTGAATTCGTCAAGCGAATACGGTTTTGTCAGCACGGGGATTTTTTTTATCAGCGGCGAGTCCGGGACCTGTCCGGCCGCGTGCTGGAGAATCACCGCGATGCCGCGGAACTGGGGAAATTCCTCGGCCAGGATCGAAATCGCGCTTTTTCCCGATGCGTCGGCCAGGCTCGAGCCGATGATGATCAGGTGATACCCCGGCTGCTTGGTCCCGAGCTTTGCGCGCAGCGCCTCGGCGTTCAGCACGCGATCCACCACAACATCCTTATAATTTATGAGAAGGATGTCGTTGACCAGTTCATGGACATCGAGATTTTCATCAGCAACAAGGACTTTCACCGGCATAGGGCCATCTCCGCAGGAATGTCGCACCGACTGAAAAGCCATCTAAAATACATTTTTTACAGAAAATATTATATAGAATTAATGTGCTAACAAATTAAGTGATTTTCTTTGTCCGTGTTTTAGCCGGAAAGTGATCCCGTGCCCGGCTATTTTACGGAACATAAAAACGGCATTTGCTCCTGATGGAGGTCAAAGCTATATTATAAAATATACCCTTGGGCCCGCACGATCACCGCGGGCCACCGCATCAACAAAGGAGGAATGCCCTATGATCGTCAGACACTCAATGCGTCGCGCTTCGGCACCGGTTGCAGCGATCGTGCTCACGCTTGCCCTTTGCCTGCAGGCTTCTGCCGGCACGGCCGCCAAACGCGGCAAGGCTTCTCATGCGGCTCCGCGCGCCCAGGTAACGGCGCCCGCCAAGGACGCGGGCCAGCTCGTCTCGGACCTCGACTCCCTTTTCGCAAAGTCAAAGGCCGATTTCGACAAGCTTGCCTCTTCCGTGATCCTGAAATACCCCAGGACCAAGCCGGTGAACAACATGTTCTGGAAGGCGCTCAAGGCGCACCAGCCGTGGCACTCGCTGTTCCGCACCGACAAGAAGGGCGCGGTCATCAACGAGGTGATCAGGATCGAGGGCGAATCAAAGGAGAAGCGGTCGGTGGCGACCGAGGCCTGGTTCACGCAGATTTCAAAGACCATGAAGGAACACCTGACCATTTTCAAGAATGAAAAAACCGGCAGGTATTACCTGGTCTGGGCCGAGCCCATCGTGGCAAAGGTGAAGAAGGTTGACACGTTCCAGGGCGCGGTGGTGGCGAACATCGACCTGTGGGACTGTTTCGACCGCTATGCCGATAAATCAACGTCGCCGTTCAAGGTCCACATCCTCGACCGTGTGGTATTGTTCGAGCATTTGTGGCGCGACACCATCAAGTCCTCAGAGTCGCACCTCACCGTTCCCGGCCTCGACAAGATCACGGTGCGGTATCCGCGGCCGGCCACCGAAGCCGCGTCCGCGCAGGCGGTCGATTCCGCCGCGCTGGTGCAGGCGCAGCAGGATTCGCTGAAGGCCAAGACCGCGCGCGACCTTGCCGCAAGCATGGCGGCCAAGGCCGAGGCCGCGAAAAAGGCCAAGGCGCACAACACCATTCTCCTCACGGTGATCATCATCATCGCGGTGCTGATCATCATCCTGTTGGTGATCATGGTGGCGCGGGGAAGGAAACGGCCCGAGGACGCAGGCCCCGAAGGCGGGGACAGGTTCGGAAATTTGTAAAAGACGGTTTTCGCGGACTGCTTCTTGGGTGCTTGCATTATCGGAGCAATTTTCGATAGTCAAGCACCTTTTTATTATTTCAGAAAGTCATTTCTGGCCTTTATCTATCCTCTCAACTCTCAACCGTCAACTTTCTCAAGCACCCATTCCAATACGACATCCGCCTGTTTGGCGGCCGCGATGTTCACGCACGGCGCGAGCGGCCGGCCGTTTTTGCCCACGCCGGACACGCCGTCGCCGACGAGATAAAAATCGTCGCCCACCTTTCGCGTCACGATCCTGTCGCTGTTGCCGTATCCGGCCAGGCCGCTTGCGCCCACCACCAGTTTGCCGGAACCGGCAAACGCGTTCACGATCATGGCCTTGCATTCCGGCGTGTCAAACGCTTCAACGACAACGCCGCAGGACTTGAACAACGACGGCGCATTGGAAGCGTCGACCGTTGCCCTGATTGCTGCAATGGCGCAGGCGGGGTTGATTTTGAGGAGCAGCTCCCTGAGGCATTCCACCTTGGGCCGGCCGATATGTTCGGGAAAATAGGCCTGGCGGTTCAGGTTCGACAAGTCAACGGCGTCACCATCGGCAATCACAAACTTTTCAAACCCGGTTCGCACGAGGTTCATGGCGCAGTTTGAGCCCAGGCCGCCCGCGCCGGCGATGCCGATGGTCGCGGCGCGGATCGCGGCGCATTGCTCTTTGGAAAAATACCGTTCCCTCACGGCGTCAAACGAAAAACCGGCCATTGCATGGGTCCTTTTCATCCGCCACTGCAGACGCGATAAAATTACATTAAGTGTTGAAAAATCCCGAAAAGTATCGTAATTTTATTGGTATGACGATAAGAAGCTTGAATCTTTTTCTGCAGGTTGCAGCGCTGTGCGTGCTGTTTGCATTCTCAGCTTACGGCGTTGACACCAAGCCGGCCGCGCCGCAGGCTGCCAAGACCACCGAAAAAGGCAAGGCAGCCGTGCAGAGGATCATTATCGAGGAACAGAAGATCGAGGGAAAAATCCGCAGGCCCCAGCTCGTGCTCATCAAGGCCGACCAGCGTCCGGCCTTCCCGCCCATGATCATGCAGAGCGCGGGCAAGAACGAGAACGTCGGCTCGTTCGTCGACCCCTCGGTGATTGAAAATTCCGCCAACCAGAACGCCTTCAAGTTTCAGGGCACCGCCATCACCAATTACGTTCCTTGATTTTTAAGAACAATAGCGCCTTCAACCGAGCCCTTCCTGAGCATTTCGAGCGCCCTGTTCGCTTCACGCAACGGAAGCGCGGTGACGCTGGTCTTTACCGGCACCTTTGACACAATGGAGAAAAATTCCTCGCCGTCGGCGCGGGTGAGGTTCGCGACCGAGCGCACCGAGCGCTCTCCCCATAAAATGCCGTAGGGAAACGACGGCACGTCCGACATGTGGATGCCGCCGCACACCACCACGCCGCCCTTGGACACGGCCCTGAGCGCCGCCGGCACGAGGTTGCCCGCGGGAGCAAAGATGATCGCGGCGTCGAGCGGCGACGGCGGAAGCTCGTCCGATCCGCCGACCCAGGCGGCGCCGGTTTTCACGGCAAAGGCCTGCGTTTTCTTGTCGCCCGGTTTGGTAAACGCGAATATGCGCCTGCCCTGGAACGCGGCGATCTGCGTGATGATATGCGCGGCCGCGCCGAACCCGTAGATGCCGATGTCCTTCGTATCCGCAGCAAGCATGCGCAGCGACCGGAAGCCGATGAGCCCGGCGCAAAGCAGCGGGGCCGCGGAAACGGCGTCGTATTTTTGGGGCAGGGCAAAACAATATTGCTCGTTCGCGACGGTATAGTGGGCATAGCCTCCGTCGATGGTATATCCCGTGAACCCCGGATCATCGCAGAGGTTTTCCCGGCCGCCGCGGCAATACCGGCAGCTCCCGCACGTGCGCCCGAGCCACGGCACCCCCACCCGGTCCCCGACCTTGAACCGCTTGCATTCCTTTCCAACGCCGACAACCCTGGCCGCGATCTCATGGCCCAATATGAGCGGAAGTTTCGGCGCGTTGAGCTCGCCGTCGAAAATATGCAGGTCGGTGCGGCACACGCCGCAGGCATCGACGCAAAGCAGCACCTGGCCGGGTCCGGGCCGGGGCACCGGAACCTCGCGTTCGTCAAGCGGCTCGCCGGGTTGCACCATGACCATGGCGGTCATTGTTTTGGGAACAGGCATGTAAGCGCCTTTCAACATATCTTTGATTTGTCATCCCCGGCCTGACCGGGGATCCAGCTCTTTACATGTGATAAAAATGGATTCCCGCTCTCCGCTTTCGCGGGGACAAGTTTCGCGGAAATGACATTACTGTCGTACTATCAATAATATACCTTTACGCTGGCCGATTTCGAATCATCTGCCGTTACTTTTTTGCTAATCCCACTGTGTAAAAGTTCCCCGAAATTTATATTATCACCACGGCGAAAAAAGAATTTGAAAAGCGTTCAAACCGCAGATCGAACCGTGGGAACTTTTAGGGGAACAATGGCCATGGAAAAACCTCCGGACCAGAACCGCGTCGCCCTTCCGCTGGGCCTCAAACTGGCCTACGGCTCCGGCGACATGGTGGCCGGCCTCGCCTTCAACACGCTCAACTTCTTCTACCTTTACTTTCTCAACACCGTGGTGGGCATGCCCGCTTATCTCGCGGGGCTGGTGCTCCTCATCGGCCGGGCCTGGGACGGCGTGATGGACCCGGTGATGGGAATGATCGTGGACAGTACGACCTCAAAAATGGGCAAGCACCGGTTCTGGCTGCTTGTCGCCATCGTGCCGTTCGTGGTCGCCTTCTTTCTTTTGTGGCTGCGGTTTCCCCTGGGCCAGTGGGCCCAGTTCGCCCTGTATTCATTCCTGTTCCTGGTCTTTTCCACTTCGTTTACCATGTACAATATCCCCTACGGCAGCATGACCGCCGACCTCACGCCCGACTACCACGAGCGCACGAGCCTCACCGGCGTACGCATGGTGTTCTCGCTGTTTGCCATGATCGTGGGCGCGGGCGCCACCCAGCTGCTCGCGGGCATTCCCCATGCCGGGTATCCGGGCATGGCCGCGATGTACGGCGTGGTGATGGTCGCGGCCGGGCTCACCGTTGCCGCGGCCACCAAGGGGCGCGACACGGTCGTGACGAAACCCCAGGGCATCCATCTGCGCATCTGGCTCGACGCGTTTCGCAACCGGCCGTTCGTGCTGCTCGTGTCGTCGTACATCCTCCTCACCATCGCCACCACGGGCGTGTCGGGCATATTTGTCTACTTTGTCAAGTACAACCTCGGGCTCCACAGCGACATCCAGTCGAGCACCATCATGGGCGTGCTGGTGTTCGCCGCGATCGGCGCGCTGCCGCTGTGGGCATGGGTGTCCAAGGCGGTGAGCAAAAAAATCGCGCTCTTTACGGGCATGGCCGTGTTTGCGCTCGGGCTGATTGTTATTTCCAAGATAGGCCTTTCGCACGGCGCCGCGCTGTTTTATTCCTTGGCGGTTTTGACCGGTGTCGGACTTTCGTCGTTCTTCATCGTGCTGTGGTCCATGATACCCGACGTGGTGGAATACGGCCAGTTGCAGACCGGACACCGCAACGAGGGCGTGTATTACGGCCTGTGGTTCTTTGTGCAGAAGCTGGGCATGGCGCTGAGCGCGGCGGTCAACGGCGGCGTGCTCTCGGCCACGGGATTCAAGCAGGCGGCGGGAGGCGCGGTGCTCGACCAGACGCCACGCGCGCTCGGCGGCATCGGCGCGCTGCTTTCCGCCATACCCCTTGCGTTCATCGTAGCCGGGCTCGCCATCCTGGCCTTCTACCCCATCAACGCGGCAAAGCACGCCGAAATCAGGAGACAAATCGATCTGACGGGCGCCGAACAGGCGGCGCAGCAGCAGTAACAGACAGGACAATCGATGAAACGGATCCTCGCATTTGTCAGTGAATCTGAACTTGTCAAGGCCATTCTCACGCTGATCGTGTACTGCTTCAACGCCGCGGTCATCGGCGTGTCGCTCGCGCCGTCGGTGTATCTGCTGGCGCGCGCGTGGAAGGCGTATATGCTCTCCCCCACGGCGGCCCACGTCATCGCGTTCTCGATCGCCTGCGGGTGCGCGTTATTCTTATATTTCATCACGGGCTCGATCGTCATGAGCCTCACCATCCGCCTCATCTCGCTGGGCATGAAGGCGGGCCGGTACCCCATGGTGTCGTTCACCATGCTGCGGTGGCTCATCTACAGCGGCGTGTACCACCTAGCCGGCAAGACCATCCTCGAATACCTGCCGATAAGCTTTTTGAGCGTCATTTTTTTCAGGATCGTCGGCGCGAAAATCGGCAAGAACGTGGCCATCAACTCCTGGTTTCTCAACGACGCCTACCTGCTGGAGCTCGGCGACAACGTGGTGATCGGCGGCAAATCCGACATCTCCTGCCACACCTTCGAAAAGAACACGCTGCTGCTCTCGCACGTGCGGATCGGCAGAAACACGCTCGTGGGCCAGCAGTGCTACATCAGCCCGGGCGTCTCCATCGGCGAGAACTGCGTGATCGGGCAATATTCGTTCATCCGGAAAAACAAGGACATCCCGGACCGCACCGTGATCGCGGCGCTGGGCGGCCTTCCCATACGGATCATTTCCAAGCTTGAAAAAATGGGTGAAGAGGCCGTAAGCGGCCTGGGAACAAAGGCGTCCGAACAGTAAACGGAGGCTCGTATGAAAAATTTTCTCATCATCAGCGGCATCATCTTTGTGCTGATCATCGTGGGAGGCGTTCTCTCCATGTTCACGCGGGTACAGAAGATCATGACGGTCGAAACCGTGCAGGTTGACCCGCAGATGAAAGTTTTCCTGGGCGGCGGCGGTAATTCACTCGTGCTGACGTCGGATGACGGCCAGAAGGCGATCGTGGTCGACACCAAAATGGCGGGCGCCGCCAAAAAGCTCAGAAGCAGCGTCCGCGCAAACGACGTCACCATTATCAACACCCATTTCCACACCGACCATGTCTCGGGCAATGTGCTCTATCCCGCGGCGAAAATCATCTCCGGCGCGTATACGCAGGAGCAGTGGAAAAAAGCGGCGGGCGACGCCAGATACCCGGACGAGGTCATCCAGCCCGGCCAGGAAAAAGTGCTGCGGCTTGACAGCGAGACCATTCACGTGAGAAACATGGGCAGGGCCCATACCTTCAACGACCTCGTGGTGTATTTTGAAAGGCGCAAGCTGCTTGCCACCGGCGACATCATTTTCCTGGACCGGCACCCGGTGCTGTTCGCTTCGAGCGGGGCGAGCGTCGCCTCCTGGATCAACGTGCTTGACAGCCTGCAAAACATGTACGACGCGGCCTCGCTGATGCCGGGGCACGGCCGCATGTCGGATAAAAGCGCCATAGCGTGGATGAAGGAATACTTCACCTCGGCCGGCGATGCGATCGGCAACCCGCAGAAACAAACGGAGCTGAAAGAGAAATACAAGTCGCTGGCATCGCTGCCGGGAATGTCCGGGCTGGAAAAGACGATGAAGTTTATTGAAAATGAAAGGAAGAATAACAATAAATAATTGGCGTTGGCATTCCATTAACACATAAATAATGGCGCCTGCCGGTCGCGGCACCGGTTCTACCCCTTCGGGTACTTCCAAGGGTCGTCCCTCCGGTCTTGCCTTCGGCTCGGGCCGCCACGGCGCAATGCCGCTTCGCGGCGGCGTCCGGGCGGCATCGCTCCAGCGCGACCTCCGCTCGCGCCGGGCGCAGAACATCATCCTCTCATTTTCGTCAATTATTCTGTAATCAGTGATGCGGTTTCGGCGCCCAAGAGTCTCGCTTGGCATGAGAACGATAAAACATCCCCGATTAAATAATTATTTTGTTCTATGCATGTTCCCCAAGGATACGTATGAGTCTCCGGCAAAAATCCAAAAAGAGCAAAAAACAGATCCTTAAAAGGGCCGCGCTGGCCCTGGTCATCGCACTGTGCATTCTGGTGCCGGTGATACGCGCGGTGAAGAGCTTCGGGCATTCTGGGAAAACATATTGGCCGAGGACGAATTATTATAGGCGATAGCACGGGAGAAATATTTTTTAAAATATGAAATAGATGGAATCCAGACCGCCGCTGTATATGAACGCAACAAAACAACAAGATTATAGCGTACTCATGAGGGACTACGATTTTTCATCCATCTCGCCTGATATGCACTCACCATCCAAATCATCAAATGCTTCACCCCCAAAATTCCCCCGACGCCAATCGTTGCTGCCAGCGCTGCGATCACTGCGATTGTAACGAGAAAATTGCACCCGGAATCTCCGCGACCGCCAATTGCCGCGCCCGCTTCCATCAGCAGGCCGAAAAAAGCCCCCGCGAGAAAGAATTCCCCAATGATCAGCGCGGCAAGAATCATTTCTACGCGGCGCGCCCTGCTGATTACCATGAAAATCGCTTCAACCGACGCTACTGCAAAAAGGATTATTTGTATTACCCAGAGGTACATTTTTTATCATCCGCGCGCCAATACCTAAAACAACAACAACAAACCTGTTTCTATTACTTGGCATCGCCCTTTACCGTTGATTGTAAATTACATAATCCTTTATAACGATGATAATAGAAATGCCCGCTTTACGCAGGCATTTCTAAAAAATCCACGAAAAAAAATATTTCAGCAGGTCATTATCATCGGTTCCCCGCAGCACACCACGTCGCACGGCGACGCGCAGTCGCATTCATTGATCACGCTCAGCTGCAGCCCGCATTCCCTGCACGTAAACCGGGAGCCTTTGGTAACCGCTTTTTTTGATTGCTTGTGGACCATTTTTTTTGATTTCTTTGCCATACGAACACATCCCCTTTCTGCTTGAAAATGTTGGTTTGACCGTTATCTTCGATCCGCTGACCTTTTCCCATCTTTATTTGCAAATCCTAAGCCAGCGAAAAGGCAGCAAGGTGATGATAAATTCTCATTTTAAAAAGGCAAGATTATTAATTTCGAATGGGGTTTCCGAATTTGAGAAAAGAATTCGCGGAAATGAAAAAGTCAAAAAGCTCCAATTGCTTTAATATCTTCTCACGGAAAAACACCTGAATTTCCTCTCGCTCACCATGCCCATCGCACTCCCCCATAAAAAGAGCGGCCGTCTCCCGGCTGGAAGATGCGCACGGGGCCGTTCACCGTTGTTGCGTCGGCGATCGGATCAACCGATGCGGGATACCTGGCGTCCAACAGGTTCTTTGCCTCGAAGTAAACGGTGAACCCTTTTTTCTGCTGAAATCCGATCTTCAGGCCCAGCAAAACGTACGGGTCGGCGAACAGCGTGTTGGCCTGGTCCACGGGAAAACGCGAAAGGCTGGAGGCAAGGTTTACGCCCGCGAACAATCCCGCGGGCGTCTGGTACAGCAGTTCCGCTTCGTACCAATGCATCGGAATGCCTCCGATGCGGTTGTACCGGTACACGCTGTCGTTCTGGAAATGGAAATCATTGAGCGTGTAGGCCTGGCTCAGCGTGATTCTGTCCTCATTGCCCCTGCCGGCTCCATGGACAAAAAGCGGATAGAGCAGGTCGACGTCGAGGCCCGCCTCGATCCCCTGATGTACGGTGGCGGCGACATTGACCGTTCCGATATCGTTGCCGTGCGTGTCGTTCATCGCGAGCAGCTCGTTGGTGACCCACGAGCGGTACGCCGCCAGTTCCCATTCAAACCGCCCGCGGCCGCCCCGGGTGCCGAGTTCCAGGGTCCATGCCTGCTGCGGCCGGAGCGGCGCGTACTCGTAACCGCCGCCGCTGTCCTGGTCCATTTCCACCAGCTCGTCGAACGACGGCGGCTGCCAGCTGCGGCTGGCGTTGACAAACGCCTTATTGTCTTCCGCGAATTCGAGGATGAGGCCGGCCTTGGGGTTCGCGCCGAAAAAATCCTGTACCTTGTCCCGATCGCCGGCATCGCCGTCGGCCGCGGGCGAGCGGTCAACAAAACGGCGCTGCGCGTAGACCGCCTGGACGCCGGCAACGGCGGACAAACCGTCGAGAACATGGTGCTGGATTTCCCCGTACAGCGGCGCGTTGAGGGACATGCGCAGGCCCTGCGCGGTCAGGGCGCCGCGCGAGCCGTTGACATTCTCGTAATTGGCTCCGTTTTCATTTTCATAGGTAAGTCCCGAGCCGACGGTCAGCATGTTTTTGCGGCCGAAAATATTGTCCCGGTTCACGTAATTCAGGCTTATGCCGAAGTTGTTGTCGTAGAAGGCATAAATGCCCTGCCGCGAACCGGGGCCGAAATACGACCGGTCCATTTCATTCCGATAGGCCCAGAAAAGGCCGCCGTCGATCCGGTTTTCGCCGCTTTGGTAGGTCACCTTGTCGGCGCAGCGGGCCATCTCCCAGGTCTTGTGAAAATCCTGGGCGATGGCATCAGGATCGGCCTGCCGCGGATCGGCCGCCATCTCATCTTTTGTCAATCCGCCGGCGGCCGCGCGGTCAACCGCCCCCGCGGTCAGGTAGAGCCGCGTTTCCAGTGAATTGCCGATGCGCAAGCCGCAGTTTCCGAAGAGCTGCTCGCCGTTCTCGTTGCTGTGCGCGCGGAACCCGTCGAGCAGGTGCGCTGTCGTTGACAGATAATAATCAACGGGCCCCTTGATTCCGCCCGAGGCGATCAGGGCGTTCATATACGAGGAACTGCCCCCGTCGATTCGCGCGTACAAGGGACCGGCGTCATACCCGGTCAGGGGAACAAGATTGACGGCGCCGCCGAGCGCGTATGAACCGTAGGTGAAGGCGTTTGCGCCCCGGAAAACCTCGGCGTACTTGACGCCGTTCAGATTGAAATCCTCCAGTACCGCCTCACCCTCCGCGTCGTTATAGGGCATGCCGTCCAGAAGAAACTGTATGCCGATCGGCTGGTCCTCGGCCTGGATTCCCGAGCCCCGCATCGAGACCTTCGACACCTCGCCGCCGCTGCTTGCCTGCATGAAAATACCGGGGACATCCTGGAGAAATTCCTGCAGCGTCGCCGAGCGTCCCTGCTGGAAACCGCCGGCGTCCTTCACGGTGAAGCCGCCGGCCACCTCGCCTTTCTTCTTTGACGCCTCGGAGAGCGGAGGGCTGGTCAGGGAATTTGCAAAGCCCTTGACGATGATTTCATAACGCGGAAGACCGCGTGAGGAATGCCCTGCGGAATCTGCGGCGCTGTCGGGACGCGCAGCCGACATTTCCGCGGAATCGCCTGCGGCCGGGCGATCGGGGACATTGCCGGCACTTTCGGCCGCGGGATCCGGCAATGCACCGGCGCAAAAGGCTTTCACCGCCATGGACATGAACAGCAGCAAGAAGAATTTTATGGGAAGCCCTCCTGCGATTTCAGACGGCCGAGTCTTTACATATAGTAATGGCGCGTTTACGGCGTTGACGCCGGTCCGGGCGGCGGATTGATGGGCAGCACCACCGGCTTTCGCGGCGCCTGCGCGAAGTCGAAGTCCCGGATGAGCTCGCCCAGCTGCGGCATGGCCTCCCGGACGGTCGGCCTCGAATCCGCACGGCCGTCCGTCGCCGGATCAAGCCTCGCACCTGTCAAGAAAATGTCCTCGACGAATTTCAGGTAGGCGTCGTGGCTCAGGAGCTGGTGATCGATGAACCCCTTCCGCGCATAGGGGCTTATCACCATCGCCGGCACGCGCAGCCCGTAGCCGTTCTGGTCCACCTTCGGCGGCGCGACATGGTCGTAGAAGCCGCCCCAGTCGTCCCAGGAAAGGAATATCACGGTACTGTCCCACAGCGGACTCTGCATCACCGCGTTGATCAATCCGGTCACGTACGCCTGTCCGGCATGCACCGAGGCCGGAGGATGTTCGCTGATGGCGTCCTCCGGGCATATCCAGCACACCGACGGCAGGGTGCCCGCCTTTGCGGCGGCGAAAAAGCTGTCGATCACCTGGATGTTTTTGAGCTGGTTGTTCTGGTGTACCGAGGTGAAATTGGGAAGCGGGTTCCAGATGCTCGGCACCTTCGCCTTGAGCGTGCCGGGTATGCACGTCTCGTCACCGTTTGGACAGTCGGGCTCGTAGCCTTCCGTGAGGTAATACGCCCAGGCGATCTTGTTCTTGTGCAGCAGGTAGGTGATTTCGGTCCATGCCCACTTTGCGGTATCGCCCATCGAGGTCGTTCCGTTGCCCGGGTTGTCAATGTTGCTCACGCAGCTCATGGGATCGTTCGGGTCGGTGCATTTGGCGGACCATCCCGAGATCATGAAAAGGTGGTCGGGCAGGCTCCACGATTCGTTGGGTTCGAACAGACGGTCCTGCAGTACGAAGCTGTCGGCGTAGGTCCAGTAATTCGGAATTTCGCGGGCGTCGTGCCAGCCCATGACGTCGATGGTGCTGCCGCCGGTGCAGGCCGGATTGTTCGGATTGGTGCAGCCCTTGCTGCTGCGTTCGGCATTGATGATGAATCCGTCCATTTTTCCGTCGTCGATGCAGAGTACCGCGGCGGGGTTGCCGTGGGCGCCGCCGCCGTTGACATCGGCCGTGTCGTGATACGGTTTCTGGCAGGCATTGATGATCGTATCGAGATTGCAAACCGTGGGAACGCCGTTCACCATGGGAATGCCGTCCGCGCCGGGAAAGGTTCCGAAGTAGTGGTCGAAGGAGCGGTTCTCCTGCATGATGACCACCACGTGCTTTATCTTGGCGCGCGCCGCGGAAAGATCATAGGACGTCGGCGTCAGGTAGATGATCAGGCTGTCCTGGGCCAAACTTGTCAAAAGGCAATTTGCGGTGTCGTATCCGGTTTTGAAGACGCGCAGGGTGTCAGCCAGCACGGCCGCCTCGGCGGCCTTGGAAAGCGGCTGCACCGCAACCGCGGCAGATATGCCCCGCGCACCCGCCCGCACCGTTTCCCTCATCGACATGAACGAGAACGTTTCGGTGATCGCCTGCGTCCGGATCTCGCACACCAGAAGACCTGCCGGCAAGGGCCCGGGCGAGAGGTTGAAAATCCCCTTGTCCAAAAACCGGTTCATCGAGAAGACCCGCTTGCCCCGGAGATCGTGAATACGGACGATCACCACGCCGGCCTTGTCGTTGCTGAACACGATGCGCCCGCGCTCAAAAGCGCTCTTGACGGCCGCGGCATGCGGCGTTTGCGACCCGTTGCGAACACCGTTGCCCGGGCGAGGTATCTGAAAACTTCCATCGGCCTTTGAGGTATCGGTCATTCCGGAGTTTTTGACAAGAGACAATGCCGCGGCCTTGACAGGCGCGTCGGAATAGCGGTCGCGTACGTATCCGCTCAGGTTGACGGCGGTTTGCGCGGCGGCAATGCTGAAAGCCATCGCAATTACGACACAAATACGGTACATCATGCGCCCTCCCTCAGGCCTATTAAATATATCCCATTCCTTGGAAGATAAAACGCCTTTTCTCATCGCCCTCCATGCAAGGCAATATAAGGTTTTTTTTCACCTTATGCTGCACCTTGTTCCTCCTCCTTTGCCCAACAAATGGGAACGGCCATTGTAATTCCAACGGTCAGGAAATAAAAAAGCCCACGCACCGGCTGGCTGGTGGGCTTAAACGCCTTGTCACCCAAGTTTTATAAATATACGGTGGTCAATTGCCCCCGACAACAACGCGCTTCATGATTCCGTCCGGGGTCACAATGTAATAAACACCCGAGTAAAATTTTTTCGTAGCCAAGGCATTTGAACCGACACGGCGGCCCCTGATATCATAATAATACCGTATGCCTTCCAGCGGCACGCTGCGGTACTGCAAGCGGTTGCCGTGCAGCGGCGAAATGGTGCCGACGCTCGGGTTTATCCAAACCGCGGGATGGCTGAGCCTTTTCCCTCCGGTCAGGTGGAGAACCATGGTCCAGGTGTTGGTGGGGTAATGGACGAGCCATATGGTGCCCGAGTCCGGAAAACGGCTGCCGGCACATGAATCCGGGGGATTGCAATTGCCATAGGCAAGGCAATCACCATCGCCGACGAGGTAACTGGTGTCGTTGGAGTAGCACCAGTCCTTGAAATCCGACCAGAAATTACTTGAAAGAGAGCCCTGGCCATGAGTGGAGTCTTTGGGATTAAGGAACAAATATTTCTTTGGCGCCCAGTTTACGCTGACAGCCATGGTCTTTTCAAGAACAGCTTGGTACCCGACCGCGGGCGCGGTCTTTTCCTGAAATGGGAGAAGAATAAAAGATTTATGCCTCAACAGACAGAATTCATCCGCCATGCACCCGCACCATTGGTCATATCCGGCGTTGTTGCAGGTGATGTAGCCGTCATGGGTAATGGAGCACATGCAACCGAATGCCGGAAAATCATTGTTGGCGGGTACGTAGAAATCGGCGTCGGTGGCGGCGCCGGTGGCGGGCAGGGTGACCATCTTGGGGGCATAGTGCGCGTCATCGATCCTGGTGAAAAAATGGTTGCGGGCGCAGCCCATTGAAAACTCGCATTGCTCATTGAATTGCGCGATGATATGGTCGGTGCCGAAGGTCGGCGCCGCACTTGCCGAAAAGGTGACGGGAACCGCGTGAACAACTTTGTCGCCGTTTTCCCGGTAAACCACCTCCAGTTTCCCGCTGGGGGCGCTCCACCAAAAGGTGCAGCTGCCGTCGCTGCCGGAGGGATTGGTGGCCGGGACAGACGTCTTGAACTGGCCGTCGATGCGGATGAGTTTGACCCCGCCCGAATTATAAAGCACCCACTGACCGTCCTCGGTGATCTGGGTGCTGGTGGTATGATCACCGGTGGTGTTTGGAATCAAGGTGGGGTTGTCCTGGTCCAGGGAAGACGTGTACAGGCCGCCGTTATTTGCGCCCGCAACAACGGTCCCCTTGACGGGAAGAACTGCCCCGGAATCAAGGTATTGCGTGATGTTTACTTTGCGGACAAATGCCGGACATGTCTGCGCCGAAGCCATGCCGGCGCAAACGAGAATGGCTCCCGCCAACAGAAATGCGTTGATCCTTCCCATGAGGCCTCCTCTTTTTTTGTTAATCGTTTTACTTATTGTAAAGGGGCGCGGCACCCGCGCCCCCGCAATCCGTTCCAGCTTATTTCAATACCACCACTTTCTTGACAAACGTTTTTCCCTGCTCAACCGCGCATCTCACAAAATACACGCCGTTGCCGCCTGCGCCGGACGCGCCGCCGGCGAGCTTCAGGGAATGCCAGCCTTCGGCCTGTTTCAACCGGTCGACATGCTTGACCACTCTTCCGCTTCCGTCAAGCACGTCGAACGTCAGCGTGGCGGCCACATTGAGGCAATACCGGAGCACGCGGCCCGACATGACCATCTGCACCTCCGCCTGCGACGCCAGGACGCGGCTCACCAGCGGCCTCAACACGGAAACCGGCGGGATGGGCGGAATCGGCACCGTGGTGAAGGTGGCCGTGCCCTGCCCGATCCCGGGCGACGTCGCCGTGACGGTCACGGAACCGTCCGTGAAGGTCGACCGCACCGCGATCTTGCACATGCCGCCCTCGGCCGTAAGCTCAGGGTCGAACGGCGCATGGTGATAGGCGCTGCCGCCCGAGGTGTTGTTGTCCGCGCCGCCGCAATAATAGCCGGGACCCGACACGCTGAACGTGACGTTGGGCGTTGACGTGGGACACCAGTTGCCCTGCGCATCGACGATGGTCGCAAGGATGATGGCCGCGTCCGTGCCGTTGGCCTGGATCTGGAACGTGGTGCCGTCGTCGGGCCGCACAATGGGCGGCATCACCGTGAGCTGGACATGGTCGGGCGCGCCCGCGGTCTTCTTCTCGTCAAAGCAGACCACGTTTCCGTTTGCGTCAAGTCCCTCGGCGCGCAGCGTGCCCGCGGCGAAAGCCACGTTCCACGAGCACTGCATGGGCAGCATCGCGGTGCCCACGGTGTCGGGATATGGCGTTTTGACGCCCTGGTCCGCACCGTTGATGAGCAGCCTTACGCTCGGGCAGTTTGAAAACACATTGACCGTGGCGCCGTTCTGCCAGTGACGCGCGAGGTTGACAACCGGTTTCACGGCGTAATTCGTCCAGCACGCCTGGTAGATCTTGTACATCATCTTGGGAATGCGGCTCCAGTCCATCATGGCGGTGCCGAAGGACCTGCCCACGCCGTCCTCGCCCGGGGTCTCGGCCATGTACCACTGGACCAGGCCGAAGCAATGCGCCTTCTTGCTGTTTCTCCAGTTGTTGATGTACTCGCTCGCCTCGTTGATCTCGTTGTCGTAATCAAACCTGAATCCCCGGCTGTTTCCGCTCCACGACTCGGCGCCCCACGACGGAATGTTGGGGTAATTGATCTGATGAAACGGCACCTCGCAGCCGGTTCCCGAACAGGAAATGATGCTCACGATCCCCGCGTTGAACATGGGCACGGCGAGCCAGTATCCGCGGTCAGACATCGCGCGCGTGTTGACAGGGTCCCACACGCTGTCCACGTAGACGCGGAGGTACCGCTCGAGCGTGCTGTCGATCGGGCCGTTGCTCACTTCCCATGCAATAATAGAGGGGTTGTTCCGGTCGCGAACTTCCAAGTCCCTGTGCAGCATCTTCTTGACAGGGACCTTGCTGATCGGGTTGTTGATATATACGGTTTGTAAATTCCCCTCGATGTCGCCGCTCGGCTGCATGAGCATGATGCCGTACGCGTCGCAGGCCTCCACGAACTCGTGGCTGGTGCTCGCGTGGCCGGGCCTCCACAGGTTTCCGCCGCAGTCGGCCATGATCTTCGCGTCACGCCACTGCACCTCTGCGGGGACGGCGGAGCCGAGGGCCGGGTAATCGTACCGTGACGCACCACCCCACAGGTAATGCGGGTGGCCGTTGAAAAGCGGGAAATCCTTGTTCCACGTGATCACGCGGATGCCGAGCGGGCTTCTGAAAATGTCAACCACCGCCCCGCCGATCTGCACGATGTGGTAGACCTTGTACATATACGGCTTGCCGTAGATGCTGTTGTTCGGATACCACAGGTGCGGGCCCGCGACGTCGCCGGTCTGGTCGAACACGAAGCCGCTGTCGGCCGGGATGGTCTGCGTCTTGTCCATGGAAAGCACCACGACGTTGGCGGAATCGACCACCTTGGTGGTGAGTGTCACCGTCTGCGCCGCCCCGCTCTCGTTGGTCACGTGCGTGAGGACCCTCAGCGTGGCCGATGCGTCCGACGCGCTCACGGTGGCCACATACGTCCCCCAGTTATTGACGACGGAATATACGTTTTCCGGAATGTAAACCTTGTTGGTCACGTGCATGTACACGGGCCGAAACAGCCCGCCGTCGCCCATGCCGTATTTGTAGGCCTCGGCGAAACCCGGGTCGTTGTAGAACCCGCCGCCGGTGTTGCTCACCTTGACCGCCAGGACATTGTCGGCGCCGCCGAACAGGACATACGGCGTGATGTCAACGATGAAGCCGACAAACCCGACCACATGCGTAGCGCTGGGATTGCACGTGTCGTTGCCCTTGCAAAACGTGCCGTTGATGTACACGGCCGCGCCCTGGTGCGCTCCCCCGAACTCCACGAATATCTTGTGGCCGGAATACGAATTGTCAAGCGTAAAGTGTTTCCGGTACCACGTGGTCGCGCCCAGGTTGTTGTCCGGGCCGCCCGCGGCCATGTTCAGAAACGAGCAGGAATCGTCCCACGTGTAGGGAATTCCCACGGTGCGCCACCCCGCGTCGTTGAAACCCGGGCTCTGCGGGTTGCCCCCGACGTCGTTTCTCACGAACTTCCACGGCGTTGCGCCCAGGTTGATCTTGAGCCTGATGCCTGGGTCCGGCGTGTAGGTCTCTGCCCAGCATATCGAGGCAGCCAGCATGAGGCCACCTATACCAGCAATAATTATTTTTTTGAACATGGTAACGTCTCCCCCTCTTGAAAATGACGTTAATCGCTTAATTGGTTGTTTTCAATTATGGCTGCACATGCAAAATATAAGGTATAATGGGGGGTTTGTCAACACCAACAAAATTTAAGAATGAGGCTTAATCCGCAATGTTTTCTTTCCCGGTTAAGAAATATTGGAACAGGAATTGTGGATTTCACTTAATAATGGATAAAATGACTGCTTGGATGAACTTAAAAAAGTTGTTTTCACGGCAGCAGCCATATGGAGATAACCGCAGACAGATCTGGAAGATGGCTAAGGGTGTTTGCAAATGCGGAAGGTCATGATTTAGCGCGTTGTTATACCCTCTTTGATTCTGTCTTTCCTGAATCCCAATTTGAATTTATTGTATTGATTATCTGATATTAATTCAATGTTCAGCTTTCCAATCCCATTTGTCATGAGTTACTCGAATTTCCTTAATTTCTTCCTCTGAAAAAGGAATTCCGACGTATCCCCTAATTTGTGTGATAAATCCACCGGAATGGATGGCCTGCTTAAATTCCCTTCCATCCTTCAGAATTACGGTAACAACCTGATAATCCATTCCTGTTTCCGTTTGATCGAGGAGTACTTGTGCCCATTTGTCCGATAATCTTAGCATTTCATTTTGCATTTCTAATTTTGGGTATAACGCCGCGCTAATATGCCGGACTACGACCGCATTTTCTCTCCGCAAACCACCAATCTTATATGAAGAACCAACCGCCCGTGAACAACAGGTGCTTGCAGATGCGGACGGTTGTATTGATATAGTATTCACCTGACACTTGACCAGAAAAGTGTGGTCATAGTTCCTCTGTCGAGTATTTTGGTTTTGCGGAACTAAAATTACTCAAAAGGAGGTGTTCTATGACCACGGAAGGGAAAATAGCTCGTCGCAAGCTAAGTCTCCTCGAACTTGCTTCTGACATGGCCAATGTTTCCAGGGCGTGTCGTATCATGGGCTATTCACGCCAGCAGTTCTATGAGATCCGTCGCAACTATCAGACCTATGGCTCCAAAGGCCTTTTAGACCGGATTCCAGGCCCTCGGGGACCACATCCTAACCGCGTGAGTGAAGAGATCGAAAAGGCTATCCTTGAGCATTGCTTGCATTATCCCACTCAAGGCTGCATTCGTGTCTCGCAGGAACTGCAGCTCAAAGGCACCAACGTCAGTTCCGGTGGAATTCGAGGTGTATGGAGCCGGAACAATCTTCTAACGAAGCATGAGCGGCTGTTGCGTCTGGAAAAGGCCGTCAGCAAGACAAAGTTCCAACTTACTGAACAACAAGTGCGACTCCTGGAACACTTCAGCCCAGAATTTCGTGAACGGCATATTCAGACGTCCGCCCCAGGAGAACTGGTTGCCGTTGATACGTTCATGGTTGGCTCTCTCAAGGGCATTGGACGAATCTATTTGCAAACAGCGATTGATTGCTATTCACGATACAGTTGGGCTCGGTTGTACACGAACAAGCTTCCTGTAACCGCAGTGCACTTGCTCAACACAGATGTTCTGCCTTTCTTTGAGAAGCATAGATGCCCGATACAGACGGTCCTGAGCGACAACGGCCGTGAGTTCTGCGGTCGCCCGGAAAGGCATCCGTATGAACTCTTCCTGCAGCTCGAAGGAATAGAACACAGAAAAACACCTATACGGCGTCCGCAAAGCAATGGTTTTATTGAACGGTTACACAGGACCCTTCTTGACGAACACTTCCGCACCAAGGGACGAGAGAAGTGGTACGAAAGCCTGGAACCGATGCAGAAAGATCTCGATGTCTATCTCATCCACTACAACACCAAACGTCCGCATCAAGGCCGTAACATGAACGGACGGACGCCAATACATGTATTTTCACAAGGTGTCAAAGAGCTCAAGGAAATGAACAAAAACATCAAGAAAAAAGCAGCATAAATCTCAATGCTTGACAGAGGCAACTGTCAGGTGAATACCATCACTGTACAGGACGGTCATGATTTAGCGCGTTGTTAGAAATTGTATCCTAATTTCAGTGCAAATGATGGTTGTAAAGTAAAATTGCCGTTTGGATATATCACGTATTCGTATGGTTTTAAAATATGCTCAATAAAGAAACCACCAAATATAGACAAAGTAATTTTGGAAAACGTAAAACTTGGATTTATTCTTAATCCATAATCCAATTCAAATTGTGTTTCACGTAATGTATCTTCATAAATTTTGTCAAAATAGCCAGTTGTGACAATCAAATCTGATCCTAATTCAAATATTCTCTTTTTAATAAAAATGTATCCAAATGACAAGCTTGGAGCAATATAGAATTTGTAATTATAATAATAATTATTCCAGTTACAAAATAGTACTGAAGCAAGAATGTGAGGCGAAAAAGCAATATAAAAATTATTAATATTTCTTTGGTATTCAATTCCAAATAAATCTGGATATCCCAATTCCAATGATATTCTATTATCTTTCCCAAATAGATTGCTGCTAAGAATTGAAATGAGGAAAATAATAAGGATACTTTTTCTCATTCTATTTTCCTTTTTCTAATTGCTAACGTGCGGTTAACCTGCCGACGCGGGAAACGCGACCAAGGGGAGCGTTTGGGTCCCGCGTTCGGTCATGGGTTGAACCGCTTGTTATAGCCCTTTTCTTGTCAAGGTCCCATTATTTGAGTTAGAAATTCATTCGGAATGTAGTCAACAATGTCCAATTTCAATTCTTCCTTAACAAACCGGGTAATAAATGCCATTGCATTTTCAATATGAAATGAAGCATCGTCAGCACTTGGGTTTGAATATTTGTGTTGAATACTATTTCTTTCTTCATGCAGTAATTCCAGATTTGGCTTTTCAGGAATAACACAATGCAATTCTTTCTCAATAATATCGTAGGCTCCCCAAATTGTGATGGTCTCTTTCGGCCCTTTATAGATTGATTTGCCGCCAATTCGGACTCTTTCTTTCAGTAATAGCTCGATTGATTGATCCACATGCAATAAGGCAAATTTCATATCAGTAGTAGTATCGCTACGCAGAAAGTGCCAAAGACCATGCTCTAAAACTTCAAAAGCCGACCTGAGAATTGGGGATAATGAGGTTTTTAAGGAGCCACGAGGCGGAGATGCGGCCGCAACTCTTTTTGTGCGCATATAAAGCAAGCTCCTAGTTATTTGTCTTTGTTAACGTCTCTTCGACATATTCTAAACCAGTTCTTGTTAAGGTGTAGAGCTTCTTAGGCTTATTTTTACTATTCATTGATTCCATTATTAATCCCCGTTTGATGTCCCTGAAAAGCATTTGGCTAGTATTTGATATTTCCATTTTTGCTTCGTAGTAGCATGAATTAATATCTGCAGGGGAAAATTCACTAACTCCAGAGTATTTTTCAAGATAGTAGCCAAAGGCAAGAACGACATCCGTGTGTTTCTTTGCTCCAGTTTGCCTGATGAATTCGCCAACAGATAATTGTTTGCCTGAAACAGAAATAGGTTTCTGGGGCATTTTAGCCTTACCTGGCTTTGGATCTTCTTCCCTAATTTGAGTTTTCACTCCTAGTTCAAATCGCTTAAGCATCTCAAGTACAAATGCTTTATCCCCTTCGGCTTCAAATTGCTGATCACCTTTCGCGAACTTCACTCGGAATAGAATTGACATAAAAACCTCCTTTAAAGTTTAATTTCTTGATTTTTTGTTGTTCTAGAACCGTTGCCCTCACAAGGCGTGGCGCAGCTAGTCATTATGTTTTATTTTTTCCCAAGCATCCTTCAGTATCTTTTTTGCAACCTTTTCATACATGTGGATGGAATATTCAAGTTCTACTTCATCATGACTGCCCTTATTGGAAATATTACGCTCATTGCCGAACATTGACATCATAACTTTGATCTGTTCCAATATTATTCTATTCTCGGGATTCTTATCAAAGTCTGGGGACAACATCAGTTCAATTTTAAAAGATAATAATGCGCATTTTGAGTATATTGCGTACAATTGATCATCCGAAAGTGATTGCAATCCAGGCATCCTAATTCCTAAAAGATTTAAGTGGTATCTTCCAATATTATCACGAAAATCGCTTAACAAGGTCCGTAATTCATTTATCCATATTTGCCTGTTTGATGAAACAATTTGAGCATTGATTTGCTTATGTGCTATTATCATTTGGGCCTTAATGTTTCTTTTTGATATAATTATTTGAACAATTGAACCTACAAGGACACCCAAGAATGCAATAATCGCAAGAAGTACTTCGATAACTGATGGGGTCTTTGATCGTTCTCTCAATTCCTTATTACGGGGTCGCAAGGAATCACAACAAGTATTGATATTATTTACAATCTGCGATGGACAACAAACTGTATCATGTGTTGCAAAATGAACAGGTTTCAAGGTTTTTCTTAGAATGAGCTTTTTAATGCATGGACATGTATCACCACCTAAACTATCGTTAGCATTACTAAAAACATTTATTGCGATAATGAAACCTAGAACCAACGCTCTTATAATCATTAGCCATTCCTTTTGGAAACGTTGTTACAGTCTCAAAGGGTTCAATTAGTTTTTGCTACTGGATTTGTCTTTTTGATTGAAACGTTTCAAAAGAGATTCCATTTCCATTTCATTCTTTTGTATCTCTTGTATTCTTGTCCGTTGCAATTCTATTTCTTGTTTATATCCTTGTTCTAATCTGGTCTCTTTGAAAGCCAAGTATCCTATGTATGCTTGAATTACTATTGCGCTAGACATTATTACAGTTGCAATTACAAGAATAAGATTTAGCCAATATACTTTGCGATCCAGTTTATGCGTATTGTCGCTATTTTGCTTCAAAGTAGACATTAGATTTGCTATGCTTGTATTCATGGACGTCGTTAAAATATTAATAGCAGTTTCTAATTTAACGGCTACTTTTTCTACCGCATTATTCGTTGTTTCTGACGTATTCGTATTATTCGTAATATTCTTTTCGATTTGATCTTGTATAGATTTTATGAATCTGTCTTGATTATCTTGTGCGATTTCAGCAGCTGACTTAATATATTTCTTCATGGATTTATTCCTTTCTTTTTCTAATATTTGTGTGGCTATAACGCCGCGCTAATATGCCGGACTACGACCGCATTTTCCCGCCGCAAACCACAAATCTTGTATGAAGAACCAGCCGCCCGCGAACCAAGGGTGTTTGCAAATGCGGACGGTCATGATTTAGCGCGTTGTTAGGCATTAAGATGACTTGTGTAAGCATAATACCGCTAGTTGTCAAATAGAGGTAATCGTTCCAAACTCATTGATCTATTGATTGTCTCTTTTATGTGAGGTTTCACAGCATCGATGCAGTTATTAAAATAGAATAGCCCTCTACTTTCATGATAATTGTAGTAGTGAACAAAATAGAAATTCTGCTTTAAAATGTCATCGGTATACCTACAGTCGATGCAATAGTAAAATTCCTTTTTATGTATAGCCAGAATGCGTGGTTTGAATTCTAACTCCATTGTGATACCTGGTTCCAAATGCTCTGACTGCAAGGGGAAAGCGGCACTTGATCGTAAGCCTGAGAAATCTGGTGTTACAAAAAAGGCTCTTAATACGAGGTTGTCAGCTTGTCTCTTACCAACATTTGAGTATAGGGTTAGGATTTGAGGACTTATTGAATCGGAGGAAATAACTTCGGTGCTTGCAATTTTACTTTCTCCTAATGCAATGACCGGTCTACCAGAATATAATTGTGTATGATACGTTTGGACTGCCACACCAAGTTGCTGATCTATTATTTCCATTTGCTTGCTAGAAATACTTTGAAGCATCTTGATTTGGGATACTATCGAGTCATTTAAATCTTTTGAATATTTCAGTTGAAGTTTGAAAAGACTGTCAGCAGCAATGGAGTTTTCTATGAATTGTCGGTTAGATTCTGTTAATGTTTGCCGTGCTACTATGAGTGCGATAATCGCGACAGTCAGCATTGCCAGATTTAGCAGTAAGGAAACAAGAGGGTTTGTAAGCCATTTCATGACGATACCTACATGATATTTCTTTTAAAGAATCGTATTTATTTTTCTTTTATAATGCCTAACGCCGCGCTAATATGCCGGACTACGACCGCATTTACTCTCCGCACGCCACCAATCTTGTATGAAGAAACTGCCGCCCGCGAACCACAGCTGTTTGCAAATGCGGACGGTCATGATTTAGCGCGTTGTTAGGCCTTTTTTATTGTATTTCCTTGGAAAATATTCTTTTCCTGCCTGCCATAAGTATTTGTCAATTTCCTTTAATGTAAATTCATTTAACCCGAAGTAACGTTGGAAATTGACAAGTATATTTCTATACTTTTCATATTCTTTCAAATCTGATTTCTGAAAATTGCAGAAGTTATAAGTTATCTTAAAATGACAAATAATTGTTTCCACATAATAATCAAAAATGGGATATATTTCTGGCTTATGGTGGCTGCAATATTTGGTTGCGAAGGAATAGAAATTGATTTGCTTGTTGTGATTCATTTTAATGCTTGCGATATTATTAACTAATGATAAATCATTTTCGTTTAACCTTTTGTCGATATTCAAGGAAACGATGTGGTCGGCAACTTTAAATGGGGAAAATATATTTGTACTGTAAAAATCGTTCAGAGCGCAGACCTTAATTAACACATCGTCCATATTTGTATTTTCCGGATATGTCTTAGTAAACAATTTTCGCAAGCTGCTTTCTTGTAACACATAATTTTGCAACGAATCCCATTTATCCAAATAGTGTCTAATTATTTCCGTTGATGGCTTTGTAATATTCATAATTTTCATGGCCTAACAGATATTAGTCTTTAAACGGCATAAATAATTAAGTCGGCAGACAACATAACAATAATTATTAACCGGTAAAGGGATCATTTCTAAAGGAGCCCGTTTATGCCCCAACAGGCGACAAATACGCTCTTGACCGACTTCAGCGTTACTTTGCAAAATCTACGTATTCCAGAACCCAAAAGCAAGTTTTATGTCGTATGGGTCAAGCGGTTTGCTGCGTTCTAGATTGGCGTGTTTTTTCTGCAGGCCTGTATGCTGCGGCCATAAAGGCTCCCCGGCTTTAAGGGTTGCCCAAAAACGCCTGAACAGGTTGCGGTCAATCTGCAAGGTGAATGATTTCACAATACATACTTTGCTTTGCTGTCAAGAAAGGGCAAACGACACAATAGACGGTGCGTAGCACCATTACCTTACCCTTATGGAACGAAAGTGACAAAGGGCAAACGATATAACATAAGAGGTGCGAAGCACCACCACCTTACCCTTGCGAAACAATAGTAAAAAACATTCAGGGCTATACTTTAATTATCCATCCCAGCAACCGGAAAAGTCAAGGAAATCCATTTCGCGGTACCATTTAAACAGATTAGCGTCCTGTCCGCAAGCGCACAGGACTCGTCAGGCGGCCTAAAACTGCCTCTGGATTGCCGAATCATCTTTCATTTCATGCACCTGACCCGCTATTTTGGCCGCCTTACCCGCCTTTTCGGTCACCTGACCGCACTTTTCAGGCACCTGAGGCATCTTTTTTATCGCCTGACCGCATTTTCCGAGCGCCTGACACTGCTTTCCGCCCGCCCGACCACATTTTCCGACCACCTGAGGCACCTTTTTGATCGCCTGACTCACTAATTCGGGCACCTTAGGACTTAATCCGGTTACCTTAGCCACCTGTTCAGGCTCCATTATTTGATCGCAATCTGCTTTTTTCCTTCGCCATCAGTCACGGCCTGAGGGCCCAATGGTTGGCCGCTCGTGATCCAGGGAGGGTATCATCATTAGGTTTCTTTTTCTCTTTTTTCAGACGCCATCAGTGGCGCAGCCGCGGCCGGAGGATTGGGGGCGAGGACGAGTCCGCATTTCGCGGAGGGAAATGCTTTACAATATAGTTTCCATTGTTCCGCAGCCCCCCGAAGGCCGCGGCGATAAGCGCCACTGCTGGGCGGCGCGGGGTTCCAAGGGGCGTTTGCTGCAGAACGCCCCTTGGTCGGGGTCCGGGGGCCGACGCCCCCTGGTCCAAATAAAAAAGCCCGCTTCCCTGTCCGGGAAGTGGGCTTTACTTATGGCGGGCTGGACGAGGCTCGAACTCGCGACCTCCGGCTTGACAGAGGAGAATTTCAAACCCCTAAATCCTTGCAATCTTGCGGAATGGCAACGTCACCTCCTTGAGAGTACTTGTCGTTCGTACAAGTCGTGGCAAATTTCAGCGCTTTTGCGGCATACAAACCGTCGCGCCCGAAATAAACCTTGCTCATGTCCGTTGAATGACCAGACACCTGCATTACGATATGCGGGGCGTTCCCTGCCAAAAGTAAATCAGTGTATGCCTGCCTTCGCGTATCATGGAACCGGAAATTATCGATCCCCGCAAGCCTTATGCACCGCCTCATTGACTTGTGAAAGTCGCCCAATGAATGATAGTTCCCCCGCCAATCCTGCCGGTAAAACAGATACTCGCTTTCTACAGGCACGTTTCGCATGTATTCCTTAAGACAATCGGGAACCGGCTTAACACACGTCTTTCCGTTCTTTGTCCTGTCTCCGGGAATTATAATGCAGTTATTGACCATATCGTAATCAGTCCGTTTCAAACTGGTCAATTCTCCCCGGCGGGAAGGAACAAGAAAACTGAAAAGCAACATCGGGTACAGGCGGGGCGCTTCCTCTTTCACAACTGCAAGCAGCCGGTCTTTTTCTTCCTGAGTAAGGACACGGCTTCGAGGAACCGTTTTAAGCATGCCGAAATATTGGAGCGGGTTTTTTTCAACCTGGCCGTTTCTGAGGCAGAAATTAATCGCAGACCTCGCCCATTTCAGCATGTGATTTATGGTCTGGTTCGAATAAACCTGGCCTGTTCGTTTGCTCTTGGTTTTTCTGAGCAAGAGCAGATACTTGTCAAACCGGTCTCGAAGATCGTCCAACTCCACCCCGCCCAAATCCCTTTTAAGCCGATTGAAATAGCAGATGGAATTGTGCGGTACTTCATGCCGCGCAAGGTAATAGTCAATTATGTGCTCAAGGGTAGTGACTTTAAGATTCAAAGAGCGATTGCTGTTTTTCGCCTTCTCATGCAGCTCGTTCTTCAGCATCCAGTACCGCAGCTCGGCATCTTTCCGACTGCCATTAAACCTTAGTCTCTTGCGGTACTGTATGCCGTCCTTTGTAACCCTAGCGTCAAGGAGCCACAATTCGGCGTCTAATTGCTCGATATTCATAGATAGACCTTTCTATGAATACCGTTGCACACTACCCTTAATATACTAAAAATTTCCGCAATCATGACCTATTCCGCCTTTTCTAAAGGTGAGACCAATTGCCCGGAAAGCAACCGTTTATTTATCTCAATAACCGGATACCGCCAGTGATACCCTATTTTCACGCAAGGTATCCGCCTTTGCGCCGTCCATTTCTCAATGGACTTCAAAGACACATTGAGTTTTCTCGCAAGCTGCCGGGCATTCAAGTATTCAGATTCGGGAAGGATGCTTTGTTCTTTCATGGCCGTCTGCTCCTTTTGGATTAAAAAAAATGTCCGTAAAACGAATGCAAATTTATAATAGGAATATTTAGCGGACAAAATTCAGGAGTAAAACTTTTTATTGAATTTGAAGGATTGCTAGGGAACTTGTAAGAATTCAGAGAATGAAAAGGCTAAAAATGGAGGAAATAAATATTTTCCATTTTTATCACTTAATCGCAATTATGGCGGGGATTTTGACGGACAGAATTATTTGGAAAGCAAACGCAGGTGATCTATTAACACTAATGCATCGGAAATAGGAAGGTTCAACACCCTGTATAAGGTTTTCTCAGAAATTCCTTCGGGAACCCATTCGACCCTTGATTCATACCCTTCAGGGCATTTTTCAAACTCTTCGGGTTTTCTCGCCGAAGAATCAGAGATTTTGGGAATGTCGCTTCTTTTCGGCCCGCGCGGGTTCTTTGATAGAAGAAGCTCTAAATCTGGTTGAAGAATTTTTTTATGGATAAAAAGCCTGATTGTTGAGACACTGCCTTTTTCCAAATACCCTACTCTTTCGGCTGTAAGTTCGGCGGCATGGGCAAGCGGGACCTGAGGCGCTTCTGGAAAAAACTTCAGTAATGAATCAATAGATTTGTATTGCCGGTAATTCTGTGCGGTGGAAACGTAATGTATGGTTATCGACGGACAACCGATTCCCCCATCTGGGTTCATTGACCCATCTGCAAAATTGCCGGCATCCCTTATTAATCTGAAGCACACATTCACATGCTGATCTAAAATAGATACTGCTTGGTTCAGTTCTTCAGCCGTGAATATTCGTGGTATTTTTCGCTTCTTTAGCAGATCACTTTTTATATACTTGAGAATAAGATCGATTTGCTTGATGAAATCGTGTTCAGGATCAAAACAATAAATGCCGTAAATATTCAGTAACCCGTTGCTGAATAATCTCACGTCCATGTTGCGGTAAGGCAAATTTTTTAAAGATAATTTTTCATGACAATTAAGAAGAATCTTTGCCTCATCAGGCATTTCATTTCTTTTATAGAATTCCAGAATTTCAGAAATCCAGAATTTCTGATCTTCAGTTAAAGGAGCGGTTTGAAGCTTCATATTAGTTCCTTTAATGCTTCAAAAGGGCTGTTGTTCAGGCACCGTATTAGGCATAATACAAATAAACCGCGTTATTTGCATAAAATCTCGCTTTATTCGGGCTTATTTAATAGCCTTTTTCAATGCTTTTTCTGTGCTTTCATCTTGCTTTTTCGTTGTTTTTTAAGTTTTAATATGTTTGCGGTATGGGCACCGTTATCAAGAGCACAGCCTGACAAGACCGCGCTCTGGTGAAATTCCCCTTTGCATATAATTCTATTTTGTGAACATGAACGGCTGGGTGAGGACGCTGTGGTCAGGAAGGTCGGCGCGGAGAAGGTATAGGCCTACACCCAAATTACAGTGTATAGGGTTCAAGAAAGCCGCCCTGTTCCCAGAAACGGGAAATCGTGCCACTTCCTGGCCAGAGAGGGAAAAGAGTGAGATGGAAGAAGGAACGTTAAGGAATCCTTGAAACGAGATGCTGAAGCCGCCTTTTGATGTGGTTATTTTTATAGTGTTCGGTAGCAAATGGGTGGCTGAAGGCTGCTGGATCGTACCCGTCGTAATGCAGTCGAGCATAGCATATCCTGACAGGAAGTTCGACCTGCCCTCGGCGTATACCGCTACAAAATTGATGTACTGACCGCTATTGAAGTTCTGACCATTCACTAGGTGGTAAGGCAAAGTAGAATCCGTACCAGTTGCATCGAAGAATGAAATGGAATCCCATTGTGCTAGGTTTACAGGTGCATTGGTATCAATAACAGCCCCGCTTTTTGAGCGATAAAAGATATACCCAAGCAAATGGTTATTGTTCGGTAGCGGCGGGTTCCATGATACTGTGTCTATTTGCATGCCGCCGAAGTTACCTAATTGATTAAAATACCAAAAATTGTTCGGTTTGTAGAGGATTGAGCGGTTATAATCGGACTGAATCAGCATGCGGTCGTTTGGAGTGGAGTTGGTGCCATATTTGTAAACGTACCTCTTTCCAGAAAGGTACTGCAGCAATTGAACTTTTGAATAGGTGCTGTCCTTGTTGCTTTTTATTACAAAGCACTTAAAAATATCATTATAACCCGTCAGCACGAATGGTCCTTTCGGGGACATTGTTATGTCGTCAAAAGAATAGTTAAAATACCCACCACAGCCACACCAAGTAATAAAATCAACACAGACCCCAAAATCATAGTGCAGTAGCTGGCCGTAGATGGATTGGTATGGGCTGACCCCAACGATTCTGAATGTTGAATCTAGCCCATTCCCCATTGCATCCGTAGTGTCTATCCCCTCCACATAATTAGAAAATACCTGCTTTGTAAAAAACACCGTCACCAGCACTACGGCCAGAAAGACAAGACACGGCGTATTTTTTTTCATGATGTCATCCGTAGAAAAGAAGCCCCCCTTCTTTTACACAATATACGCATAATATAATCCACATGCTCTAACGTTCATTAAAATTTGCAATATTTCGTTTCTTTCGTATATAAAACGCCGTACTTCGCAGCAAATTATAGGATGCGCGTACAGATAAAATCCGGCTTATTTCGGGCTAATTTCGCTGCTTTTTCAATACTTTTTTAGGTACTTACTTCATGCTTTTTCGTTGTTTATTGAGGTAATAACGCCATAGCTGATATACTGGACTGACGACCGCATATTCTCTTTGCAAACCACCAATTTTGCCTGAAGAACCGAGCGCCTTCAAACCAAAGTTATTTGCAGATGCGGACAGCCATGATTTAGCGACTGGTTATGCCATGTCTCAGTTGATTGATATTTGCTCATATTGTATTGGTAAATTGTATTTATTATTCAAATGTTTTAGATAGACTTCAGTTTTTGAATCTATTTCTTCTTCTCCTACTACAACCAACGAATCAGCATTTTGCTTGTTGGGCCAATAGGCGTATTCCATTAATTGTCCAATCGCATCTCGGATGCATGCCTTTGCTGACCCGTTCATCTTTATCTCATAAAAAACGTATTTATTTCCGTCTTTTAAAACGATGTCGATTTTCTTGCCTCCAATTTGATGCTCCGCTGAAACATTTTCATATCCGAATTTCTTACACAATATTTCCATAAGTTTTTCTTGAACTAAAGTATGTCTTACACTTAAATTTATGGATTTTGATTCAAGAGTATATTCTCTATTTTTTGGCAATTTCCTCTTTTTCACTTCAAAACTAAATTCCCCATCTTCATTTTGTTCGAATTCAATAATTTCGCTATTATCTACTTTTTCCACAAAAACGTAAGGTTTTAATAGCTCATCGTAGGTTTGTAGAATTTGCCTCAAATCAATTTTCTTTTCGTCTACTAATTTTCCAATAAATATGAAAGTATGTAATTTCAATAAGTCTTCTGTAATCTCTTTCACTGGTCCGATATTACTTCTTTCATTTCCATAATGACTCCACATTTGATATTCCGCAAAGAAATCTGGAAATTGCCGAATAAATTGATTCAATCTCTTTGCCTTTGGAAACAACAGTGAAATGTCTGGTACGGTTTGGCTGTCTTGTAAAGACAGTGCAATACCATATCTGAATCCATCTTCTTCAAGTCCAATATTGAATTGTAATTCTTTTCTGCCGCCAAAATGAAATGCCCACCCATCATTTTTATCAATAGTTTCGTCCGTAAAAATATCCGAACCAGGTCTTCTTTTAAATTTTTTAATGTCCTTACGAATGCGTTGTAAGTTTCCTATCTTGTATTCATGAGACAGATCATTTATTTGGTAGGCAATTTTTCTGATCATTTCTTATTCCTTTATTTTGGCATAACAAGTAATAGATAGTAAACGGTATACTGAATATTTATTTAAACGGCCTATTATATTAGGCCGTCTTGTAACAGCCTTGACAATGCCGACTTCCCTTCCTCAATACTATGCCTTCCACACTTCAGAAATTAGATATTCCCTGCATGTAAAAAAAGGATAGGAAAAAGAAACCCGAAAGAACCCTAAAAGAACCCTGAAAGTATGCTGAAATATTCAATAAATAACGAAAAAAAAGAGCCAGCTCTGCTAGGGGAAATGCTTAAAAAATACCTAAAAACATATTGTTTTACCTGTTATTATATTCAATTTTTCAAAATAATTTCCAAACTGTCTTTATGATTTCCCCTTTTTCAGTTGGTGACAAAGTAAAGGGTTTTATAAAAGGAGCCTAAGAGTAAAGGCGGAGTGGTTATTTGCTTTTGGGATTGCGGAATAATAATTTGCAGGTAGTATATAATTACAGATTAAAATTGCCTTTTCCATATCCAGAGCACGCGATGAAGCCGAAAAGGTGAGCATGACAATATGTAATTATAATAGTGAAATAAACCATTGGCAATCGGTCCGCCGCAGTAAAAGCACTTTCGAAAGGTGAAAACCATCTTAAAAATGAAGACGAAAGCTGGCCTTACATTTATATATAATAACGGAAAATCCTGATTAAAAATTATGATTAAAGAATTTATTGCCCATACCCGCGAAGATGGTCAAACCCAACCGCTTGAAGAGCATTTATTGAATGTGGCAAAAATGGCTGCTGATTTTATTAACATCGAAGACTGGAAGTCGTGGGCATATTTAGCAGGACTCTGGCACGATTTAGGAAAATACTCGGAAGGGTTTCAATCGTATATCCGTGCAACCGGGAAAACCGATGATGACGAAGAAAAAGTCGCAACGCGCGTACAACATGCAATTCATGGCGCTTTTCAGGCCATTCAATCCAATGTCAAACTGGGTAAAATCTTGGCATATATCATAGCCGGGCATCATGCAGGCCTGGCAGATTGGGGCACAGAATATACTGGGAGAAAAGCACTTCAAAATCGCATTGCTGATAATAATGAAAAGAAAGTATTTAATAAACTACTTTCAAACATTCCGGATTCAATACGCAATGCAAGGTTTCCTCAAGAGTTACCGAAAAATGGCTCACGTCTCAACAAAAAAAATATTTCCTTCTGGATACGCGTTCTCTATTCTTGTGTAGTAGATGCTGATTTCCTTGATACAGAAAGATTTATATGTTCCGAAAAAGGATTGCAGCGGTATCAATATCCATTCTTACAGGAATTGAAAAAACGATTTGATTCTTTCATGGAAAGGAAGACAAAAGAGGCGGTACCTTCTAAGGTGAATGAAGCGAGAAAGATTGTGCTTGAGCAGTGTAAAAATATTTCTTCGCAAGAACCCGGTTTCTTTTCTCTCTCTGTTCCTACAGGCGGCGGAAAGACACTATCAAGCATGGCCTTTGCGCTCAATCATGCACTTTCCTATAACAAAAAACGGATCATTTATGTTATTCCATATACAAGTATAATTGAACAAACCGCTGATGTATTTCGCAAGGTATTTGGGGAATCTGCCTTAGTCGAACATCATAGTAATATAGCCGCAGAAAAAGATACGGTCTTAAATCGTCTTGCTTCAGAAAATTGGGATGCGCCGCTTATTGTCACCACAAGCGTTCAATTTTTTGAATCATTATATGCAGCACGTTCCAGTACCTGTCGCAAACTGCATAATATTTTAAATTCGGTAGTTATTTTGGATGAAGTACAATTATTACCGCCAGAGTTTTTACAACCAATACTTTTAGCCATGAATACGCTTAAGGAAATCTTTGGGGTTACATTTGTTTTGTCTACCGCCACTCAACCGGCATTGAATGAAAATGGAATTCTAAAAAGAAATGCCATTGACTATGGTTTAAAGGATGTTCGGCCGATAACGGAAAAATCGGAAAGCCTCTATAAGGACTTGTTACGAGTAGAAATCAAATTTCCGCATGAAATAAATGCATCGCAAACATGGGATGAAATTGCACTAGAACTTTGCAGACACGAAAGTGTATTGTGCATTGTTAATAGACGAAAGGATTGCCGTGAATTATTTGACAGAATGCCGAAAGGCACACTGCATCTTTCCGCTCTCATGCATGGTGCACATCGGTCAGGGGTAATTGAAAATATTAAAACAAAACTAAATAATGGTGAAAACATAAGAGTGGTATCTACTCAATTGGTTGAAGCTGGGGTTGATATAGATTTCCCAATTGTGTATCGCGCCTTTGCAGGATTTGATTCCATCGCACAAGCGGCCGGGCGTTGTAACAGGGAAGGAAGGTTGGTCAAGGGAAAGGTTTATGTGTTTAATCCTCCGCAAAGTTCTCCGTCGGGATTATTGCTGAAAGCTGAACAATGCACTAAAGAACTATTAGCCATAGATAATGTGAATTTTAGTACGCCGGAAATTTTCGAAAAGTTTTTTTCCCTCTTCTATTCATCAATAAATGATCTCGATGAGAAAGGTATTATTGATCTCGTTACAAAAGAAGCTGGTAAAGGAAATTTCTGGTTTCGTACCGCTGCCAACAGGTTTACGCTTATTCCGGAAGGATCGACTTTTTCTGTCCTTATCCTTTGCTCTGAAACGGAAGAAATACTTAGAAACCTGAGTTTTGCCGGGCCTAACAGGGAAAACATGCGAAAACTTCAACGCTACACTGTGAACCTATATAAGAATGTTTTCGATGAAATGTATGCTAAAGGCTTCATCAAAGAAGTATACGAGGGCATCTGGGCAACCACAACGTTGGACGTTTACAAAGAAGATGTTGGCCTCGATATTTATCAAAAATATTTTTCTTCGGAAAAAATGATAATTTCAGAATAAGGAGGTAAAACCTATGAAAGGCTTTTGCTTGGAGGTATGGGGAGAATACGCCTGTTTCACGCGGCCAGAGATGAAAGTGGAGCGCGTGAGCTATGACGTGATAACTCCCTCTGCCGCCCGGTCTATTTTTGAGGCAATACTATGGAAACCGGCCATTATTTGGCAGGTGACAAAAATCGAGGTGCTAAAACCTATAAAATGGATTTCAGTACGGCGCAATGAAGTTGGGAAAGTCGCTTCGCCCCGTAATATCGCAGGCATATTCATTGAGGATGAGCGCCAGCAACGCGCCGGGCTTTTCCTTAAAGATGTGGCCTATCGAATCCATGCTCGTTTTAATATGACGGAGAAGGCCGGCACCGAAGACACTGAAGAAAAATTTACCGCAATGTTCGCACGCAGGGCGGAAAACGGTCAATGTTTTCACAGGCCATACTTTGGTTGCCGCGAATTCCCCGTAAATTTTCGGCTTATACGTGAAGGTGCGCCACTTGCTACGCCTATTGCCGAGGATCGTGACCTTGGTTTTATGCTTTATGACATATATCATGATACGAGTAAAGACAATTCACATGTTCATACCTGTACGGAAATTTGCTATCCTAGAATTTATCGCGCACAGATGAAATCAGGAGTGATTGAAGTACCACTATCTAATAGCTTGGAGGTGCGCGGATGATACTACTAGCCTTAAAGGAATATTACGACCGGAAAGCCGCTGATCCTTCTGCTCAAATTGCACCGGAAGGATTTGAATGGAAAGAAATCCCTTTTGTACTAGTATTAGACAAAACAGGAAATCTTGTTCAAATCGAGGATACGCGAGAGGGGGAAGGAAGAAAGAAGCGCGCGAGGACATTTCTTGTTCCACAGGCAGTAAAGCGATCAAGTGGTACTGCTGCCAATCTCTATTGGGACAATCCCGCTTACGTATTGGGAATAAAAACTAAAAGTGAAGGCAAGAGAGATGCTGCACCTGAACAACATTTTGCATTTCGCAAACGGTTTGAAGATGCAACAGCTGGAATTAGTGATGAAGGTATAGAGGCGATCAAAGCTTTTTACTTAAAAACAGATTATGTAGATAATGTTATGAAACAGCAAGCATTTGAAGAAATAAAGGAAGTGGGGCCATTTATTTCATTTCGGCTTGCGGGACAAACTCGTTTGATTTGTGAGAGGGAAGCTGTACGAAATTCGTTAATCAAAAACGCCGAACCTCCCGCTTCAGAAAAAGGATTATGTCTTCTTACTGGTGAAAAAGCAGAAATACTTGAACTCCATGCTTCAATAAAAGGTGTATACGGTGCAAATACTACTGGCGGAAATATCGTATCTTTTAATCTTGATGCGTTTAATTCGTTCGCAAAAACTAAAGGAAATAATTCGCCTGTAAGCAAAAGCGCGGCTTTTGCTTACACTACGGCATTGAATCATCTGCTCAACAAGCAATCCAAACAACACATGCTAGTTGGAGAGGCAACCACAGTTTTTTGGGCTGCAAAGGCTGAACGCTTGGAAGAGCAGATGGCGGACATTTTCGGTGAACCTGAAAAAGACGATCCGGAGAGAAACACCCGAACTGTTCGTGAATTGTATAAATCTATAGAGAATGGTGCATATGTAAATCAAGAAGGTGATACCCTATTTTATGTACTAGGTCTTTCACCAAATGCAGCGCGTATTGCTGTGCGTTTCTGGAATGTATGTACAGTACGCGAACTAGCCTCTAATATCCGCCAGCATTTCGATGATCTGATGATTGCAGAACGTGGGCCAAAAGATCAAGAGTACCCTTCTTTATTTCGCCTGCTTGTGCATATTGCATCACAGGAAAAAGCCGACAACATACCCCCTAACATCGCAGGTGAATTCATGCGAAGCATTCTTGCCGGTATTCCTTACCCTCGTACCCTTTTGCAAGCTTCCGTCCTGCGAAATAAAGTTGAACAGGGGCCGAGTTATTACAGGGTTTGTCTTATCAAAGCGTGCATTAACCGTGAAATACGATATAAAAACTCAAACCAGAAGGAGGAACTGCGTATGTCATTAGACGAGCAAAACCTGAATATAGGCTACCGTCTTGGACGGTTGTTTGCAGTACTACAAAAAACGCAGGAAGAGGCTAGTCCTGGCATTAATACCACAATACGGGATCGGTATTATGCTTCTGCATCAGGAACGCCGACGGTGGTTTTTCCCATTCTTATACGTCTTAAAAATCACCACATTGCGAAACTCGAAAATAAAGGTAGAGTTGTAAATCTTGAAAAACTTATTGGAGAAATTCATGAAGGAATTTCAGAATATCCTCCTCATCTTGCTCTGGCAGACCAAGGTAGATTTGCTGTGGGATATTATCACCAATACCAGAACTTTTTCAAAAAAGGAGAAGAAAAATGAATACCGTAATGAATCGTTATGAGTTTGTTTTGCTGTTCGATGTTAAAGATGGTAATCCCAATGGGGACCCTGATGCGGGAAATATGCCCCGCCTTGATCCTGAAACGGGATTTGGCCTTGTAACTGATGTGTGTTTAAAAAGAAAGGTACGAAATTACGTTCAAATGAAAAATGACCTAAAAAAGCCTTTTAATATATTCATCAAAGAAAAAGCGATACTTAATAATCTTATTGACGAAGCCCACGAACAGGAAAATGTTAAATCTAAAGAAAAGGGAGAAAAGACTGAAGAGGCAAGAAAATGGATGTGTGAAAATTACTTTGACATACGGACTTTTGGCGCAGTAATGAGCACTGGAAAAAATGCAGGCCAAGTTCGCGGCCCGGTGCAATTTACTTTTGGTCGTTCTATTGAACCTGTTGTGACACTCGAACATTCGATTACACGTATGGCTGTTGCTACTCAGGCAGAGGCAGATAAACAGAGCGGTGACAATCGAACTATGGGGCGCAAGCATACCATACCTTATGGTCTCTATCGTTCGCACGGTTTTATTTCTGCGCCGCTTGCAACACAAACCGGTTTCAGCGAAGAAGATCTTGCACTTTTGTGGGAAGCGTTGATTAATATGTTTGAGCATGACCGTTCTGCCGCGCGTGGTGAAATGTCCACCCGTAAACTTATTGTTTTCAAACATTCAAATGAACTCGGCACGACCCCGGCGCACAAGCTTTTCGATCTTGTGACTGTTAATCGGGCAAATGATCCATTAAAACCAGCCCGGGCATTTTCTGATTATACGGTGCAGTTCAATAAATCTGGCTTGCCTTCGGGTGTAGAGGTAATAGAAAAGCTATAATCTGTTTTCTTAGTTTTATAAAGATTGAGCAAGGAAGGGACGAATGTTTTCGGAGTCTGATCTTCTTATGCTTTCTGCTATTCAGCACCTTGCATTCTGCGAACGCCAGTGCTGTCTTATTCATATTGAGCAGGCATGGGCGGAAAACAGACTGACCACAGAAGGTCGTATCCTTCATGAACGTGTGCATGGACAGGAGACCGAATCTCGCGGCGATGTGTGCATCGTTCGGGGGCTCAAGTTGCGTTCACTTGAATTAGGCTTGTCCGGTGTCGCGGATGTTGTGGAATTCCATAGATCGGGAAATGGAGTTGCACTCCCAGGAAAAAAAGGGGTATGGCGGTGTTTCCCCGTGGAGTACAAGCGTGGTAAACCTAAAAGCGACCGATGCGATGAGATGCAGATATGCGCTCAGGCAATGTGTCTTGAAGAAATGCTGAATACAAAAATCGAAAATGGGGCATTGTTTTATGGTGCGCAGCATAAGAGGCATGAAGTACGTTTCGACGAAACGCTGAGAAGTGAGACATTGGCAATGTCCCAACGCCTTCACGAACTGATTTCAAAGGGAGTAACGCCGCCTGCGGTTTACGAGAAGAAATGCGACCGTTGTTCGCTTGTCGATATTTGCGTGCCAAAGGCAGGGAAGGAGAAAAGTGTGGAAAAGTATTTGGAAGAGATGATTTTATGAAACACCTTCTCAACACTCTTTTCGTAACCACACCTGGCGCTTACCTGTCCAAAGAAGGCGAGACTGTTGTAGTGCGCGTCGAGCATGAAACAAAATTACAGGTGCCCACGGTCGCCCTTGAAGGGATCGTATGCCTTGGCGGTGTGGGCTTTTCTCCGCCGCTCATGGAACTCTGTGCCGATAACGGCGTGACGATTTCTTTTCTTACAGAACAGGGTCGGTTTCTTGCAAGGGTGAACGGGCCGGTTTCCGGAAATATTCTATTGCGGAAAGAACAATATAGGCGCGCGGATAATTCGGAAAAAACAACGGCATTAGCCCAAGCCTTTGTTATTGGGAAACTCGCCAATTGCCGGGCAGTATTACTGCGAGCAGTTCGTGACGGCGCTGACGCTGAGGCGTGCAACGCATTGACTCAATGCGCCAATTATCTGAAGAATATCATCGGAGAATTGCGTCGTGAAACCGATCTTGAGTCTGTTCGGGGTAAAGAAGGCCAGGCTGGGCATGCCTATTTTTCGGCTTTCGATCAGCTTATTGTCGCTCAAAAGGACGGCTTCATTTTCAAGGAGCGCAGCCGTAGGCCACCACTTGACAATGTTAATGCTTTACTGTCATTTGTTTACACTTTGCTTGCACATGACTGCGTTGGGGCGTGTGAAGCAGTAGGGTTTGATCCGCAGGCGGGTTATCTACATGCCGACAAGCCCGGCAGGCCAAGCCTTGCACTTGATATAATGGAAGAATTCAGACCGTTTTTCGCGGATCGACTCGTGCTTACACTCATTAATCGCCAACAGGTAAAAGCTGATGGGTTCAAGAAAACCGAATCAGGTGCAGTAACTATGTCGCCTGAAACAAAAAAAGAAGTCCTTAAAGCATATCAAGAACGGAAACGGGAAGAATTGGTACATCCCTTTCTTGACGAGAAAGTTTCTCTTGGTCTATTACCGTATATTCAGGCACGTCTTTTAGCACGTCATTTACGAGGAGACCTTGACGGGTATCCTCCTTTTGTATGGAAGTAAAAAAGGCGGTGAAAAATGATGGTTTTAGTAACCTATGATGTCAATACGGAAACTTCGGAAGGACGAAAACGTCTTCGTGACGTTGCGAAAAAATGTGAAGACTTTGGGCAAAGGGTACAAAATTCCGTATTTGAATGTTTAATCGATTCCGCTAAGTGGGCAGTTTTTAAACAGGCATTAGTTGACATAGTAGATTTAAAAACTGACAGCTTACGGTTCTATTTTCTCGGCGCTAATTGGAAACGCAGGGTCGAGCATGTTGGAGCAAAGCAAACCTACGATCCGGAAGGATTTTTGATAGTGTAAATATCGAGCGCGAACCTAGGTCAATCAGGAGCATACTATTAGGTTCGCGAATTATAAATAATGAACAAAAACAATCAGTTGTAGATACTGTTCTTTGAAATGGAATTAAAAATTTAGTACTTTCGCGGCAGGGTTCGCGGAAGTGACCGTGTAAGATTATTGATTTTATAGAGATAGACCTGCCACGGTCGCGCCCCGCGTGGGCGCGTGGATTGAAACAAGTATGACACCGATTGCCTCAAGAGTGAAATTCCGCGGGTCGCGCCCCGCGTGGGCGCGTGGATTGAAACATTGGCCCCATGCCGGAAGACCGGGCCTTGATGGTCGCGCCCCGCGTGGGCGCGTGGATTGAAACCGTTTAAACAGGTGCAGATTTACGGAACAGCAAAGTCGCGCCCCGCGTGGGCGCGTGGATTGAAACACGTACTGTCCGTTATCCCTTCCAGCGGTGCCGCGTCGCGCCCCGCGTGGGCGCGTGGATTGAAACCTGTATCGCAAGGGGTGGCCGGACCGTACACAGCCGGTCGCGCCCCGCGTGGGCGCGTGGATTGAAACGTTTAGCAAGAGACAAATCGAAGGGAACGACATTTGTCGCGCCCCGCGTGGGCGCGTGGATTGAAACATATTCTGAAATCAGATAGTCTGACGACACCAAAGTCGCGCCCCGCGTGGGCGCGTGGATTGAAACTGTTGTAAGCAGGGCGATGAAGCCCACGTGTAGTAGTCGCGCCCCGCGTGGGCGCGTGGATTGAAACTACGGAATGGCGTCCAGTGATCCGAACAACGTAAAGTCGCGCCCCGCGTGGGCGCGTGGATTGAAACTACCCAGATGGTACCGTAATAGGTGATGCAACCGAGTCGCGCCCCGCGTGGGCGCGTGGATTGAAACAAGCCCTTGGCGACAAGGAGTCTTTGACTTTAGAGTCGCGCCCCGCGTGGGCGCGTGGATTGAAACATTTTCATTTTTGCCCTTTCGGCGGCGGCGGCGTCGGTCGCGCCCCGCGTGGGCGCGTGGATTGAAACGCGGTATATGGTGAAGAAAAAGCAATGCAGTATTCGAGTCGCGCCCCGCGTGGGCGCGTGGATTGAAACGACCTATCTCCTTCACCCGCTTTGCGACGCCGGTTGTCGCGCCCCGCGTGGGCGCGTGGATTGAAACAGGTACGCGAGGGTTTCCTCGGCGTTATGCGAAACCGGTCGCGCCCCGCGTGGGCGCGTGGATTGAAACATTCTACAAATAACCTTTCTGCCTGTTGCCAATCCTGTCGCGCCCCGCGTGGGCGCGTGGATTGAAACTTGTATCAAATGGGAGAGCGCCGCAGATAGCAGGTCGCGCCCCGCGTGGGCGCGTGGATTGAAACGGCAAATAATGTCCTTCGCACCACAACGGCTCTTTGTCGCGCCCCGCGTGGGCGCGTGGATTGAAACAATTCTGCCGGGTTGTCTGCATCGCCTGTGAAAAGTCGCGCCCCGCGTGGGCGCGTGGATTGAAACTTCGGTGTTGGCGAAAATATTTCAACTGCTCACGTCGCGCCCCGCGTGGGCGCGTGGATTGAAACGAGGCCGCGCCACTGTCGCCGCTATTCGAGGCCGTCGCGCCCCGCGTGGGCGCGTGGATTGAAACCTCCTACGCTAATGGTTGAGTGATAATCGTGTCGTGTCGCGCCCCGCGTGGGCGCGTGGATTGAAACAATATGAGATAGGAAAATCATACGAAACCGATAAGCGTCGCGCCCCGCGTGGGCGCGTGGATTGAAACCACAAGGATTTTGTGTTTTACATACTTGTGATGAGTCGCGCCCCGCGTGGGCGCGTGGATTGAAACATCATGTACCGGGAGCAGGAGCCGTACCTGGTCATCGTCGCGCCCCGCGTGGGCGCGTGGATTGAAACAGATCGTCCGACGGCTGTATTTTCCGCGTCGTTATGTCGCGCCCCGCGTGGGCGCGTGGATTGAAACGATATAGTGCCGGGGGTTTCCCAGAGCGCGCCATAGTCGCGCCCCGCGTGGGCGCGTGGATTGAAACATCATGTACCGGGAGCAGGAGCCGTACCTGGTCATCGTCGCGCCCCGCGTGGGCGCGTGGATTGAAACCTGAAAGTCCGCTTTATCGGCACGGCCCCGCTCAGCGGGTCGCGCCCCGCGTGGGCGCGTGGATTGAAACATGACTACCACGGCCTTGGCGCTCGTGATCTCATGTCGCGCCCCGCGTGGGCGCGTGGATTGAAACCGCACTGAGGCCAACATAGAAGCAACAGGGACGATCCGGTCGCGCCCCGCGTGGGCGCGTGGATTGAAACA
>Ga0335081_10000199_pt1 | contig 114149 bp, 89 predicted proteins | sample Lox_Sample_35_FD_206713 | JGI IMG/M metagenome (GOLD analysis project Ga0335081, IMG submission 206713) | Soil microbial communities from Loxahatchee National Wildlife Refuge, Florida, United States - Lox_Sample_3.5 | ecosystem: Environmental > Terrestrial > Soil > Wetlands | place: USA...
GGGCCGAGGGGCAGGTTGGGAATGATATAGAGGCCGGCGGCGTCAGTAGTCGCCGTTCGCTTCACGCCGGTGTCGGTTTGGGTGAGGGTGATTTCCACGCCCGGAACCACGGCGCCGGACGGGTCCAGTACACTCCCGCTGACCTGCGCAACCTCCTGGCCCAAGGCGATGCCGACAGCAATCAGACCCATCGAAGCAAGTAGCTGAATTCTCATGTGCCCCCCTAAAGCTGTTGCGTAGAAGCAGTCCGGTTCCCCTGACCCGGACGCTTGCCCGCGATTGTTCAATTCAACGACAAACTATATGCGGGTCCGGTCCATCTGTAAAATCGTTTGTTTGGATGGTTGCTATTGGCAGCGCCAATATCTGCGGAGAAGCTATCGGGTGGATAGATAGCTATGATCGGGTTAATCCATTGCACAGATACGCCCCGGGCATTACGATGATTGAGGCCAATGCCACGTACTCTGCGCAGAAACGCGCGCGGCATCTCGGAAACGCAGCATCGAGTTCACTGGCAGTTACCGAACCGGTGGCGACGTCGCGGCACGGCGTTGCCGGAGCGGTGATCGGCAACCGGTTCTGTGCGGTCAGCGGAGACGTCCAGTCATCGGGCACTGGCGTTGCTTTCGAGTTCAAGTAACGAAGGCATGACCGCCGGCTGCCGGCCGACCCTGCTTCATTCCGAGGACAGCCCGCAACTTGGACGAGGTCTCGCTCGATGTCGCAATCTCGAAAAAGGCCTCCGCCAGCGGCGACACCGGCTTTCGTTTGGAAATCGCAATCGCCACTGAACTGGGCTTGCCGATGTTCGGCAACGGAATCGCTTCTAATTCCGCATCATCGGCTGCCATGATTCGGACTGGTCTGGGAAGAACCGATGCCCATTTCCCGGTGCGGACATGGTCCATTACCATCCAAATCGCATTGGTTACGATGTGCGGGGTCTTCGTAAGAATCTCCGCCAGGATCTCCGATTCCGACTTGCCGAAGATGGGACTGTCGGGAGATAAGAGGCAGAGGGACAGTTTCGTCAGGTCTTCCCAGGCCACCAACCTTCGTCCGGAATAAGCCGTACCTTTCCGTATGAGCAGGTCGTACTGTTCGGTGTACAAGACCTGCGCGCGGCAGTAGCGCCGCAGCACTTGATCCATGTAGGTGATGACAACATCCAGGGAGGATGATTCAAAAGCCTGCTGAACATCGAAAGGGCTTTGCCGCATCACACTCAGATTGACGTTCGGGAAGCGTTCGCAGAACGGCAGAGTCAAGCTCCTCAAGAGTGGCACCGTGGAACCTAGCACGCCGATGCGCAGAGTGTCCGGGAAACCGTCGTGTCGATCCTTGAGCTGCTGCCGCAGTCGGTCTCGTTCATTGGCCATCCGTTGCGCGGCTTCGATGACCAGCCGGCCCTCATTCGTCAGGCCCTGAAAGCGTTGGCCACGTTTGACAATCGGTACACCCAACTCCGCTTCGAGTTGCTGGATCGCCGCGGAAAGGGTGGGTTGGGAAACATGACAGGCCGCGGCCGCGCGCGCGAAGTGGCCTTCTTTGGCCAGGGCCATCAAGTATTCCAGTTTCCGGCTCAGCACACTAACGCTACTATACGTGCCATGGTTCCGCGGCCGAAAATCGATTCGCTCGATGGATGCTATCCGTCCGGTCAATGGAGAGCGCGCAGACGCGATAGGGTGACCCTATATGCGATAGGAACAACCTATTTGACGGGCCTGCGGCCGTAGCCCATACTGGTTTCGGCTTGCAGAAGGCCGGGAGGGACCATGTCCAGGAATCCACTCGTAATTGCAGTAGCGTGCGCGATAAGCGGCGCAGGCGCACTGACGGCCGCGGATTCGCCGTCACTGACCTTTAACAAGGACGTTCTGCCCATTCTGCAGAAGAACTGCCAGACCTGCCACCGTCCGGGCGAGGCGGCACCCATGTCCTTCCTGACTTACAAAGACGTGCGGCCCTGGGCCAAAGCTATGAAGGCGGCCGTCGCTACGCGCAAGATGCCGCCGTGGTTTGCCGATCCGGGAGCCGGTCATTTCTTGAATGACCGTTCGCTGAAGCCGAGCGACATCGACACGATCTCCAAGTGGGCGGATACCGGCGCCCCCGAAGGCGATCCGAAGGATGCACCGGCTGCCGTCCAATGGCCCGAGGGCTGGCAGATCCAACCGGACATCGTTGTGCAAGGGCCTACTTACGACGTTCCGGCGAACCCCAGGAATAACGTGATCGAGTGGGTCTCGATTACCGTGCCAACGGGATTCAAAGAGGACACGTGGATCACCTCCGTGCAGATCCGGCCCGAGCATCGTGAGGTCACGCATCACATGTGCCTGGGCTTCAACCCTCACACTCCCGACGTCGAGTATTTCAAACCCTACTGGGATGACAAGCCCCGCGACGATGAAGGAAGCGCGCTCCCGGACAAAGGGCCAACCTTCGGGCCCGGCACGCCGAATCACCGGTTCCGCAGCATGGCGGAGGATTGCTATCTGCCCGGAAATCCGGCGGCCGATTACCGCGAATTTCATGCCGCCAAGCTGGTTCGAGCCGGGAGCGACATCACGATCAACCTGCACTACACTCCGAACGGGACGGCCGTTACGGATCACGTTCAGATTGGGTTCACCGTCTCCAAACAGCCTCCGGCGCGCCGTTACGTCTCGCTGAGCGCGTCTGCGCCGACCGATCCGAAGCTTTTCGCAATTCCTCCGAACGATCCGAATTGGGAGAGTCCGCCGGCGGAGGTGACGTTTAATGAAGACGTGGAACTGGTGTACATGATGCCGCACATGCACGTGCGCGGCAAAGACATGACCTATACGCTGGTGTATCCGGACGGCCGGAAGCAAGTCGTGCTCAGCGTGCCGCACTACGATTTCAATTGGCAGCTCGGGTATAACACCATCCTGAAGGTTCCGAAGGGAACCAAGCTCCACGTGGAGGCGCACTACGACAACTCAGTCAACAACAAGTGGAATCCCAATCCAAACAAGACCGTCTACTACGGCGAGATGACGTGGGAAGAGATGATGTTCCCGTTCTTCGGCGTGGTGGTGGACAAGAGCGTCGACCCGAACAAGATCCTGGCGCCGGGCCGCGGTCCGGTTCCGCCGGGCGCCTGAAGGTCCGCTCCCTGACTGCCGCCGTTCCTTGCCGCGAACATACGAGGACCTCGCCGCTAGGATCTTGTATGATAGATGCGTTCGGCCGGATGTATCGTTATGGCCGATCCATTGACGGCCATGGATTTCGGCGGTTTAGACCTCAACCTGCTCGTGGCTCTGGACGCGCTCTTTGAGGAGAAGAGCGTTTCCCGTGCCGGCGAGCGTTTGCACTTGAGTCAATCCGCCACCAGCGGCGCGCTGGCGCGATTGCGGGAAGCTTTCCACGATCCCCTGCTGGTCCAGGTAGGACGGTCGATGACCCTTACCCCGCTGGCCGAGGGCTTAATCGATCCGGTGAGGGCCTTCCTCCTGCAAGCCGAGACGATCGTCAATAAGAGCCCGGCTTTCGATCCCGCAACGTCAGCACGGAAGTTCCGCCTGATGATGTCCGACTACGTGCAGACGGTCGTGATGACTGAGGCTCTGCCCCGGTTGCAGAACCTGGCGCCCCGCATCATTTTGGAACTGTTGGTGAATGTAGTGGGCGATGCGGGACCGCTGGAGCGAGGCGACATCGACCTCGCCATCATGCCTACTCGATATTTGGCGCCCGGACATCCAACGGAACCGCTTTTTGATGATGATTTCGTCTGTCTGGCATGGTCCGGGAATACGCGGATCAAACGCAGCCTTCCGCTCGAAACTTATTTGAGCCTCGGACATGTAGTGGTTCGGTTTGGGAAGGATCGGCAGCTTCCGAGCTTTGACGAGTGGTTTGTAGAACACTTCGGCCACCGGCGCAGGATTGAGGTGGTAACCACGGGTTTTAACCTTGTGCCGCAGCTTCTGGTCGGCACATCGCGAATCGCGACGCTACACCGCCGGCTGGCCACGTTTTATCAACGCTACTTGCCCTTGAAACTGGTGACGCCTCCGCTCGAGATTCCACGCCTCGAGGAATCGATGCAGTGGCACAAGTCGCGCGACCACGATCCGGGAACGGTTTGGTTGCGGTCGGTCCTCAAGAGTGCCATTGCGGAGAGTTCACTAAATGGGGGGACCGGGTCTGTGAAACGTGCCGGATCCGGCCGACATAGCTCTGCCAAACCGCGTTCGAGCTATAGAAAGTCTGGCTTTTTGACGCGATGAGTGTTCACCGCCTCTGCCGGAACGAGGCTAAAATGGCGTAGCCGCTGATTGGCGAACCAGTCCCAGTGAACCTCGGATCGGCCGGCTCTGAAGGGATTCAGCGGCCATCACCGGACCAAACTGCTGTCTGATACGCGAGGGATCCGAAGCTGGGGCGGCTCGCCAACCGGCGCGCGACATCTGGTAGAGGCCCAGGAGGGACTTCGCCGTGCTACACCCGTGGGGAGTCACCGAAATCAATCATCATCTCGACATCCGGCCACCATCTGATTTCCTCCTGGGTGTCGTCGAATGGATCGAATCCATCATCTTACGTGAAAGCATTCCCAACTACCGGCCGGCTCACACTCCGGCCAGCCACAGGAAGTGATAGAGTCCCTTATCAGAGGAGGACATCGTCCATGCAACACCGAAAGGGTTTTCTCTTCAGCTTTGCGATCGTTGCGGCGCTGAGCGTGCTTAGCGGTCTGGCTGTCGCGCAGGCTCCAGCACCTGCGCCGTTCATGGTCCATCAGCTGAAGCCCAACGTGTACTGGGTCGAGGGCGGCGGTGGAAACAGTGGTGTCATCATCGGTGACAAGGGCGTGATTGTCGTCGATGCCAAGACCACGGCAGCAGGCGGGAAGGAGCTACTGGAGGACATCGCCAAGATCACGCCGAAGCCGGTAACCACCGTCATTCTGACGCACAGTGACGGAGATCACGTGAACGGCCTGGCCTCATTCCCCGCGGGCATCACGATCATCGCGCACGAGAACAACAAGAAGGAGCAGGAAGCCGCTCTCGCCGCTGGTGGTCGAGGCGCGCCTCCCGCCGATCATCTCCCAACGCAAGTGGTCTCGAAGAACAAGGAGAATCTTAAGATCGACGGGGTGAAAGTGGAAGTGCTCCACTGGGCGCCGGCGCACACCAGTGGTGATCTTGTGGTTTATCTGCCCGACCAGAAGATTGTGTTCACAGGAGACATTATCGCTACGCAACTTCCCGATCCGCTAATCCATCTGGAGAAGAACGGCTCGTCGGAAGGGTGGATCACCACGACCAAAGGAATTGTCGCTCTGAACGCCGATCAGTTCGTGCCAGGACACGGAGATGTTCAGGACAAGGCGGCGATTCAGAAGCGGGTTACCGATACCGAGGCTAAGCGGGCGAAGATCAAAGACCTGGTGGCCCAAGGCAAGTCTCTCGATGAGATCAAGGCCGCGGTAGGCGACCCGCCGCCAGCTCAAGGCCGGGGCGGCCGCGGAGGCCCGAACTTTGCCAGCTTCACCGAAGTGGTCTACCGGGAGCTAACCAAAAAATCGGCTTGAACGCGGAATCGAAGCGCCAATTGTGACTCAATTGCTGCGGTGCTTCTTGATTTACGAGGCGGACAAAGCCCGGCGAATAAAGCCGCGAACTCGCGACGCGCTCAACAGTGCCGTGACATCTCTTGGCTAAGGCGCTAGTCAAAACCACTTTTGCATTCGAGTGGGCTTGCGCGGCTTCCTCAACTACTTCCTGGCTCGAAGCGCCGGGGATGATCAGACCTACCAGAACCGCCGGTGCTCACTTGCAACAGATCCGCATGATCCGAGAGTCGATGCCTTGAGCGATCTCAGCGGCAAGGTTCGATGATCGATTACGTCACGAATCTGTTCAAATAAGTCGGATTCTTGCAAGCCGCAGGGCGCTGTTTTAGGGTAGTTTCCACCAATACCTATCGGGGAGGCACCATGAAGTCTAAACGCGCCCTGGTTTGCTCAGTATTCGTCGTTTGTCTCTCGCTGAGCCTCTCTTCACTATTGGCCCAGTCCTCCGGGACAGGCGCCTTGACGGGAACAGTAACGGATATGACGGGAGCGGTGATTCCGAATGTGACCGTGACCGTCACTTCGGCCGAAACCAACCAGTCGCGCAGCGTGACCACAGGCTCCGACGGTAGCTACAAGATCACACTTCTGCCGCCGGGCAGTTATAACGTGCGCTTCACGGCAAACGGGTTCAAGGCCACGGAGGTTCCATCAATCAGTATTGGTGTTACTGAGACTCCAGTGCTCGACCGGTCGCTCGAGGTCGGCCAACAGACCGAGCAGGTGACAGTGGAGGCGCAAGCCGAGACTCTGCAAAGGGCGAGTTCGACCCTGGGCACGACGGTCGGTACGGCAACCGTGTCCTCCCTTCCCCTGGCCAACCGGAATTTCACGCAGATCCTGGGCTTGTCGGCTGGGACTAACGTCGCCGCCAACAACGCCACCGCGTTCGGCAAAGGCACCATGGATATCAGCGTCAATGGCAACGACCCCGGCCAGAACAACTTCCAGATGGACGGCGTGGCGGTCAACAACATCGCCAATCTGGGCAGCGCTAACGACACTGGAATTTACGGCGGTATCAGCATCCCCAACCCGGACTCCATCCAGGAATTCAAGATTCAGACGTCGACCTACGACGCCAGCTACGGCCGCAATCCCGGCGCCAACGTCAACGTGGTGACTAAGTCGGGGACCAACTCATTCCATGGCACGGCTTTCGAGTTCTTTCGCAATGCGCAGATGAACGCCAACAATTTCTTCTACAACCGCGACACCTGCGTGAAGTTCAGCGGATCGTGCCCCAAACAAGTGTTGAATCAGAATCAGTACGGAGGCGTGCTGGGCGGACCAATCAAGAAAGACAAGCTCTTCTTCTTCGCCAGCTACCAGGGAACGGCTTCAAAAAATGCCGTAGCCAGCCAAGGCAACGCCGCCGGCGTCGCTCTTCCTCCGATCCCGAACGGCACCCGTTCGGGCGATGCGTTTGTTTCGCAGTTGATCGCCGAGAACTGTCACGCACCGGGATTAGTCAATGGGGGCTTCGCTTTTCCGCTGAGCTGCAGCGCGGGAACGGTGAGCCCGCAGGCGCTCGCGATTTTGAATCTCAAGAACCCCGACGGCAGCTACTACTTTCCGAGCAGCAACGGTATCACAACCGCCTTCAGCCAACCGGCGATCTTCAATGAGAATCAGGGGATTCTCAACGGCGACTGGTTGATTAACGCCAAGAACAGCCTGGCGATGCGGTATTTCTACAGCGGCAGCCCGCGGACGATACCTTTCTACCCGCCGTTTGGCGGCGCCCTGCCGGATTCCCCGGAGTCCTATTATTCCTCGAATACCAACGGGGTTTTGAAGTTGACGACCATTGTCAGCAACACGCTGGTCAACGAGGCTCGCGTTTCTTACCAGCGCCTGTTCGCCCAGGTTTCCGATCAGCTACCCCAGGGGTCGGCTCCTTCGGCTCTGGGCATCACGCCGATCATTCCCACGCAAACGCAGGCGCCGATCATGACATTCCTGTTTAACAACTTCACTGCGTTCGGATTCCTGGACCCGAGTTTCAGCCCGGTGAACCAAGTCCAGGTGGCCGACCAGATTTCCTGGTCGCACGGGAAACACACCATTCGCGCCGGCTTCGAGTATGAAGACGGGCAGTGGAACCTGGTGTTCGGCGGCCTGGAGCGCGGGTGGCTCTTCCTGGGAAGCTTCAGCAATCTGCTGGCAGGAGGTCCCGGCAATATTCTGCAATGCCTGTTCTGCGTCCGCAGCGGCCCTACCGGCATCATCCACGCTTACCGGGAGCACAACCTGAACTCGTTCGTGCAGGACGACTGGAAGGTCAGCTCGAAGCTGACCTTGAACGTGGGCGTGCGCTGGGAGTATGACGGCACCTTCGGAGACAAGTACGGAAACCTGACGAACACCTGGTTGAGCCAGCTTGCGCCGAACTCACAGGTACCCACCGCGCCCTTGGGCACGAGCCCCAATTATGCCGGATGGGTGGTAGCCGGCAATTACGTGTCGCATTACGGCCAGCCCCCCAACGGCGTGTTGATCAACAGCAGCGGAAATGGAGCGCTCCAGGATCATCCGCCTCTGAGTAATTTCGGGCCGCGCATCGGCCTGGCGTATTCCGCCAGCAGCAAGCTGGTGATCCGCGCCGGCGCAGGAGTCTTTTACGATCGTATCGGCGCCGACCGCTTCGTGCATTCGGTCGAGCAGGGCGACCCCTATGCCATCACGCTGGATTATTCCGGCGCCGCGGCCGGCTCGTTCACCATCGCCAATCCGTTTCCAGCCCAGCCCCTGGTGGGAAGCTTTGCGCAGCGGTATAACAATCCGACTGCCGACTGTCTGGCAAACCCGACTCCGATCCTGGGGACGTGCACCTCGAATCTCAACGTTCCCTTTATGAACCAGGTCATTCACACGCCTTTGGTCCGCCAGTACAACGTGAACTTCCAGTATGAGTTCGCGCCACGGTGGATTCTGGAAGTAGGTTACGTGGGTTCGAGCGGTATCAACCTTGTGGACTACAACCACAACTACAACACCGCTTTGATCGCCACACCCAGCAATCCGGTGAACGGGATCACCACCACCACTGTCAACAACGCTCTGTTCCGCGTACCCTATGCAGGCTATCAACCGGTCGGACTTCAGGGAACCGCCTACGATGCGGTTTCGAACTACAACAGCCTCCAGGTCACCGTACGCAAGTCGTTCAGCCGTGGGTTGACAATGCAGGCTTCCTATACGTGGAGCAAATCGCTCACCGATCTGCTGGGCACTTCGGCGAACAGCAACAACGCGAGCGATCTGGCACAGCAGTACGGACCCGCCGGCTTCAATCGCCCGAATCGGTTTGTCATCAACTACAGTTGGGATCTACCCTTTGGCAAACACAACGGCGCGGCCGGCAAACTGCTTGACGGGTGGAACCTGTCCGGTGTCACTGTGATCCAAGATGGAGTCCCGCTCAATTTCTATGACCCTGCCGGTGGCTCCGCTTACGGCGTCGGAGCTGCTGGAAGCACGCAGACGGGATGGTCGCGCCCGCAGATGTGTCCGGGAATGACCTACTCGAATATAGGCACCTCGGGCGGAATCGAGTCACGCCTGGGCGGCGTCAGCGGCGGTCCCGGTTACCTCAACCCGGCGGTCTTCTGCCCTGCCCCGGTGATTGGTTCGGACGGCATCGCAACGGGATATGGCAATACGGGCGTCGGTCCGATACTGGGACCCGGCCAGTTCAACTTTGATGCCTCACTCCTGAAGACGACCAAGATCACCGAAAGCACGTCGGTACAGTTCCGGGCTGAGTTCTTCAACCTGTTCAACCATCCGCAGTTCAATAACCCGGGAAGCAGTACGCTGTTCAGTTCCGTCAACCTGATCGACACGGCGACGATCGGCACCTGCGCCACGTGCACTGGCGGCCAGATCACCTATACCAGTGTGAATCCGCGCGTCGTACAGTTAGCGTTGAAGTTTATCTTCTAATGAAGGCGCAGACGTGCGCCGATTTTAGACCGATCGAAAGGACTTAGGTCAGAAGCGCGGCGCAACCTGCGCCAGTCGCGGCAGTCAAATTCGCTCGTGCCGATTTGGTTTCGCATTCCTGCGGATGCCGGAGTCGACTGCGCAAGCTACGAGACGTCCAGCACGTCGAGTGGCGTTACGAGGCTAATATATCAGACCTCTCATCGGCAGCAGGACGCGGCGCCGGCCAACTGCCCATTCGTCTTTTACGGATCGTATGGCTTCCCGGCGGGTAAGTATTTCCAAGAGATGCTGCTAAGGCGCGGAAGGCTGCTAAGCTGGAGAGAGTGAAGTGACGAGCACGGCCATGACGAGGAACGGAACCATTACAAAAACCGCTACAGTGCGTCGTGCCCGATTTCGCGCGCTCTCTATGTAATCACAACTTGGCCGAAGTGGCGGAACTGGCAGACGCACGGGACTCAAAATCCCGCGACCTTCACTGGTCATGTGGGTTCGACCCCCACCTTCGGCACCAACCTGTTTTCAGTGGGCTGTACAGTGACATAGCTCAGACCAGACCGTTTTCTTGGGCAATTTTGAGTAATACAGGCTACCATCGGCCTCGGAAAGGACACTGAACCTTTATCGGCGCCACGGCTCGGACTGCCTCGACAGCTCCGCGCTCCGCAGACAGTCTCGGGGTGCGCCATAGGGTTGCCGGCGAGCCGAAGCGCCCCATCTGGCGAACCATGGGCCTCAGGGGCGCTCGACAATTGCGTGGACCGGCGGCGGCGCGCTGCGCTCTTCTTAACCAAGCCAGCATGGCCCAAGGCGATTCGCTTCTCGGTGGGCCTCCGGCGACGTTACGCGACGGAAAGCGTCAGCCGGCCGTTCGACCGGCTCCGGGGCGTCGGCTTGATCACAATGTGGACATCCCGGCCCAACCGGGTCAGGCATTCCAGCAAACGGTGCTCCGAAATTCCGCGAAACCGCCCCTTCAGGATGGCGGAGACTTTTGGTTGCGTTAGCCCCAGGATCTCAGCGGCACGGGCTTGTGTAAGCGCTCGCCGTTCGAGGATCTCGGCGATCTTGGCGGCCAATTGGGCCTTAACCAGCATGCTCTCACTGTCCCGATACCCGAGGTCGGTATATACATTCCCCGAGCCCTGCTCGACGGGAACGTCCCGCACAATTCGCTGTCTCTTCATCGCGTAAACTCCTTGGCGATCCGCTCCGCGGCCTTGAGACGCTCGCGGATCAGATTGAGATCGGCCTTGGGTGTGGCCGCTCCACGCGTGGACTTCTTCTGGAATACATGCAGCACGAACACCACGCCCACGAACCTTACGGTGTACACGGCTCGATAGGTACTCCGGTCCCAATCCTCGACAACCTCCAGCACGCCAGCCGAGCCAAAGCCTTTGAGGGGCTTGGCCTGCTCGTGCTTCTTGCCATCCTGGGCGAGATAAAGAGCATATCCGAAGAGGTCCTCCACCGGACCGGGCAGGGAACGCAAGTCCCGTTTCGAGCTTCCCACCAGTACACCGGCCTCAGGGACGGAGGTCTGCCCAAGAGTATTCATTATACCTATATAGGTATAACATTCGCAGTCGATATCATCATGTTTGATAACCGCCAGACTGGTTCGCCGGTTCGACAGCGCTGCCACGTTCTAACCCGGACTCATGAGCAGCGCATCGGGCTGGTTTTGGGCAATTTTGGGTAATGCCCCATTGCAAGGCTTGCATTCCTTGCATTCACTGCAACAAGGAATGTGTAACTCGCGGGTACTACCAGAGCACCAGTGGTTCGACCCCCACCTTCGGCACCAACCTTCGATGATTCCTGCAGAATCGACCACTTACGATTCTTCTTCCCAATCGCACTTTTCCTTGCTATATTAGTTTCGAGTTCGCTCGCGAAACGAACGGGTTTCCAGCGTATGTAGCTTGGGACCTCGTTCGCATCCCACCTTTGGCTCTTTGCGTGAGCCGTTTCCGTGTACCCAGATGTGTGAGCTGGCCGTGCGTTCTTATGCGGCATAGCTAACATTTTGTCGATACGAGGAGCCCTTGTGGCGCAAACGGCGAAAGTGTATCTCGACCGAGATACCAACGATACCGTCGCTCTTCCGTTGCTCGGAAGCGAATTGGTGTGCCTTGTCAGTCCCGCCAGGCCATCGAGCTTGATTGAGATTGAGACGGAGCCGAAGCCATTAATCCCCACACGTCCTCTCCAATCTGGCGAACAGTACCGTTTTCACTTCGACATGACCAGGTGCATCGGCTGCAAGTGCTGTGTAGTCGCGTGCAACGAACAAAACGGCAATCCGGCGGCGATCAACTGGCGGAGGGTCGGTGAGTTGGAAGGCGGCCACTACCCTTATGTGCATCGCCATCACCTGTCGATGGGCTGCAATCACTGCCTGGAGCCGTCCTGCCTGATCGGCTGCCCGGTTGAGGCTTATCGCAAGGATCCCGTGACGGGCGTGGTGATCCATGACGCCAACACCTGTATCGGCTGCCAGTACTGCACCTGGAACTGCTCCTACGGCGTGCCGCAATACAACGCGGAGCGCGGCGTGGTGGGCAAGTGCGACCTTTGCCACAACCGTCTGGCAGACGGGATGGCCCCGGCTTGCGTGGCGGCGTGCCCGGAGAACGCCATCGCGGTCGAGATTGTGGATATCGACGAATGGCGCCGGAATTATCTGAGCGCCAATGCGCCCGGATTACCATCCGCGGACGACAGCATATCCACCACACGCGTCACGCTGCCGGATGACCTGCCGCCCGATACGGGCCGGGTAGATACGCAGCGGATCGTGCCGGAGCAGCCACATTGGCCGCTCGTTTTCATGTTGGTGCTGACGCAGCTTTCGGCGGGAGCATTCGCCACGGTATGGATGTTGGATCTGTTTCAGCACGGTATCCACCTGAGATCGCTTGCGGTCGCGCTGGCGCTGGCGGCGGTTAGCCTGGGCACCGCGAGCCTGCATCTCGGCCGGCCGATGTTCGCCTGGCGTGCTCTAAAAGGGCTGCGGCGTTCGTGGCTGAGCCGCGAAGTGTTCGTGCTTTCCTTATTCGCGGGCCTCGCGATGGCCTATGCCGCGGGCGCTCTGCTGGACTTTCCCCACCAACTCCCGGTGGGCCTGTTGACCGTGGCATGCGGCCTGACCGGAGTTTTGTGCTCCGCGCGTATCTATATGGTTCCCGCGCGGCCTGCGTGGTCGAGCCGTTACACGCTGGCGGAATTTTTCTCCACGGTATTGCTTCTAGGACCGCAGTTTGTCTGGTTACTGGAATTCGGCGCGCTCGGCACGGTGGATCGAGATTGGTTGATACGGGCGGCGGTGGCCGGGGGCGCGGCCCAACTTCTCACGCAAACCCTCAAGTTCTTGTGGCTGGCGCGTTCGGAACGTTTTGAATTGCGGGCATCGGCACTACTTCTTTCCGGGCGCCTGCAAACGGCATTCCTGATCCGTTTGGGGCTACTGCTCGTGGCGGGAATCGTATTACCGCTGACTGCCCATTCAGTTTGGCCGGCGGCCGCTTCGTTTTCCCTGGCGCTCGGAGGAGAGTGGCTCGGCCGTTGGGTTTTCTTTGTATCCGTGGTCCCCAAGAACATTGCGGCAGCGTTTACGCAGGCGGGGAGGGCAGCATGACATCCAAACTCCTCAACTGGAAACGTGCTGCCGGCCTCGACACGTTACAAAAAGCCTACGCCTACTCGCGGAGCGAAACCACCGGTTACACGGCCGCAAGACGCATCCCTGACCATTGGGTGCCGACCACGTGCGGTTATTGCTCGGTGGGATGCGGAATCGAAATTGGCGTGAAGGATGGGAAAGCCGTGGCGGCCCGTCCTCTGGCTTCGCATCCAGTGAACCGCGACAAGCTATGCCCCAAAGGACTCTCCGAGCACTACACCCTGGGTGCGGAAAATCGAGCAAAGTATCCGCTTCTGCGCAAGAACGGAAAGCTGGAACGGGTCGCGTGGGATGAAGCGCTGGCCACGATGGCGGATCGGTTCCGCGGAATCCAGGCCAGACACGGCAAGCAGTCACTCGGTGTTCTGAGCACGGGCCAGTTGGTCACTGAAGAGTTCTACACGCTGGGCAAGTTGGTGCAGCTCGGCTTCGGCACGAACAATTACGACGGAAACACAACCCTGTGTATGGCTACCGCCGTCTCCGGCTACAAGATTTCGTTCGGAAGCGACGGCCCTCCCGGCTGTTACGAAGATCTCGAAAAGGCCGACGTCATTTTGTTGATTGGCGCGAACATCGCCGAAAACCATCCGATCCTGTGCCAATATCTCGATGCCAATCCGCACAAGACCCTGATCGTGGCGGACCCGCGAGTTTCCAAAACGGCGATGATGGCGGATTTGCATTTACCGCTTAAGCCCCGCTCGGACCTGGCCCTCGCCAACGGCATCGCCCACATCCTGATTCGCCATGGCCTCATCGATCGGTCCTACATCGCAAACCACACCAGCGGTTTCGAGGAATTAGCCCGTTTTCTGGATGCCTATACGCCCGACCGCGTGTGCGAGATCACCGGCCTGAGCAAGGAACTGCTCTACAAGACGGCGTTTCTTTATGGACGCGCGCGGGCCGGCTTCATCGCCTGGACGATGGGAGTGAATCACAGCACGCTGGGCACGGCGACCGTAAATGCCCTGTGCAATCTTGCGCTGCTCACCGGAAATATCGGGAAGCCGGGCGCAGCGCCGTTTTCGATTACCGGACAGTGCAACGCGATGGGCACGCGCGAGGCGGGCTTTACTTCCAGCATGCCCGGCTACCGTAAGTTCGACGACGCGGACGACCGCCGTGCACTGGCCGATCTCTGGCAGATCGACGAGGCGCGGCTTCCAGCCAAACGCGGCCTGGCCTATCCCGACATCATCGAAGCCGTATTAGCGAAAAGTATTCGTGGATTGTGGATCATCGCCACCAACCCGCTGGTTTCGTTCCCCAACCAGGACGTCTTGCGGCAGGCGCTCTCGAGCCTGGACTTCCTCGTGGTCGAGGATGGCTACCATCCCACGCCCACCACAGAACTGGCTGATCTCGTTTTGCCGGCGGCAATCTGGGGAGAGAAAGAAGGAACTTACACAAACTCAGAGCGCCGCGTCAGCAAGGTGAATCGAGCCGTTGCGCCGCCCGGAGAGGCCCGACCGGACTTCGACATCTTCTTAGCAATCGCGGATAAGCTTGGCTGCCGCGAGGAGCTGTATCCCGGCTGGCATTCGGTGGAAGATGCGTTCAATGAGTGGCGGCGCGTGTCACGCGGGCGGCTCTGCGATTACTCCGGCATCAACTATCGATCACTCGCTGTCGAAGGCGCGGCGCAATGGCCGAAGCCCGAGGGCCAGGAGTCATCCGCGCGGCTGTACGCTGACGGCAAGTTCTCCACAAGCGACGGACGCGCCAAGCTGGTACCGGCTCACTGGGAACCCTTTCCCGAACAACCCGGACCCAACTATCCGTTGATCTTGAACACCGGAAGGACCGTGGAGCACTGGCATACGCGCACCAAGACTCGCGAAGTGCCCATCCTGGAGCATCTCTCGCCGCGGGCCTGGCTCGAGATGAACCCGCGCGACGCCAAGCAGCTCGGACTGCGGAGCCATGACCGCGTGGATGTCGTGTCGCAGCGTGGACAGGTCCGAGGCGTAGAACTGCGGCTCACGGAGATCATCGCACCCGGCCAGGTATTTATGCCGTTTCATTTTGCGGAAACCAACGTCAACGAGGTGACGCAAAGCGCGTTCGACCCAATTTCACGTGAACCCAATTACAAGCAATGCGCCGTGCGCGTAGAGCGAACAGGAGCAAGGCCATGAAGAAACTGGTTGTGGTCGGGAACGGAATGGCCGGTGTGGCGTGCGTCGAGCAGATACTCCAATACCGTCAAGACTTCGACATCACCATCTTCGGCGATGAGACGCACGTCAACTACAACCGTATTCTGCTTTCTATGGTGCTGGCAGGGGAGAAGTCGGCCGAAGACATCGTGATCAACGACGTCGACTGGTATCAGAAGAACAACATTCGCGCACGTCTCGGCGTCCGCGTCGAGCAGATCGACCGCGCGCGACGCGTCACCATTGACGGCGAGGGCGAAGAAACCGCTTTCGACAAATTGATTCTGGCCACCGGCAGCAGCGCCTTCATTCCGCCGATTCCAGGCGCCGACAAGAAGAACGTTCATGTGTTTCGCACCTTGGATGACGCTCGCGAGCTGGTCGCGAAGGCAGGCCACGGGTGCAAAGCGGTAGTCATCGGCGGAGGTTTACTCGGTCTCGAAGCCGCGCGCGGGCTGCAACTTCGCGGTTGCGCCGTCACTGTTGTTCATCTGATGGAAACATTGATGGAGCGGCAATTAGATGCGAGCGGCGGATCGTTTCTCCGGAAGAAGATCGAAAGTCTCGGCATTCGCGTGCTGCTCCCCAAGCAGACGCAGGCTCTTCTCGGGAACGGCCGCGTGGATGGGTTGCGCTTTGCCTCGGGTGAAGAGATCGAAGCTGACCTGGTGGTGATCGCCGCAGGGATCAAGCCCAACGTCGAACTGGGAAAGAAGGCGGGCCTGGAGGTTCGCCGCGGTATCGTCGTGAACGATTACATGGAGACGTCCGACCCGAATATCTTCGCGGTCGGAGAGTGTACCGAGCATCGCGGCCAGATTTTCGGTTTAGTGGCCCCGCTGATGGAACAAGGCAAAGTTCTGGCGGCAGCCATTTCCGGCCAGCCGGGACCCGTTTTTGCAGGCGCAGCACCGGCAGCGAAATTGAAGATCATGGGCGTAGATATCTTTTCCGCCGGCTCGATCGATGAATCGGAGCCCCGGGTGGAGACGGTCCGTTACGAGGATTCGGCGCTGGGAATCTACAAGAAGCTTTTCCTGAAAGACAACCGCCTGCGGGGTGTGATCCTGGTAGGCGACGCGTCCGACGAGCGGCGATATCTGCAATGGCTGCGTGATGAGACCGACCTTACCTCGCACCGGAGCCAGCTTCTGTTTCCGCCGCCCGGGCTGGATACAGGCCTGGAAGTTGCCGAAAAGCCGGACAGCGAAGTCATCTGCGGCTGTAACGGCGTCAACAAAGGCGCCATCATTCAAGCGATCCATACGCACGGCATCACGACACTGTCGCAGCTCAAGCAGCACACGCGCGCCTCGACCGGTTGCGGGAGCTGCACCGGTTTGTGCCAGCAGCTTCTGCGCGCTGTGGCGCCCGAATTCCAGGAAGAAACCAGAACCACGTTATGCTCCTGCGTGCCGTTCTCCTTCGAGCAGCTTCGCGAGATTGTCCGCAGCCAGAAGCTCAAGTCGGTGCAGGAAGTGCTGAACGTCTACGGCAACCGCAAAGGCTGCGAGGTCTGCAAACCGGCGCTCAGCTACTTGCTCGACATGATCTGGTGCGGCGGGCACGATGAGGACCGTTCGGCACGCTTCATCAACGATCGCGTGCACGCCAACATTCAAAAAGACGGCACGTTCTCCGTCATTCCACGTATGCGGGGTGGCGTGACCACACCCGACGAACTGCGAAGGATCGCCGACGTTGCGGACAGGTACAAAGTGCGCATGGTGAAAGTGACCGGCAGTCAGCGCATCGACCTGCTCGGAGTGAAGAAAGCCGACCTGCCGAAAGTGTGGGCAGACCTGGGCATGCCCTCCGGTCAAGCCTACACCAAGGGCGTGCGCATGGTGAAGACCTGCGTCGGAACGGAGTTCTGCCGCTTCGGCGTCCAGGATTCGACGCGCGCCGGAATTGAACTGGAGCGGCGGCTGGAGAATCTCTTCACTCCGCATAAGGTGAAGATGGGGGCCGTGGGCTGTCCGCGGAATTGCGCCGAAGCGACCGTAAAGGATATTGGCCTGGTTGGGCAGGAGGGAAGCTGGCAGGTGGTGGTCGGTGGCGCGGCCGGAAAATCGGTCCGTAAAGCCGACCTGTTGATTACGGTAGAGACCACTGCGCAGGCGCTGGAAGCTTGCGAGCTGTTCTTCCAGTACTACCGCGAGAGCGCCAACTATCTGGAACGCAGCTACGATTTCGTCGAGCGGTTGGGAATCGAGACGATTCGCAAAGAAACCGTGTATGCGCCGGAAGCCGAGAAGCAAAAACTGCTCGACCGGCTGCAGAGATCGAAAGCCATGGCCAAAGACGCCTGGCTGGAGCGCGATTCACCGGTCCATCCGACGCAATTCGTCCCGATCGAAGCCATTGGACGAATGGAACCCGTGGAGGCTCAATGATGCCCGGACCGAATTGGACGCCGATCACGAAGACCGAAAACATTCCGCCTTTCGAGGGACGATCGGTTCAGATTGGCGGCATGGAATTGGCAATTTTCAATCTGGGGGATCGCTTTGCAACGATTGAGAATCGATGCCCACACAGCGGCGGACCACTTTGCGATGGCATCGTGTCCGGGACGGCGGTGGTTTGTCCGTTGCACGGATGGAGGTTCGATCTCAACACCGGTTTGGCGATTCGCGCATCCTCACCGGCTTGCGTAGCGACGTTTCCCACGCGAGTGGAGGGCGAAATCGTTCTGGTAGATGTTGGCCAAGGCAGCCGCATCGAACCGGAAGAGGCGGCCGCATAGTTCCACGTTCCTGCCTCAATGTCTGAGGCAACCATCACCGGCTGAGCGGATGCGAACGGGTATCCCATTGCATGAGGTGTATCTCCCTGTAGGAGCCAGCTTCCACTTTCACATGAAGGAGAACTGACTCTCGTGACCATTCGCAACAAAGCTACCGCAATTCGCTTGGCGGACTTCTCCAGTACGCCGATGCGCGCGTTCCACATGGCTTGGATCGCGTTCTTTCTGTGCTTCTTTAGCTGGTTCGGCGTGGCCCCGCTGATGCCAGTCATCCGCGCGGAATTTCATTTGACCAAGGCGCAAACGGGCAATTCGATCATTGCCTCGGTCGCGCTGGCGGTTTTTGGACGGCTTTTGATGGGCTGGCTATGCGACAAGATCGGGCCGCGCAAAACTCACGCCGCATTGCTGATCCTGGGCTCATTGCCAGTGATGTGCATCGGCTTCTCGCATGATTACACTTCGTTCCTGACGTTTCGTCTGGCCATCGGCATCATCGGCGCTTCGTTCGTAGTTACGCAGTATCACACGTCCGTCATGTTTGCGCCCAACGTCGTCGGAACGGCTAACGCGGCAGCGGCGGGCTGGGGGAATCTGGGCGGCGGATTTACGCAAATGGCCATGCCCATCCTGTTCGCCGCCTTTGTCAGTTTAGGGGCGGGTGCATGGTGGGGCTGGCGCATGGCCATGTTCGTTCCGGGCGCCGCAATGTTCCTCTGGGGAATCGCGTATTACGCTCTTACGAAAGACACGCCCGACGGCGATTTTACGGAACTGCGCGCTAACGATCCCACCGGTCAGAAGACCGCCGCGCGCGCCAGGTTTGGCGAGGTCGCCAGAGATCCGCGCGTTTGGGCGTTGTTCGTTCTGTACGCGTGCTGTTTCGGAATGGAGCTGACGATTGACAACATCGCGGCTCTGTACTTTGCCGACTACTTCCACCTCGCGCTGACTGCAGCCGGGTTTGTCGCGGCCTCATTCGGAATGATGAACCTGTTTGCGCGCGCTCTCGGCGGAATCGCGAGCGATCGCTGCAGCCGGCGGTGGGGGTTACGCGGGCGGGTAGCACTCCTGGGGTGCACCATCTGCGCCGAAGGGTTGGGACTGATGCTTTTCTCGCGAATGCGTTGGCTGCCTCTCGCCATTGGCTCGATGATGCTCGCGGGCCTTTTCGTGAAAATGTCCAACGGCGCGACGTACTCCATCGTGCCTTTCATCAATAGACGCAAGCTTGGAGCGGTGGCCGGGATCGTCGGCGCGGGCGGCAATGTCGGCGCGGTTCTGGCCGGGTTCCTGCTTAAGAGCTCCAGCCTGAGTTGGCCGCAGGCGCTCCTTATTCTGGGAGCGCTGGTGACATTATGCTCTTCGCTGGTGATTTTGGTTCGTTTCTCGCAGGTAGACGAGCGATCGGTACGGGAAGAGATCGAAACGCGCCTCGCCGGCGGATTTGCCGAGGCCGCAGTGGCGGCGGGAGATTGATCATGCGCAGAATCCTACTTCCACTCGCACTACTGTTGTTTCCTGTCTTCACGCGCGCACAGGCGCCGGCGCCCGGGGCCGACCCGATCACGCTGGGCGATATCACCGTAACGGGAAGCCTGCGTGCGCGCCTGTATGGCTGGGATTGGTTCCAGGCGGCTGGCGGCGAGAATCAGTATGAGTATTCGGGAAATTTGTTGCGTCTGAATCTGGCGGAGAAGCGCCCGGGTTGGGACTGGGACGCGGAGTTCGCAGTTCCTTTCCTGCTCGGCCTGCCCACTGCGGCGACGGATCCGGCGCCGCAGGGAGCGCTGGGGTTGGGTTCGAACTACTTCACAGCCAACGGCGGACGTCAAAACACGGCGATGATCTTTCCCAAACAGTTGTATCTTCGCTTCGACGGGCTCGCCGGAAACGAAAACCACACCCTGCAACTAGGCCGCTTTCTTTTTCTGGACGGAAGTGAATTGGTTCCCAAGAATGCCACCCTGGCCACCGTCAAAAGAGATCGGGTCAGCCAGCGCTTGCTGGGCGATTTCGGCTGGTCGGACGTCGGGCGAAGTTTTGACGGAGTGCACTACTCGTATTCACTTCCGTCCAGCAATTTCACGTTCGTCGGCGCCGTACCCACGCGCGGAGTCTATCAAGTGGACGGTTGGGGATGGAATCAGGTCGGCTTCGGATACGGATCCTACACGCACGAATGGGGCCATGGCCGTCATGCCGCCGACACCCGCTTCTTCGTAATCGAGTATGACGACTGGCGGCCCGACCTCAAAACCGACAATCGTCCGCTCACGATACGGCGCGGCGATACGGAGAATATTCGCATCGACACCTTCGGAGGGCACAGCCTGCACGCGATTACCACCGGAGCCGGGACCATCGATCTGCTCGCTTGGGGAGCCGTGCAGACTGGACGCTGGGGAACCGAGCGTCAGCGAGGGTTTGCGTTCGATTTGGAAGGCGGCTGGCAGCCCAAGATCCTGCCGGCATTGCGGCCGTGGTTGCGCGCCGGATTCACGGAGGGCTCCGGCGACGGCAACCCGAACGACAAAACCCACGGGACCTTCTTCCAGTTGCTCCCGACACCCCGGCCCTATGCGCGCTTTCCGTTTTTCAACATGATGAATACGGAAGACCTGTTGGGCGCTCTCGTTCTCCGTCCGCACGCCAAGGTTACCGTCTCGAGCGAGTTTCACTCGTTGCGGCTAAGCAATGCGCAGGATCTTTGGTACGCAGGTGGCGGCGTTTACCAGCCCTGGACCTTCGGCTATGTGGGGCGATCCACGTCCGGCAAACGATCGCTCGGAAACCTTTACGACACCAGCGTGGAGTACCGGGCAAACCGCAGAATCACGGTGACCGGCTACCTGGGTTATACGCAGGGCCTCGCTTCCATGACGCAGATTTACCCGCAGGGCAAGGACGGCCGCTTCGGTTATCTCGAGTTGCTTTATCGCTTTTGACACGTGCGCCATACTCGGTATAGGAGGACAGTTCGACCGTAGATGTCATTCTCAGGATTGCGCGTTCTGAGTTTGGAAAGCCGCCGAGCCGCGGAGATCGAAACCATGATCCGCCGATTGGACGGTGACGTTTTCGTCGCCCCATCGGTGCAGGAACGCGCGCTAGAGGATCACAGTGACGCGGTGCGGTTTGTGGAACGACTGGAATTGGACGAGTTCGATCTAGTCATCTGCATGACCGGCGCGGGACTGGCGTTCCTGCGCGACGTGGTGTCGGCACACATGGAGGCGGAACGCTTGGCAGCGGCTCTACGGCGCGTGACGATCGTGTCGCGCGGGCCGAAGCCGGTCCCCTTATTGCGGGCTATGAATGTGCCGGTCCATGTAGTGGTTCCGGAGCCGAATACGTGGAAAGAGATTGTGGAGGCCGTGTCGGCCAGATTAGAACGGCGCATAGCGGTGCAGGAGTATGGCCGCCCTAATCTGGAAATGAACCGGGCGCTGGAGTCACTGGGCGCAAAGGTCACGCCTGTGGCGATTTATCGCTGGGAACTGCCAGATGACCGCGAGCCACTACGGGAAGCTGCGCGCCGAATCGCGGCCCGTACATTCGATATCGTCATCTTTACTTCCTCGATTCAATTGGATCACCTGCTCGAGATCGCGCACGATTTAGGCATCCGAAGCGAAGTCCGAAATGCCCTTCGCGATGACGTCGCAATTGCCTCGGTAGGACCGGTGATGACGGCAGCACTCGAGTCTTATGGGCTCCCGGCCGATATCGTTCCCAACCATCCCAAAATGGGATCACTGGTAAAGGCCGCCGCCGACTTGGGGCCTGGCGTCGTCGGGGCAAAACGTGCGCGGGCTACCACCCGAACCTGATTGCGCGCACTGCTGGTCTAGGTGGGGAAGAGTCGTACCATGCCGGGCAATGCATGGTGCCGCTCCCCGCCGGCGCAGGATGCGCGGGCTTTTGAAGCTAAGTACTTTGGATCGGTCCGAGAACGGCGCAGATCTGCGCCGGCTTATCGCGACGTCAACTACTTTCCCGCCGGACATTCAAAGCGAGCCTTGGCCGCGCCTACGTAGTTAACCGAATGCTTCTCCTTCACGCGTCAACGACGGGCATTTCCGCCACGCTGTACCGCCGGGCCTGTTACTTCTCCCCGTTTTCGCCGTTGGCAAAAATCATCGACGTAAACGACTAAATTGCCAGGGAGTAATCCGAAGAACCATGTGGCGATCGGATACACGGCGTTCCAGAGCACAGTGATGGCGAAGATGGCGCTGCCGGCCTCGATCGCTGAGTAACCGTAGTGCCAACCGGTAATCACGCCGACGAGGATCAGCGCTCCGGCCATCAGATGCCCGACTCCGAGCAAACGGTCGGAGGCAAGTGAATACACCGCGCCGGAGCTGCGCGCGAGCAAAATGCCGATGCCCAGCAGGGTGACCGCGAACAGACTCCACTTGATCAGCGAAGGAATCACCACGGGAATGTAAACCCCCGAAAGAACTGCAAAGATGAATCCATCCTCGACGTAATCGAAGAGGCCTGCCAGGATTGCCATCGTGGCGACCGCCTTCAAGAACCTCGAATTGCCGCTGGTAGACCGTGTAAGAACCAAAAAATACCAGACGTAGATAACAATGAAAACCAGATCGAGAATAGTGTTCGCTCCCACGGCGCGTACTGCCCGAGCGTAACTTCCCTGTCCTTGAGGAAGTCCGTTCAGGACCTGGTCAACGTCGGAGTGATGTGCGGAATTGGCGTAAGCTAGCTCGATGGCCAATATCGGTGAATTTACATCCTGATGAAAGTGATGCTCATAGGGGTAAGGGACAAAGGTAGTGAGCGTGGCAAGCATCAGTACACTCCACAATACGGTCAGGAGTGCCGCCGTTCCCAGTTTTTTCATTGTGCCTTCTCACAGTCAGGCGAACCGACACCGTCGGTTGTTCGTGCCAGGTAGTCCTTGATGCAGCGCAGTGCGGGTTGGTTGTAACCCGCCTTGGTTTCGTTCCACACGTTGACGATACATGCTTGTTCCCGCGGGCTCAGCTTCCAGGAGAGCGGAGCCTGCGAGCAGTTTTCGTCGCTCGTGTCGTAGGCGATGGTGGCGAACCAGATCTTTCGATGGTCAGACGCTGTGTATGATTCGCGTAGCAGGTCCAGCTCGTTCCGATCGCGGTTCACCGGCGCCGAACTCCACATGGAGAGCAAACCGGACAGGGGCGCGTATGTCTGAAAGCTCCATCCCGGCTTGGTGCCACCGGGAATCGCAGCAGGATTGAAATGGCGGATTTGGAGCACCAGGATGTCCTTTACGTTCGGAGGATCGGGACTCTGGAGGGCATCGCGAATCCAACCTATCAGGGCGTCGATCCCATAGTTGTCGTAGTACCCGCCATCCACGAAATGAAATCCCGCTTCATATGCTCCATCGAGATCGGGGCGAGCAGCGGGAGCGACGTAGGGAAAGGATGCCGACAATCTGGCGGCTGTCACGGCCCGCACGTCGAATGAATCGTGGTATTCAGGGTAAAGGTCATAGAAGTTCACAATGCTTTCCGCGGGATCAGCGCGAGGGTAATCGGTATTCGAAAAGACTACATGCTGACCTCGCTCGACGAGCATTGAGTTGAACAGTAGCGCTGGCATGCCCGCACCGGCCTTCCACGACGACAGCAGGATGTCTCGCTCGGGATATCCGTCCTCTGGCTTTGAGCTTGTAAACCAGCCAGTCACTCGTTCCAGGGCGGAGAGGCGCTTGGGCCCCAGATGGTTGATCGCCGTCCATTTCTCTTCGAGTGCCCAGCCGCGGTCCACCCACCTGCGGCCAAGCCACGGCATGACTGTGCGCCAAAAGTCAGGTTGGGTCAGCCCCCAGGCAACCTCATCGATTGCCGATCGCCGAGCCTGTTCGGCCAAGTCTTCCTTCTTGACCAACTTATCGAAAGTGGCAGCGTACAGGAGAGATCCCAGCGATCCGCCAGACACCGAACTAATCGCCGTCACAGATTTCCGGAACGAGTCACCCAATTCCGTTTCGAGGCCGGATAACACTTGTGCGGTCCATGCGCCGGCCTGAATTCCCCCACCCGGCGTTGCCACCAACACGACGTTGGCGGGTGTTCCAGAATCAGGCGCTAGACGAATCTTCAAGTACTCGGCTGGACTCAAGAACCGGCCTCGAGTGACGCCCGTTTCGACACGAAAGAAATGATCAGACTCGGGTGCGGAACCGGTAACAGAAACCAGCCCGGCAAGCACGAACAGAAGTGGAAAGCGGAAACGATCGAAGAAGAAGGTCAGGGCACCCAGCCCCCAGCATGCAACATTGAGGAACAACAGAATATACGCCAACGCGGGCACTGTGGCCACGTCGGCTGTAATATTCCTCTTACCCCATCCACACACCAGATAAATAAGAAAAGCGATCACGGATAAGCTCAGGGCGAAGACATGGCCAGACTGCAACTTCAAGGAGCCTTTTGAGGCCTGTGTATCCACCAGGTACCCTTGCCCGACGTGACGTAAAATTTCGAGCGGCCACTGACTGACTTGATTGAACCGCTTCTTGAAGCTCTGCGTGCGCCGGCCCGTCCAACAATACCGGTTGTCAAAGAACTCTTCGAGTGCCGGGATCAGATAAGCCGGAAAAACCAGGAACGGAGGTGGGTGAGGTGTGATGACCGGATCGGTCAAGGCAAGCTGTAACAGTTTTGAAACGAACACGAGTCCCAGGGCTACGGCAAACCCGCACAAAGTGACCAGCGCATCGATGGGTGTTGAGTATTCCGTCCGTACGATGACGAAGACCATGAACAATGCGGCGGAACCGGTTCCGGCCAGGAACGTGACTAACGGGCGTTGTTGCCAAATCGAAAATTCTCCGCTGTCGGCAAAACGCTGATTTCCATAATGGAGTGTCAGGTTTAGGGTTGCTACCGCTGCATAGGCCAGGAGAAAAGCGCCAAGCGATACCTGGAATATATCCCATCGGCTCGCGCTCAGATCGAGCAGATTGCCCAAAAGCGATCTCGCCCCGGAAAACCGCGCAATTGGTCCCAAGGCGAGCAATAGCGTCAGCGTCGCCAGAGGAACCCGCAGCAGGTAGAGCGCTCGCAGACCTGACCAAAACATCTTCCAGTTCATCGTCTCGGTCCATTATTCAAGGCTGGCGTTCTTCGACCCTCAACTCACCCTCGCGCGTTTCCCCGGCGAGGCTTCGACCGGCCGCCGCAGACACCGGTTTTGCCGTCATCCGTTTGATCAGTAACCGGTAGAGCCAATTCATCATTGGGTCGGACCAACCGTTCACACTAGAAAAATCCGACTCGAACGTTATGTGATGCTGCCAATGAACGTCCGGCCGTAGAAACAGCCTGGAGCGCTGCAGCAAGCGCACCCAAGGCGGTATACCGAGCGCCTGAAATAGACGGGCAAATTCCTTCCTTTGCTCCTTCTCGGGCAGTCGGCTGATTTCGCGGACCGCGCGGTTGAATTCGTCCGCCGATAACTCCGAACCCATGTGAGCATAGGCATGAATCTGATGGAATCCGAGCATCCATAAATTGGTAAATCCAAGCGTAGCGATCACAGCGAACCACGCTGCAGTATCCGGAGTCATGCCCGCCACGCACAGGGTAATTACCGTAAGAGGGATCGCCCCGTATACGCCCTTAGTCAGATTCGCCGTTAGCGCCGAGGGATCCAGCGTAGGCGTCAAATGGTGTTCGTGAAACTCGACGGCAATCGGACCCATGATCGGCGTGTTGGGCGGCCAAACGTAATCGAACGTGAAATGAAAAATTCCGCTAATCAGATCAGTAAGCAGTCCGCCGGCGAAGAATGCGATCAAAAGCAACCACCAAGTGCCGTGCGGGCGGTTCTTTATGACGTACAACTCCCATATTTGTAGGATGATGCAAATACAGATCAAGAGTTTCGATTGGTTGGGCAGGGTAAGCGGACGTGGCACTTTTCCTTGATTCACGGTCTGGGAATAAGGAGTATGCGACAAACGCTAATAGAAGTCTACACAATTCTTGGCGGCTCCATCTGGGATTAAGAACCGCTTGCTAAAGCGCGCGGCTCGGAAACGCGCGTCGAGTTCACAGGCAGTTACCGCGACCGTTAGGGAGCGGAGGCTTGCCGGTTAGGTCAAGCCCTCAAAGAACGCATCCTTGCCGTCTTCGATTCTCGTCTGCCTGCCACCAAAGACGGCCTCGCCCACGGTTTGGCCCAACCGCCGGTAACTCTCGAATTGCATTTCGTCAAACCATTGGTCAGCCGTGGACTCGTGTGGAAACTGGGGCACAATCTTGTGATAGCCAAGAACATCGGCTGTCTCGTCTTTGCCGGTGAGCGAGGCCTTCAGGTAAATCAGCTTGCCGGCAGGAGCATCCTTATAAGCGATCTTACCGATCGCATAGTGTTTGCCTGAGAAACTTTCAAACTTGTTATCCGGCTTACGCTCAATGTCCGAAAGATTGATCGTGATCTCGACGCCGAAGTCGGTCCGGCACATGCGAATGGCATTGGTAATGCCGCCAAATGAGAGATCCTCATCCTGCTCCGCGTCGCAAACCACGATGTAGCGGCAGCGCCGCCGTACCAATTCGTAGAGGCCCATATTATCGAAATGGCCGCCGTCGGAGAGGTTCACAAATGCGCTGTCCGCATCGGTCGTTCCAAATAGCTCTGCCACCGTATAGGGAAGACCAAAGGTCGGGCCGCTCCAGTCTGCTTTCGATTGGGTGGGGTTACCCAACCACCAACCCAAACGCACATCGAAGACAGTCATCAAAAACGCGACCGCAGTCGATGTATGAAAGCCCTGATTCGGGTTGGCAGCCGCGCCGGAAATAGCCATGGCCGTACCCAACATGATCCCGCCGTCCTTAGTCTTAGCCACCGCGTGGCTCGGCCAATATCCCTTCCCCGGCAAGTCACTGCCGACGCGTAACATACGATTGACAGACGTAGCAGAATCATCCCGGCCGATGTCGTACCCGCAGTAAATGGGCGTGAACGTAAACGAAGCGCCTTTGCGCTCCTGCCACGCCAGGTTGTGTCCGCCACTCAGATTTAGCGTCGCATTGATTATCGGGAACGGGCCGCTGAACTCCGCGTGATCGAGTTTGTTGAGCCGGATGTCATCCTGTGGATCGAACTTAACGAACGGATCGGGGTGTCGCTCGGCGCGATCACGTGAAGCTCCCATGTAACAGCGCACCAGCCGGTTCTTATAAAAGTGATGCAGCGAGAACTCGTTGATGTCGACCCGCCACGACATCAGTAATGCGACCAGCAGGCTGAGAACCCACAAATCAACCAGGCCGTGGTACCACATGTCTGGCGCAGCGCTAAAAACCAGTTGGGAGCTCATTTCCTTCCAATAGCTCGACCAAACAGACGGTTGGGGTGCAGGCTTTTGCGGATTGACGGTGACGGCTACCTGGGAATTGGCTTGGTTGACTTGGACACTGGCCGAGTAAGGCTGGACCTGCGGTGGTGGCGGTGACCCCTGGTAAGTGTTAGCCAGCTCGTGTACGCCCAGAGCAATGGCTACCACGAAGCCGGCCATGAAAACGTAAGGGCCGAGCCGAATCAACCAATCGAGCCACCCGGGAGTCGGGGTTTTGGAACCGCTCGGAGTTGCGCCGTCGGTTTTCCCGCTTTTGCCTCCAAACAAACTGCCGATTGTGCTTGCGAGCCACGCGCCGGTAATCGTATACCGCGCCCAACCCCAGGCCGCCTTTAGCACACCGGGACCGAAAATCGCGGCTCCGAAAATCATGAGCCAACCCACAGCGTAAATCGCTACCCACGCGCCCAGGCGGCCCGTCCACTCGCGAACCTCGTCCGGGATGTCGCGGCCCAAAAGGCCAACGTTGAGGATAACCCCCAACGTGAGGATGCCGAGAACGGCTGGAGGCCCAACTGTCAAAAGGAGCCAAGGAGAGGATTCCGGCTGGGCATTGGACCGCGCCAGAAGACTTGCCAGCCCGAAAAACATCCCGGCCGTACCATAACCCGAGGCGATGGCGACGATGATCTGCACTAGCCAACCGAGCGCTGCGATGTTTGGGTTATCATGTTGCCGCCGGAAGCAATCCTGGAAGCGCGCTAACCACTGAAACACTGCGAACAGTACAGTCAAACCGAGGCCGGTTCCCAAACCGAGGCCGGTTCCGATGAAGTCTTGAAGCTTACCTCTGTGGATGAGCGCCGTTATGAATAGCGTCGCGATGACGCCGGGCCAGACGACAAGTCTCTGTACCCATCGATCATCTCGCCTGGAAGGCCGCAAACCGCGTCCGACATTCATCCCCAAAAACAGGGCTGAAACAAAGAGAAACAGGAATGTTCCCAGGTACAGACTCCAGTCGCCAAGAACTGAAGGCACACGAATCTCGCCCAGCAGACGCGCTGCTAACACAATCACGGCCACACAAGAAACCAGAACAGTTAGGTTCAAGATGGTATTGCGGGCCCAGATGGACGCCAGTGACCACGTATCGGCACTCAACGCGCTTACTCGAGGCGTGAGGTAATTGCTGAAAGCACGTAGATAGGCGATGGCCTTCTGGGGTAGCGCATCGCCTTTCACATGGTCGGGATTCAGTCCCTTCTCTACTTCCTCAATTCCTTTTGGCGACCGTTGAATCATGGCAGTCAGCCACGAACCGATGTAGCCGCCGCCGGAAACGGTCGATAGGTAGTCGATATAACGCAGGATCCTCAGTTTGGCCAGAGCTTCTAGGACGCCGAGGTTGAAGGTAGCGCTGCGGATCCCGCCTCCGGAAATAGCCAGGCCTACTAATCTCATGGCATCGGCGGTGCGCATGATGTGGCTCTGATCGATCGGCTCGTCCACACGCGTCCCCTGCCGCTTCTTCCGCCAGTACGAGATTCGAGTCAATTCGGCGGCAAACACCGTTTTGAAGCCCGCCCGCTCTTCCGGCGGAGGGCCGGGATAAATCGGCGATTCGGGAGGGTTCGTGCTGCTCTGAGAATTCATATGATTCCAAATTCGGCCTTATGCGGCCCGCGGCCAAGATACTTCCTGGACGCAAATAAGAAAGACAAGAAACACCGAGTCAGCTCTAAAAACAGCGAAACTGGATCATAAAGCCATTGAACAAGTCTTTCAAGAGAAAATAACCCTGGCGAGACTCTTAGGATTGATCTGATTTTGGCTCACCGCATCTTTCCATCTGGCCAGCTTTCTTACCAAGCTCGATGGCCTTTGCCCTCACGGGTTTCGACCGAAATCTCTTCAGCCTCTTGAGTTTCCAACGTTGGGAGGGCTGGGCTTGTTCAGGAAACTGACCAGACCATGGATTTCCGAGATGCAAAGCAGTCAGTCCACTAGGATCGTCAAATCATGATCAATAAGAGACCGGTGGGCCGGCCGAGGCGTCCCGTTGCAGCCGACGCGGTTCGAGAGCTTCGCAAGGCAGGATTGAGCTTCCGTCAGATCGCACGAAAACTGGGGTTCGGTTACGGAAGTATTCGCCGAGCCTATTATGGCGCCTATTCGAACGAAGAACATCCTTGCAGCCGCGTTGCCACGGCTGGTATTTCAAGTGAACAGTCCTTGCCTAATCGGTAGCTGTGACGTTTAGCCGTGGCATTGCTGCAGGCTATCCCTTTCTATATCCTTGATGGGATGCGTTGTCTTTGCTTTGCGGTTTTTCTGGCGGCGCCAATGGCTGCCCAATGGCTCCACCTGCCAACTCGCGGCGTGCCGCGCAAGGCGGATGGCTCGCCGGATCTCGCAGCTCCCGCGCCCAAGACCTCCGATGGCCACGTGGACTTTTCGGGCATGTGGATCGCACGGGACGTGATACCGTGCGATGCCGACGAACGGGGCGCCCAATGCGTGGAACTGCCTTTGACCCCACAGGTGGTCGATCTTGCGGTCGGTCTCAAAGATGGCTTGCCCTATCAGCCGTGGGCCGCAGAAGTGGTGAAGCGTCGCGAAAAAGAACTGGGCGTCAACGACCCTCACACGCACTGCATGCCCCCGAACTTCCCCCGCGCATGGTCGTTTCCGGAAAACCAGAAAATTCTTCAAATGCCGGGACTCTTGGTCGTGCTGCACGAGTTTAACGCCAGCTACCGGCAGATCTTCTTTGATGGGCGCGCGTTCCCGGAAGAGATGACTCCCACTTGGAGCGGTTATTCGGTGGGTCATTGGGAAGGCGACACCCTGGTTGTGGAATCCAAGGGATTCCGCGATGACGGGTGGTTGGACATCAAAGGCAATCCCCTCACCGACGCGGCAATCGTAACCGAGCGCATCCGTCGCCCAACCTACGGGAGCCTGGAAATCGGCATCACCGTCAACGATTCCTAAGCCTACACCAAGCCCTGGAGCGTCACGCTGCACGAAAGAATTGTGTTGGACACGGAGATGATGGACTTCATGTGCCTGGAAAACGAGAAGGACGTCGCCCACATGGTAAAGTAACTGCCCGCCAGTTGGTTCGCGGTCGCCGAGGCCTTCAGTTTGGCGGACTTCCGCAATGCCCGGCCTGTCAAACCGAGAATCCGCCGGGGTCACCATGGCACCGGCGGACCCGGTTGGTCGAGGCCCGCGCAATCCGCCAGCGAGCCGGACGCAACGGGACCCCTACGGGCGGGGATGGTGCCGGGCGAGCGGTACGGACTCCTCAGGCGCTTGGGTGAAGGCGGCAAGGGCACCGGCGCCGCACAAATGGATTGAGTGCTTGGCCTACTTCCCTTTTAGATGCGGAAGATCCTTGTTGTTCTCGTTGCAAACCAATTCCAGCAACTCCGTATCGGCCAGTAACTTCAATGGCTGCGTGAACGTCCAGGGCTTACGATACGCCATCGCGTCATCAATCGTGGAAACGACGTCCATGTGCCCAAAATCGCGCCGGGTGAAGCGCTCCGTCACACGCAGTGCGGTGCTGGAAGGATGGCCCACCTGGTCGAGCCACGCCTTGCCGTTAAAGCCCGAAGATTCGACCACAAGGGTGTTGCCGTCCCACCGGGCGACCGAGTATCCGAACCACTGCGGATTCGGATCCTTGGGCAATTTCCGGCCGTCCAGGAACAACTGCCGGAACTGATCGAACGCCTCGTACAGGATGACGATCACATCCGGCTCCTGAAAGATCTTGAACGGCAGCGGTGTGGTATCGATCTTGGGAACGCCCTGAGGCAGGCAATTCGCGTCCGGGTCAAGTCCGGAAAGCTCGCCCGTCTCACGTTCCTTGAAGACTTTTTCAGCCCACGGCTGCATCTCGACTTCGCCGGGCTTGAGATCCATGGTGACGTCGCGGAGCTTAGGAGGATCGGCGATCCAGATTCCGGTTAAGTCGGGTTTCCCGTCTGCGCGCCGGGGCGCTGGCGCACTCAGATTCGGCGCGCCATCTTTGGCGCGGGGCGCGGCCTTACTCTTCAGATCCTCCCATTGCGCCGATAACGGCACAAGAAAGGCCGCCAACAAGAATGTGATTTTCACAAGCATCGTTGTTTTCTCCTCGGAAACGCAATGCCGACGCGCTGCGCAGTCGTGTACCATGCTAGCCTATCCCCGGACGAAGACAAGGGCTTGCAGGAATCCGACCGGTTTGAACAGATTCATGTGGCGCCCGATTGCCAAACAACGGCCGTAGCCCTCCAGGTCGAAAAGAGTTTAAACCCAACGAGAACTAATCAAAGATAACGTTGATTTCCCCGAGGCGATGCAAGATGCTGAACCCATGGACGCTCTGCTCATCGGGCCGGCACTGGCACTCAGTTTTGCAGGAACTCTATTCGCGGGGAAAGCCTTGTTAACCGCATTTGTGTCGGTTCTGGAACGCAGCCGGCGCCCCGAATAATCCCTCCACCGAACGGCCGGCTCTCCTACGGATCTGTCCGCATCACCCCTACTCACTGCAGTCTGCCTTCCCGGTTCTGCTGCCGATTGATTGTTAGAATCTGAAGCTATGAGAAGCGGATTCCGCGCGTTTGCGCAAGCGTTGTGGAACGACCCTACGCAAATCATCGCGCCGTTAATCGTTTTTGCCGTCGCCTTCGCGCTGGGTTACGTTGTCCGCGAGGTGTTCCTACGCATTCTGCGCGCCTGGCATGCGAGGACTGCCAGCCGCCCGCGGGTCATTTTGAGCGAAGCGGTGCGGGTGCCCACGCTGATCTGGCTTCTCATTTTCGCGGTCCACCTAGCAATTCAGTTTTCGGATCTCCCTCCTAAATTCACGTCTTGGACTCCCCAGTTCCTGCTCGTGCTCTTCATCCTCTCGCTGACACTGATGTGCGTGCGCATCGCCGGAGATTTGGTGCGCTTCTATGGCGATCAGATCCCCGGAGCCCTGCCCGTCAGCACTCTGACGCAGACGTTGGCGCAACTGGGTGTGGTGATCCTGGGGTTTCTGATCATTCTGAACCAACTGCACGTGTCGATCGCTCCGATTCTAACGGCCTTGGGAGTGGGCGGTTTGGCCGTGGCGCTGGCCCTGCAAGACACGCTTTCTAATCTCTTCGCCGGTTTTTACGTCGCCGTGGCCGGGCAGGTGCGGCTGGGCGATTACATCAAACTGGACACGGGCGAAGAAGGCTACGTTACCGACATCAGCTGGCGCACGACCACCATCCGCACGCTCGGTTCGAACATGATCATCGTTCCGAACTCCAAACTGGCGAAGGCGGTGGTAACGAACTACCATCTGCCGGAGAAACGCATCTCCTCGCAGGTGCAGGTGAATGTGAGCTACGATTCGGATGCCGACAAGGTCGAGCGGGTATTGCTCGAGCTGGTTACTCGGGCATCGACCGAAATTCCCGGCATGCTGGCTGAGCCGGCGCCCTCGGTGGCATTCGATCCGGGTTTCGGCGAATCTTCCCTCGGGTTTAGTCTCAATTACAACGTAGCCGAGTTCAGTAATCAGTTCGGTGTGCGAAACGAACTACGCAGACGCGTCTTGCGCCGCTTCCGCGAAGAGCACATCGCCATGCCGCTCACCACGCGCCGGGTATTGCTGCGGGAAGATGCGAGTCATGATTGACCGTCAGAAGGTGGCCGCGCTGATCCGCTGCTTTTCGGACCTTGCGGATGGGCAGACGCTCAAGAGCTGCGAGCTGGCCGCGATGTTGCTGGAATGCTCTCCGGAGCCGTTCTCGCGGCGTCAATATACGCCCGGGCATATCACCTGTACGGGTCTGGTGCTTGCTCCAGACGGCCTGCGCATGCTGCTCGTTCACCATGCCCGCCTGGGCCGCTGGCTGGCTCCGGGCGGCCACATCGAACCGGAAGACGCGGAAATCTGGGACGGTGCTCGGCGAGAAGTCATCGAAGAAACCGGCGTGGAATTGGCTTCGGATGGAATTCCTAGGTTCGCCGGCGCCGACGTCCACGGCATCCCGGCCGAAGGATCGGAACCGTACCACCTGCACCACGACCTGCTCTTTGCGTTTCACGCGGTTTCGGATCGATTTCGCCTTTCCCACGAGTCGCTCGACATCGCCTGGTGCGCACCCGCGGATTTCGAACGTTACCAAGTGCCCGCCAATCTGCTCCGGGCATATGCCCGCGTGCGAGAATTGTCTTCGACCAGATGAAGACTTTCACGATCGCGGTAATCGCGGGCGACGGCGTGGGCACCGAGGTTATCCCGCAGGGAAAACGCGTTTTAGAAACGGTCGCCAAAAAACACAACGTCACCTTTGCGTTTGAGGATTTCGATTGGGGCTCCGAGCACTATTTTCGCTGGGGCCGCATGATGCCGGCCGGCGCCATCGATTTGTTGCAGCCGTGTGACGCAATTTTACTCGGCGCCGTCGGGCATCCACAGGTACCCGACCACATCACGCTCAATGGCCTGTTACTCCCGATCCGCCGCGTCTTCGATCAATACGCCAACGTCCGGCCGGCCTATCTCTATCCCGGCGTGAATTCACCGCTGGCCGGCTTTAAAGGCGGAGAGATCGATTTCGTGGTGGTGCGCGAGAATACCGAGGGCGAATACGCGCAAGTGGGCGGCTTCCTGTATCACCAGCAGCCCGATGAAGTTGCTGTTCAGACGGGCGTGTTCACGCGCCGTGGCATTGAGCGTGTCGTCCGGTTTGCCTTTCAATTGGCCGTGAAACGCAATCGGAAGAAGCGCGTTACCTCGGTGACGAAATCGAACGCGCAGAGCTTCAGCATGGTTCTGTGGGACCGCACCTTTCAAGAGGTGGCATCCCAATACCCGGATGTCGAGACCGAGTCGCTGCTGGTGGACGCGGCCGCCATGAATTTCATCCGCCGCCCGCAGAGCTTTGACGTGGTGGTGGCTTCCAATCTTTTCGGCGATATCCTCAGCGACCTTTCCGCTGCCATTATTGGAAGCATGGGACTCGCCGCCAGTGCCAATCTCGATCCCGAGCGGCGCTACCCCTCCATGTTTGAGCCGGTACACGGATCGGCGCCCGATATCGCCGGCCAGGGGATCGTGAATCCGCTGGCGACCATTCTGAGCGCAGCTATGATGCTGGAACACCTGGAAATGACGGCGGCGGCACAGGAAGTGGAAAGCGCCGTGGCCGCGGTGCTGGCGGAGGGAAAGGTGCGCCCGCCGGATCTCGGCGGCAAGAACAGCACGGAAGAGGTAACTAGCGCCGTGCTGGAGAAACTCGCTTAGTGGAACGAACCGGGCGCCATGCGTTCCTGGTCGGATCGGGCATCCTGCTCAGCCGCCTCGCCGGGCTAATCCGGCAGAGCGTTTTCAACGCGTACTTCGGGTTGGGGGATGTCGCGGACGCTTTCAACCAGGCACTACGGATTCCGAACTTCCTGCAGAACCTGTTCGGTGAAGGCGTGCTCTCCGCGTCGTTCATTCCGGTATATGCGCGTCTGCTGGCGGAACAGGACGAAGAGGAAAGCGGCCGCGTCGCCGGCGCCATCGCTGCCATACTCGCGCTCACCACTTCTTTGCTGGTTCTGGTGGGAGTGCTGGCGGCGCCCTATTTGATCTTTGCCATCGCGCCGGGTTTCCATGGCGCCAAGCGCGAACTCACGATTCGCCTGGTGCGCATCCTGTTTCCCGGTGTGGGCCTGCTGGTGCTCTCCGCCTGGTGCCTGGGAATCCTGAACAGCCACCGGCGTTTTTTTCTCTCCTACACGGCCCCGGTGCTTTGGAATGTCGCGATGATCGCAACACTCCTGACGTTCGGCGGACGTCCGCAGGAGTCTCTAGCGCTGATCCTGGCGTGGGGGTCTGTCGTGGGTAGCGCGCTGCAGTTCGGCGTGCAACTGCCGTCCGTCCTGAGCCTGGTTGCGCGCCTGCGGTTGCGCCTGGACACGGGCGCTGCGCGGGTACGGGAAGTTATCCGCAACTTCGGCCCGGTATTCATCAGCCGCGGCGTGGTGCAGATCAGCGCGTATGTGGATTCGCTGCTGGCGAGTCTGCTGGGTCAGGGCGCCGTGGCGGGATTGACCAACGCACAAACGCTGTACCTGTTGCCAGTGAGTCTGTTCGGGGTGTCGATCTCCGCTGCCGAACTGCCGGCCATGTCCAGCACGTTAGGTGACGAAGAGCAGATCGCCCGCCACTTGCGCGAGCGGCTGAATGCAGGTTTGCAGCGAATCGCTTTCTTCATCGTGCCCTCGGCCGCGGCATTTCTCGCCTTGGGGGATGTGGTCACCTCCACTTTGTTCGAGCGAGGTCGGTTCACCCACGCCGATTCCATCTATGTGTGGGTTATCCTGGCGGGCTCTGCGGTGGGCCTCCTGGCGTCCACCTTGGGCCGGCTTTACTCTTCCACGTATTACGCATTGCGAGACACACGCACCCCTTTGCGCTTCGCCGTAATTCGGGTGATCCTCACCAGCGGGCTCGGGTACCTCGCCGCGATTCCGCTCCCGGAATGGCTCGGAATCGACCGGCGATGGGGGGTGGCTGGTCTTACGGCCTCGGCGGGCATTGCCGGATGGCTGGAGTTCACACTGCTGCGGCATACGTTGAACAAGCGAATCGGACGGACGGGCCTCGCGGCGTCACTGGTCGCGAAGTTGTGGACCTCCGCCGCGGTCGCAGCCGCCGCAGCGTGGGCCGTCAAACTGGCGATCGGCCCGCATAATCCCATCGTCGCAGGCGTTGCCATCCTGGTTCCGTACGGGTTGGTGTACTTCGGCGTCGCATATCTGCTGCGAGTGGAAGAATGCGCGCAGTTGTTCCGGAGAGTTCTGCGCTTTATCCCTTCAGGTCCCTAAACGCCTCCTCGATTTCTTTCCTGGCAGCGGGAGTAGGCACGCTCAAAGGCAACCGCGGCGGCCCTCCGTAATAGCCATTCAGGTCCATCGCGTGTTTCAGGCCGGGGATGCCGTACTTCGAGCCGATCAGCGTGGCCGGGCGGCTGATGCGATTCTGCCAGTCGCGCGCGGCCTCTTCTTCGCGGGTGCGAAATGCCTCCCAGATCGCGATGGCGGAGTACGGCGCGGCATTGGCATATGCCAGGATTCCGCCCGACGCCCCCATCATCAGGGCGGGCAACAAGACATGTGCAGACCCCACCAGTACCTGAAACCCCGGCCGGGCGTCGCGAACGATGTGCATCACGCGTTCGACGTTTCCGGAGCTGTCTTTGATCCCGATGATGTTCGGATGCTCGGAGAGCGCGGCAACCGCATCGCCCGAAAGATCCACGCCGGTCAGTTGGGGAAAGCTATAGAGCAGAATGGGAATCTTGGCCTGATCGGCGACCGCGCGAAAGAACAGCATCTGCGTTTCCATGCGCGTCATCTGGTTCTTGAAGTAGTGCGGCGTGCGAACCAGGGCCGCATGGCAACCCAATTCAGCGGCGCGGTTGGTGAGACACACGGTCTCGCGCACGCTTTCCATGCCAGTGCCGAAAATCAGCAGCTTCTCCGGAGCGGCATATTTAGCTACCTGTTCCCAGAGGGTGAATTTTTCTTCGGAGGAAAGGAAAACGTCTTCGCCCGTGGAGCCGGAAACCAGGTAACCGGTCAGCGTGGTGCGATTCCATTTCTCGACGTTGTGCTGGATTTTGGTGATATAGAGGTTGCCTGCGTGATCGAAGGGAGTGGCCATGGCCGGGAAGATACCGTGAAGTTTCATCGTTGAAACTACACGATACCAAGTCCGCGGCGCGGCCGGTCAACGTTGCTGGATGCCGACCAGTTCCACCAATTGATCTAAGTGTTTCCGTGTGGCAGTTACTTGATCGCCCATCGCGGACGCCACCTCGGCAGTTCGCTGAGCGTTGGCAGCGTTATTCTGCGTCACCTTTTCGATCCGCGCGATCGCCTGGCTGATGTGGTTGACTCCGCGCGCCTGCTCCTGGCTGCTGGCGGCGATTTGGCTGACCATCTCGCTGCCGCTGGCGATCTTAGACGAAACCTGTTGAAACGAGTTATGGGCTTGGGCAACCAAACCGACTCCGCGGCTGACATCGCCGATGGTCTTCTCGATGATGTCGGCGCTATTGCGAGCAGCCTCGGCGGCCCGTAGCGCAAGTGCGCGCACTTCATCGGCCACAACGCTGAACCCTGCGCCTGCCTCGCCGGCACGCGCTGCTTCCACGGCCGCATTCAAGGCCAGAATGTTGGTGTGAAATGCGATCTCATCGATGCTTTTCAAGACGCCGGCCACCTGGTTGCTGGACTTGGAGACCAGGTCCATCGAAGTGGTCAGGTCATTCATCGCTTGAGCCGCTTGTGTCACGGTGTCGCGAGCTGCCTGCATCAGGCTATCCGCCTCGCCGGCTCGTCCCGCATTTTGCTGAGCAGTCGCGGAGATTTCCTCGAGTGACGCCGAGGTCTCTTCGATACAAGCGGCCTGCTCCTGGGCGTCGTGCTGCACCGCGCGCCCGCACTCCGACATATCGGTGGAAGCTTCGGCCGCTCCGTTAGCCGCCTTCTGCACACCGTCAATCACACGCACTACCGGACCTGTGATGGACCGGCGAATCGTCAGATTAACGACCACCGCAGACACGATGAGGGTACCGGCAAACAAAAGCAGGGCCAGCCACCGCTGTTTGGCTGAGCTTTCTCCCACTGCTGTTAACTGACTCTGCAGATCTTGAGAAAACGCTCGTTTGTCTTTGGCCAGGGATGCTTTGAGTTCGTCCGTTCGGGATGCGATGCCGCGCATCTGCTCCTGAGTTTGTGCATTCATGGAGGCTGGATTCGTCAGCACCCCCTCGTACAGGGAACGCGCATCGGCCACCAAACGCTCGGTGTCGGAGCCCAGCCGTCCGGCCTCGGTAGCGTGCTCGCTCGCGAGACCGGGTATGGCAGCGATCGATTTCAGAGTCTCCATCGTTTTCTGCCCGTCTTCTGCGGCGCGATCCAAACCGCCTTTGTCCTGGGTGATCACGGCATCGCCAAAATCCTTGACCATCCGCTCAAACGTGGTCTCCGCGTCTTGGCTCCGCTGGGCCGCGGGAAACAACGCCGCCACCGTCTGGCGAAGCGTTGTTTCTGTCCGGCGGCCCTGAAATTGGCCGAGCATCGTCGAGAGGACATAACCGAGAACGAAAACTCCGACGCTCAGCCAGATTTTGGCCGTAATGTTTAACCGTTTCATGTTGGCTCTCTTATTTCACTTCCAGGGCTTTCACGCCTTCGGTGCTGGCTCCGGCGCTCACATAACCGATTGCGCCTTTGGTCTTGGCGACGTATCCGACCACTTCCGCGTCGGAGGCCAGCGCCTTCGGCATCGAGCCCTTACCCGTGAAAACCAAGCTGCGGTAATAGGTTTCTAGCGCAGCATCCGTCTTTCCCAGGTATTGCTTCACGAATGCTTCGTGAGCCGCTCCCGACTTCAACAGTACGGGTTCGACATGGCTGCCATCCGACAACGAGGTCTTCGTCGCCAGAAAGACGCCTTTTAGCTCCTCGGCGGATACGGAAGAGGTCCCAATGCTGGAATTGGCAATCACCTTGATCTCGGCGGCACGGACACTGGTCGCAGCGAATCCGCACAGCGCCGCAGTGATGAAGAAGTGCTTTAGGTTTTTCATAAGATTCCTCCCTGTTCCCTCGCCGCCCTAGAAGTTGAAGCCCGTCCGGACGATCAGCAGGTTCGTCTTGGGTTTGAGACCCTGCGCGTTATCTTGCGTATAGAATCCGTCCGGATACATCCCGGGGCTCCCATAACCATCCATGAAGTGTCCTTCGATCTTCACGTTCCAATGGCTATTCACATCCACGCGCGCGGTAATGACCTTGTCGTACAGGTGACGGTCGGGCGAACTCTGGCTGGGTGCTTCCACCAGACCTGCCATCGAATCGAACCACGAGTTGACCCACCGCGAGTAGTACGAACCGAACTCCAGGTGCCGGTTGACGCGGTAAGCGGCCGAAGCGTACCAGCCGCGGACATCGGTGGTGACCTCCCAGGTGTTATTGAAGATCACCTGATCCCGCCAATACCGGCGGTATTCGCTGGCCAACCGCAGATTGCCGATAGTGTATTGGCCGTAAAATTGGTTGGTCCAATCGCGGTTGGAGTGTTCTTCGTATGCCATCGTCATCGGCGGTTGTCCCGGAAATGCCAAGGTCCACGTGCCCCGGCCGGTGATATCTTCACCCTCGTGCGACGCACCAACCAGGAGCCCCTTCAGCGGCGTGTTCCAGCGCAAGTCCTCGCCGACCTGGAGTCCGCCGTAGCTGGTCAAATTACCGCCATTCGCTGTCAGCAGGTACGGGTAGCCACCGTAGGCGCTGTCCTCCCGCATCCCAGCGAACGCGGTGTAAGCCAGGCTTCCGAAGTTCTTGAGCGGAATCTGACCGTAGATATCTCCACCGCGGTGACGAATGTTTGCATCACGCAGGTCCGTGGGATACACAGACTGTGGCAGGAGGGCAAAAGTATGGAGAAAGTCCATGTCTTGGGTATCGTTTTCCAGCCCGAAGACCGTTTTTACCACTCCGCCTCGAATGCCAAACCAATCCTTAAACTTGTAATCGGCCACCGCCCAGTCCAACTGCGGATGCCACTTGCCCAGAACCCCAACGTTCCGGTCATACACCTGCGCCCCGATGCGAAATTTGTCCGTGAGCCGGATGGAGGCATTCACCCCGCCATCCGTCATGGCAAAGCTTCCCTGGCTGGTATCCATCGTCAGGTAGTTGTTGTCGTTTGAGTAAGCAAAGCCCTGCGAAGCAAAGCTATGGATCTGAACGTCGTGGCCGGCGATCGTGAAATCAAACTGCGCTTGGAGAGCGCCGGGCAACGCCGCAAACATCAGCAGGCCAATCCGCGTGGTCATTTTCTTCATGAAGTTCCTCCCTTGTTTGCAGCCGGTTCGAAGTTGAGTGGCTGCTACGGGTTATATCGGACGAAATCCAGGAAGCTTTAGGTTGAAATGGAGGGCGGAAACTACGCCAACCGCAAAGTGCTCACCGGCGTTCCACAAATCGGGCAGCGCTTAGCGTTACGCACCCACCGCCCAGAAGCCCTCGCCGCCCGAACGCGCACGGTAGAATCAAAAGCGACTCCCTTGCGCATCCGTTGGCAACAGCTTCAGAGCGCCTTACTCCGACGCATCCGCTACCGCGTCACCACGGGCGGAATCTTGTTCACCTTGGCGGTCGTGATGGTGGGCTTCGGCGCGGCCGTTTCCGCCAACAACCTTCTGTTTCTCATCCTGGCAACCATGTTGGCTACGTTGCTCGTATCCGGCCTGGTGAGCCGGCTCTGCCTGGCCGCCCTCGAATTGGATTTTCAGGTGCCCGAGCACGTCTCGGCCGGACGCACCGTCCCCGGAAGGCTGTTCGTCCACAACCAAAAGTGGCTGCTCCCTTCCTTTTCGATTCGCATCGAGGGCATTCAACACCCCGCCAGCCCCGTGCTCACGTCGGCCGTATATTTCCCGCTGGTGACCGGCGGCGCCACTCTCGAAGCCACGGTGGAAGTCCGTTTCCCCAAGCGCGGAACCTACCGCGAGAACAGCTTCGCGCTGTCCACGTCGTTTCCGTTTGGTTTTCTCGAGAAGTCGGCCCGCGTCACGCTCCGCCGCGAAACAGTCGTGTATCCGTCGCTCGACCCGCGGCCCGGTTTCGAAGATTTGCTCCTGGGCGTGGCCGGCGAAATCGAAACCCATTACCGCGGTCTGGGGAAGGATTTCTACCGCATCCGGCCTTACGAGGCATTCGAGAGTGCCCACCATGTGGATTGGAAAGCCACGGCCCACGTCGGCAGTTTACAAATTCGGGAATTTGCGCGCGAGCAGGAACGCACCGTCGAGATGTTTCTCGACCGCGACATTCCACCCGATTTCGACGCCTGGTTTGAAGAAGCTATCGATTGCTGCGCGTTTCTGGCATGGCGGCTGTCCAGCCGCGACACCGCCATCCACTTCCGGTCCCAGGGCTTTGATTTCCGCCAACCACGCGATGGAGACATATATACTATCTTGAAGTACCTTGCTTTGGTCTACCCCCAGCGGGGAGATGTGCCGGAGGCGCCACTTGAAGAGGCTAGTTACAAGATTGTGTTCACGCCCTGGGCCAGCCGGTTTCGGGAAGCAGGATGGGTGGGTGCGCTGGTGCTTGGACCCGATGAGCTTCGCGCTCCTCGGCGCCCTGCTGTTTAGTCCCGCCATCGGATCGGCGCAGGTGACCGCTTCGATCTCTGGAATCGTGCAAGACCCCGCCGGGATGCCGGTCGGCGGCGCGGCCGTCACGGTGAAGAGTCTCGAAACGGGCGCGACCCGCGTCGTGACCACCGACGAAGAAGGCAAGTTCCGCGCTTTATCGTTGCCGGTGGGCCAGCAGGAAGTCCGGGCCGAAAAGACCGGCTTCAAAGCCGCGGTGCGAACCGGCATCGACCTCGTCGTCGGACAAGAAGCCGTGGTCACCTTGCGCCTCGAAGTCGGCGAGGTGGTGCAGCAGGTGACCGTGGTGGCGGAGGCTCCGATGGTCAATACCACTACTGCCTCGGTGGCTGGCCTGGTGGGCGAGCAACAGGTCAAAGACCTTCCGCTCAATGGCCGCAGCTTCGATAACCTCATCACTCTCAATCCAGGCACGATCAACTATACGTCGATGAAGAGCGCCAATACCACCACCAGCAACGGCAACAATTTCTCGGTGAATGGACGAAGGCCGGCCGACAATCTGTTCCTGTGGAACGGCATCGAGTATACGGGGGCGAGCCAGCTTGCCGATACACCCGGCGGCGTGAGTGGGGATCTGCTCGGAATCGACGCGATCCGCGAGTTCAACGTGCTCACCGACACCTACGGGGCCGAGTACGGAAAGCGTTCCGGAGCCCAGGTCATTGTCATCACCCAATCCGGCACCAACGCCCTGCACGGAACGCTTTTCGAATTTCTCCGCAACAGCGCTCTGGATAACCCGGGTATTTTCGACCAAGGCACGGTTCCCCCATTCCGCCGAAACCAATTCGGCGCCTCGCTCGGAGGGCCGCTCAAAAAGGACAAACTGTTCTTGTTCGGAAATTACGAAGGGTACCGGCAATCGCTGGCGGTGAGCAGCGTCAGCGTGGTTCCCGACGATCAGGCGCGCTTGGGCCTCCTGCCCAATGCGTCTGGCATGTATGTACCGGTGGCCAAGCTGAATTCGGCCATGCTTCCGTTTACGGCGTTGTGGCCGAAGCCCAACGGTCCGGAACTGCTGGTGAACAGTCTCCCATCCGGCAGCGCCCTGGCGTATTACAACCCGCTGAATCACATCCAGGAAGACTTCGGTACGTTGCGAGCCGATGCCAACTTGCGCGCGCAAGACCGGCTTTCGGTGTCGTATATGAACGACACCGGCAATAGCATCATTCCGCTCGCGGACCCCTTGTTCGCCTCGGGGCTCCGGCTGGGCGCTCAGGTGGCGAGCGTGGAAGAAACGCATGTCGTCTCGCCGTCGATCCTGAACACATTCCGCGCGGGTTTTTCGCGCGGGGCATTCAACTATGACGCCGCCAGTTACGCTCCATTTCCGGCCGGCCTGGCGTTTGTCCAGGGCGGACAGCCCGGCGCCATCACCATCAACAGCGGCATCACCGCAGCGGGCGGCAACGTGAACGCAGGCGTTTGGGACCGGCGCAACCTGTTCACCTACACCGACAACGTCCAGATCGTGAAAGGCATCCACCAGATCAGCGCTGGCGTTTGGTTTCAGCGCGTCCAGGAAAATGAAGACACCGCCTCCCGCCGCTTGGGGATGGCCACCTTCAGCACCCTGACGACCTTCCTGCAGGGGACGCTGGTCAATTTCCAGGTCGTGCCCGACCACAATGCGCTCGGTTGGCGCAGTCTGTTTGGGGCTTGGTACATTGAGGACGCCATTAAGCTTCGCCCCAACCTAACCTTTCAGGCCGGTTTGCGGCAGGAATTCACCACCGGCTGGAATGAAGACTCCGGACGAGCCTCCAATTACATCACCGGCCCCAACGGCGTGCTGCTAACCACACCTCTGCTGGGCAGTTCGGTGTACACCGCCAACAATGCGACCCACTTGTTTAGTCCGCGGGTCGGGCTGGCGTGGGACCCTTGGGGTAACCAAAAGACCGCGGTTCGCGCCGGTTTTGGGACCTATTATTCTCTAATCGATGTATTAACCTTCCTGATCAACTCCCTACCTCCTTATAACGGGTCGGCCGCCTTCACGGGCTCCTTGCCTTCGCTGTTGCCCATCACTCCCAACGTGCCGGTCCCTCCCTCCTGCGGTCCCGGTGTGACGGCTTCCAACTGCACGACTTTCGCGCCGCAAGGCGTGCAGCAAAACGCCAAGACTCCGACGGTTGAAGAGTGGAATCTCTCGGTCGAACAGCAACTCAGCCGCAATACGGCTCTGCGGGTCGCCTACGTCGGCTCCCACGGATATCACGGGATGTTGAGCGTCGATCCCAATACCATCCCGGCCCAGATCTGTCCCAATCCTAGCGGCTGCCTGGCCGGTGGCACGGCGTACACTTTGGCAAACTGCCCGACGCCGGCAGCCTGCACGGTGCCGCAAGGCGTGCGCTACATTCCGGGCGGTCCCGCGTTCGCGACATCGAACGTAAACCTGCGGCCCAATCCTTACCTCTCCGCCGGATTCTTCTGGTTCACGGAAGCAAACAGCAGTTACAACGCGCTCCAGGTCGACCTCACCCGCCGCCTGGCAAAGGGATTGCAGTTCCGTGGCAATTTCACCTGGTCGAAGAATCTCGATATGAATTCCGCGCCGACTATCGCCCAGGCCCAGAATCAACCCCAGATGATTCTGAATCGCAACGATCTGCCGCTCGATTGGGGGCCGTCCGCCCTCAATATCACCAGCCAATCGAGCATATCCGTTACTTACGATCTGCCGTTTGGCAAGGGCGTCCAGGGTCTCGCCGGTAAACTCGTGAGTGGCTGGCAGGCAAATGGGATCACCACGTTGATGACGGGCTTCCCCTTCACGCCGCTGATCGGCGCGAACCGCTCCGGCGATGGCAACACGCGAAACCCCGACCGGCCTTACCGGAATCCCTCCTTTACCGGCCCGATCATTCTTGGGACCCAAACCCAATGGTTCAACCCCAATGCGTTCCTCCTGCCTGCGCCAGGCACCTTCGGGGATCTGGGACGGGGCGTATACAGGGGACCGGGGCTGGCCGAAGTGGACATGTCCATTTTCAAAAACACCACGCTGACGGAGCGCATCCACGCACAGTTCCGCGCCGAGTTTTTCAATCTGCTCAACCGAACCAACCTGGGAACACCGAACTCCACCGTTTTCTCCGGGACGTCCGCTAACCCTTCCGCCGGGCTGATCACCACTCTCGCCACCACGCCACGCCAGATTCAGTTTGGAATGAAATTGATTTTCTGATGCGGCGGCAGGTTCACCGCGGGCCGCATGGAGCACCCAAGCCGGCCGGCAGCACGCAGCGCTGTCCAGCCTCAATAGCCGCGCGCAACGCCAAACGCGCCCGTTTTGCGCTGGCAAGGCCATCTACCAGAGCCGATGTATCCAGCAGAATCAGAAAGTTACTTCTCGGCGATGGTCTTGCGCCCACCCGCGCGGCGCTCCTGGCGAATCGCGTGAAGTTCCTTCGCGACTTGGCGCGCTGGGCGGGACGGGCCGGCTGATTCAGGTGTTTTCCGGCCTGGGGCGGCCGGTACCCGCATCACTGGAATCAGGAAAACTCCGGCCGGTTAAAGAAGCTTCGCTACGGGACGATATGCATGACAGGAGAGATCCAATGGGCTCAATTGCTAACGTCCCAAGTGGGATCGCGTGTGTCAGCCAGCTTGTCGACAGCATCACCAGCAGTCCGTCGTCTCAAAGCCTGGGAAAAATCCTGCAGTCTGCCAGCCCCAGCGATGCGGTAGAAATCAGCCAGAACGCTCTGAAATTACAGGAGGCAACCGGTATCTTTGGGCTTCCGGCGGCTGCCGGTGCCGCGGCTCCAACCCTGCCCACTGTGCCCCTGCCCGGCGGAGCTACGGGCGCTACTCTTCCCACGGGCGTTTCCGCCTCCGACGTCAGCAATGCCACGCCAGAGCAGCAGGCCACCATCGCCGAACAGGCGCAAGCGCTTCAGCAGGTGCAGAACATGTTTTATCCACCCCTGAGCGCACCGACTAACACGAACGTGCTGGCCTAATCGCGCGCGCCGCTTGCCTACTTGGAACAGGTATCCGCCGCGCGCTCTACTCGTCCCGCCGGCCGCAGCCATTTCCGCGGCAGTCTCGATAGATACGTCAGCCGTTCCACCACCGGCATCCATCGGCGCACCGTGCGGCCATTCAGGAGCAGGCTGCCCGTCACCAGCACAGGGTTCGGGATGGTCGTGCAGCAGCGCGCGCACATGTCGATTTCGCCTGCCCGGCCACTGGCATGCAACACTCGCAATTGCTGCATCGCGCCGGAATTCCAAATCTGTTCGAGCGATTGGGTATCCAGGTTGCCGACCGGACCGCCGTCCAGCATGTAGCTCTGGCAGCAGGCGTAGACGTCGCCATTCTGCTTCACGTACATGGGCCCGCGCCACAGATAGTGACAGGGGTGCTTCCACTCCTCAGCCGCATGCCCGGCATCGGGCCGCATGAGGTTGGTCTCGTCCTCTTTCACTCGTAGCAGGTCGACTCCGGGAACGGCTTTCCAGAACTGGAGGAACTCATCCACCTCTCCCCGATTGCGCTCCATCCGGACCATCTGCACGACTACTTGCAGCTTCGATCGCCGCTCGTGTTTCATCCGCGCGAAGCGCACGAAATTGTCGCGCACTTTCTCGAACTTCGCGCCTTTCCGGAAGAACTCGAAGGTCTCTTTGCGCGCGCCGTCGAAGCTGAGCGTAATCTGTTCCAGGTGCGAATCCAAGACCCGCGCCGCATTCTTTTCGTCGAGAAAGGTACCATTGGTCGAGAGCAACGTCGAAATGCTATGGCGATGGCAGAATTCGATCCGCTCCATGATCTTGGGATCCATGAAGGGCTCGCCCAGCCCGATCAGCATCATATGCTCGGCGGTACGGCCGGCCTCGCGCACCAGGCGCTCAAAAACCGCATCGGGCATATCGGCCTTGGGCTGCTTGTGAGTCTCCCGCGGGCACATCGGGCAATAGAGATTGCACTTGGCGGTGGTCTCGACGATGTATTCCACCGGGAGCGCGGCCAGGCGCGGCCGGCGCGCGAGGTAACCCCACAGCAGTTTTGCGCGGTTCCAGGCCCTCATGCTTACACTTATTGTAACCGCGGCTTATGAACATCACGATTTCCGGAGCATCCGGCTTCATCGGGCGCAGGCTGCTCAAGGTGCTGGGAGCGGGCGGCCACCGTTTGCACATACTGAGCCGGCACGCGGGCACGAACATGCCGCCCGGAGTTCGCTTGTCGGTCTGGGATCCGATGAAGGGCCGGCCGCCGGCCGAGAGTCTCGAAAACGCCGACGCCGTGGTGCACCTGGCCGGCGAACCGGTGGCACAGCGCTGGACGGCAGAGGCCAAACGGCGCATCCGCGACAGCCGCGTCTTGGGAACGGGCCATTTGATCGAAGCGTTGACAGCCTTGCCGCGCCGGCCTGGCGTGCTCGTTTCCGCCTCTGCCGTCGGCTACTACGGTTCGCGCGGAGAGGAGGTTCTGGATGAATCCGCACCGCCCGGCACCGGCTTCCTGGCGGAAGTCTGCGCGGCGTGGGAGCAAGAGGCGCAGGCCGCCGCGGCGCTCGGGATGCGTGTGGTCCTCATCCGCATCGGCGTCGTGCTCGATCCCAAAGGCGGCGCGCTCGCCCGCATGCTGCTTCCCTACCGGCTGGGTATCGGCGGCAAGCTGGCATCGGGGCGGCAATGGATGTCGTGGATCCACCTGGCCGACCAGGCCGACATGTTCCGGTTCGCCTTGGAAAATCCCGTCTCGGGAGTGTGGAATGGCGTGGCTCCGGCTGCCGTGATCAACCGCGAATTCACACGCGAGCTCGCACAAGCGCTCCGGCGCCCCGCGTTCTTCCCGGTTCCCAAGCTGGCCTTGCAGGCGCTATTCGGTGAGATGTCGGTCGTGCTGCTCGAAAGCCAGCACGTGGTTCCGCGCGCCGCCCAGGCCGCCGGTTTTCGCTTCCGCTTCCCCCAGTTGGGGCCAGCGCTAGCGGACTTGTTGCGATAAAACGTGACAGACGACAAAAAGCGATCGTCTGTCCCACATCTACGGCGTCTTATCGAGCTGTTGTTTCGCCCACGCCCGCCGCGGGTTCAGTTCGAGCGACTTGTGGAAGGCCTGCCGCGCTTCGACATCCTTGTTCTGCTTGCGCAGCCCGAGCCCCAGCCACATCCACGCCTCAGCGTTCTTGGGATCGAGCGCAATCGCCTTGCGGAAATCCGCGATGGCCAGCTCCGCCCCGCCGCCCAGCGCCGCAGGCAGGTAGTAGTTGCCCACGCCGCGCGACATGTACGCCATCGACGATTTCGAGTCCTTGGCGATGGCCTTGTCGATGTTGTCCTTCGCGCGCTTGCCGTAGCTCAGCCCCGTGAGCACGTTGGCGGGCACCACTTGCCCGCACAGGGTTCCCAGCAAGCGGTAATACTCAGCCGTTTCCGGTTTCAATTTGACGGCTTGTTCCGCTGCCTGGACGCCGCGAACGGCCGCATCCTCCGCCAGCTTCTTGTCCTTCAACTCGAGCGCCACCTCGGAAAGATACGACGATGCCAGCGCCAGGCGGTATTGCGCTTCGGCATCCTGAGGAGCCTTCGCAGCCGCGGCGGCCGATTCGCCCACGATCCTTTCGAGCACCGCGCGATCCTGTGTGTCGCGCGCCAGCTCCAGCGGCGAAGGAGACGGAGCGGCCAGAAATGCCGCTAACAGAAATGTCCACATAAAGAAGTTAGAGCGCGGCGACCTTGCGCTGCACGAGCAGGAAGTAGAGCGCCAGCAAAACCAGCAGCACGCCGTAAAAAGCCATGACAATCGGCGCCGTAAATATGGGGACGAGCCAACCCGTTACCAGGTTCCCCATAGGCATGCCGCCGCGGAACGCCGAATTGTAAATACTCATCACCCGGCCGCGCATTTCGTTCGGCGTGATGATTTGCACCAGGGAGACCACATTGGCAAAAACCGTCATCATTCCCGCCCCGGTCAGGAACAACACGACGCAACTGAAAGCTACCGAGGGCGAAAGTGCAAACAAAGTGATGCCTACTCCCAGCCAGACCAGCGACGCCAGCGCGATCCGTCCCTTGTGACCCACATTGCCTAACCACGCCACGCCCAAAGAGCCCAGCACTGCCCCGATGCCGGAAGAGCAAAGAAACAAGGTGAACGTCCAGGGCCCGCCCCGAAACACGGATTTGGCGAACCAGGGCAGGAAGGTCATCATGGGGAATCCCAACGCCGTCATGGAAAAAGCCAGGAAGATCAGCGACTCGATGGCGCCCTGATGACGAATGAAGCGGAAGCCCTGCTTCATACTGGTCCAGACCGATTCACCGGTCTTTTCCGGCAGGTACCGCGTGGCCAGAATGGTGAGCGAGATCACCGGAGCGAGAAACGAGAGGCTGTTCAAGCCGAAACACCAGGTAGCACCCATCCGGTCGAATACCACTCCGCCGATCGCCGGTCCCAGCACGCGCGCCAGGTTGAACTGAATTGAGTTCAATGCAATCGCGTTGGGCATGTCTTCCTTTCTCACCAGCGTCGGAATCAGCGCCGAATAAGCCGGGCCCCCGAATGACTGCGCCGTGCCGCTGATGAAGGAGAGGCACAGAATGTACCAGATGCCGCCGCCGTGTTGGTGCGCCGCGGTAGGAACCCACACCACATGCAGAATCAGCAGCAGCGTCAAGATCCCCGAGGACGCCATCTGGATATATTGCGAGACCAACAAGACGCGGCGGCGTTCCACACGGTCCGCCACGACGCCGCCCAAAATGGAGAGCAAGAAAACCGGGAGACCGGCCAGAAATGCGTCCAGCCCCAGGTAGAACGGAGACTGGGTAATCGTCAGCACGAGCCAGGCCTGTGCCAGGATCTGCATCCACGTTCCGATGCTGGAAACACAAGCCCCCACAAACATCAGGCGGAAATCGCGGTAGTGAAAAGCTTTGAAGAGGCGCTGGAGTGCAGTGGGGTTAGCGGCAGTGGACGGTGCCATGGAATCCCGAGCCTGAAGCAACACTCGGATTGTAGCAAGTTCCCGCCGCGCCCTGTGTTACTTGAGTGAAATCCTGCCGGAATAAGGCACCGCTTCCTTTGGTCGCGGCTCGGTATGCGTCCCGTTTCCGAGCCGCGACCAAAGGGAGCGGTGGTTTGCCCAGGCACAGGCCTGCGGCCTAGTTCAAAATAGGTTGCCCGGCCGGTTCCACGCCCGCGCCTTGCGCGTGACCCGCGGGCATCTCGATGGTAAAGCGCGTGCCTTTGCCCGGACGGCTCTCGACGTCGATGGTTCCCTGGTGGGCCTTCACGATCCACGCCACAAAGCTCAATCCCAAACCGAGCCCTTGGTCGGGTCCGGGCGCCGTGCCAGATCCCGGAACGCGGTAGAAGCGGTCGAAGATGTGCGGCAACGATTCCTTAGGAATGCCGCAGCCGGTGTCCTCCACCACGATCTCCACCGCCGGCCCCATCGATCTCAGCTCGACCCGCACTCGTCCGCCCGGCGTAAACTTCACCGCGTTCGAAAGCAAGTTCGTGAGCATCCGCTCGATCTGCACGCGGTCCACCGCGGCGTGGCACTCCGCGGGAACCTGGCAAACCAGGCGCACCCCCTCGGCTTCGGCGGGGATCTGGAACTGCTCGACCAGATCGCGCACGACTTCGGAAAGATCCACAGTGGCCTTCTGCAGAGTCAGTTGCCCGGATTCGGCTTGCGAGAGCAGCAACAGCGCCCGCACGATGTGCGTCAAGCGGTCCACATCTTGCAGTGCGTTCACCATGGCCTCGCGGTATTGCTCGGTCGTCTTCGCCGTGAACAGTGCCACTTCCAGTTGCCCGCGGATGGCCGTGAGCGGCGTGCGCAGTTCATGCGAGACGTCGGCCGAAAACTGCTTCATCTGCTGAAACGAGGCTTCCAACCGGCCAATCATGCGGTTGAACGTCATGATCAGGTAATCGATTTCGTCATCAGCGTCGCGGGTGGGGATGCGCATGCTCAAGTTGGATCCGGATATGCGCTGCGCCGCCTGCGCCACAGCCAATACCGGCGTCAGCGCCCGTCCCGCCATGTACCACCCGAGGCAGCAACCGAGAATCAAGGCCGCCGGAATGAATCCGACGAAGAACAGCGTGTAATCCCGCAAGACTTTTTGACTGTTGGTGAGTGGCGTGCCGATCGCAATGTAATAAGGAGCCCGGTGCTTCTCATCGAAGATGATCCCGGCGCGAATCAGATACGGTTCGCCCTCGGAGTAGCGCGTGTCCCAGAAAACCTTGCCCTCCGTCCCCGGCACATACGACGCCATCGCCGTGCGCACACGTTCCTGAATTTCGGCGGGCGATTCCCTGCCCATGCTGTCGTACGTCGTGGAAATGAAAAGTTCGTTCTTTCCGGAGGCATCCGTCACCAGGAGTGCGCGGCGCAATCGCTCCACGATAAATGACTCATCCGGATCTTCGTGATCGTAGTACCAACCAACTTCGGTCGGTTTTGGAGGGTAATCTTCAACCCGCAAATAGCCCTTCACCGCGGCCCATTCCTGCCGCAAATTTTCTTCCGCCTGATTCTGGAGCACCGTCGACAAGCGGGCGCGGAACAGCGCCGCGGCGCCGATCAGCAGGATGGTAAAGAAGAGCGCATATCCGGCTGTGACACGGAAGCGCAGCCCCCGGGTGAAGCGGCGAAAGATGCGTTGACGTGACACGTTATCCCTGTCGCTCCACGGCCGGTTCCACAGGCCGCTCGGCAGGCCGCTCCGGCCCTTCGATCATGTACCCGATCCCTCGTACGGTCTGGATCAGCTTCTGCTGCGACCGGTCGTCGATTTTACTGCGCAGATGCCGGATATAGACATCCACGATATTGGTCAGGCCGTCGTAGTCCATATCCCAGACATGCTCCACGATCATGGTGCGGCTGAGCGGCCGGCCCTTGTTCCGCATCATGTATTCGAGGATTCCGAATTCTTTGGGCGCGAGTTCAATGAGTTCACCGGCCCGCGTGACTTTGCGGCGGATGCAATCAAGCGCCAGGTCGGCTACCTGCAGCCGCTCGGGCGCCGGCTGCCCGCGCCGCAGAAGAGCCCGCACCCGCGCCAGCAATTCTACAAACGCAAACGGCTTCACCAGAAAATCGTCCGCTCCCTGCTCCAACCCTTTCACGCGGTCGTCCAGGCCCCCGCGTGCGCTCAGGATCAAAACCGGTGGGCCCAGCTTCCGGTTGCGAATCTTCTCCAGCACGTCCAACCCGTCCATGTCGGGCAGCATCAGGTCGAGAATGACCATGTCGTAATCGGCGGAGTGCATGCATTCCAGGGCGTCCGTGCCGGTGCCGGCAGTATCCACGGCGTAACCCGCGCCTTGCAATCCCCTCGAAAGAAAGTCGGCGATGCGCTTCTCGTCCTCGACGACCAGAATTCTCATTTCCTTCAGCTTATCGCAGTGTTTGTGGTGCCGTGGATGCTGGAAGCATGTGGGACAGACGGTGGCCTTTTGCCGTCTGTCTCTTTGATTTCGCAGCCGACGGCCTGACATAGAACCGCGACCGTAAGGGAGCGGAGGCTACTTAAACACTACGGTGATCCGGTTCTCCCGCCCCGCCGTGCGTCAAATCCAGGTCCTTGCGCTTCTGCTTCTCCACGCGTGGGGCAGGCCATCGCTTTTTGTGCCTTCGGGGTGACCCGCGCCGACAGACCGCAAACAACGACGGTCTGTCCTACGCTGCCAGCCGCTATTCCGTCAGCAAGCGGCGCCGCAAAACGAGCGAACGCACACTGTGAGAGTTGGCCCGGGGGCTACTTAAACACCAACGTAATCCGGTTCTCCCGCCCGCCGTATGTCAATTCCAGGTCCTTCCGCTTCTGCTTCTCCATCGGGAAATACAGGAGGCCGGATGCCGCCTGATCGGTCTTCTTCTCCGGCAGAATCTTATCGGTGAGTAGTTTCTTCAGCGGGTTTTCTTTTGCCGGCGTGTCCGGCGGCTTGGGGGCTTTCACGCCGTCCGCGGTTTGCGCTTTGTCGGCTCCTGCCTTGTTGCCTCCTAAGGGCCCGCCGCGGATCGATATCGGTCCGCCCAGCACCATCCCCGGCGATGCCGCCCCTTCGCTTTTTCCCTGTACGAGAGTGACTGCGTCGGTTCCCGCCACCTGGTTCGGTTCGAACGGCGAGGTCTTCTCACCATCCTTGAACGTGTGCAGCACGAAGTCGTTGTGGTCAATCACGATTTCTTTGCCGTACTTCGGTTCCAGGTGGACGTCGGCGACGATGTAGTGCCCGTCCAGGCCGGTCCCGAGCAGTTCCTTCACATCCGCCGGATTATCGTACAAAGTCACTTCCAGGATCAGGTCGAGGTTTTCGCCTCGCGCCTTTCCGGGAGCCTCTTTTTTGGCGGCGATCAGAAGCGCGCTCAACCCTAGGACAACTACCAATAAACGTACTGCCATATAGGAAAACTCTCCTCTAATTATATGCGCTGGACCCTGCGGAACTCGCGGTACAATGATGCTTCAACGAACAGGAGTAGCGCTTCGCATGGACGAAAAAGAGCGCGCACGCGCTTTAGATGTAACGCTCGGCCAGATTGAGAAGCAGTTTGGCAAGGGCTCGATTCTCCGCCTGGGGTCGAAGGATGCCATTGTTCCGGTCTCGGTGATTTCCACCGGATCGATTTCACTCGACGCCGCGTTGGGCGTCGGAGGTTTGCCGCGCGGCCGCGTCTGCGAGATCTACGGCCCGGAGTCTTCCGGCAAAACCACCATCGCGCTTCAGGTGATCGCCGAAGCGCAAAAGAAAGGCGGGATGGCCGCCTTCATCGATGTGGAGCACGCGCTCGATCCGGCCTATTCCAGAAAGCTCGGCGTGGATGTGGACAACCTGTTGGTCTCCCAGCCGGACTATGGCGAGCAGGCGCTCGAAATTACCGGGGCTTTGATTGCGTCGGGGCAAATCGACGTGCTGGTGGTCGATTCCGTGGCGGCCCTGGTCCCCAAAGCCGAGTTGGACGGCGAGATGGGCGACAGCCATATGGGCCTCCAGGCGCGCTTGATGTCGCAGGCGCTCCGCAAATTGACCGGCATTGTTTCCAAATCCCGCACGTGCCTCATCTTCATCAACCAGATCCGCGAGAAGATCGGCGTCATGTTCGGCAATCCCGAAACCACCACGGGCGGCCGCGCGCTGAAGTTCTACGCTTCGGTCCGTCTGGATATCCGGCGCATCGCGGCTCTCAAAGACGGCGAGAGCGTCATCGGCAACCGCACTAAGGTGAAGGTGGTGAAGAACAAAGTTGCCGCGCCGTTCCGCGAAGCCGAATTCGATCTCATCTACGGCGAGGGAATTTCCCGCGAAGGCGACCTGCTCGACTTGGGAGCTGCGCAGAACATCGTTGAGAAAAGCGGTTCCTGGTTCAGCTACAAAGGCGAGCGCATCGGCCAAGGCCGCGAAAACGCCCGCCAGTTCCTCAAAGACAACACCGACATCCGCCAGGCGATTGACCAGGAACTGCGCAAGGCCCTGGGCCTGGTTAAACCGGAACCGGCCTCCGACGGCGCTCCTCTGAAAGAGGCGGCAGCCGCCGCTCCGCCCACCAACGCCTCTCCGCGGCCCCAGCCCGCTCGCCGCTAGGGGGCTGGGTTTGTTCACCGCCGAGACGCAGAGACGCAGAGTTTTTGGAACGAACCCTGCGACGCTCCGCAGCGAATCACTGCTTTAAGGGGTTGGCGCGCAGAGGGGGCAGAGGAAACAAGTGCTGGAGCAAGCCCCCGCGACAGGTGGGGCAGACGATCGGTTTATGTCGTCTGCCGATTTCGCAGACCGCGGAAAGGCCCGGAGTGCGCGACGTCGCGCCCCTCGGCATTTGGCAGCGGATCGAGATCTGAACCTGTCACGAAAACCTTGTCGAGCACTGGTTCCCTCTGTCCCCTCTGCGGGCGAACCCGATAAGCCAGCCACCACGGACCCGCTACTTTGCGCTATTTCTTAAGGAACTCTGCGTCTCGGCGCCTCGGCGGTGAAATAATAGCCACCTGATGTTCCCCGCCCTGCCCACCGGCTTTCCCGCGCTCGATCGTGCTCTCGGGATCGGCGGCTTGCCGCGCGGACGCATCACCGAAATCTTCGGGCCGGCCAATAGCGGCAAGACTGCGCTGGCTCTACAAGCCATCGCGCATGCGCAATCCACCGGCGCGGCCGCTGCCTGGATCGATGCGGAGCATGCCTTCGACGCGCGCTTTGCCGCCAAGCTCGGCGTCGATTTGGAGCGGCTTCCCGTGGCCGAACCCGCTTCGGCGGAAGAGGCCCTGGAAGTGACGCGCCGCCTGGCGGCATCGGGAGCGGTGGAACTCGTGGTGGTGGATTCCGCTGCCGCTCTGGTTCCCCAGGTTGAGATCGAAGCAGGAATCGGTGCCGCGGGCGCCAGTCTGCAGAGCCGCGTCCTCGGCTCCGAATTGCGGCGCCTGGCAGTGGTCGTCCGCAGAACCGGCGTCGCCATGCTATTCCTGAACCAAACGCGCACCCGCGAGGCTCCTGCCGGAGAGCTGGAAACCAGCGCCGGCGGGCCATCCCTGAAACTCTACGCCGCCATTCGCATTGCGCTGGCCGCTACCGGCCGAACCGTCCGTTTCCGCGTTCTGAAGAACGAACTGGCCGCGGCCTTCGTCACCGGCGAGTTGCACTGGAGCCCCGGCCAGGGCTTTGTACAGGAATCATAGTGCCGCCGCAAGAATCCTACTATCTCAAAAAAACCGCTAAAACTGGGCTTTTTTTGCGCATTTCTCTTTACAACATGGTGACCTTCCCTTATGATTGAAACGAATTGCGACGCACCGTACCCCTGGACGTTGCGTCCGCCTGTTCTGGTGAAGGACGCGGGCGGCCCTTCGGCAGGCCTGCTCCGAATTTTCAGATCCGAAAATATGGGAGATCCATCCTAGAGGAGAGATATGGCGAACCAGAGACTGACTCAGACGCAGTTGGTGCGAACGCTGGCGGAAAGCTGCGAAGTCAACAATAAGACCGCGCGCGGCATGCTCGATAGCCTGTCGAGCATCGCTATCGCGGAAGTGAAGAAGAACGGGATGTTCGTGCTGCCGGGCATCGGCAGGCTCGTACGCGTGGATCGCAAAGCGCGGACTGGCCGCAATCCGGCAACCGGCGAGACGATCAAGATCCCAGCCAAAAAAGTGGTGAAATTCCGCGTGGCCAAGGCCGCGAAGGATGCCATCGTTCCCCCCAAGAAGAAATAATTCACTCGAAAACTAGAAACCCCGCGGTTGCCCAACCGGGCTCGCGGGGTTTGTTTTGAATTCGATCTCAGCCGAGCATCGCCGGCCCAACTTGCGGGCCGTTCCAGGAAGCCGCCTACTTCTTCGTCTCGACTTCGTCTTTTTTGGTTTCGTCCTTGTGTTCTTCGTCGCCCTTCAAAGCAGACTTGAAGTTGCGAATACCCTCACCTAAACCCTTCGCTACTTCCGGAATCTTCTTGCCGCCAAATAGCAGCACGGCAACTCCGAGGATGACGAGAAGTTCGGGAAAGCCAATGGATCTCATACGGCCTCCTTCTTCCAGTATTGTAGGGATTCGGACACGTTGGCGTCAACCCAGCGCCGCCTATCGAATCGCCGGCACTCACGGCACTGTTACTTTAACACTCACGCCGGCCAGATTCGGCAGCGCGCTGGCGTGGATCAAGGTTGTGCCGGAGCCCGTACCCGTGATCGGGACTCCAACGCTGGTCACCTGCGGCGGGAAGGTGATGGTTGCCGGCACCGTGGCGACCTTGGGGTTGTCCGAAACGAGGTTGATCGTCAGCCCACTCGGCGCGGCAGAGGACAAGGTCAGCACGGCGGTGGTCGTTCCATACACCGCGACGCAGCACCGCGCGAACGCGAGAGTCGCGGTGACCTCGACCGTCTGGGTGCTCGGCGTGTATCCCAGCGCGGTGGCCGAGAGGCTCACCGTACCCAGGTTCAACCCGTTCACCTGCGGCTGCACCGCTGGCGCGGTTCGCCCACCGGGAATGAACACGCTTGGTGTGACGGTTACCTTGGATGGATCGCTGCTGGAAAGATAAATCGTCAAACCCGCGGCGGGGGCAGGTTTCGCCAAACTAACTGGTACTCTCCCGGACTGCCCTAAAGCGACGATGGTGTTGGCCCACAACGAAATCACTCCCAGCGGAGTGACGATCTGGTTCACCACGTTGCTCGTCGATGGCGCGAATGTCGCATCGCCGCTGTAGGCGGCGCTAATTGTGTGATTCCCAGGCGACAAGTTGGAGATGGTGAACTGCGCCTGATTGGCGTTTAAAGCGACGGTGGATTGCGCCACGCCATCTACGGTGAAGGTGACGGTGCCGGTGGCGCCGGCCGTCACCTTGGCAGTATAGGTGACCGACTGGCCGAACAGTGACGGGTTGACGGAGGCGAACACGGTGGCGGTGCTGGGTTTGGGAGAGGTGAACACCCACGCCGAACCGGTAAAGCTTCCGATCAGCGCGGTGTATCCATCTGCCGAAAGGGCCACGGACGCGCCCTGAAAGTCGCCGCTGCTGACGCGCGAACCGATCAGTTTATTCCCTTCTTGCGTCCAAACTCCGCCGGAGCGCCGGAACACCCAACTGGCTCCTTCGAAATTATCATCGCCGTCTCCCCCAACCAGTGCCGTGTTCCCATCGGCTGACAACGCCACCGAGGCTCCTTGATACACGACGTTGTTCGGTGCCGGACCTTTGACCCAGCTGGAACCAACCAATTTGCTGCCTTGCTGATTCCAGACTCCACCCGAGCGCGCGAACACCCACGTGGCTCCCAGATACGCGTTGTCGTTGGGCCAGCCAACAAGAGCCGTGTTTCCATCTGCTGACAGTGCTACCGACAGGCTCTCGAGCCAACCCTGTGTGGGAGAGATCGCATCCGAACCCTGCAACATACCGCCTTGTTGAGTCCACCTATCGCCAGAGCGCGTGAACACCGATGGCCAACCCATTCCGGCAGTATTAAAACCACCGATGAGCGCCGTATTGCCGTCCGCCGATAGCGCCGCTGCGAAACCGAGACAGCAAGGAGAGACAGAGAGTTTGGCTCCTTGTTGCGTCCAGATCTGGCCTATGCGTGTGAATACCCAAGCGTCTCCCAGTCCACCCACGAGAGCTGTGTTGCCGTCCGCCGACAGTGCCACGCGATAACCCTGGCGGGCATAAGGATCGGCACCGGAGCCAACTAACTTCTCCCCCTGCTGACTCCACACGCCGCCGGAACGCGTAAACACCCACGCCGCACCTATATAGTCGTTATCCTGAAAACCACCCACTAGCGCCGTGTTTCCATCCGCCGATATCGCAACTGAATAGCCCTGCTGAGAAGGACCGATCGAAGCCGAACCAATCAGTTGGTTGCCTTGCACCTGCCACACGCCACCGTAGCGCGTGAACACCATTGATCCACCTGTACCAAGATTCGCCCCCGGCCAGCCTAAGAGCGCGGTGTTCCCATCCGCTGAGAGTGCGACCGAATGCGCATTATAGGGTTTCAATGCCTGAAAGTACATAACCGGCCGGGTTACGTCTGCCGACTAGCGGTGACTGCCCGCCTCCCGCCCCTTCGCCCGCGTCTTCAAGATGATCGGCGTGCCCCGAAACCCGAACTGCCGCCGGAGCTGATTGATCAAATAGCGCTCGTGCGAGAAGTGCAGTGCGCCGCCACGGTTGGTAAATAGAACAAAAGTCGGCGGGCGCACCGATGCCTGCGTGATATAGAAAATCTTGCGTTCCTCGAAGCGCAAGCCTTCCACGAACCGGTTTAGTTCGCCCGTGGTGATCCGGCGCGATGCCGATTCGTAGGCTTCGCGAATCAGTTTGAACAGCGACGCCACTCCCGCACCCGTCTTAGCCGACAGAAACGCCACCGGCGCATAATCCAGGAACTTGAATTGGTCGCGCAAGTCTCGCTCGAATTCCGGCTTCTTCGTGCCCTTCTTTTCGTCCCACTTGTTGACGCAGATCAGCAGCGCGCAGCCTGCCTGGTGAGCATATCCGGCTATGGTCGCGTCGAGGCCGACTACGCCTTCCACGGCATCGACCAGCAGGAGCGTCACATCTGCCATCCGAATGTGCCGGCGAGCCATCACTACGCTGAGCTTTTCGGCCATCTGCTCCGTTTTGCCTTTGCGGCGGATCCCGGCGGTGTCGATGAACACGTACTCGACGCCATTGTGCGTCACCCGTTCATCGACGGCATCGCGCGTGGTTCCGGCCACCGGCGACACGATCGCCCGTTCTTCGCCAATCAGCGTGTTCAGCAGAGTCGACTTGCCCACGTTGGGCCGCCCGATGATGGCCACCTTGATGGCCTCGGCCGACGGCGGGGTCTCTTCTTCCGCGCCGGCGAAATCGGCCGTCACGTGATCAAGCAGCGCGTCCACGCCGATGCCGTGTTCCGCCGAAACCGGGAACACATCGGGAATGCCCAGTTCGTAAGCCTCGTGCGCCAGGCCGTCGCGCGCCGCCGAATCGACTTTGTTCACGGCCACCGTGACCGGCTTGCCGAGCCGCTGCAGCATCTGCGCCAGGTCACGGTCCGAGGCCGTCAATTCGCTTCTGCCATCCACCACCAAAATGATGTGGGCCGCTTTGCCGAGCGCCACCTGCGCCTGCCGGAGAACCTGGCTGGGTATGAACTCCTGATCGTGGACGACGATGCCGCCGGTATCGATCAATTCAAACTGGCGGCCATCATGCTCGGCGGCCCCGTGGATGCGGTCGCGCGTGATGCCGGGTTCGTCGCCGACAATGGCCCGCCGCTGTCCGGTGATGCGATTGAAGAGGGTGGACTTTCCTACGTTGGGCCGCCCCACGATGACCACTGTGGGAGTGGCGCGCGACATGCCCTCTCATGATAGCGCGCACGCGTGCTAGATTCGGTCTTGACCTATTACCCCATCTTCCTCGATCTCCGGGACGTGCCCGTTCTGGTGGTGGGCGGGGGAAAAGTCGCGCTGCGGAAGACGCGCGGGCTCATCGAGGCCGGCGCGCGGGTGACCGTAGTGGCGCCGGAACTGGACGCGGAGTTCGCATCGCTCTCCGTGCACATCGTGCCGCGCCGTTTCCGCGTCCCCGATCTCACTGGAGCACGTCTCGTTTTCGCCGCGACAGACGACCGCCGCACCAATCGCCGCATTGGCATGGCAGCGCGCGACCGGGCCATGTTTGCCAATATCGCCGACGCAGCCGAGGAGTGCAGTTTCCTGGTTCCGTCCCGCCTCCAGCGCGGGAATCTCCAGATCGCCATCTCCACCGGAGGAGTGAATCCGCGCGTCTCAGCGGAATTGCGCCGCAAGCTGGAAAAGATTCTCATGTGAGTTCGTGGGGCCAGGCCTTCCGGCCTGCCGCCGCCTTTCCAGGCGGCGCGCCGCGCGGAAGCGCGGCGGCGCCCCGGAAGGGCCGCCCCACCTACTACCCCGAAATCATCTCTAATAGGAAGAGCAAGAAATTACGCCATGAAACGCATTTTTCATGCGACAGCACTACTCTCGCTGGCCGCGCTGGTATCCGCGCAGCCGCCAATCGATCCCAAAACCACGGCCGCTGCCAGCGGCCCCAAGCCGGTAGCCGAACTGCAACCCGGCGTTTATAAGTTTCAGGCGAAACTGGCGCTCGGCGGGCAGCAACTGACGCTCAGCGTCTCCACCACCATCAAAGAAGAAAATGGCGCGTGGAGTGCAATCGATGTAATCGATACGCCCAGCGGACCAGCCGTCGACACCGCCACGCTCGATCGGGGCACCCTGGCCCTTCGCAAACGGACCGTGCAGCAAGGGCCCCTCAACATCAGCATCACCATTGAAAACGGAAAGGCCATAGGCTCGATGAATCTCGGTGGCAAGGAAACGCCCATAGCCGTCGATCTCGGCGGACCGGTTTTCGGGGACGGCCCCGGGGGAGCGCAGTCCATCGCTTCCCTGCCCCTGGCGGAAGGCTACACCACCACGTTCCGGCAATTGGATGTGCAGAAACAGAAAGTGAAAACGATGCGGCTAAGAGTGGCCGGCACTGAGATGGTGACCGTACCGGCAGGCACCTTCGATACCTTCCGCGTGGAACTTGCATCGCAGGATGGACCGGGCCAGATGACCGTATGGGTGGCCAGAGGCACCCACAAGCCGGTGAAGCTTTCGACCGTCCTCACCCAAGCGGGCGACGCCACCATGACGGAAGAATTGCTGCCGTAGCTACTTCCCCCACTCGCCCAGCAGCCGCCGCACCAGCACCAGTTGGCCGAGATGATAGGCATTGTGGTCCGCGATCTGCAGCGCCTCGCGGAATAACGACTGGCCGTCGCCCCACGGAAACTTCCGGTTGAGATCCTGTCCCGGGTCGCGGATCACGGCCACGAATTCGGCCAGGTCCTTGCGGAAGCTGCGCAGCGACTTGGTCCAGTCGGCCTCGCTGTTCGGCCCCGGTGTGGCCGGCCAGTATCCAGTGGGCCACTCGGGCGACACATGGTCGGCCGAAAGGCTGAACCGCAGCATATCGTTTTGGGCCATGCGCATGTGTTCCAGCAGCTCCCAGGCGGAATACGGCGCTCCTTTTGGCCGCTCGCCGGCCCGCGGAACAGGGAAACCTTTTACGGCATCGTCGAATTTGGTGTGCGCGTGGCCGCCTTCGAGCAGCCAGATTAAATGCTCGCGCACAGCGGTGTCAGCAGCCATCGGAAACCTCCTCGCAAAAGGGATCTGAGAAAAAGACCGGAGCCGTGGAACCAATCGAGCGAAGCCTGGTTTCCAGCGGAAATCGCGGAGCTTCGGGCAGAATCCGCCGGCGCTCGACGGCAACTGGCACGGCGCCTCCTACTGGACAATACCTTCTGAACCGTGGGGTTCTAAACGGATTTCACCGAACGCTGTTTCGTACTGGTTGACGTTTTGTTGGAGCACATTCAAAAGCGCCTTGGCCTGCTGCGGGCTCACATAAATGCCCTGAAAGTTTTGAATGTTGACGTTGTCAGCGGCGGTTTGATTGATCCGGCCGAACAGCAGCAGAAAATCCCACAGGTTCACCCGCACCTGCACACTGTTGGCGTAGTTCTCGCGGTATTCAGCGGTGGTGCTGAGCTGGATTTTAGGTGCTGCCGGCTGCGTCATAGCTTCAGCGTAACACCGGCCCGCGGCGCGCGAGGCCGCATCGTCTGCCGCGCCGGCGCATCGAATAAGGATACAACCGCACTCCCCGCAGCGGGCGCCATCAAAAATCTTTACGAATTTGGTACAACCGTTGCTCAGAGTTTTTCGTCGGATGTAGTGAGGGGAATGTCATGAAAGCATTTGTGGAAAATCACAGCCTCGGCTATGTACACTGCCCAATCTGTACGCATACCGTTCCGGCGGATATCGATTTAAAGGGTAAGAATCCGCGGGTAGCCACGGGGCAAAGGTGTTCGCGTTGTGGATCTTCGCTGGATGTTGCTGTTATAGTACAGATTCCAGAGGCTGCTTAGTACGCACTTTACGGAATAGTAGTTGTTTCTGGGGCCGTGTTTCTGCCATAGTGAAACAGAACTGAGGGGACGGATGAGACGCAAACCACAAACCAAGCTCGAATCGGTTGTCCCAGCTGAAATCCTGGAACAGGCGAAGCAGGCGATTTCGATGGACCGGCTGAAGAAGTCGGCCAAGTGCTCGGTTTGCGGTGGCGAAACCTCCGCCGGCTCCACCGAGCCTCTCTGCTGGGTGTGCCGGCGCCTCAAAATCAGTGCCTGGCGCGACATCGAACAGCAGATGCCGGCGCAGGAATAGCCGCGCGTTTACGAATGCGCCGCCAGTAGCTGCGCCACTTGCTCCCATTCCGCCATCAGAGCAGCCAGATTCGATCGGTGTGACTCGATCAGCTCGGTCTGCCGACGCGTCTCTTCGATGCTGACGAAATTCGCCAGTGCCGTTTCGGCCGCCGCGATCTCCTCCTCCAAGTGCGCAACCTCCTGTTCAAGGGCGTTCTGCCGCTCCTTAATCTGCCGCAATTTGATGGGGTTGAGCCGTTTTTCCGGCGCCTTCGGCACAGCTTCCACAAGCGCTTCGACTGGTGCCGCTAACCCGACATCCGCAGCCGCGTCGACTCCGCCGCCCTGTTTGCGCCAGAGATAGTCTTCGTAGTTACCAAGGTAAACCGTTACTTGGCCGTCTTCGATCTCGAACACGCGCGTGGCCAGGCGGTCGATGAAATAGCGGTCGTGCGAAACGAAGACCACCGTGCCGGTATATTCCTGGAGCGCAGTCAGCAGGACGTCCTTAGCGCGCATATCCAGGTGGTTGGTCGGCTCATCGAGAAGGAGAAAGTTCGAGGGCATCATGAGCATGCGCGCCAGCGCGTAGCGGTTGCGCTCGCCGCCCGAGAGGACACCGATGGTTTTGAAAACGTCATCTTCCGAGAACAGGAAACAGCCCAGGATACTGCGCAGCTCGGTGTTGGTGGCTCGCGGCGCCACTGTCGACAGGTCGTCAACGAGCCGGGCATTGGGGTCGAGTTCTTTATATTGGTCCTGTGCGAAATAGTCGGGCTGGGCGTTGTGACCCAAGGTGTACGTGCCGGAAGTGACCGGCTCGGCGCCCGCCAGAATCTTGATGAGGGTCGACTTGCCGGCGCCGTTGACGCCGACCAGAGCCAGCCGTTCGCCGCGCTCGATGATGAAGTTGGCGTCGGCAAACACCGGATGATCGCCGTAGCTTTTGGAAACTCCGCGAAACTCCGCCACCACGCGGCCGCTCGGCTTGGGTTGCGGGAAGCTGAAGTGGATCGATTTCTCTTCGGGCGGAATCTCGATCCTCTCGATGCGCTCCAGTTCTTTGATGCGGCTTTGCACCTGTTTCGCCTTGGTGGCCTGATAGCGGAACCGGTTGATGAAGGCTTCGAGCTGCTTGACGCGGTCCTGCTGATTGCGATAGGCGGCTTCGAGCTGCGAGCGCCGCTCGTCTTTGAGCTGCTCGTAGCGCGAATAGCCGCCCGTATAGACATGCAGGCCCTTGTTCCACAGCTCGACGATCTTGCGGACGGTTACATCGAGGAAGTAGCGGTCGTGCGAAACCAGCACGAAGGCGTACGGATAGGCTTCGAGGTAACCCTCCAACCAGTTGCGGGCTTCCAGGTCGAGGTGGTTGGTAGGCTCGTCGAGCAGCAGCAGGTTGGGCTTTTCCAGTAACAGCTTGGCGAGCGCGATGCGCATCTGCCATCCACCGGAGAACTCTTCCGTGCGCCGTTTCCAGTCGCGTTGCGAAAAACCAAGGCCGCCCAAGACAGTGCCCACCTGAGCTTCGATGGCGTAACCATCGCGCGCGCGGAATTCGCTTTCGGCCGAGTGGAACCGCTCGGCCACCTGCGCGTATTCGGCGCCCTCGGGATCGAGTTCGGCCATCCGCGCCGTCAGCTGCTCCTGCTCTTCTTCGAGCGCGCGCAGGTCCGCAAAGACCGTCATGCACTCGGCGAACACCGTGCGGCCCGAAAGCTCAAGCCCCTCCTGCGGCAGGTAGCCCATGGTGAGGCCTTTTTGTACCGTGATCCCGCCGGAATCCAGGCCTTCGATTCCAGCCAGTACTTTCAGGAGCGAGGATTTCCCCGTCCCGTTGGCGCCGACGATCCCGGTGCGCTCATTGGGCGTGACCATCCAGTCTACGTTCTCGAACAGGATTTTGGGGCCGTAACGTTTTCCTGCCCCGGTGAATTGGATCATTGGTTCTGCCGGCGGAGGGTTTCTGAATACCCATTTTAAATGGTAGGCTGGTGACTTGCTACTGTCCGTCCTTGTTCGCTAACTGAGCGCGGGTTCGGCTCGTCCGAGCTGCTGCGCTCGTCCTCTGTCTACTCAACCAAACCTTGACAGCGTGGGGCCAGGCTTCTGCCTGGCGCGAGTTTGCGTCGCCCCGAGCGCCGGGCAGAAGCCCGGCGGCGGCCCAGAAGGGCCGGCCCCACGGGGAGCGAACATAGTGTCTACATTTTTCGATTTGAAGGGCATCGGAGCGTCCGGAGACGTTCTGGAGCAGTTCCGCAAGTACGCTTCGCGCGGTTTGATTCTTGGCCGTGTTTCGGCGGTCGATCGCGACCGGTATCGGATCTACAGCCAGGTCGGTGAGATGACGGCAGAAGCGATTGGGGCATTGCTATACCGCGCCACCGATTCCGCGGCGTTGCCGGCGGTGGGAGATTGGGTAGCGGCGCAGGCTATCGGCCCCGAGAGCGCCATGATCCACGACGTGCTTCCTCGCCGTACCAAGTTCTCGCGCCGCGCAGCCGGCAATCGCGAGGAGGAACAGATCGTCGCAGCCAATATCGATCTGGTTCTGGTGGTGTGCGGGTTGGATCAGGATTTCAATATTCGCAGGATCGAACGGTACCTGACGCTGGCGCGCGAGAGCGGCGCGGAAGCGGCTGTGGTGCTCAACAAGAGCGATGTCTGCGCGGATCCAGACGCTCGCCTGGCTGAAACGCGGCACATCAGCCAGGACGCGCCAGTGGTCGCGATTTCGGCGCTTACGGCGGAGGGAATCGGCGGTATCACCGAACTCCTGAGGGGCACCCGGACGGTCGCGCTGTTGGGCTCATCGGGCGCTGGAAAGTCGACGCTGGTCAACCGGCTGTTGGGCGAGCAGCGGCAACCGGTGCAGGAAGTCCGCGAAAGCGATAACCGTGGGCGGCACACCACCACACGACGCGAGCTGTTCCCGCTGCCGGGCGGAGGCGCACTGATCGATACACCCGGAATGCGTGAGCTGCAGTTATGGGCCGGCCAGGAGAGCCTGGAGGCGGCGTTCCGCGATATCGCCGAGCTGGCGCGCCAGTGCCGCTTTGGCGATTGCAGCCACAGAGTCGAGAAGGGCTGCGCCGTAGCGGCGGCGCTGGCGAATGGGACCTTGGATCACGAGCGTTGGGACAGCTACTCGAAGCTACAAGCCGAGATCGCGTGGCACGAACGACAGACGGATGCGAACGCCGCACGGGCCAACAAACAGCGGTGGAAGGCGATTCATAAGGCGATGCGGGCGCATTACAAGAACCGGCGCTGAGAAGCACGAAGGCTCCGGCGGCGGGGCCCGACACCCGCGCATCCGGAGCCTGGACAGGGGAGAAGGAATGCTCCTGGACACCTGTCACTTATTTAGATGCAGCCGGCAGAGATTTAGTTATAACCAATATTGCCACTGGCCGGAGATGAGTACATACGCGGCGAGTATCCCGTTGGTGATAGCGTGGGCCAGGATGCAATCAGCCAGGTTCTTGGTGCGGACGATCCACCAGTTGTAAACAATTCCGGCCGCGAGGCCGACCTCCCAATAGACTCCGTGCTCGGAAGCGAAGAGCAGGGCGACGATCCAGAACGCGGCCGCCTGGTAAGCCCCCAGGGGAACCTTGAGGAAGTCCCGGTTGTTGATCAGCCAGCGCATCAGCCAGCCGCGCCAGAAGAGCTCCTCGAGGATGGGGACCAGGGCCACGCTGGACAGTACCCGAATCGTCAAGAAGAAGTAATCGTGGCGTAAATCGGGGGAAAGCGAACTGCTGACTTTGCCCAGCAAGGCGTTTTCAAACAGCCAGAAGTGGCGGTAACCGGGAATCAGCAGGTCGGGCGCGATCCAGACGAGGAACACGGCGATTCCGACGCCGATACTGCCCAGACTGTGAGACGGCTTGAGTGAGAGATATTTGCGCGAAAAGATCAGGATGACGGCGAGCACGATCACAAACCGGATCGGATGCAGCAGCTCCGGGCGCAGCGGAACGGCGAACATCAGGATGTAGGCGAGGAAAGGCGCTACATAAGCGATGGTCGCCTCTCGAAGCGACTTGTCGGGCATCGGTTAGCGGTTCCGCCTGGGAGTGCCGGCGCCCGGCGCGGGCGGGCGGGCGTTGATCACCGGGACCAGCCAGTTGTGCCCTTCCGGCTCCGCCGGCGGAGCTCGGTGAGCGGCCATTTCGCGGTTCAGCGTGGCGATAAACTCTTGCATCTGCGCCTGCATCTGGCCCATTCTCTCACGCATGTTGAGGATGATCTCGACACCGGCGAGGTTGACGCCGAGATCGCGCGTCAGATGCAGAATGACTTCCAGGCGCTCGAGATCCTCATCCGTGTAGAGGCGGGTGTTGCCTTCGCTGCGCGACGGTTTTAACAACCCCTCGCGTTCATAGAGGCGCAGAGTTTGCGGATGGATCTCGTACTGCTCGGCCACGGCCGAGATCATGTAGGCAGCTTTGGATTTAGCCTTCGCCATAGCAGATCGCTCCTCGCCTAGACCTTGGACCAGATCTCCGCCCGCGGATCTTCGGGGTGCAGCTTGGACATTTCCTTCAGCAACTCGCGCGTCCGTTCATCGCGGGGATCAGGCGCCTGGATCGCGACTTCGACAATCTGATCGCCGCGCTCGTTGGTGCGCGAGTTGAGCACACCCTTCTCGCGCAGGCGGAAACGCTGGCCGTTCCTGGTGCCCTGCGGAATCTTGAGAAGGGTCCGGCCGTCGACGGTAGGCACCTCGATCTTGGCGCCGAGCGCGGCTTCCCAAACCGAGATGGGCACTTCGATCTCGATGTTGTCGCCCTCGCGGTGGAAGAACGGGTGCTCCTCGACCTTGGTGGTGATGTACAGATCGCCCGGGGGCGCGCCCATGGTGCCGGCGTTGCCTTTGCCCGGGACGCGCAGGCGGGAGCCGTTGCGCGCGCCCGGCGGGATGCGCACTTCCACGGTTTCGGTCCGGGTGACGCGCCCATCGCCGCCGCAGGTGGGGCAGGCATTGCGAAGTTTTCCGGCGCCCTGGCAGCGCGGGCAGGTGAGATTGAACTTCATGGCGCCGGCCATCTGGGTCACATTGCCGGAGCCTTTACATTGCGGGCAGGTGACTTCGCCGGAGCCGGTCGAGCCGGTTCCGTGGCAGGTTTCGCAGACCTCGTAGCGCGTGATGTTGAGCCGCGCCTGGGTGCCGCGCAGAGCCTGCCAGAAATCGATGTCCATCACATATTCGAGGTCGCTGCCCTTCTCGGCCTGCTCCTGCTGCGGGCCGCCCTTGCCGCCGAAGAACTGCGAAAAGATGTCGCGGAAACCGGTTGAGGATCCGCCAGCGCCCGCCGGGGGCCCTTCGGTGCGCCGCCCCGTGCTGCTGCGCGGACCGCCCGATGTTTGCGAGAAGAAGTCGGAGAAATCGAATCCGTTGAAATCCATTCCCGGACCGTGCGGCGCGCCTGCCCCGCCAGGGCCGCCGGCCCCGGCAAACCCATTGTCGGAATAGAACCCGTACTGGTCGTACATCTGGCGCTTCTTGGGGTCGCTCAAAACGTCGTAGGCTTCCTGGACATTCTTGAAGCGATCTTCGGCGGATTTGTCTCCGGGGTTCAGATCGGGGTGGTATTTGCGGGCGAGCTTACGGTACGCCTTGCGGATCTCGTCGCTGTTGGCTTTGCGGTCTACGCCTAGCGTCTCGTAATACTCGTGCTTGGGAGTGGTTGCCATGGTGAAACCCCGCTCCCTCACGGTCGCGGCTCTGGGGCGACCGTCAGGGAGCGGGCTGAACTAGTGTCACTTACGAGTGTCACTTACGAGTGTCACTTACTACTCATCTTCTACGTCTCGTCTTCGCGAGGCGCCGGCCAGAAGGCCGGCGGCAGGCCGGAAGGCCTGACCCCACTATTTCTTATCGTCAACGTCTACGAACTCGGCGTCGACTACGTCGTCTTTACCTTTGTCTTTCTTGTCGGCATCGCCGCCGGGCGCGCCACCACCGGGTGTGGGCCCGCCGCCACCGGGCTGCCCCGCCGTCGACTTGTACATGGCCTCGGCCAGCTTGTGGCTGGCGGTGGTGAGCCGGTCCACCGCGGCGTTGATCTTATCGGGTTCGCCGGAGTCCATCGCCGATTTGGTTTCCTTGATGGCCGACTCGATCTCATTCGCCTCGGCCTCGCTGATCTTCGAGCGATGTTCTTTGAGGGTCTTTTCTACGTTGTAGACCATGGCGTCGGCGCGATTCTTGGCTTCGATGGTGTCGCGCTGCTTGCGGTCGTCGGCCGCGTGCGATTCGGCGTCCTTGGCCATCTTCTCCACTTCGTCCTTGGACAAGCCGGAGGAGGACGTGATGGTGATCTTCTGCTCGTTGTTGGTGGCCCGGTCTTTCGCCGTCACGTTGAGAATGCCGTTGGCGTCGATATCGAAAGTCACTTCGATCTGCGGCATGCCGCGCGGGGCGGGCGGGATGTTGCCCAGTTGAAACACACCCAACAGCCGGTTGTCGCGCGCCATAGAGCGCTCGCCCTGGTAGACCTTGATTTCGACCGACGGCTGATTGTCGGCCGCCGTCGAAAAGACCTCGCTCTTGCGGGTCGGAATGGTAGTGTTGCGCTCGATCAATTTCGTGAACACGCCGCCCAGCGTTTCGATACCGAGCGAGAGCGGGGTTACATCGAGCAGCAGCACATCTTTCACTTCGCCGCCCAGGACGCCGCCCTGTACCGCCGCGCCTACCGCGACCACTTCATCGGGGTTCACGCCCTTGTGCGGCTCTTTACCGAACAGATCGCGCACTAATTGCTGGATGCGCGGCATGCGGGTCTGGCCACCGACCATGACCACTTCGTCGATCTGTTGCGGCGTCACAGCGGCATCCGACATGGCCTGTTTACAGGGACCGACGGAGCGCTGGATGATGTCTTCCACCATCTGCTCAAACCGCGCCCGCGTCAGCTTCATCTGCAAGTGCTTGGGACCGGAGGCATCGGCGGTGATGAACGGCAGGTTGATATCGGCCTCGAGCAGCGTGGAAAGCTCCATCTTGGCCTTCTCCGCGGCTTCTTTCAGGCGCTGCAAGGCCATTTGGTCTTTCGAGAGGTCGATGCCGTTTTCGTTCTTGAACTCCGCGACGATCCAGTCGATGACGCGCTGGTCGATGTTATCGCCGCCCAGGTGCGTGTCGCCGTTGGTGGACTTCACTTCGACGACGCCATCGCCCACTTCCAGGATCGAGATATCGAACGTGCCGCCGCCGAAATCGTAGACCGCGATGGTTTCGTTCTTCTTCTTGTCGAGACCATAGGCGAGCGCGGCAGCGGTGGGCTCATTGATGATGCGCATGACTTCGAGCCCGGCGATCTTGCCGGCGTCCTTGGTGGCCTGGCGCTGGGCGTCGTTAAAATAGGCCGGGACGGTGATGACCGCCTGCGTGACTTTGCCGCCCAGGTAAGACTCGGCCGCCTCTTTCAGCTTGGTGAGGATCATGGCGGAAATCTCGGGCGGCGAATACTTCTTGCCGGAAATGTCGACGCGGGCGTCCGAGCTATCGCCGCGGACCACCTTGTAGGGGACCATCTTCATTTCTTCGGACACTTCGTCGGAGCGGCGCCCCATGAACCGCTTGATCGAGAAGACAGTATTTTCGGGGTTGGTGATGGCCTGCCGCTTGGCCACCTGGCCCACCAGCCGCTCCCCGCTCTTGGTGAATGCGACAACGGAGGGCGTGGTGCGAGCCCCCTCCTGATTTGCGATGACCGTGGGCTGGCCGCCTTCCATGACGGCGACCACGGAGTTGGTGGTGCCCAAGTCAATGCCGATGATCTTTCCCATGTTGCGAATAGCCTCCGTGTGGTTGAGATAGGATTGCGGTGCGCAGCGTTTGCTACCGGGCGCTTAGCACAGTCCCATTATCAAACCTTAGTGTGTTATTGTCAAGTATTTTTAAGTACTTTCCTTCCAACGATCCAGCAGCACTTCGAGCAGGGCGGGATGGCCTTCCAAGGGCGGGGTGACGGAGATTTCGATGCCTGGGTGGGCTTGGCGAAGGCCGGCGGCGAGCCGGGGTAAATCGCGTTCCAGGTGGAGGCCCAAGGTGAGGAAATACGGGATGACGACAATCCGGCGGACGCCCTGCGTGGCCAGTATAGCAGCCGCTCCGGCGAGATCGGGCTGGCCGAGCTCGAGGAAAGCGGGGACGACGTGGGCGAGGGAGGCGGCCCGGGCGAGGTCGGCGGCGATGGCCCGGACGCCGTCGTTGGCAGATTCGACACGGGAGCCGTGGGCGAAGAGGATGAGTCCGGTAGTGAGGTGGGGCGTCATGGCAGAGTGAGGAACGAAGCCAATTTCTATTCTCAGCCAGGGGGGCAAGGTTGTTGGTAACAGTATAACGGGCAAGGGATAAGGGCGGAGAGGGACTTGCTAGCGCGGCGGCGCTGACGCTATTCCGATCAACCACGCAATCCGTACGTCTTAGATCGAAACCTGCGCAGCGGCAGGTAACGGACGCGGTTCACGATCGCGAGCGGGAGAATCCACGACGTCGAAAATCATCGCCGATCCGGCACGGCTGCGCGAGCTGGATTTGAGGGTGCTCAATAGCTTCGCGCAGTAGCACCGGGATTGGCGCTACGCCGCGCCGAGGTGGAACTGGAGGAAGCGCAGGATCTGGCGGATGATCTCGCGCGAGGTTTCGCTGTCGTACATCAGATCGAAGGCGTGGGGGCCATCCGGATGGTTGGCGAAGGTAACGGGCAAGTTGGCCGCCACGGCCTGGGCGAGAAAACGATCGAGGGCGGCGTTTAAGCCAGCGATGGTGTCTTGACCGGCCCGGGCGATGAAGAGAGGCACATCGGAGGGCAGATCGCTGATGGATTTGCCGGCGCACGGATTAGCGAAGCCGAAGATCCTGGCGGCATCGGCGACGGCGGTTCCACCTTCCAGGTCGAGCGTTAAGCCGTAGCACAGGACGGCACACTTCAGGTACTCGCGGGTTTGTGGTTGCATGAGAGCCGACAGCGCGAGCGGCACGTTGCCGGAGCCGGCCCACAGACCGATACGATACGGGTCGATGCCGAGATCGCCGGCGTTCTGGCGAAGGTGCGCGAGCAGGGCGGCGAGATCCGCTGCCGGTTCACGATTCGTATAGGTAACCGCCACGACGCCGGACGCGGCGATGAGCTGGGCCCAGGAGACGGATGGTCCCGTCTCTTTGAATTTGCAGCCGAGCGTCTTTTCGAAACCTGGATCGGGATAGCCGGCCACGATGATGACGGCAGGCGCGGGCCGGCTCTTGGTCCGCGCGGGATGATAAAGATCCATCGTCAAAGCGGCGGCGCCGGTCGATTGGTACGCGACGTCTTTTCTGGTTTCGACGGCTTCCATGCCGGGAATCCGGTAAACCGTGGTTTTGAACGTTACTTCAGCACGTTGGGTGGTCTGGCTCATTGGCTATGCTCCTCGTTGGCCCCAAGAAACACAAAAGCCGCAGCGAGGGTGACTCGTGCGGCTGATTGAGTTAGAGGGTTAGTTGATGATTCCGTGACGATGGTACAAAAAACGGCGGGGCGGATGCAACCGCGTGCTGCGCAGCGCGCATAATAGACGCATGGCACAAGCGCTACGCTTCGCATGCCAGCCGGGCTGTACGGAATGCTGCAAGCAACGGGGGTTCGTCTATCTGACCGAGCAAGACCTGGAGCGGGCAGCGGCTTTTCTGGGCATGAGCGGGGCGGAGTTTGAGCGTCGGTACGTGTACCGCACGCGCCGGAGAATTCGCCTCAAAACTCCGCGCGACACGAGTTGCCACTTTCTGCGGGAGGACGGCTGCTCGATTCATCCGGCGAAGCCCACGCAGTGCCGCATCTTTCCGTTCTGGCCGGAGCTGGTGGAGAGCCGGCGCGAGTGGAACAAGACGGCCCGATACTGTCCGGGGATGGGGCAAGGGCCGCTGATTCAAATTGAATCGGCCAAGGCGGAGGCCCGCGAAATGCGGGAGGCATACCCGGAGATGTACTAATCGTTATTCGATGCGGTGGTAGCGGAGCGCGTCATCCAGGCTTCGTTTGACACGCTTGTTGATCTTTTCGCGCTTGCGCATGCGCCGCAGCATGATGAGCGCAGCCACGTCTGCCAGCGCGGCGAAGAGGAAGATGAGGAGGTCGGCTGTCCCCATGCCCCCATATCACCATGAGCAGGCGGCGCGGGCCAGTTGGACTGGTCATCCGGACGTAATAGAACTGGAAGGGGCGATTCGGCTTTATGCGCCTGGGATAGCGGGATTTAGCTCGCATCGTGCAGGGGGACGGTATAGCACTCACAGGAGCAAATTACCTGCTGAATTTCCCTTGCAGGTGCTCGAGATCGCGATTGTTCTCACAGGCACTTTCGAAGATCTCGCTATCCGGCATCAAGCGCACCTGTTCCTTGACTCGCCACGGCTTGGTATAAACCTTCGGGTCGTCGATTGTAATTTGAATTTCCATGTGCCCGAAGTCCGTCCGCCGAAAACGTTCGGTGACGTGCAGAGCATCCGACGTGGGTTTGCCCGTCTGATCCAACCATGTCTTCCCGTTAAAGCCGCGGGTGTCGACGACCAGGGCTTCGCCATCCCATTTGCCGGTGGAATAACCTAAGTAGGCTGGAAGAAAGTCGTTCCCCAGTTCGCGCCCATCGAGGAAGATCTGGCGCCACGTGTTGTCGGATTCATAAAGAATCCCAATGATGTCCGATTTTTGGATCACCCTCCACGGTGGGGGTGAGGCATTGATCCTCGGGACACCTCGGGGCAAGCAGTTTGCGGGGGGATCCTCTCCCGAATGCGAGCCGTCTGCGCGTTGGTCCACAAGCGCTTTGGCCCAAGGCTGAAATGGTACGTCACCGGGTTTGAGATCCGCCGCAATGTCCATGATGTACTTGGCGCCGCCGGATTCCCAGACTCCGGACAGGTCCGGATGACCATCGGCCGATCGTGGCGCCGGCGCGGAGAGGTTGGGCTTGCCATCAGGCCCCTTCGGAATTCCGCCGGTTGGAACTTTCACCCACTGGCCATAGACAGGAACACAAATCAGTCCCGCAATGGCTCCAGAAGACAGTAGCGGCACTGCAGCACGGACCAGCGTAAGGACGACAACTGCTGCTGGAACGTATAAGACCTTATCGTGGGTCTCCTTCTGCGTGCAATTCTAGCAGGCTTGATTCACCTGGAGTCACTTCAAGGCACCGAGCCGCCACGTCCCGGCGGGTTCTGCATCTCAGGAACCAGTGCCGGGCCAGATCGTCGAAATTGCGCTGCCATTGTCAAACCGACACCTTGCGCCACACGCCCGGCGATTGCCCTAGCACTATCCAGGCGTGAGCGCCGCCCAAAAGACGTGTACCGACCGCTGGAAGGGTTGCGGACAAACCTCTCGAAGTTGGCAAGCACTTCGAACGATAGGGCGTTCTCCACCAAGTGGCTTCCGGAACCATTCCTAAATGCTAGCAACTACCCACGGGTGACCCGGTCGATCCAGTCCTCCTTGCGTTCCGCAAACAACAACCCCTTTTGGCATCTTCTAAATGCTGCGCTTCTGTTAGGATGACTGGCAGCCCGGAGGCTCTTGCCATGTTGCTCAGAGCTGATTGCGAAAGGAGCGCTCCTTCATGCAAAGCATCCTCCACAACCTGGGACACAGCCTGCGCACAGTGCGTAGGAACCCGGGACCTACTCTGACGATCCTGCTGACGCTAACCCTGGCGATCGGCGCAAACACTGCGATTTTCACGGTAGATTATGCGACCCTGCTCGCGCCGCTGCCTTATCCGCATCCGGAGCAGTTGGTGAATGTCTGGTCCAAGGCTCAAGGTCATCGCAACCTTGTCTCCGCGGGAGATTTCACGGATTGGAAACGGCTGAACACAGCCTTCCAGGACGTAAACATTTGGGGTACAGACAACTTCAACATTGCCACTGAAGGCAGGCCATTGTTTGTCGACGGCTTGGAAGCAACGCCCGAATACGCCGGGATGCTGGGTGAACCGTTCTTCCTTGGCCGAAATTTCCTGCCTGAAGAAGGACTGCCAGGCAAAGAACGCGTAGTCATTCTCACTCACCGGCTATGGCAGCGCCTCGGCGCAAACCGCCAGATTCTGGGACAGACAATGCGCGTCAATGGCGAACCCTACACTGTGGTGGGTGTGCTGGCGGAGGGCTCGGCGGATCGTCAAGAGGTCGAGTTGATCGTGCCGCTGGTCTTTGAGCCCGAGCAGCAGTCCAATCATGACACTCGATATTGGCTCGTAACAGGACGGCTCAAGCCTGGTGTCACTATCGAGCAGGCGCAGGCCAGCATGGACTCCATCTCCGCAAGAGAAGCGCTGGATTATCCCGCGACCAATCGCGGTTGGGGCGCCCTCGTGGAGCCGCTCAAGAACGACTTCCTTCCTCAGAGCCGCCGATCCATGCTGTGGTTGTTGTTGGGCGCCGTGGCGTTTCTGCTTTTGATCGCGTGTCTCAATATAGCCGAGCTGCTTTTGGCTCAGGGCATCGTGCGGCAGCGAGAAATCGCGATCCGCGGGGCGTTGGGAGCTAGCCGGGCTGCGATCTTCACGCAGTCTTTTGTGGAGAATGTCGTGCTCGCGGCCATAGGCGGATTCCTCGGAGTCGCAGCCGGTTATGCCGTGCTCAGGGGATTGGTTGCGATGATACCGGCAGGCACATTGCCTGCAGAAGCCGACCTACGCCTGAATCTTCCTGTGCTGCTTCTCATGTTAGCCATCACAGCTCTGGCTGGGGTGCTGTTTGGCTGCGCGCCTGCCTGGTATGCCTCACGCCTGGACCCGGCCGAGGTTCTGAAGAGTGGTGGGCGTTCGGGAATCCATGGAAGCCGCCAGCGGCTTCGACGTCTGTTAGTCATCGGTGAATTTGCCCTGGCTCTACCCATGTTGGCCGGCGCTGGTTTGACGACGCACAGCCTCTGGAATCTTACGCGGGTGGACCTCGGCGTCCGGACCGATCACATGCTCGGGTTCTATCTCGACTCCCCGACGGCTCCCAGTAACCGGAAGCAGATCAACTCGTACTATCGAAACATGCTCGCGCGTATCGAGGCGGTTCCAGGCGTGACGAGCGTGACGGCGTTGAGTCATTTGCCTCTCGATAGCCTGCACGAGGCGGTGCGTTTCAGTATTGCCGGCCGGCCGGAGTATTCCGGCGCGTCATCGCGCCCGAGTGCGGACATTCAGACTGCCACCCCGGGCTACTTCCGGACCTTTGGAATTCGAATCATACGAGGCCGAGAGTTCAGTGACGCGGATGATGAGACGGGTGCAAAAGTCGCTATGGTCAATGAGGCTTTTGCAGCGCGTTTTCTGACGGGCCTCGATCCGCTGAACCAACAAATTCTAATGGATCAGTGGATTCCGGGAAGCCCCAATCCCGTGCCAGGGGTCCAATGGCAGATCGTGGGCGTGTTTCACACAGTGAAGAGCCGTGGCGCACGGGAAGACGTTCCGCAAATTGCGGTACCCTTCTGGCAAATGGGTCCCGGCGTGGCGGGTGTCGGTGTCCGTACCGGACCGGAACCGGCGGCGATGACTGAGAGCATCTCGTCCGCCGTGAATGCTGTGGACTCGCAGGCGGCCCTTGCCCTTACGCGAACGATGGATCAGGTCCGCGGCGAGACAGTGGCCGGCGACCGGTTTACTGTGATCCTTTTCGCTAGCTTCGGCGCGGTTGCGCTATTGCTTGCCGGCGTGGGTATGTACGGCCTGACGGCTTTTTCCGTGGCGCAGCGCTCGCATGAAATTGCACTGCGGATGGCGCTTGGCGCGACACGCAGTCGCGTCGTTGCCTCTATTGTAAAGGAGGGTCTGGCGCAGGCCTGCATGGGTTCGGCTATCGGACTAGCCGGGGCCTACCTTGTCGGCCGCGCGATGCAAAGCATTTCGTTCGGTGTGCCCGCGGTCGATTTGCTGACTCTTATCGCGGCGGGATTTGGGCTTCTTCTTCCAGCATTGTTTGCTTGTTATCACCCGGCGCTCCGGGCAGCCACTGTCGAAATCATGCCTGCGCTGAAAAAAGAGTAGGTCCGGTTTACGCCGCAGCGTTTAGATCCAAGTTGACGGTTTGCCGCCGTATCGTACGCCTGCCAAGGCGGCCTCACCGACGCTCTGGGCGAGTGACGCGCCACTCGGAGAAAGGGCTGGGCCGGGCCGGGAGCCACTCGAACAGTCCTTCCGTCCAAGAATCGGGATTAGTCTTGGGCACGCCGTCCACGGATTATCACAACGAGTGAGAAGTCCCCGAGCCACCGAACTGCGCGGTTGCCGGCGACCTCCTCGGAAACAGCCTGTAAGAGACGGGCACGATCATGTGTGCGCGGCCCCGCCGGTTAGTAAGGCCTGCGATGGTAGACTTGATATTTCCCAATGCCAAAACCGACGCACCTGGAATGCAGCCTGTGCGGCCAGACGCTTGAGGCGGGTACTGTCCTCAACCTCTGCACGTGCGGCGGTCCGTTGCTGGTGCGGTACGACCTGGGACGTCTGCGGCACCGTTGGAGGCGGCGCGAGGTGGCGCACGGCCCATCCACCATGTGGCGTTACGCGCCGTTACTGCCACCGGCCAATGAATCGGTTGTTTCCCTGGGCGAAGGCTGGACGCCGCTGTTGCGCACGCGCCGGCTGGGTGCGCGTTTGGGCGCGGACCAGTTGTGGGTGAAGGACGAGGGAGTAAATCCCACGGGCTCGTTCAAAGCGCGCGGCTTGGCGTGCGCGATTTCCATGTGCGTGGAGCTGGGTATCCGAAAGGTGGCGATTCCATCGGCTGGAAACGCGGCCGGGGCGCTGGCGGCCTACGCGGGGGCGGCGGGTCTGGAAGCGTATATCTTTCTGCCGCGCGATGTTCCCGAATCGAACTACCTGGAGTCGTGCGCGTATGGCGCAAAGGTCACGCTGGTAGATGGCCTGATCAGCGACTGCGCCCGGATGGTGGCGGAGTGCGCCGCGGCGGAAGGCTGGTACGACGTGAGCACGCTCAAGGAACCCTACCGCATCGAAGGCAAGAAGACCATGGGTTTCGAAGTGGCCGAGCAAATGGACTGGGAACTGCCCGATGCGATTTTTTATCCGACCGGCGGCGGGGTCGGCATGATCGGGATGTGGAAAGCCTTTCAGGAAATGGAGCAGCTTGGCTGGATCGGGAGCCGGCGGCCCAAAATGATTGCGGTGCAGGCGGAAGGCTGCCAACCGATCGTGCGCGCGATGGAGGAGAATGAGCCGCGGAGCCGTTTTTGGGACGATGCCCGCACTGTGGCGAGCGGCTTGCGCGTGCCGAAGCCCTTGGGCGACTTCCTGGTGTTGGACGCGGTGCGCAAGAGCGGTGGGACGGCCGTGGCCGTGAGTGACGCGGAGATGCTGGACGCGGGCGCGCGACTGGCTTCGGAAGAAGGCATCTACGCGGCGCCAGAGGGCGCGGCATGCGTAGCTGCGCTCGAGAAGCTGCTGGCTTCCGGGTTTCTGAAACCGGCGGATCGGATCGTGATCTACAACACGGGAACCGGATTGAAGTATGCCGAGGCGTATGGCACGCGCTTCCCGCGAAACTCGGCGGGGGAGCAGGATAAATTGGGCGGCCTGATCACGCCACGATAGGTGAGCCGTAATGAAAGACCTCGCGCTGTCAGCGCTGGACATGGTGGCACGCCGCGGCGTTACCTATGCGGATGTACGCGCGATTGAAACGCGCGACCGCGAGATTTCGACCAAAAACGGAAAGGCCGGGCATGTTTCGAGCACCGAATCGGTGGGGGTGGGAATCCGCGTCCTCGCTTTCGGGTGCTGGGGATTCGCTGCTACCGACGATTTGACGCCGCATGGACTGGAAGCGGCGGCCAGTCTAGCATTGGAAATTGCGCGTGCCGGCACAGCTGCGCATAAGACCGACGTTGACCTGGCCGCGGAGGAGCGGCACGAGGCGACGTGGGTTTCGGCGTTTCGCATCGATCCCTTCACCATTCCGATCGATCAGCAATTGGCCGTGCTGCTGGCGGTGGATGCGGAGCTGCGGCACGAAAAGGGTATCAGCCTGGCGGAAGCCTCGATGCATTTCGAGCGGCGGCGGCAGGTGTTCGCTTCCACCCTGGGCAGCCATATCGACCAGACGCGCTACACCGCGGGCGCGGGCTTCTCAGCGCTCAGTTACCACGATGGCGAAATCCAGCGCCGCTCATACCCAAATTCGTTTGGCGGGCAGTATCAATTGAAGGGCTACGAGCTGGTGGACGAGCTGAAGCTGGTGGAGAACGCGCCCAGGATCGCCGGGGAGGCCGTGGCGCTTCACTCGGCGGACCAGTGTCCGGAGGGCGAGTTCGACCTGATCCTGGACAGCTCACAGCTCGGGTTGCAAATCCACGAATCGATCGGCCACCCCATCGAGCTCGACCGCGTGCTGGGCACGGAGGCGAACTACGCGGGCATGAGCTTTCTGACGCTCGATCAACTAGGCCATCTGCGCTACGGATCGGACCTGGTCAATGTCGTGTGCGACGCGCGCGTGGAGCACGGGCCTGGGCTGGGAACGTTCGCATACGATGACGAGGGCGTGGCGGCGCAATCGACCGATATCATCCGCAACGGTCAGTTCATCGGGTACATGACGTCACGCGAGACGGCAGCACAGGTTGGAGAATCGCGCTCCAACGGATGCATGCGGGCCGACGGGTGGGCGCGGCTGCCGCTGATCCGCATGACCAACGTGAGCCTCAAGCCCGGCCAGCAATCGCTCGAGGAAGTGTACGATTCGGATCACGCGATTTACATGGAAACGAATCGCAGCTGGTCGATCGACGACAAGCGCTACAACTTCCAGTTCGGCTGCGAGATCGGTTGGGAGATGCGCAATGGGAAGCGCGTGCGCATGTTGAAGAACCCCAGCTATAGCGGCATCTCGACCGAGTTTTGGAATTCGTGCGCAGCCATTGCGGGACCGGAGCACTGGACTCTGTGGGGCGTGCCCAACTGCGGGAAAGGGCAGCCGGAGCAGGTGATGGGAACGGGGCACGGGACCAGCCCGGCGCGTTTCCGCAAAATCAAGATCGGGAGCGCGTATGCGGGATGAGGCGCTCAATCGGCACCAGTGCGAGTCGATTTTCGCGCAGGCTACCGAGGCGGGCCGCGCGCAAGGCGTGCATGACCTCGAAGTGATCATCGGCGGCGAGGAGCACGCGCTGACGCGGTTCGCGAACAACACGATTCATCAGAACGTGGCGGAACGTACGGTACAGCTCTCGGTGCGTCCTGCAATCGATGGCCGGACGGCGCGCGCTTCCACCAATCGGCTGGACCGGCAAGGCATCCGCGACGTAGTCGAGGCGTCGATCGCGATCACGCGATTAACCGAGCCGGATGCCGAGCTGCTGCCGCTGGCGACGGCGGCCGAATCGGGCGAAGTGCGGCGCTTCTATGAAGCGACCGCGCATGCCACCCCGCAAGAGCGCGCGCAAGCGGTGGCCGATGCCATCGATGCCGTGGAACAAAAGGGCCAGACGGCGGCGGGCATCTACTCGACGGGCGCGTCGGTTTTCGCGCTGATGAATACGGCGGGCGTGTGCGCGTGGCACCGCGAAACGATGGCGCGCTTTTCAATCACGGCGATGGCCGAAGACAGCTCGGGATGGGCCAAGGCGAGCGCCTGCCATCATAGCGATCTCGATCCGGAGGAACTGGCGCGCAGCGCGGCGGGCAAAGCCGAACATTCGCGAGCGCCGGTGGTGGCGCCGCCCGGGCGTTATACCGTGGTGCTGGAACCGGCCGCGGTGCTGGACCTGGTGGGGCAGATGTTCGGAGACTTCAGCGCCACAGCCATTCGCGATGGCCGCAGCTTTCTCAACGACCGCATCGGCAAGAAGATTTTCGGCGCGAACATCACCATCAACGATGACGTCTGCGACCCGCTGCAATCGGGCGCGCCGTTCGATGGCGAGGGCGTGCCGCGGCGGCCACTCACGTTGGTGGAGCATGGCGTGGTGCGCGAGATTGCCTACAGCCGCCAGGCGGCGGCGGTCGCCTTAGTGACGCCGACGGGTCACGGATTTCCGCTGCCCAACGAAATCGGGGAAGCGCCCATGAACATTGTGATCGCGGGCGGCGGATCTACGGTACGGGAAATGGTGCGTTCGACCGAGCGCGGCATTCTGGTGACGCGCCTCTGGTACATCCGCGAGGTGGATCCCTACCAGAAGATCTTCACGGGTATGACGCGCGATGGCACGTTCCTCATTGAGGGCGGCGAAGTAACGCGCGGCGTTCGCAATTTTCGCTTCAACCAGAGCCTGATTGAACTGTTATCGAATGTGGAGGCGCTTTCGCCGCCGGTGCGCGCTTCGGGCGAAGAGAGTGCCGACATGGTGGTTCCCGCGATGAAGGTGCATGGCTTCAACTTTACGGAGGTAACGCGGTTTTAAGTCCGATGTTTCGATTATTGCCTCTTTTGGCGGCAGTAGCGGCTCTTGCGCAGACCCCACGCGGCACCATTACCGGAGTGGTCTCTGACCCTAACGGTGACAAAGTGGTCGCCGCGCCCATCCAGTTGACCAACACCGGTACCGGACAACGCTATGACTCTGTCACTTCGAAAGAGGGAGGCTATTCGTTTTCCAGATTGCCCGCCGGAAGTTACGACGTCGGGATTCCCGATATCGGATTCACCTATGCCAAGTATGAGCGCAAAAACATCACGGTAACGGCCGCGCAAACGCTACGCCTCGATCTGCGGATTGAATTTGCAGGCAACCTGGGAACGATCGGAGATGACGACTCGGTGATCCTGCGCAGCAACCGGCGTGGCCCGCCGTCCGGACCGGCTCCGCGCATGCCCGATGGACACCCGGATCTTTCCGGCGTCTGGAATGGACAAAATGACGCCAACCCGGAAAAACCATCCGCCCTCGCGTGGGCCGAAGCGCTCGCCAAGAGCCGGCAGGAGAAGGACAACCCATCCACGCTCTGTCTGCCTGGCGACATCCTCCTCGATTCGCCAAATCCCTTCGAGATCGTGCAGACGCCGAAGAAGGTAGTGATTATCGGGGAGTATAACGTGGGAGCGCTCCGCGAGATTTACCTGGATGGGCGCGCGCACCCCAAGGAGCTGAACCCGACATGGATGGGGCACTCGACCGGCCGGTGGGAGAAAGACGTGCTCGTCGTGGACACGGTCGGATTCAACGACCGAAGCTGGCTCGATGTGTATCCCCATACGGAAATGCTGCACGTGGTGACGCGCTATCGCCGGCCCGACCTAGGACACCTGGACGTGCAGATCGTAATCGAGGATCCCGGAACACTCACGAAGCCATGGAAGGTTCACACGGTTTGGGATCTCCTCCCTGGGGAAGAGATTCAGGAGTTCATTTGTAACGAGAACAACACAGATCCGCAGCACATGACCAGTAAATAAGGGTTGCGCCACCTGCGCTTTGATTCCCGCGATGAAGGCGCACGGCTTTGACTTTACGGAGGTGACGCGGTTTTAGAGGACGAGATACTCCGCCGGATCGCCGAGGTGGGTCCCGGCCTGCACAGCGCGGGAACATTTTCCATCAAGACGCTGACGGCGATTGCGCGGTGGGCTCCGACGCGTCCGATTCACCACTCCGCGGAAACCGGGTCCGGCGCGAGCACGCTGCTGTTGTCTCACTTGAGCGAGCAGCACACGGTTTTTGCGTTGGATGCGGGAAGCGGCAGCATCACCAACGTGCGCCGGTCGCCGCTGCTTCGACCAGACGTGGTGACGTTCGTCGAGGGACCCACGCAGGTCACCCTGCCGCAGCATCGCTTCACCGACAAGCTGCAACTGGCACTGATTGACGGGCCGCACGGTTATCCATTCCCGGACCTGGAGTATTACTATCTCTATCCGCAACTGGAGCGCGGCGCGCTGCTGATCGTGGATGACCTTCACATTCCCACGGTAAACAACCTCTTCCGATTTCTGCGGCGGGATGCGATGTTCGAACTGGAGGAAGTGGTGGGCACGACGGGGTTCTTCACACGTACGAGCGCACCGACGTTTGATCCGCTGGGCGACGGGTGGTGGCAGCAGAACTACAACGCCCGAACGCTCCGGCGATACACGTGGAGGGAGAAGGTGCAAAGGCGGTTGCCCGTCTTGATGCGGCGAAACGTGGCGCGGATCAAACGGAGGGTGCCGCGGTGCGGCCTCGATATTCTCTTTCCGGATCGAGGAGCGGTGGTTGCGGACACCGGTACGGTGGAAGGCCGCGCGGAACCACCGGCGCATTCATATCTGTGGGTTCTGGTTCGGCGCAAGGATTTTGACGGCTGGTGGCCCCAAGGCGGTGGAGCGGTCGAGATCGAGACCGGCCGGTGGACGGTAACGGTGAATTATGGTGGACCGCAAGATGCCGGGTGCGAGTTCGAGATTGCGGCGCTGGTGGTTGGGCGATCGACCCATGATTTGTGGACGGACTGGGTGGCGCGGGTGAAGGAGACCGGTGAATTTCCGCCGGTGCCGTTGCCGTCCGCGGCGTTCCTGATAGGAGAGGCATACCGAACGGTGAGGAAGGGCGGAGTCAGGACGCAGTAGAGGCGGGCGTGCGGGGCACGAACAGGGTTAATGCCACCCAGAGCAGAAGCCCGAGCACAAAAAGCACGCGCGTGACTTTCGCTTCCGTGCGGCCGTCGTAGGCCAAGTGCAGCTGCACGTGGCCTGGGTGCGCCGGCTCGACGTACATCATGCCCAGGGCGTCGGGAAGGACCGGGCGCCGGACGCCATCCTGTTCGGCGCGCCAGCCGCGGTGGTAACTGATCTGGAGGAAGATCACCTGTCCCGGCGCGGTGTCTGCGTCTACCACGGCCTCGTGCCGATTCAGCCAACGGAAGGTGGCGGCAGGCAGACGGTCGTCTTCCAGGGCTTCGACGAGCGGCTCCAGCGGCTTCACATCGATGCCAAGCACCGGCGTGCGAACGGCCACGGCTGACTTGGGAATCACTCTCACCGGATCCGCGGCCTTCGACGGGATGCGATAGACCGCGTTGTCGCCGTCGCGCCAGAGCACCGGCAACAGGCCCTCGAACTTCTTGGGATTCCAAAACGGGCGAAACGCGTTGGTGCTATTCGGCCCGCTTACGCCAACCGCGCGGACCCCATAGGCGCGCAGCCACAGCAGCGAATCTGCGGCTTCCTGCGCGCCCATTGCTTGACCGGTATAGACGGTGTAGGTGGCGATCCGGTAGGCAGCGTGCGGCACGCCCTGATCGCAGCACCCGGCGAGTTGCGGCGTATCGGTGAAGAGATTCATCCACAGCGAAACGTTGCCGGGAGCGAAGACGCGGGCGCCGTTGATGTGAGCGTCGAACCATTTGGACATTCGATACTCGATGGTTTGGGTGATGTCGATCGGCTTGGTGAGTTCCCGGGCGTAACGGCGGTAATGGCGAGTTTGCACAATGGCCAGGAGGACTGCGGCGCCCAGCAACACGATCTGCGCGCGGCGAGGCAGCTTGCGGCAAGCGGCTATGAAAACGTAAGCCAGGGCGCCTGCCATGGCCATGTCGAATTCTGTTTCGAATCGATTGGATTGCGGAACCAGCCGCCAACCGAACCATTGCCAGCCCAGGACAATGGTGCCCGTGATGAGAGCGAAGAAAGCGAAAAAGCGGGCCCATGGCTCCACATGCCATCTGCGAAACGCCGCCAGGAGTGCGGCCAATGCGGCGAGCAGGCAGAGTCCGGGCACGAGTTGCGCTTTTCCGAAATACGACGCGTCGGATTGCTGCGCGTTGGTCAGGACTGCGGCGAGGATCGAGGGTGGGACCCATACGATCGCGAGCAGGTAGGCAACTAAGGCGACTCCCGCGGCGGTGAGCGGGGAACTGGCTGGCTCAGCAAACAGGCGGGACAATCCGTAGGCGGCGATGGCCATCGATAAGCCCATCGTGCCGGGCCAATTGGTCAGCAGGGCGGCGGCCAGGGCAGCCGGGGCGAGAAAGACACAAATTCTGCGGCGCGCAGTGATCGCGCCATCCAGCGCCACGATTGCCAGCGGAAGGAGGGCCAGCGCGGTAAGGTGAGGCCCTTCTCCGTAGTGGACGAGGATCTGGTAGCGGCGCGCTAGAAGCAGCCCGCCCACATCGGCGCGAACGGCTGGCGCCAGGAAGCAAACCGGCGAGATCAGGGAATGGATCGCGGCGGCGGTGAAAGCCAATGCGCGGCTCCCGGTGGTGCGAACGCATAGCCAGAAAAGGGTGACGGGCGCGGCGGAGTAGGCGATCGCCGTCAAAAAATGAAACGCGTGGGGCACAGTCCACCGCATCCCTTGTGCAAGCGCCGCTACGGAGAGGTGCAGTCCGGGCTGGTAGACCTGGTGAAACGGCATGCCGCCGTACCAGAGCGGGAACCAGGTGAGGTCGCGCCAGTTGTCCATCGCCCATCGGCTGATCGACATGTACGAACTCTCGATGGATGCCATCTGGCTGCTGAAATCGAGGTTGAACAGATCGCGGCAGAAGTAGGCATTCAGCAGAAAGAGAACGAGGGCGCACAGCCAAGTCGAAAGGCGAGAGAGGCGCGGGCTCATGGGAGCACGGGCAGCCATGCGCGGCTCACACGTGCGTGCGAAGGAAGCGCATCGCCGCGTCGGCGTGGACATTGGGCTGCGGACCGGTCTCGGGCAGTAGGCACACTTCGCCTGGCCGGACGGCCTCGCTGCCGATTCGGCCGCGGCCTGCGAGGCAGATCCACAGGTGGCACCGCTCGGCTGAGGGTTGATACTGCTCGCCTGCGCCAAGGGTGACGGCTTCGGTGACAAAATGTTTCGATTTCACCAGCAGCTCGCGGCCTGGGCAGATTGGGACCGGGGTGCAGGCGCCGGGATGAACACCTCGATCGGAAACGGCCGCGCCTTGCGCCACGTGGAGCTCGCGCGGGCGGCCGTAGTCCCAAAGGCGATAGGTGACGTCGGAGTTCTGTTGGATCTCGCACAGCACGATTCCGCCGCCGATGGCGTGCACCGTGTGGGCGGGGGTGAAGTATGTTTCGCCGGCATTCACCGGAATCCATCGCAGAAGCTGCTCGATCTCGCCGGTACGGGTGGACTCCAGCAGGCGCTCATGGGAGAGCGGCTCACAAAAGCCTAGCGCGATGGATGCGCCGGGCTCGGCTTCGAGGATATGCCACATCTCGGTTTTGCCGCGCGGACCATCTTCACCATCATCGGGATGGACCTGCACGGAGAGGCGCTCAGAGGTGAAGAGCAGCTTGACCAGCAGCGGTAACTCGTCTTCGGCGAGATACCAGACTTCGCCGATGCGCCGGTCCGAATCGGGAAACCACGGCGAAAGGCGCGTCCGGCCCCAGACTTTCTCGCGCGGAGAGGGCGTGAGGCGGATGGGCTTCAGCATAGGGAGGCCCTCAGGGCTCGAGGCGCGCTTCCGTTTGGCGCGCCGGGCGGAAGCCCGGCGGCAGGCCCGAAGGCCTGGCCCCACTTTCTGACGAGCGCGGGAGCCACGCTACGAATTCTGCACGATGAACTGGTGGATGCGCTCGATGCCCCGCTCCAGTTCTTTCATGGAAGTCGCGTAGGAAAGGCGAATGTGCTGCCTGGTGCCGAAGGCTTCTCCGGGCACTACCGCTACTTTGGCGTCGGCCAGCAGCCGCTCGCAGAGCTGCACCGTATTGTGAATGCCATTCCGGCCGATGACCACGCCCAGGTTGGGGTATGCGTAAAACGCGCCGCGCGGCTCGGCACATTTGACACCGGGGATCTTCCGCAGCGCCGCCACAACGAAATCGCGGCGGCGGCGATATTCGGCCAACATGATGCTAACCGACTCCTGCGGCCCACGGAGGGCTTCAGCGGCAGCACGTTGCGCGATCGAAGTGGGATTCGATGTCGAATGGCTTTGCAGCTTGGTCATGGCCGTGATGATGGGAGCGGGCATGAGGCCATAGCCGATCCGCCAGCCGGTCATGGCGTAGGTTTTCGAAAGCGATCCCACGACCAACACGTTGTCTTTGGAGTCCGGCATCGAGGCAATCGAGTACGGCTGGCTGTCGTAAAGAAATTGGCAGTAGCACTCATCAGTCATTAAATAGATGCCGCGTTGCGAGGTGAGCCGGTGGATCTTCTGGAACTCTTCTCGATCGACCACGGCGCCGCTCGGGTTTGAGGGCGAATTGACGATCACCATTTTGGTGCGCGGGGTCAAGTGCGGCTCGATCATGGCCGCCGTCACGGTGAATCCGAGATTCTCGTCGGTTTCGATGAAGACACACTTGCCGCCAGCATAATTTACGACATCCTGATATGTGACCCAATACGGCACCGGGATCACCACCTCATCGCCGGGATTGATCAGGGCCTGCACGCAGTTGAAGATGATGTGCTTGCCGCCCACGGTGATCAGGCACTCATTGGGTTTGTAATCGGTGCCGAAGTGCTTGGTGTGGTACTCGCACACGGCCTTTTTCAAGTCGGCCGTGCCGCTCACAGCGGTGTACTTGGTGAAGTTATCGTCGAGCGCTTGAATTGCCGCCTGCTTGATATTTTGGGGCGTCGGAAAATCGGGCTCCCCGGCGCCGAAATCGACGATGTCCACGCCTTCCGCGCGCAGACGCTCGGCTTCCGCCGCGACCTTCATCGTGGAAGAAACGCTGATCAAAGAAATGCGATCCGCTATGGTATGAGCCACTGCCGTTTTAGTGTCCGTCATTCACCTCTCCGCCTGGTTTTAGCCATCCTCCGCTGCAAACGCGCTTCGACTGACGGCGGCACCAGCCCCGAAATACTTCCGCCCAGCCCGAAGACCTCCTTCACCAGCCGCGAACTGATGAACGAATATGCTTCGTTGGCCAGGAGGAAAACCGTCTCCAGCCCGGGACGCAGCCGCCGGTTCATGAGCGCCGTCTGCAACTCATATTCATAATCCGAAATGGCGCGAATGCCGCGCAGCAAGACGGTGGCCGAATGCGCATCGGCGTGCTGAACCAGCAGCCCGTCAAACGAATCGACCTCTACGTTCGGATAACCCTGCACCACTTCGCACAACATTTCCATCCGCTCACTCACTGAGAACAGCGGTGTCGACTTCAGCTCATTCCGCAGCACGGATACGATCAAGCGATCGAACAGCCGCGACCCGCGTCGAATCAGATCGAGGTGTCCATTCGTAATCGGGTCGAACGAACCGGGATAGATTGCAACTACGCTCCGTGGCTTCCGCGGCAATCTGCACTCCCTTTCGGATTATCGTTTACGATTTTAGCGGAAACGACCGCACCGCTGCTCGGCTACCGCTACAATTGCGGTTCGGGCGGGAGTGAAGCCGGCGAAGTCGGCATGTCCGCGACGCGGTAAAATAATAGCCTACCCACATGTTCCACAGATTTGCATTCTTAATGGCAGCCAGTTTGCCGATAGCGATCGCGGCGGAGGTGCATGTCGTCGAGGAGATCGTGGCCAAAGTAAATGGCGACATCATCACAAGCAGCGAAATTGCACACACCCGTGCGGCCTTGAAAGACGAGCTGAGACGGCAGGGCCTGACGGGAGCCAACCTCAACACGGCGCTCCAACAGCAGGAGAAGGACGCCCTTCGCGACCAGATCGACCAGCTCCTCTTAGTGCAGAGGGCCAAAGAACTCGAGATCAAAGTGGATCCCGATGTCACCCGCCGCATGGCGGAAATCCAGGTAGCCAGCAAAATCACGGACCCGGATAAGTTCCACGATTACGTCCGTGAGCAAACTGGAATGAATTACGAAGACTTCAAGCAGCAAGTAACTAACCAGCTGCTCACGCAGCGCGTCATCGGCGAAGAAATCAGCTCGCGTATTGCCATTCCCGAAACCGATCTGAAGAAGTATTACGACGAGCACAAGAGCGAATTCGTGCGCGAGGAGCAGGTTTTCATCAGCCAGATCCTGATTTCCACGGAGGGCAAGACCGATCCACAGATCGCGGCGGCGCAAAAGAAAGCCAAAGACCTGGTGACCCGGGCCCGCGCAGGAGAAAAGTTCAGCGACCTGGCGCGCTCCAATTCCGATGATGACACCGCCAAGAATGGCGGCGAGGCCGGCGCTTACAAGCGCGGAATGCTGCGCAAAGAAATCGAGGACATCGTCTTCCAGCAGAAAAAGGGATATGTCACGGATCCCTTTAAGGTACCCGCGGGATTGTTAATTGTTCGTGTAGACGAACGGTTCGAGGCGGGGCAGGCCAGCTTCGAAGAGGTCAAGGAGGAAGTGAACTCGCGGATGTCCCAACCGAAGATGGGGCCGAAGCTGCGGGACTATCTGTCGAGGCTGCGCGAGGATGCGTTCCTGCAGATCAAGGACGGCTATGCGGATAGCGGCGCCGTACCGGGCAAGGACACACGGTGGAAAGACGCGGTGGAGCTGAAGCCGGAGACGACCACGAAAGAAGAAGTGGCGGCACACCACAAGAAAAAGATTCTGTTCATTCCGATTGGTCATGGAGCGACGCCGGCCGCTACGGGCGCCGCACCTGCCTCGGGCACGGCGCCGGCTACGGGCACAGCGCCTTCGAGCAGCGCGCCTCCTAAGCAATGAAATCGCCGTACGCGAACGAGGTGGAACCCAACCGGGTGATCACCACGAGCTTTCTGGTTCACTCGAAAGAAATCCGTCAAAAGAAGAGTGGTGAGTTGTACCTCTCGCTGCTTCTGGGAGACCGCACCGGCGAACTGGATGCCAAGATGTGGGATAACGTCGCCGAGGTGATCGACGGATTCGACCGCGACGACTTCGTAAAGGTCAAGGGCCTGATCCAGGTTTTCCACAACCGGCCGCAGCTGACCATCCACAAGATGCGCCGGATGGACAACAGTGAAGTAGATTTCGCGGACTACTTTCCCTGCTCCAAGCGCGATACCGGCGAGATGTGGAGCGAGCTGCGGAGCCTCGTCGGGCAGATGAAGAACCCCCATCTGAAGGGGCTTCTCGAAGCGTTGCTGGACGATCCAGAAATTGCCGAGCGATACCGCCGGGCTCCCGCGGCCAAACAGATCCACCATGCGTTCCTGGGCGGCCTGCTGGAGCACGTTGTGTCGCTGTGCGCGCTGGCGCGCATGACCGCGCAGCATTACTCCTATGTCGACTATGACCTGCTCTTGAGCGGCGTCGTGCTGCACGATATCGGTAAGATCTACGAACTGAATTACGAACGTGGTTTTTCGTACTCTAACGACGGGCAGCTGTTGGGCCACATCGCGATTGCCATGCGCATGGTGGCCGATAAATTACGCAATTTCCCGGACTTCCCGCCCGCCCTGCGCTCCTTGGTGGAGCACATGATTCTGAGCCACCACGGACAATTAGAATTTGGTTCCCCAAAATTACCGCAATTTCCAGAGGCACTGCTGCTACACTACATTGACGACCTCGATTCCAAGATGGAGTGCATGCGAGCTTTGATCGAGCGTGATCGGCAAGTGGAAGGCTGTTTCACGACGTACAATTCGGCGTTGGCCCGGCCTGCGCTGAAGAAAGACCGCTATCTGAACGGCGCTGAAGAATCCCCGCGTCCGGCTGCCTCAACTCCGGTGGAGGCCGCCATCGATTCGCCGGATGCTCCCATCGTGCCGGCCGCACTGGCTGCGCACCCGTTGTTCGCGCCCAAGCCCGACTCCTTGTTCGGTGACAAACTGAAACAAGCGTTGGCGGCAGCCGATCCGGAGAGTGAAGGCTGATGCCGCGGACCGCGCGGGATACTCCTCCACCGTTGGAACTTTTGTGCCTCAACGCACTCTGGTCGATCCAGGAAGGCAATGTAAAAGCGGTTCAGACGCTGGTGGCGCGCACGCGTCCTCTGGCGTACACCACGATCATGACGGTGCTGGAGCGGCTGGTGCGCAAGGGGAAATTGAAGCGGCGCAAGATGGGCCGTTCGTTCCTGTACTCGCCCGAAGCGTCGCGCGACAGCATGCGCCGGGCAGCCGTGCGTGAATTGTTGAACGGCTTTTTCAACGGCTCCGAGCAGGAATTGATCGGCTTCATCATGCAAAACGCCCCACCGGCGTCCGTGGTTGCAGTTGCGGCAGAAGGCCCGCCTCACGCCTCGGCGGCGGTTGCCTCGGCGGACGGGCGAACTCAAGCGGCCGATGCCACCTCCGAAGAGCCCATCGATACCGTCCTGCTCTGACTTTGTTGCCCGCGCTCATATCGATTCTTTTTGGCGCCATTTTTACGCTTGTGACGTGTTACGCGCTGGGCGTCGTGTTGCTGCGGCGGACCCCGGCTCCTCCTGAGATCGCGCTGGCAGTCGGCGCGGTGGCGCTAAGCCTGATAGTTTGGCTACTACTTTTGGTTCATGGAGGCTATTGGTTTGTCTTTCTGCCCGCCGGCCTGGCAGCTTTGGTGGGTTGGCGATTCACCGGCCGAGTGCCGCTCGGCGACCCCGTAAGAAATCCTTTAGGGAGGGAGCGGACGATCGGTGCAATCATTTTCAGCGCTTACTTCTTGTGGTACGCGGTGAATGCCCTTGCCCCCGAGGTGCTGGCAGACGGCGCCACCTACCATCTCGGGCTTCCCTACGAATACGTTCGGCTGGCGAGTTTCCTCCATCGCATCACGTTTTATGACGTCGTGCCGCAGGGAATGGAGATGCTGTACACGGCGGCTTTTGCTTTCGGGCGGCATGCGGCGGCGAAGCTCGTCGAGTTCGCGTTCCTGCTGGCAACCGTGCCATTGTTTTTTCGCTTGGGACGGCGCCTCGGAATCAACGACCGGGCCTCGCTGGTGGCGGCGACCCTCTATTTCTGCGCCCCGGTGGTAGGCGCAACGGGGGCATCCTCCTATACCGACGCGGCCGGAGTTTTCTTTACACTCGCGGCGTTTTACCTGCTGCTCGTGTGGCGCGACTCGAATGACATGCGGTACCTCGCGGCGGCCGGCGCGCTGGCAGGCTTCTGCTATAACATCAAGTCCCCGGGCGTTCTGACCGTAGTAGCGGCGATTCTGTTCGTGCTGGCCAGCCGTCGTCTCAAGGCGGCATTTCTTCTGGCGGGATGTGCAACCCTCGTCATGGCTCCCTGGCTGGTGCGTAACGCGGTGCTGACACACAACCCGGCCGCACCGCTCTTAAACGGAATCTTTCCGAATCGCTATTTTCATCTCGCGACGGAACGCATTCTGGTGGCCGGCTGGCGTTCGTTCGGCGGCGTGCGGGCGGCGGGGATTCCATGGGAGTTGGCATTCGGCGATCGCCTCCAGGGAGCATTCGGTCCGCTGCTGCTCGCTCTGCCTTTGGGACTGCTGGCGTTGCGGCGCCGCGCGGGGCGATGGCTTTGGGCAGCGGCCGCCGTTTTGGCGGTGGCGTGGTTCTCGAATACCGGCGCGCGCTTTCTGATGCCTTCGATCGCGCTCCTGGGCTTTACCCTGGGCATGGTCTTGCCGGGGCCGACCGCGTGGGCGGCTATTGTCGTACAAGCTATTCTGTGCTGGCCGCAGGTGATCGACCTACGCGAAACGCGCTACTCATTCCGCCTGCACGAGTTTCCGATCGCGGCGGCACTGCGGATCGAGCCGGAGCCAACCTATCTCAAGAGGCACTTGGACGATTACACGGTTGCCCGAATGATTGAAGCCAATACGCCGCCGGATGCCAAAATCCTGGGGCTGATCAGCGTTGCCAATGCGTACCTGACCCGCGACGTGCGCGTCACGTGGCAATCGGCGGAATCCGATCGCCTCCTGGATTCGCTGCGGCGCGCATTGGATTCCACCGAGCCCCTCTCCCTATGGACGGCAGTTTGGCCGATCGAGTCTATGCAGGCGCTTCGTTTGCGAATTCGCTCGCCGGCGCGCGCGGAGTGGAAAATCGACGAAATGCGCATCTACTCGGGCGCGGACATGGTATATCCCAGCCCCCACTGGCAACTGCGCGTCTGGCCGAACCGCTGGGAAGCGCCGCTGGCATTCGATGACAACCTGGCCACCGGATGGCGGACTTGGGAGCCGGTCCGCGCCGGGATGTTCCTGGAGGTTCGGTTCGATCATTTGCAGCGGATCTCGTCCGCGGCTCTATATGCGCCATCGCCGGTTCCGGACCTGTCTCTGGATGCCTACGGCCAGAGCGCCAAGGGCCGCTGGCATCCACTGGGCACGGCTCATTGGGCGCCGTATCCGAGCGCGGATCTGAGGCTCGACGCGGGCCGCGCCATCCGCCAGGCCGGGTACGGATTTGTTTTGGCTCAGACGGGCGGCGGAGGCAGCACCCCTGCCGGTAACGCGCTGCTGGGGCACGAGTCGGAATGGGGGATGGAGAGGGTGGCGGCAGCCGGTCCATATTTTTTGTATCGCGTGAAATGATCGCGGAGGATAATGGAGAAAATGCAAAACATTCTACCGGTTCTTTGTTTCCTGGCTGGATTCCTGCTGGCATGGGCTCTGCTACGCGCCCGGCGGCGGGAGTCGCTCGAAGCTTTCCGCGCTCTTTCTGCCGACGCGCTGGCGCGCAATAACCAAAGCTTTCTCGATCTGGCGAAGTCAACATTTGCGCAAACCCAAGAGGCAGCGCGCGGCGATCTGGAGCGCGGCCAGCGGGCGCTGGCCGACCTGGTAACGCCGGTACGGACATCGCTCGAGAAGGTGGATTCCAAGATTCAGGAGCTGGAACGATCGCGCGCGGGAGCCTACGCGACGCTGAGCGAACAGGTTCGCAGCTTGATACAGACGCAGGAGCAACTGCGTTCGGAAACGGGGCGGCTGGTGACAGCGCTGCGCTCGCCGGGCGTGCGCGGCCACTGGGGGGAAGTCCAGCTGCGCCGCGTGGTCGAGATGGCGGGGATGTTGGAGCATTGCGATTTCTTGAGCCAGGCAACGGTGGAATCGGAGAGCGGGCGCATCCGGCCCGACCTGCTGGTGCGTCTGCCCGCAGGCAAGACCGTTGTGGTGGATGCCAAGACCCCGCTCGACGCCTATCTCCGGGCGATGGAAGCAGCCGATGAGCCGACGCGGCGAGCGCGACTGGCCGATCATGCGCGGCAGGTCCGCACGCATCTGACCACGCTGGGCCGCAAATCGTATTGGGAGCAGTTCGATCAGGCGCCCGAATTTGCGGTTATGTTCCTGCCCGGCGAGTGCTTCTTCAGCGCGGCGCTCGAGAATGATGCTTCGCTGATTGAGTTCGGCGTGGCCCAGAACATCATTCTGGCCACGCCCACCACGCTGATCGCGCTGCTGCGCGCGGTGGCTTACGGATGGCGCCACGAAAAACTGGCGCAGAATGCCGCTGAGATCAGCGCCTTGGGCAAGGAGCTGTACAAGCGCCTTTCCGACATGGGCGACCACTGGGGCAAAGTCGGCAAGAATCTGGAGCGCGCCGTGGAGGCGTACAACAGTGCCACCGGTTCGCTCGAGAGCCGCGTGATGGCGAGCGCTCGCAAATTCGAAGAGCTCAAAACGGCCCCGCTGGGCGTAGCACTGGCCGAGTTGGAGCCAGTAGATAAAACCGTGCGGGCACTGGAACTGAGCCGCGTGTAGGCATTTGCGGGACCGGCGGATAAGGCCGCTATCGACTGGCATATTAACTCTAGTTAGCGGGGGCCCATGCGAGGCGTGATGCTAAGATCGCTGCGGATCGTCCCGCCCGATGAAACCGGCTCACCTGGTAATTCTCTGCGCGCTCGCCGCGAGTATTTCGATTTGGGCCAGCCTGCGAGCCGTCAGGAGCGACGATGATTTTGTCGGCATCTATGCGGCGGCACAACTGGCAGGCACCGGTCATCTCTTCGAAGTAGACCGCATAACCCACATTGAAACGCACTACCAGCCGGAGCCGCACCCGCTGCCGTTTCTCCGGCTCCCCATTTATGCTTTCATGTGGAAACCGCTTACGTGGCTTCCGTTCTCCGCGGCGAGGTTATTGTGGGCGCTGCTCAATCTTTCGGCGATGATCGCCGGCGTTCTGCTGTGGCCATACGGGAGCAAATGGGCCAAGGCGTTCGTTGTTTGTTCCTACCCATTCGTGGACAACCTGATTCTGGGGCAGGACACCGCCATATTCGTGCTCTTTGCCATCGTGGCGTGCCGTTTATTGGACAAGCAGCGCGACCGGGCCGCAGGATGTCTGCTGGCGCTGTGCGCGATTAAATTCCACCTGGCTCTTCTGCTGCCGATCGCCTTGGTAGCCAAACGCAGGTGGACCGCTGTATTCGCGGCTGCGAGCGGGCTGGTGGCGCTGTTAGCGTTGTCGATGGCCGAAGGCATGGACTGGCCCCTGCGCGAGTTTCGCAGCATTCAAGGCGAGCATATCGGCCCGGCGGAGATGCCGACCTTCTTCGGCTTCTCGGTCTGGTTTCGCGGTCACGAATTGATCGAGATCATCTTGAGCTTCCTGCTGACGGCACTGGTAGGCTGGATTGCGATGAGAAGCCCCACTATCTGGGCAGCGATGGCGGCGGCGCTCGCCGGCGGCCTACTCGTGAGCCACCACGCCTATCTGTACGACGCCGTCGTGCTCATGCCCCTGCTGCTCTTGATCCACGAATCGGGACGCGGACGACGCGTAGCGGCCATCTTGATCTCGCCTCTGCTTTACATCTGGAGGCCCACCGCACTGGCACACCCCTTTCTGTGGCCACAGATTCAGTTTGCGATTCTGAGCTCGGTGATCGCGCTACTGCTCTATCTGGAAACCACACGCACGCGTGCGCTAGATACGGTTGCTGTCCCGTTGAGCACAGAGGCGTGTTAGCCCAGACTACGAACCGCACGCTAGCCGCGATTAAGCTTTTGGCTGTGCGGGCGGCCTTTGGTACACGAGCGTAGTACTTCAATCCGCGGACGGCGGTACGCGAAGGACTCGATCTTCCGTCGCGAATGATACATATTTATAACCACACCGGATGACCTTGTCGCGTCCGGGAGGGAGAGCGACATGGATTGGGAACGAAAAATTTCCGATGCCGCGGAACAAGAATCTGCGACAAGCCCGGTAGATACCGGCAACCCAAGTTCTGCCGGACCGGCACGGATTAGCGATGTGCTTTTCGATCAACTGGAGTACCTGGTCGCACACACGGCCGGAAAATGCTCCGAGGATTGCCCGGACTGCCGTCGATTGCAGATGGTGACCGATTGGCTGCTGCTGCCCTTCCGCTGCCGCACCTGGGTGTAGCGTCACTCGGCAACTTCTGTTCCTTCACAAAAGCGCAGCATATTAAACAGGATTCTGGGGTATACTGCCCTAGGGTTTGGCAGTTAAGCTCGGAGCTTTTTCCGGCACCAACTGAAAATTTTGGCTGAAGCGATGCACCTTTACAAAGCTTTGCAAGAGCTGTATGCGCAGAAACAGAAACTCGAGCGCGTCATTGCCTCCCTGGAAGAACTGCGCCTGTCTGGAAGCGCCATCCCGTCCCTGGAGACGGGCTCCAAGCGGCGCGGCCGCAAAACCATGGGGATCGAGGAGCGTCAGGAAGTATCCAAACGCATGAAACGATACTGGGCCAGCAGGCGGAAGCGCCGCGCCGAAGCCGGTAAGCGGCATTAACCCAATCCCGCCCGCGGATCACTCTGCATGATTGCTCCGCCCTCGAACTCAAATACCAGGCGAAGGTAGGATTTCTGCAGGTATTCGATGCGCAATGGCAGCGGGTGTGGTATCCCCTGCTCGAACCAGAGGGCGGAAGTGTTTCTCGGCGCCCCCTGTTTCCTCACCCTGCCGGCCGCTCGAATCGCCGGCGTATTTGGAGGGAGCCGCGCGCGCGAAAATGCGCGGTCCCTTGCGCGTCCAGATGGCGCGAGCGGCCCGTCGCTGACCGGTGCGGTATAACATCGAAAGATGGCGGTCTACTCGCGCCGGTCGTTGCTGGCATCCAGTTTCCTGGCAGCCCGCGCGCTCCGCAGCGACGTCAAAGGCCAAAAGAGCGAGGTCTTTGAATCGGAATGGAGCCGGTACAACGACGCCGCCACCGAATTCCTGGTCTACCGTCTCACGGACCCCGCCTATGCCAGCACATTGCCGGCGACTTACAATCGCGTAATTTCGCGCAACAGCAATCTACTGCTCTACTGTTGCGATCGCAATGGCTCGGCCCAGGCTTTTCGCATGAATCTGAAATCCGGCGAGACGCAGCAGTTAACGGACCGGAAAGGCGTAGACGGCGTCTCCCTGATGCTGTCGCCGGATAACCACTCGTTCTGCTACTTCGCCGAGCGCACGCTGTATCAGGCGAGCCTGATGAATCTGAAGGAACGCGCCGTCTACACCATCCCCGAAGGTTGGGAAGCCGGTTCTGGCTGGAACATCTCCAGCGACGGCGCCCATGCCACCTTTGTGGAACGCCGCGGCGAGGGTTCTCGTTTGCGCAGCGTGGCATTCGTCAATGGCGCGGCGCGCACGATTTTCGAATCGCCTTCGCTAATGGCCGACCCGATGGAGCGGCCGCAACACAGCCAGATTCTGTATCGCAAGCCCGGTAAAGGCATCGCCCTGGTAAATAGCGACGGCCAGGAGAATCGCGAACTGAGGCTGGCGCCCGGCGCTGCCGGTCCGGTTTACTGGACGGCCGACGGAAGGTCGCTTCTGTATTTGAATTTTCCCGACGATCCCAAACAGTTGAATTCCATTCGCGAACATACTTTGGATCAGGATACGGATAGACTGATCGCCCCTACCAGCCAATACGCAAGCTTCGGGTCGAACCGCGACAACTCGGTGTTCGTGGGGGCCAGCCGCAATGTGGCTTCGCCGGTGATCCTGTTGATGCTGCGTATCACGCGTCGCGAGCTTACGTTATGCGAGCACCGCGCGAGCCATCCGGAGACGGCCGCGCCGATCTTTGCGCCGGACGCCCAACGCATCTACTTTCAAAGCGACAAGGATGGCAAGCCGGCGCTTTATAGCGTGCACGTGGAACGGCTGGTGGAAAAAATCGAGGACTCGCAATGATTCGCCGGGCCACTCTGCGGCTCGCCGCACTGTGGCTAGCAGCACTACCGCTTTACAGTGCAACCAAGCTTCTGGTGACCGTGGTAGAGCAGAAATCCGGCGCGCCCGTCCTGAACCTGCAACCGCAAGATTTCAGGGTATTCGATGACAAGACGCCGCGCCAGGTGGAGTCCGTCGATTTCACGCACGATACGCTCGATATCATGTTGCTGCTGGACACCAGCGTGGTAGGAGGAGTGGTGCAGCCGCTGGCGGAACAATTCGTCGCGCAGCTCCAACCCAAGGAGCAACTGGCGGTGGTGGCGTATCACTCCTCGGCCGACTTGATCCAGGATTTTACTTCCAGCCGCGAACTGATCATGCGCTCCCTCAGCGGCGTCAAGTACGGGAATGAGCCGCACCTGCTCGACGCGCTCTTCGCGGCCATCGACACCGGCTTCCCGGACACGGTGTTCCGGCGCGTCGTGTTATTGCTGACATCGGGACTCGAAGGCGCCAGCCGCAGCGGCGAACGTGATGTAGTCCGGCTGGCACGGCATCGCCAAGTCTCCATCTACCCGGTTTACGTAGTGGGCAACGAACGCTCCCTGTTGGAGCAACTGGCGCGGCAAACCGGCGGCGCCTCCTTCAATGCGCGGGACCTGCGCAGAGCCAGCGCCGATCAGCCGGGCCAGCGGGTCTTCGAAGTCGTGCGATCGCACTACACGCTCACCGTGACTGGGAATCTCGGGTTTGGAGAAAAACTGAGGGTCGAGGTGAAGCGGCCCGACAAGGTGCAAGTATCGGCGATGGCTTTAGAGTGATGGCGCAGGTTGCCCGCTTGGCTCGCATCGGCTCTCATCTCCCGGTTTGGGCGGCCGCCACTTCGCGGAATTTGGCGATCTCTTGAACCTCAGCCGGCGTAAGCCGGAAATCCATGGCGCCGATCATACCCGCCACCTGTTCGGCGGACCGGAAGCCGACAATGGCTGCGATTACAGCCGTGTGGCGGAGGGTCCAGGCAATCGCCACTTCGCCGGCGGAGCGTCCGTGCCGCGCCCCGATCTGCTTCATCTGGTCCGCCAGGTTCAGGTTGCGCGTGAGGGCAGGCTCCTGAAAGCTCGGCGCCCGGCGTCGAAAATCATCCTGCGGAAAATTCTCCACGCGCTCTCTGGTCATGGTCCCGGTGAGCAGGCCCGATTTCATCGGCGAGTAGACAATGACACCGATCCCGTGCTTTTGGCAGTAGGGAAGGATCTCGTCCTCGATTTCCGGCGACACCGCCGAATACGGCGGCTGCAGGGAAGTGATCGGCGCGATTTTCCGGCATCGGTCCATCTGTTTCGTGTTGAAGTTTGAAACGCCGATCCAGCGAACTTTACCCTCCTGGCGGAGGGCGGCCAGCGCGCCCCAACCCTCTTCCATGTCGGGTTCGGGATTGGGCCAGTGAACCTGGTAGAGATCGATGGTATCCAGCCGCAAGCGGCGGAGGCTGTTTTCGCATTCGCGGCGGACCGAATCGGCCTTCAGCGAATTGCTAATCTTACGGCTTTCATCGAACACGAGCGAGCACTTGGTGAACACATACGGCCGATGGGAGCGGCCTTCGAGCGCGCGCGCCACCACTTCTTCCGAATGGCCCAATCCGTATACTGCTGCTGTATCGATCCAGTTGACGCCGCGATCCAACGCGGCGTGTATTGCGGCGATCGATTGCCGATCGTCCTGCGGCCCCCAGGCAAACGCCCAGCCGCCGCCGCCCATGGCCCACGCCCCGATTCCGATGGGAGTGATCTCCATGTCGCTATTGCCCAGCTGTTTCTTGGTCATCTCCCTTACAATATCCGAGGTTGGCACTTCCAGCGAAGACTCCCGCGGTGGTGATCGGTACTGGACCGAACGGTTTGACAGCCGCGATCGAATTGACACGCGCCGGCCTGGCCGTAACGGTATTCGAAGCAGCTGCGCAAATTGGGGGCGGCGCGCGCTCCGCCGAGCTGACGCTTCCCGGCTTTTTGCACGATCTGTGCTCCGCGGTTCACCCCATGGGCATCAGCTCGCCCTGCTTCGAACAGTATCCGCTGCACGCTCACGGGCTTGAATGGATACAGCCGGAGATTCCGCTGGCGCACCCGCTGGACGATGGCTCAGCCGTCACCATGGAGCGCTCGATCGACGCTACATGCGCCAATCTGGACGCAGATGGCAAAGCGTGGCGGCGGCTCCTGGAGCCGTTGGCGGCGGGCTGGTCCGGCCTTCGCCACGACGTGCTCGCACCGCAACCTCGCTTGCCCCGCCATCCTTTTCTGATGGCTCGTTTCGGTCTCAACGCCCGGCAGCCGGCCCGGGTGCTGGCCGAGTCGCACTTCCGCGGCCAACGTGCGCGGGCCCTGTTCGCGGGCATCGCTGCGCACTCCGTTCTTCCGCTCGAGGTCCGGCCTAGCGCCTCTTTCGGGCTGGTTTTGGCCGCCGCAGGACACGCGGTTGGTTGGCCGATTCCTAGGGGAGGGTCGCAGCGGCTCAGCGACGCTTTGGCTGGGTACCTTCGTTCGCTGGGCGGCGAGATCCGGACACAATCCCGCGTCGACACGCTGCCCGACGCTCCATTGGTCTTGTGCGACATTACACCGCGCCAACTACTCGCGCTCGGCGGCGACCGTTTCCCGGCATCGTTCCGCCGCACGCTGGCCCGTTATCGCTACGGTCCTGGCGTCTTCAAACTGGATTGGGCGTTGGATGCGCCGATCCCCTGGCGCGCGCCGGCATCGAGGCGCGCAGGAACGGTCCACTTGGGAGGCACGCTGGAAGAGATCGCCCAGTGGGAATCGAATTTCTCCGGAAAACCTTTTGTCATCCTGACGCAGCCGAGCCTTTTCGATAGTTCGCGTGCGCCCCAAGGAAAACACACAGCCTGGGCCTATTGCCACGTTCCCAATGGTTCTGCTCTCGATATGACCGACGCCATCGAGTCGCAGGTGGAGCGTTTTGCGCCGGGCTTCCGCCAGCACATTCTGGCTCGCCACGCGTTGACGCCGGCCCAACTGGAGCGCCATAACGCGAATCTGGTGGGCGGCGACATCGGAGGCGGGTCCGTCGACCTCAAACAGTTGTTCCTGCGCCCCAGCCGATGGCGATACCGCACGCCTCTCCGTAACGTTTTTCTCTGCTCTTCGTCTACACCACCAGGCGGCGGCGTACATGGAATGTGCGGCTATCACGCCGTAACGCGCGCCCGGCGCTTGCTATAATTCCCTCAACTTTACGTGGAGGTCTTCCCGATGCGCCGTTCGGCTCGGTTCGCATTTCTTCTAATCGTTTTCGTCGTTTCGGCTTTTTGCCAAACCCTTCCGCCGGGCGTCCAAAAGGTCACGGCGGCCGAAGGCATTACGGAATACTCGTACCCCAACGGGCTGCACGTCTTGCTATTTCCCGACCAGTCCAAACCCAAGGTCACGGTTAACATGACGTACCTGGTTGGCTCGCGGCAGGAGGGTTACGGCGAGACCGGCATGGCTCACCTGCTGGAACATCTGATGTTCCGCGAAACCGACACGCGCACCGACATTAAGAAGGAGCTTACCGACCACGGCGCGATCATGAACGGCAGCACCGACTTCGACCGGACCAACTACTTCGAAACGGTCAACGCCAACGATGAGAACCTGCGCTGGGCAATCGGCCTGGAAGCCGACCGCATGATTCACGCGCACATCGATCAGAAGAACCTGAGCGCGGAAATGACGGTGGTGCGCAACGAATTCGAGCGCGGCGAGAACAGCCCCGACCGGGTCTTAATGCAGCGCGCCATGGAAGCGGCGTATGCCTGGCACAACTACGGGAAGTCGACCATCGGCAACCGCTCCGACATTGAGCATGTGCCGGTTCCCAAGCTGGCGGCGTTTTACCAGAAATACTACCAGCCGGATAATGCGGTTCTCACCATCGCCGGGAAACTCGATGAAACGCAAACGCTGGCATGGGTTGCGGAAGCTTTCGGCCGGATTCCGAAACCGCAAAGAGTGCTGGAGAAGGAGTACACCGTCGAGCCGACACAGGATGGCGAACGATTCGTCGCGCTGCGTCGGGTGGGTGATACGCAGACCGTCATCGCCCTGTATCACATCGCCGCCGGCTCGCATCCCGACGCTGGCGCGATGGAAGTGCTGGCTGGTGTTCTGGGAGATGCGCCGTCGGGCCGGCTCTACAAGGCCCTGGTCGATAACAAAAAGGCCGTCTCCGCCAATGCCGACGCGGAAGAACTCCACGATCCCGGTTTCCTGCTGGTTTCCGCCCGGCTGCGCAAAGACCAGTCGCTCGATGACGCGCGCCAGACACTCATCGGCACCATCGAAAAACTGGCGGATGAGCCGCCGAGCAAAGAAGAAGTCGATCGCGTGAAGACGGGGATCCTGAAGCAGATCGAGCTGCAGCTTACGGATACGCAGCGCATCGCGCTCAGCCTGAGCGATTGGGCGTCGTTGGGCGACTGGCGTCTGCTGTTCGTTACTCGCGACCGTATTAGAACGGTGACGCCGGACGATGTGCTGCGGGTAGCCAAGACGTACCTCAAGGAATCGAACCGCACGCTGGCCGAGTTCATTCCCACCGCCCAACCAGATCGCGCCGAGATTCCGCCGACGCCTGACGTTACCGCGATGCTGAAAGACTTCAAAGGGGGCGAAGCCATTGCGGCGGGCGAAGCGTTCGACCCCTCGCCGGCGAACATTGAAAAACGTCTGACGCGATCGCGGCTGCCGGACGGACTGAAGCTGGTGCTGCTACCCAAGAAGACGCGCGGAGGAACGGTTACGGCAACGGTGACGCTGCGGTTTGGCGACGAGAAATCGTTGTTCGGCAAATCCACCGAGGCGCAATTTGCCGGAGGACTCCTGATGCGCGGCACCAAGAACAAGACACGCCAGCAGATCCAGGACGAGTTGGATCGGCTAAAGGCACGTATGACGGTCACGGGCGGACCCACGAATGCCACCGCTAGCATCGAGACCGTGGAAGCGAATCTTCCGGCCGTGCTTCGCCTGGCGGCTGAGGTGTTGCGCGAGCCTTCCTATCCGGAGCGGGAGTTCGATCAGATGCGTCAGCAGCGGCTTGCCGCGGTTGAGGCGGCGCGGAGCGATCCGGGCGCCCTCGCATCGGTGACGCTCGAGAAGCACCTGGATTCGTTTCCGCGGGGCGATGTGCGCTACACCTCGTCTCCCGAAGAGCAGATTGAGGACTTACAGAAAGTCACACTCGATGAAGTGCGCCAATTCCACGAAAGATTCTACGGCGCCTCCGCGGGCGAGTTTGTGGTAGTGGGCCAATTCGATCCGGCGCCGGTTCAAAGGCTGGCGGCCGAGCTGTTCGGTTCGTGGAAGAGTCCTGGCGGGTATCAGCGCGTCTCGAGCAAGTACCGCAAGACGGAGCCGGCCAACCTGAAGATCGAAACGCCCGACAAACAGAACGCTACCTTCCTGGCCGCGATGCAGGTCCAAATGTCCGACGGCGAGGCCGATTACGCGGCGATGGTACTCGCCAACTACATGCTGGGCGAGAGCTTCGGGTCACGCCTCGTGCACCGCATCCGCGAACAGGAGGGGCTTAGCTACGGCGTCCGTTCCAACTTCCAGGCGCCCGCGAAGGATGACGACGGCGTCTTCTCCGCCTCCGTCATCAGTGCCCCGCAAAACACACCCAAAGTCGAGGCGAGTTTTCGAGACGAGTTGGCGCGCACGCTCAACGGCGGCTTCACGGCCGAGGAGGTTGCCGCGGGCCAGAAGGCTCTGTTGCAGGAACAGACGGTTCTGCGTTCGCAGGATCCGAACCTAGCGCGGACGCTCGCCAACCGTGAGCACTTCGACCGTACGATGAAGTTCGATCAGGACCTGGAAGCGAAGATCGGAATGCTCACCGCCGAGCAGGTGAATGCCGCCTTACGGCGCCACATCGACCCGGCTGGATTGGTGATCGTGAAGGCCGGAGATTTCAAGAAGGCCGGCGTGTTTTAGCAGGCCGGCATCGGATTAGGCCTGGCGCAGACTGGACGCTCGTTGCGCGCCGCCGGCTACCTGGGTGAGCTCCGCCACGATCCCCTGCAGGATTTCGGACTTCCCGTTCAATTCGGCAACCGACGCGGCGCTTTCCTCTGCACTCGCGGCGTTCTCTTGCGTCACCTGCTCCATTTGCGCAACGGCTTTGGCCACCTGCTCGATACCGCGGGTCTGCTCCTGGCTGCTCACATTTACGTCATCGACTAGTACTTTGATCTTCGCCGAGTCTTCGGCGATGACGCGAATCGCGGACACCACCTGGTCTACCTTCGCGCTGCCTTCCCTGGACTTGGCGATCGATCCCTCAATCAACGCCGCAGTATCCCTTGCGGCCTGCGCGGATCGCTGCGCCAGGTTGCGAACTTCATCCGCCACCACGGCAAAACCCATGCCCGCTTCACCGGCCCGTGCAGCCTCAACCGCAGCGTTCAGCGCCAGGATATTGGTCTGGAACGCAATTTCATCAATCACCTTAATAATTTTCGATATCTTGTCGCTCTCGGAGCTAATTTCGTTGATCGCCGCCACCATTCCATCCAGAGATCGCCTGGCGTCCTCAAACCGGTTCTGAGACTGGGTGACCAGTTGGGCTGCTGCGCTGGAGTTCTCGCTGCACTTCCTGGCCATTGAGTTGATCTCTTCACTGGAGGCAGAGGTCTCTTCTAAGGAAGCAGCCTGTGCGGACGCTCCTCGGGCCAGTTCCTGCGAAGCCGCGGCGATTTGCGTGGTGGCCGCTCGAATCCCCTGGCTTTGGCTTAGAATCCGTTCGGAGGCGTCCCGGAGAAACCCTGTCGTCGACCGAATTACGAGAGTCGCAATTCCGCCAGACACTACCAACGCGAAGGCTGTCAATGCGAGCGCCCAAAAACGCGTACTCCCCAGGTCGGCGATGCGCTTTGCCAGAAGCACGTCCAGTTCCTGTGCGCCGACTTGCCAAAGTTGGAAACTGGCTTGGCGAGCGGCATCGGCTGCTCGCGCGATTTCCGCTCCTGAAATCGATGCGTCCCGGGACGTGGTGATCTTCTGCATCAATTCGAGCAGGGCGTTGTTGGCTTTCGAATACTCCTGTCCAGCAGGCGGCAAATTCTGCTGCAAGGTCGGGCTGGTGCCATGGAAGTTCTCGTCCTCGTTCAGCGATGTTTGGATATCGCCTGCAATATGATCGAGATCGGCCTCTTTCAGTTGCGCCGCGGCAACGGCGAGTTGCGTCCGCTGGCTGTCGCTCGCTTTGCCGTTGGCGATATCCTGCCCGAGCATCGCAATGGCGGCCAGCCGTTCCTGCGCTTGCGGGAGCGACACCACCACGGCGTCCATCAAGTAGTAGCTGTCGAGGTCGGAATCGAGGATCAGGTTCGACGTATCGCCGGCATGCGCGATCATCGTTCGTACATCTCCGATCAGGTGGGCGTGCAGTTTGTCTGAATCCGCCACGGATTGGCCGGAGAGGCCAGTTTTCAATGCCCCCCACTCCTGGTTTAGAATGTCCCGGCGGCAATGCTCACGCTTGCGTTTGGCGAGACCCTCGGGAGTGAATTGCAGCGCGGCTCCTAACCGGCCATCGACGGTTTCGAGAGCCTGCATGGCTGCATCGACTTTCTGCTCAACAGCCGCCATTTGTCCTTGCAGGTCCCTCTCGCCCGCAACATAGCGGCGAGCAAGCAATTCATGTTGCGCGATGTTCTCGACAAGCGCATCCAGCGGATGCTGATATTCGATCCCCGTGCGCTCCAAAGCGGCAAAGCCGATGTCCTTTGAAAACCCCTTCGTAATGAAGTACGTGGGTACCACCGCGACCGTCAATAGAATCAAGAGTCCAACGGCCCCAATCTGTTGGCTCAGTGTGAAGCGTCTCAAGCCTGCTGTTCGCGTGAATTCGGTCTGCTGGTTGAGCATAAGCGCCGCGTTTTCGCCTCCCATTACCTATCGGCGGAATTTTCCCATTTAGTTAGAGGCAAATCGGCCTTTTTTCTGCCAGGCGGGCGGCGGAGTCTGTCCGTACAGCAAAACAGCGCTGACCGCCGGTGCAACACTATTGCTCCAGCGCCGATTTTGAGGCAGACCGCAACCGCCTGGGATTGGTATGCTATCCCCTTATGGCTGATACCGCTCCCGCCCGCCAAATGGGCTTCTCCACCCGTTCGTTGCATGCTGGCCATACGCCGGATAAAGCATCGCTCTCCCGCGCCGTGCCGATTTATCAGACGACTTCCTACGTGTTCGAGAACTCCGACCACGCCGCCGCTCTGTTTGCCCTGCAGCAGTTCGGAAACATCTACACGCGCATCATGAACCCGACCACGGATGTCTTCGAACAGCGCATAGCGGCGCTCGAAGGCGGGGTCGCGGCGCTCGCCACATCCAGCGGGCAGGCGGCTCAATTTCTGGCGATCTCGAGCATCGTCGGCATGGGCGAGGAAGTGGTTTCCGCGAGCACCCTCTACGGCGGAACGTACACGCAATTTGACGTGAGCTTCCGGCGCATCGGGATCAACGTGAAGTTTGTCGAGCCGGATGACCCGGAAAACTTCCGCAAAGCCATCACGCCCAAAACGCGCGCCCTGTACGCCGAAACCATCGCCAACCCGCGCATGAACGTGCTCGACATCGAGAAGGTCGCCTCGATCGCGCACGCGGCCGGTGTACCGCTGGTGATCGACAACACCATGGCGTCGCCCTACCTCTGCCGTCCCATCGAGCATGGCGCCGACATCGTGGTACATTCGGCCACCAAATTCCTGGGTGGGCACGGAACGTCGATTGGCGGCGTGGTCGTCGATAGCGGCAAGTTCCCCTGGAGCGATAAGTTTCCCGCCATTACCCAGCCGAGCCCCGGCTACCACGGCATGAAGTTCAGCGAGGTGTTCGGCAACATCGCCTTCATCATCAAAGCGCGCGTAGAGGGTCTGCGCGACTTTGGCCCGTGCATGGCGCCGTTCAACTCCTTCCTGTTCCTCCAGGGCATTGAGACGCTCAAGTTCCGCATGGACCAGCACAGCCGCAACGCCCTGCAAGTAGCCGAGTGGCTCACCAAGAACCCGGCGATCAGCTGGGTCAAGTATCCGGGCCTGAAGTCCAGCCCGTACTACCCCCTGGCACAGAAATATCTGCCCAAGGGCAGCGGCTCCATAGTTACGTTCGGCATCAAGGGTGGGCTCCAGGCCGGCCGCAAGCTGATCGATTCGGTGCAGCTCTTCTCCCATCTGGCGAATTTGGGTGACGCCAAAAGCCTGATCATTCACCCGGCGTCCACCACCCACCAGCAGTTGAGCGATGCGCAGCAACAGGAGGCTGGTGTGTCGAAGGATCTGGTGCGCATCTCGGTAGGCATCGAAGACGTCGAAGATATCATTTGGGATCTTGAACAAGCGATCGCCGCTTCGCAAAAATAAGGGTAGAGTCGAAGTAGGGGTGACGATGCGGCAGTTCGCGGCTGTTGTGATCGCAGTAACGGCTCTCGCCGGTTGTTCTTCCGACAATCAAAATCGCAAAGTTGAAGCGGCCACCATTCCCGCCGCGGCCGAAGGGGCCCTGCCCGGAATGCCGCCGGTTTTGGTTCCCACCGACATCTACGCAGCTGATCGTGCCGGCGAGCTCAGCCCCGTGGTCAAAGATTTTCCCCCGCGCATCTACGTTCCGAACACGGAAAGCAACACGGTGGACGTGATCGACCCGGCCACCTACAAGGTGATCGATCAATTCCGCGTGGGAAGGCTGCCACAGCATGTCACTCCCTCCTACGATCTGAAGACGCTCTGGGTGCTGAATGACAAGAGCAGCAGCCTGACCCGCATCGACCCGAAGACCGGCGCCAAGCGCGACACCATCAAAGTGATGGACCCCTACAACATGTACTACACGCCCGACGGCAAGTACGCCATCGTGGTGGCGGAACAGCGCGAGCGCCTGGAGTTCTACGATGCCCGCACCATGAAGCTCTCGCATCAATTGTGGGTGCCTTGCAAGGGCGTGGACCACATGGATTTTTCCGCCAACGGGCGTTTCCTGATCGCAAGCTGCGAGTTCGGGGGAGCGGTGATCAAGGTGGACGTAGCCTCGCAGAAGCTGATGGGGCGCCTGCCGCTGAATCCGGCCGGAATGCCGCAAGACGTGAAGACCTCACCCGATGGCGCGGTCTTTTATGTAGCCGACATGCACGGCAACGGCGTGCACGTGGTCGATGGCGAGGCGTTTCGGGAGCTGGAGTTCATCCCCACCGGCAAAGGGGCGCACGGCCTTTATGTGAGCCGCGACTCCCGCGTGCTGTACGTTTCCAATCGCGGCGAGGGAAGTATCTCGCTGATCGACCTGGCCACCCGCAAAGTCACCCGGAAGTGGGAGTTGCCCGGCGGTGGAAGCCCCGACATGGGCGGCGTCTCCACCGATGGAAAAGTGCTGTGGCTTTCCGGCCGCTACAACTCCGAGGTCTACGCCATCGACACCGCCGATGGAAAACTGTTGGCGCGGATCCCGGTCGGCCACGGACCGCACGGCCTGTGCGTGTACCCGCAGCCGGGGCGGTATTCATTGGGCCACACGGGTGTGTTCCGGTAAGCTGGCCTTTCACCCGTTTGTAATCGAGCCTCATTTTCGCTGTGCTACCATCTCGCCATGCAACCGAAACGCTTTCTGATCGTCCTGTTGCTGGCCGTGTGCGTTTCGGCACAAGTGGCGCGGCGCCCCAAGCTGGTGGTCGCCATCGTGGTGGATCAGTTCCGCTACGACTACCTGACGCGATTCCGTGACGATTACAAAGGCGGCCTCGATCGCATGCTGCGCCAGGGCGCGGTCTTCACCAATGCGAAGTACGAGCAGGCGCCCACGGTAACCGCGGTCGGGCACAGCATCATCATGACCGGCGCGATGCCCGCGGTGAGCGGCATTGTCGGCAACACCTGGATCGATGCCAAAACCGGCCGGCAAGTCACCAGCGTCTGCGATTACAAGTTTCACGTAGTAGGCGCAGAGACGCCCATGCCGGGCTTGCGCTGCGAAGATTGGGACCCGGCTTCTCCCAACCGCCTGTTGGTCAGTACGGTCGGTGATGAACTGCGGAATCGCGACGAGCGGTCGAAGGTGTTCGGCATTTCGCTCAAAGCGCGCAGCGCGATTCTGCCGTCCGGCCACCGGGCCAACGGCGCGTTCTGGTTCGACGATCAAAGCGGCGCGTTTGTCAGCAGCGATTACTATTTCGCGGAATTGCCCGAGTGGGTGCAGGCGTTCAACCGCCAGAATCTGGCCAAAGAGTACATCAATCGCAAGTGGCCCGGATTCGAGTCGTGGAACTTTCACGCGGACGTGGGCAGCCTCCGCCCCTACCAAAAACTGGAGGCAAGCCCCTGGGGCAACGAGTTGCTCGAAAGTCTGGCGGAGCGCGCTATCGAAGCCGAGAAACTAGGTCAGCGGGAAAGCACCGATTTGCTCACACTCTCGCTTTCCTCCAACGATTACGTCGGCCACCAGACCGGTCCCGATTCCCCCGAAGTCCGCGACATGTGCATCCGCACCGACCAACTGCTGGCCAAGCTGTTCGATTGGATTGCGCAAAAGGTCGGCACGGAGAACACCCTGTTTGTGTTGAGCGCCGATCACGGCGTGTCGCCACTTCCCGAACTCCAGAAGGAGCGCAAAATGCCGGGCGATTATGTCTTTGTCGATATCGAAGACATCGTGCGGTCGGCCTTCGCCAAGAAATTCGGCCCCGAGGAGTTGATCGCGGGCACGGTGGATAACGCCATTTACCTCGATCACAAAGCTCTGGAAGAGAAGAAAATCGACCCGGCAGCGGCATATCGCAGCGCTACCGAAGCTCTGCTGGCGATTCCCCAGGCGCACGTCGCCCGCGTCTACACCAGAGACCAATTGGCGCAAGGCATTGCCGGCGATGCCGTCGCACGGGCGGTAGTTAACGGCTTCTATCCGCCTCGCAGCGGTGACATCATCGTGCTCTTCGAGCCTTACTACATGATCCAGCTCCGGCTACCCACCAAAACGACCCACTCCACACCGTACAACTACGACACCCACGTGCCGGTTATCTTCTTAGGCGCAGGCGTCAAGCCGGGATGGCGCAGCAACAATATTTCCGTGAACGATATCGCCCCGACACTGGCCGCCCTGATGGATGTGGACCTGCCCAGCGGCGCTTTCGGCCGGGTGCTCACCGAGATTCTTCAGTAACGCCCTCGGAACGAATAGGCGTTGGGTCAGCCCTTCCGGGCTGCCGCCGGGCGAAAGCCCGGCCGCGGGCCAGAAGGCCCGACCCCACACTAAAACACAAAACCCACGCGCCCCACCACCGTTCGCGGTTCCAAAAAGTGCGTCCCGCTAAATGTCGACAGGAAATTGTAGAGCGCCACTTTGTCCGTCAAGTTCGCAATATCGACAGACGCCGTAAACTTTTGGCGCTTCTCGGTGTGAAACAGGTTGTCGGTGCCGATGCCGAGGTTGAAGACATTGCGCGGTTTCACGCGGTCCGGGTTGTGGTCGTCGTTCTCCTGACTGGGGAAGCCGCCATACCCGCCTTGCGGAAGCGTGATCAGCTTCGAGGTGACGTTTCCGATTCCACCGCCCGCACTGAGGCAATTGGAAATCGGAGCAGCTACCGTCGCGAAAACACCATTGCACGCCAACCCGATGGACACTTGCTGATTCGGCGTGAGAATGCTCAAGGCTGCGCCCGCATCGGGGATGCCGCTCACTACCAGGCCGTTGTCATAGCGCCAGGTTAAGGCGATCCACTCGTTCTTTTTGTGCTGGTACCGCAGCACCGTGGTCGATTGGAACGCCTGGTCATGGTCGATGCGGAATACTCCATTGGCTAAGGCCGCACCTTGCGGAACCAGGCCGCCTGTTTCCGGCGGGAAGAAGCGGGCGCGTGTGTGGCCGAAGGTCCAATAAGCCTGGAAGCCGTGCAGGTCCGTGGTGCTCAAGCGTCCGGTCAGTCCGTCCAGTTTCGAGTTATGCCAGGCGATGGGAAACGTAATCGAAGTGTTCAAAAGCGTGCTGAAGTCGTAAGCATTGCGCGTGTACTTCCAGAAGTAGTCCATGTCCAACATCAGGTATTTGCCGATCGCCTGCTGGAATCCGGTGTTGAACTGGTTGCGAAACCCCGGCTGAATCGCTACCGACGTGGAACCGAAAACGTTCTGCGCCAGCCCGCCGACTCCCGTCGCGCTCGAAAGAAGCAGGTTCTCGTTAAATGGCGTCTCAAACGTTCGGGCATACGCCACGCGCAGCACCGTCCGCGTTTTCTTGATGTTGTAAGCGATGCCCGCACGCGGTTCCGGGCTCGGCTTCGAAACCAGGCCATCGTAGTGCTCTACGCGCAAACCAACGTTCAACTGAAACGCCCCGAGCGTAATCTCGTCCTGCCCATAGAACGCTACCTGATTGATGTTGGCGGCGTCGTGGAAGGCAAACAATGTTCCGCCGCGAGTCAGATCGAATGGCAACAGGCCCGCCGCGAAAGGCGCCACCGCATTGGGATTGGTAGAAACATTCGGCTCGAAACCGGCTGCCGCGCACTGATCCGGACTGGTCAGAGCCGGATCCGCCACAGAGATGCCGGAGCTGTTAATGCAAGGCGCGTTGAATGCCGGATCGGTAATGCCGAAGCCGAAGTTCTCAAGCAGGCGAGTCTGTTTCAAATCCACGCCGAACTTCAGGGTGTGCGGCCCCTTGCTCGTGGAGACATCCGCCTTCAACCCCCAGTTCAACAGTTGCCGGTTCTGGCTCTGCGTAGCCGGCGTATCGTCGAAGGGATCGCGGCTCGCATAGTAGTTGACCTGATCCTTCCGGATATACGGATTGATCGTCAATAAAGTGCTCGCGCTGAACGTGTGTTGATAACCGGGGGCGATGTTCCAAGTCAGAACCCGCTGATGCTGGTCCTGCGCGAGTTGATCGTAATCGTTGGGAATCTGAAACCAGTTCCGCGCCGTGAACAGATTCAGGTGAAAGACATCGTGTCCGCCCGGCTGATAATCAAACCGGTCGAAAATGCTTTCGTTGTTGCCGATATCGTGGAAGGCGGTGAATTCGGGCGTGTCCAGAAAGCGTCCGTCCCGCAGGCCATCCACCACAAAAAAGTTCCCGACTTTGGCGTTGCCGTAGCCCAGAGCCGCGGAACCGCCAGCCTCGCCAAAGGAACCGTACGTGGCGTCCAGGTTGCCGAAAACCTTCCCCGCTCCCAAACCGGAACGCGTCGAGATCTGGGCGACCAGGCTGCTCTTGTCCCCGAATTCCGCGGCCGGCGATCCGGTGGTTTCCTCCATGCTCTGGATGGCGTCGGTCGGGAGTTGCGTCGAGAAGAGCTTGCTCTGCTGATCGCTGATGGGTTGCCCATCGATCACAAAGCTCACTTGGGAGTGGTCGCCCAGGGGATGAAAGAAGCCGTTTGCGTCCGCGGCTACGCCGCCAGTGCTATAGGTGATCGCCTCGCTCAGTCCCGCGGCCGGATCGGCGGTCGGGAGCTTGATGATCAGGCTTCGGTCGACATCCACGTGAGCCGAAGGATCGGTCTCCAGCACGTCTCCCGTGGCTTCCACATTCACGCTGGTTTGCGCTCCGGCTACCACCAGATTCACTTTGAGCTGGAGCGGAAGACCCGGCTTGATAGTGAGGTCCTGGGCGAATGCATTGAAGCCCTCCGCAGTGACATCCAAGTGATATGGATTCGCTGGAATATTCAGCAGACGGAAAGAGCCATCCATTCCGGAAGTGACGGTCTGGCTGTAGCCGCTGACCATGTTGTGTAGGGTAACGGTGGCCTTTGGGACCGCCGCGCCCGAAGGGTCCACCACCATGCCGTCAATGCTTCCTGCATTCCCCAGCGATTGCGCGCACACCCAGGGCGTAACCACGGCCAACAGCAGACAAGCCACACTGAGCGCGAGAATTCTCCCCATGTAGTTAGTATTCGGAGCCGCAGGTATCGTCCCAAAGCTTATCCTTGTAGCCGGACGTTTTTTGACATCCAGCGGGCTATAAATTTTGGTGAGCGGGATGTTTACGACGATACCATATCGTCTTCAAGATTGCAGAATCTGGCGGATTTTGTGGGCTTGGCGTTTGCTCACCACCAACTGTAAGCCATTGCTGAGAGTAATGGACCAGCGCTGGCTGCTCAAAGCAGTCAGTTTGCGGACGTGGTTCGCATTCACGATTGCGTTGCGGTGGACGCGCTGAAACTGCGGCTCCGCGAATCGTTCTTCGATGGCGTGCAACGGTTGCGTTGCCAGCAAGCGTTGTTTCGCCGTGAGGATCCACACCAGCTCGCGCTCGGCCTGAAACGCGAGCACTTCATCGGCGTCGAGCAGAATGTAGTCGGCGCCGCTGCGGCCGACCACCTTTCGCGCTGTGGACGGTGTGGAAGGCGTCCCGACCGCGGCGATCTGCGCGACCTGGTTGGCGACTTCGCCCGGCCGCTTCAGGAGTCCTTTGGCCCGCTTAACCGCTTTTTCCAGACGCGCCTCTCCCACCGGCTTGAGCAGATAATCGATGGCGCCCGCTTCGAAGGCCTGAATGGCGTGTTGGTCAAATGCCGTCACAATCACAATCACCGGCAGGTGGCCCCCGCCCAGGCTGCGCACCACTTCAAAACCGCCCATCACGGGCATCTGAAGGTCAAGAAACACCAGGTCCGGCTTCAGCCGCGCGATCTTCTGCAAAGCTTCCTGGCCGTCGCCGGCCTCACCCACAATGGCGATCTCCGGCATCAGTTCTAATTCTTCGCGCAGGAGCTTGCGGGCCACCGGCTCGTCGTCGACGATCAGCGTCTGAATCGATCGCAAGCTCATGAGGTGAGTAAAACACACGCAAGGATGCCTATGCCACGCCACGTAAAGAAGGCCTCGAGTCCTGCATTGGCAGTACAGTAGAACAAGATGCCGGGGCTCAACCAGCCACTCCTGATCAACGTACTCGGCCACGCCGCCGGCGCCCTGATCTTCGCGATATTCCTGGTGTTGTTGTACAGCGGACGCGGCTGGTCCGGAATGCATGGGCGCTACCTGGCCGGACTGGCCGCTGGTCTGTCGCTGGCGTGGAACCTCGGGTCATTGGTCGTTCTGGCATGGCCCGGCTTGCCCGCGCCTGCTTCGGCGCTTGTCGTCGCCATCAGTTTTTCGGTGCTGAGCGTGTTGCCGGCGGTCCTGCTGCATTTGTCGATCGGCAACACGTGGCCGGTTCTGACCGGCGCGGGCTACGTGCTCAGCGGGATTGCCGTTACCATGCATTTTCAGGAGATCCAGGGTGACGGTGCGACCCTGCACCAACGCGCCCTGCTGCTGATTACTATCGGATTCGTCGTGCTTACCATGGCGGCCGTGGTGCGCGCGGCGCTCGGCAGCGACCGGGCTCGCCAGCCTGGCGGCATCCGCATCGTGGCGTCCATGTGCCTGGTGCTGTTCGCCATGTCCTTCGTCCATTTCGGCACGGGACACGCCAGCCAGGCCTGGTCGAGCGAGTTGGTGGTCCACCATGCCGGCATTCCTTTGGCTCTGTTCGTCCTCTTGCAGGACTATCGTTTTGTCCTGCTCGATGCATTCGTACGCTTTTTGGCCAACGCCCTGTTAGCTGCCCTCCTCTCGGGGCTGGTGATCGCGGCGGCGTTCCGCCTGGTGCTGGTGGAGCGCGTTACGCTGGCGCCTCTGAATCTCGCGTTTCTATTGATCTCCGTGTGCCTGTTTTTGGTCTTCTTCGCGTGGCTGCGAAACCAGGCGCAGGCATGGCTGACCCAAGCCGTCTTTCGGCGAGGCAGCGTAACCGACCTCGCGGCTCGTGTGCGCGACTGCC
>Ga0335081_10000200_pt1 | contig 114101 bp, 98 predicted proteins | sample Lox_Sample_35_FD_206713 | JGI IMG/M metagenome (GOLD analysis project Ga0335081, IMG submission 206713) | Soil microbial communities from Loxahatchee National Wildlife Refuge, Florida, United States - Lox_Sample_3.5 | ecosystem: Environmental > Terrestrial > Soil > Wetlands | place: USA...
CGGAAGCCCAGGCTGCCATCATCGAAGATGTCCGCAACTACTCGCTGAATTACAGCCGTAGCCTGCCGGATTATATCTGCACGCAGATCACACAGCGCTACGTCATGGCTTTACGTTCCGGGCAATTGGACGGGGGTGGCGGCGCGCCCGCCTGGAAGCAAACGGACACCCTTACCATCCGCTTAACCTACTTCGGGCAGAAGGAACACTACACGCTCGAACAGGTGAACAAAGTCCCGACCAAACTGCGCTGGAGCGATTTGAGCGGCACCACGTCGATGGGCGACTTCGGCACCATCATGCGGGAAATCTTCGAACCCGTAACGCAAGCGCATTTTGTGTGGGATCACCAAGCCAGGCTGCGCGGCCGTGTGGTCGATGTCTTTTCCTATGAGGTTCCACTGGACCGGTCACAGTGGCACCTCGGGTACGAAGGGCAGGTAGTTCTTACGCCGTATCATGGGCTGTTGTCCGTCGATCAGGAAACGCATCAAGTGCTGCGAGTTGCGCAGCAGGCTATGGATATTCCGGACCGCGTCGCGCTCAGACGCGCGGAGACCACGCTGGACTACGATTACCAAGTGATCGGCGGGCAGAAGGTGCTGCTGCCGCTGAAAGGCGAAATCCTGCTGGGAGACGGGCGGCTGCTGACGAAAAACGAGAACGAGTTCCACGACTATCACAAGTACTCGGCAGATTCGGCGGTTACGTTCGATACCGAGACGGAGACCAAGTAGGCTGGAGTGGAGCTTGCCGACCGAGAGGAGTGCGCGACATCTGACGCTCCCTAACGGTCGCGGCTCTGTCTGAAGTACTCCTACGCTAGTAAATCGCTCACTTTCATCTCGCGCACCCGACCGAGAGCGCGCCGCCGCTTCCAGCAAGCGGGCGTGCGAAAATAGGGAATATGCTGTCTCGCCTCGTCGCCGCGGTATTCGCGGTCGCGCTGGCCGCGTCCGCGCAAAGTCTGTCGGTCAAGCAGTTGATGAGTTTTCTGCAGTCCTCGGTTCAGATGAAACAGACCGATCGGGAGGTGGCCGGATTCCTCGCTAAAGCCAAAATGAGCGAGAAGCTGGACGACCATGCCATCGAGGAGATGGAGTCTCTCGGAATCGGGCCCAAGACGCTGGCTGCGCTGCATGCGCTCCGCGATCAGTCTCAAACACTCGTCGCCGCGGCGCCGATTACACCCGACGCCAAGCCGACGCCCAAGCCGCCGCCTTCCTCCGAAGAGCAGGCCGCCATCATCGACTCCGTACGCAAATACGCTCTGAGCTACTCCCAGAACCTTCCGGATTACATTTGCACGCAGGTGACGCGCCGCTACGTGGCTCCGATTCCGGGCGGACGCTATGGCGGAAAGCGCGGTGACGACCCATCCTGGCAGCTCCAGGACACCCTCACCATCCGGCTCAGCTATTTCGAACAGAAGGAAGACTACAAACTGATCCTGGTGAACAACACCGTCGTCCAGCAGGATTACAACAAGCTGGGTGGCTCCACTTCCTCCGGCGATTTCGGCACCATGATGCGCCAGATCTTCGAGCGCGGCACCGAAGCGCATTTCGAATGGGACCACTGGGGAAAACTGCGCGGCCGTCTTACCTACGTCTTTGCCTACCGTGTTTCGCAGGCGCGTTCCCAGTGGCATATCGAGTACGATCGGCATGAGGACATCGTTTCGGCTTACCACGGGCTGGTGTACATCGATGAGGAGAACCGGCAAGTGCTCCGCATCACGCTCGAGGCAACGGACATTCCGGCTGGTTTTCCGGTGCGTCTGGCCGAGGATACGCTGGATTACGATTACCAGATGCTCGGCGACCAGGAGTTCCTGTTGCCCCTCAAGGGCGAAGTACGGATGGCGACCAGCGACGGGATGAGCAGGAACGCCAACGAATTCCGGCTTTACCACAAGTATTCGGCCGAGTCGGCCATCAAGTTTGACACCGACACGCCGGCGCCACTGCCGGAAGACCAGACTAAAGAGCAGCCACACAAGTAAGAGACGCCGGACTCTCCGCTTAAAGCTCTGGAACCCCACGCCGATAAGCCGGGTATAGGCACGTTTGCCTTTTGCCGCGATGTGGAGGCTGAAAAAGTCGGGAGCCAGGCAGGCCCGGGTGTGGGACATCCGAGCGGCCACCGGTAATGAGCCGACGCCAGCGATTGCGGCCTACGCCGCCGCCCATTCCACCGCAGCGCCCGTGCGGGAATCTTACCGGAACTACATTCTGCTGCCCTTGGTTCTGCTGTTGTTGGCGGGCGTTTTCACGGCGGCCAGCTACCGCTACTACCAGGCACAGAAGAACGAGAAACAAGGCAACACCGAGAGCCAGCTCTCCGCCATTGCCGACCTGAAGGTGCAGCAGATTCTGGCATGGCGCCGGGAGCGGCTGGGAGCAGCCACGCTGTTGGCCGCCAACCCCATGGTAATGGCGCCCGAGGGCGCTCGTGACGATCGCCAATTGCAGACCTGGCTGGCGCATTTCCGAACGTTCTACGGGTATTCCGATGCCGCCATCGTCGATGCCCAGGGCGGCCTTCGCATCGCGGGTACGGGAACGGCGCGTTTTGCCGATCGAGAGCTGCTTAGAACGATGGCCATGGCCCGCTGCAATCAGCAGGCCTCGGCGTCGGATCTGGTGTGGCTCGCGGGAACCGCGCACATGGATGTGGTCGCACCGGTTCTAAAACCGCGCCAGCGCTGGGTGGAGGAGTTGGTTTACCTGCGCGTGGACGTGGATGCTTTCCTCCACGCCATGATTCAGTTTTGGCCGGCTCCCAGCCGCACCGCAGAAAGCATGTTGCTCCGTACCGGGAAAAACGGCATCGAGTATTTGAGCGGCTTGCGTCAAAAGACGGCCAATCCGATGAGCGGAGCGATGCCGCTGGCGAGCGACCCGATCGCAGCGATGGCGGTGCAGGGACAGACAGGCGTGCGCCACGGCCTCGATTACCGCGGAGTGCCAGTGATTGCCGCACTCCGCCAAATCGATGAAACTCCCTGGGCGCTGGTTACGAAGATCGATGAGGATGAAGTCAACTCGCCCCTGCGCGAGCGGTCTCGGATGATCGCGCTCGTGATGGGCTTGCTGCTGACGGCAGGATTGGCGGTCTTCGGCTTATTCTGGCACCTGCGGCAAAGCCGGTTCTACCGGCGCGAGCATCACGCCGAGCGAGAGCGCAGACGCATCGCCGGCCGGTATGCGGAGTTGAGCCGCTTGGTGAACGACATCGTCCTGCTGCTGGACGAAGACGGAAGGATCGTGGAAGCCAATGATCGCGCCGTCGAAGCGTACGGCTATCGCTTGTCGGAATTGCTGCAGCTTTCCATCCGCGATCTGTTGCATCCTAGCGAGCTGCCTAAGTTCGCGTCCCGTTGGCAACGAGTCTGCGACCAGTGTGTGGATTTGTTCGAAGGGTGCCACCGCCGCCGGGATGGAACCGGATTCCGAGTCGAGGTAAGTTCTCGAAACATTGAACTGGACGGGCGGGTTTTCAACCAGAGCGTGATTCGCGATATTACGGAGCGCAAGCGCAGCGAAGAGAATCTGCGCCGCGCTACGCGGGCCATGCGGGTGTTGTCGGTCAGCAATCAGGCGGTGGTTCGTGCCGGCGATGAAGCGCGGCTCTACGAGGATATCTGCGGCGCCATCACCGGGCCGGGCGGCTACGTGATGGCGTGGATTGGCTTCGCCGAGAATGACGAGCGAAAATCCGTGCGTACGGTGGCCAGCTTCGGAATGGGAACCGACTACCTGGATGCCCACGGCATCACCTGGGACGACAGCCCCCATGGGCATGGACCGGCCGGAACCTCGATTCGCACCGGGCAGGTCGCCATCGTCAACGACGTGCAGACGGATCCAGAGTTCGCAGTTTGGGTAGACAGGGCCTCCGAGCACGGCTACCGTTCCGTGGCGGGATTGCCGCTGCGCGTGGAAGGGTCAGTGATCGGTGCGCTCATCATTTACGCCAGCGAAGCAGACGCCTTCCATCCCGAGGAATTGCGGCTGCTCGAAGAGTTGGCCGGCGATCTTTCCTACGGCATCGAAGTGCGCCGCCGGCGCGCGCAGCAGGCTAAAGCCGAGGAGGCTGCGCTCGCCGCTGCCAACGAATTTCGCACCTTGTTCGACAGCGCCAGTGACGCCATTTTTATCACGGATTTCAACGGGCGCTTGCTCGAAGCGAACCAGGTAGCTTGCCAGCGTTTACATTACACACGGGACGAACTTCTGAGCATGGAGATTCTCGACATCGATCCTGCGGCCAATGAGCCGTGGCTTGCCGATCGGTTCTTCGAGCTAATCGCACACGGGACCGCTTTAATGGAAACGGTTCATCAATGCAAGGATGGCGCCACGTTCCCGGTCGAGATCAGTTCGCACGTGTTTTCGTACCGTCAAAAGCCAGCCAACCTGTGTATCGCCCGCGATATCACCGACCGGAAACAGGCGGAGGCCAAGGAGCGGGCGCGGGCGCTCGAAATGGAGCAAGCCAAAACCGAGGCGGAAAATGCCAACCGGGCCAAGAGCCAGTTCCTGGCCAATGTCAGCCACGAAATCCGCACGCCCATGAACGGCATTGTCGGGATGACCGGCCTGCTCCTCGACACTGCCCTGACGAGTGAACAGAGGGATTTCACCGAGACCATCCGGCGGTCGGCCGGCGCGCTGCTTGGCCTCGTGAACGCTGTTCTCGATCTGTCCAAGATCGAAGCTGGGAAGATGGCGATCGAACCGGTGACGTTCGACCTCATCGAGTGCATGGAGGAGATCGGCGAATTGATGGAGCCGCAGGCACGCAACAAAGGCATCGGCTACCGGTTGGACGCGCCCACGCCTTGGCGCTACGTGCGCGGCGATCCCGGGCGAATCCGCCAGATTGTGCTGAACCTGTTAAGCAACGCCATCAAGTTCACCGAACACGGAGAGACCACCGTGCGCGTCAAATCGTGCCGCTCAGGCGAGGGCGCGGGTCTCTTCACCATTTCCGTCGCGGATACCGGAATCGGCATCGCCTCGGATCAATTGCCGCTGTTGTTCCAAAAGTTCACCCAGGTGGATTCCTCGGTTGGCAAGAAACACGAAGGCACCGGGCTGGGCCTGGCAATTTCGCGCCAACTGGCGGAGCTGATGGGAGGGACCCTGACCATCACGAGCGAACTGGGAAGAGGCACAACTGCCGCGCTGACCCTAACCTTGCCTCTGGCTGCCGATGGCCCGCCGGAGAGCGGCTTGGCCGAAGCGCACCGCCAGGCTGCCATCATGGCCAGGTGTCGCAGAGTCCTGGTGGCGGAAGACAATATGGTCAACCAGAAGATTGCCGTATTGACGCTCGAGAAACTGGGCTGCCGCGTGGACCTGGCGGCCAATGGCCGGGAGGCCGTGGAAATGGCCGCGCGTTTTCCGTACGACCTCATCCTGATGGATTGTGGGATGCCGGAAATGGATGGCTACGCGGCATCGCGCGAGATCCGTATCCGCGAGGAAGAAGGCCACCGAACCCCGATCATTGCGCTGACCGCACACGCCGTCGCCGGAACCCGCGAACAATGTTTAGCGGCGGGCATGGACGATTACCTCGCCAAACCTTGTTCCCGCGCCTGCTTCGAAAAAACGCTCTTGCACTGGAGCCCGTAATTCGTGCGCTAGCGTGGGGTCGGGCCTTCCGGCCCGCCGCCGGGCTTCCGCCCGCCGCGCCGCGCGGATCACCTCATTTGCTCTTGGAGGGATCGAGCGGCGGAATGTCTACCGGCGCCACGCGGCGCTGGAACCTCCAGTGCCCGTTCTCGCGCACCAGCGTATCGTCGTAATGCCCACCCTGCGCGACCACCGGTTTTCCATCCCCGCCCGGCACAACGTACGCCCATCGCGACCAGGCCGTGGCGGTGTCCCCGTGGACGTCGATCACGAAATTCGACAACAGGTGGTAGGTGTGGCCTTTGTTTGCGCCCGGAATGTTCTTCTCCATGAAGGCCTGAATCGCCGCCGGACCAGTGACGGAGCCGAAGCCGCCCACCCATTCGCCGTCCTTCGCGAACAGGTGCGAGTACGCTGCGAAATCCCGCGCATCGAGGTAGCGTCCATAGTTCAGCAGCACCGTCCGGATCTCTTCCATGTCCTCCAGACGTTGTATACGGGCCGATAGTGCGAGATCTTGCGCCGGCCGTTGCGCACGCGCGGGTCCTGGACAGAGCAAGCTTACGGCGCTGACGAGACAAACGGTGGCAGTGGGCGCGAAGCGCGAAATGGTCATACGTCGGTTACCTCGACGAGAGTGTATCATTCGAAATTCGCACAGTGCGAGCCCTTACCGCGCGGCCAGATCCTCCAGAAAGATCCGCCGGGCTTCCTGGTACTCCTGCGGCAACATCGGCCCCAGGCGGCTGGCTTTTTCCGCGGCCGCGCGCTCTTCGGCGAATGTGGTCTCGACCGATCGAAACGCCAGCACACACGCCTCCACCAAGTCGCCACCGTAGGATTGGGCAGCGTCGATCAGGTCGTTGACGCGGCCCAGAATGTTCTCGGCGCTTTGTACGCGGAACGCGGCGTTGTCTGCCATGGCGCGCGCCGCTGCGCCCTCGAGATGCGGGCCGAACGCGTGCGCCAGCGTTGCCCAACGATCCAGCACAATCAGCGCGCCATAGCGATGCGAATCGAGAGCCATCTCGTGCGCGAACGCGGAACCCTTCGGGCGGTTCTCCAGGCGCCGCAGCGCCAGAGCCGCGGCATTCAGCTCGCCCGATAGGGAATCGGCGAAAGCGGCCGTACAGCCCAGGAACTGCTGTTCGGTGAGACTCGGAAAGCGGGTAATCCGCACCGCCCACCTCAGGCCATGTGCTCGCCGAGCGCGCGCTCGACTTCCTCGGGCGCCAGCCGCTCGCCCTCGTTCAAGCGGCTGAGGATGGAATCGATGATCTCCTTTGCCTCATCTTTGCCGAAATTCTTGATGAACCCGTCGAAGAAATGCTCGCCCGCCAGCGCATGGTTGATCTCGGTCTCTTTGTTGTGGTCCTGCAGTTCGGTAAAGTAGACGACTCGGTATTTGCCCGTATACTCCGTCTCACGATAGATTTCGAACATCACTTTGTCGGACTCGAACAGCATAGTATTCGAGCGTAGCATAGCCTCGGGGGCACGTTCGTCAGCCTTTGTGCGCTCGTGCTCGTGCTCGTTCGCGCCACGTGCGTTTTGGACAGCTCTCTCACAACGGTGTTATGATGGCCACGATTTTCCGCTGAAATTCGCACTCCCATGAGACATCGTCACCTTGGATTCACACTCTGCCTGCTGGCGACTGCCGCTGCCGCCCAAAGCTACCGCGCGCCGCGCACGCCCGATGGCAAGCCCGACCTGCAGGGATTCTGGCAAGCCCTCAACACTGCGTCCTTCAACATCGAGCCGCACAGTCCGGCGCTCGGTATCCCCGGCGGCCTGGGCATCGTGGCCGATCCGCCCGATGGAAAAATTCCCTACAAGCCCGAGGCGGCCGCCCAGCAGCAGCAGAATTTCCGCAACCGCGCCGCTCGCGATCCGCTGCACAAGTGCTACTCGCCCGGCGTTCCCCGCATGATGTATCTGCCGTTCCCCTTCCAGATCATCCAGACGCCCAAATTCATCGCCATCACCTCCGAGTACGCGCACACCGTGCGCAACGTCTCACTCGACAGCAAACACATCTCCGATCTGGATTTCTACATGGGCGATTCGCGCGGCCACTGGGAGGGAGAAACGCTGGTGGTGGACGTCACAAGCAACAACGACGAGACCTGGTTCGACGCAGCCGGTAATTTCCATAGCGATGCCTTGCACGTCGTCGAACGCTACACCCGCACCGAGCCCGATGTGCTCACTTACGAAGCGACCATCGAGGACCCCAAGGTCCTGACCAAGCCTTTCAAAATCGCCATGCCGCTCTACCGGCACAGAGAAAAGAATTTCCGGCTGCTCGAATACGAATGCCAGGCCTATGCGGAGGAGGACCAGAAATGAGGAACTCGATTCAGCGCGGATTGCTCGGTTCGTTGCCCGCGGTGGCATTGGCCGTCGCGGCATTCGCTCTTCTGCCGAGCCCCGGCGCCGGCCAGGCTCCCCAGAAAAAGGGTGGCGGGGAAAAAGGAGTTGGCGGCGCTTTCGGCAAATTCGGACCCTATCACCAGCCTCCGTACGCCAAGGGCGCGCCCGTCGGCCGTACGCCGGAAGGCAAACCGGATATGCAGGGCTACTGGGAAGCGCGCTTCAACGCCGCCATTTTCGAGGTTCAGGATCATGCGGCCAAGCGCGGCATCGCGCCCGGCAAAGGCGCCATTGTCGATCCGCCCGATGGCAAGATTCCGTACCAGCCGTGGGCCGCCGAGAAAGCCCAGGACCTGTTTGAACACCACATCTTTCTCGAGCCCGAAGCTCATTGCTATATGTCGGGCGTGCCGCATCAGGCCTACACCCAGTTCGGATTTCAAATCGTCCAGACGCGCGGATATTTCGTGATGCTTTGGGAATTCGCCCATACCTATCGCATCATCCCCACCGACGGCCGCCCTCACATCCCAGCGAGTATCAAGCTGTTCATGGGCGATCCGGTAGGGCACTGGGAAGGCGACGCGCTGGTGGTCGATACCACCAATGAAAACGGGCGAAGCTGGTTCGATATGGCCGGCAACTTCACCAGTGATCACATCCACGTGGTGGAGCGGTTCACCCCGGTCGATAGCAACAACATCAACTTCGAAGCGACGATCGAAGACCCGACGATGTACACGCGTCCCTGGAAAATTGCGGGAAACTTCGGAAGGAATCTGGAACCGAACTACGAGCAGATGGAATCGGCGTGCGTGGAAGGAAACCGCGACCCCGAGCGTTACGTTGAGGAGGAAGGCGGGAAATCGAAGAAAGCCAAGTGAACCAGCTCGTTCGCTTCCCCGCCCTTCGAATTACTTTTGGGCCGAGGCAGGATCTTTCTGCTCTTCCGAGGAGCCGGCAAATACCTTGCGTCCGTCGCCCAGCTTGACCGAGCGGGCGTTCACCAGGTTGGCGCCGTCCTTAGCTTGCGAGCCTTCCACCGATACCACGTCGCCCGGCTTGAGCGAATTGCGTGTCCAGCCCAGCCGCATCAACCCGTTCGGGCTGCCGAGTTCGAACTCCCAGTTCGTCACCTTGCCCGCGTCGTCTTTCACGTCGACGTAGAAGCGGGCGTGGGGGTTCATCCATTCCACCTTCGTCACCGTGCCGGTCAACGAGATGGGTTTGTTTCGGTCATACTCCGCGGCAAACGAATGATGCGCCCATACTGGCACTGCCGCCAGCAAACCGATTCCCGCAAGCAAAACTGTGATCCGAGTCTTCACGAATACCTCCAACTGCAAATTCAAATTTCGGCGGATGCCTGCGGAAGATTATACAACATTCGCAACAGCTACCCGGGCTGGCTATTTTTGGCTAGAGAAAGATGCCACAAAACCCGCTGGAGCACCCCTGACAGGTGGGGTGCTCCAGCGGCTGGCAAGGGGAGGTTCTATTGGGCCATCGCCACGATGTGCACTCGCCGATTCTTCTGCCAGCATGCCTCGTCGTGTGCGTCGCAAACCGGCCGTTCTTTGCCATAGCTGACCAACTTCAACTGGTCCGATGGGATTCCGACTCCTACCAGGTAATCCTTGGCCTCTTTGGCCCGCGCGTCCCCGAGGGCCATGTTGTACTCCGCCGAGCCACGCTCGTCGCAATGCCCTTCGATCGTCAATTTATACGCGGGATACTGCGCCAAAATGTCGCGCAACTCCGCCGAATCGCCTTCCAACGCCTTCAGCGCGTCGGGACGCAGTGAGTGCCGGTCGTAATCGAAATAGGCATCCTGAATCCGCGCCAGCAACTCGTCGATGCGCGCGCGCGTTACAGCATTGGGGTACCGCTGGTTTTGAGCCGTCTGGGCCGGCGCGGGCCGCGTGGCCGCCGGGCGTGACTGCGGCTGGGATGGTCTCGACGCAGGCGCAGCCTGTGCAGGCGTCGCGGCCGGCAGCGGTGGCGGTGGAGCAACTGCCACCTTCTTGGCGCAGCCCGCAGCGGCCAGCGACAGAACAGTAAACCCAACCCAAACCAGTTTGCTAGAACTCTTCATAACGAAAGCTTGCCTCCATTACTTTCATATCGGTTTCGGCTGTGCAAAAACCATCCTGTCCGGACAGGATTCGTGCACGCCTCCACATTGACTACACTGTCCTTAGGACGCTGTCCGTGACTGAATTGTTTGACAAGCCCGGCTCCACGCGCCGGAAGCCGTCGTGGCTGGTCCTTTCCATAGGCTTCGGCGGCCTGATCCTGTTCCTGATCGCGGCTGCCACCGGCACGTTGGTATCGCTCGACCGCGCCCGCAGCAGCGAAACGCGCCTGCGCAAGGCATTCCTGGCGCGCCTCGGCGCCCTCGATCAGATCCGCGCGCAAATCTATTTATCCGGGACCTACGTCCGCGACTTCCTCCTATCGCCTGACGAGCCGGGGGCCGCCTCGCAAAGCACGCGTCTGGAAGCGCTCGAGCGCGAGACCCAATCCGCGCTTACGTCGTATTCCCAGTCGTTGGCTCCGGAAGAGCGGCAGCCGTTTGCCACGCTGCGCGCCGAAATCGAAGCCTACTGGTCGATCCTCGACCGTATGCTGGCCTGGTCTCCCGAAGAGCGCAACCGCATGCGCAACGGTTTCTTCTACGACGAGCTGGTGCCCCGCCGCACCACCATGCTGCAGATCGCCGACCGCATTGCCGCAGTCAATGAGCGCGGTTTGAGCCGCGTCGAAGAACAGCTCGCCGAATCTTCCGAGAGTTTGCGGCGGTCTCTGCTGCTCACGTTCGGAGTCACTCTATTTGGCGGCCTGGTGCTGGCGCTGCTAACCATCGGCTACACCGTGCGTCTGGAGCGCGAGCTCGAACGGGGCCTGGAAGAAAATGCCCGCGCCAAGGCGGACTTGCAGGAACTCTCCGGCCGCCTGCTGCGCGCGCAGGAAAACGAACGCCGCACGCTGGCGCGCGAGCTGCACGATGAAGTGGGCCAGTCGCTCTCGGCGATCTTGATGGAGGCCGAGAATGCCGAGTGCGCGGAAAAGAGCCAGGAGTTGCGGCTGCACCTCAGCGCGATCCGCTCCCTGGCGGAAAAGACGGCCAACGAAGTGCGCGACCTGGCGCTCCTGTTGCGCCCGTCCATGCTGGACGATTTCGGCCTCGTTCCGGCGCTCAATTGGCATGGCCGCGAAATGACCAAACGCACCGGGCTCAACATACTGGTTTCCGCCGACGAGGCGGGCGACGATCTGCCCGACGAACACACCACCTGCATCTACCGCATGGTGCAGGAGGCCGTGAACAATGCCGCCCGCCATGCCCACGCCCGCACCGTCGAGGTCGTGGTCCGGCGCGAGACCGGCCGAGTGGTGTTCTCAGTTCAGGATGACGGCGCCGGATTCGATCCACGGGTGGTGCGCGGCCTCGGCCTGCTCGGCATGGAGGAGCGCGTGCGTCGTCTGGGAGGCCGCCTTCGCCTGGAATCGGAGCCCGGCCGCGGAACGCGCGTGGCCGCGGAGTTACCGCTCACGAACCTGGCGGCCAATAACCATCATGTCCATTCGCATACTACTGGCTGACGATCACACGGTGATGCGCGATGGCCTGCGCGCTCTGCTCGAGCGCCAGCCGGATATCGAGGTGGTCGCCGAGGCCGCCGATGGCCGCGAGTGCGTCCGGCTGGCCGAGGAGCACTGCCCGGACGTCGTGGTGATGGATATCGCCATGCCCAACATGAACGGCATCGAAGCGACGCACCGCATCGTGGCCGACCGGCCGCGCACCGCAGTCGTGATCCTGAGCATGCACCAGGACGAAAGCTACGTGCTGCGGGCTTTGAAAGCCGGGGCGAAAGGCTACCTGCTAAAAGACTCCCTGCGCGCCGATGTCATCGAAGCGATTCGCGCCGTGGCCCAGGGCCGTTCCTTTCTCACGCGCAAGATCGGCCGCATCCTGCAAGAGGATTACGTTCGCCAACTGGAAAACCGCGGCCTCGACGATACCTACGACCTGTTGACCACGCGTGAGCGCGAGATCCTGCAATTGATTGCCGAAGGCCGCACAAACAAAGAAGCGGCGACGCTGCTGAATGTCAGCGTGACGACAGTCGAAACGCACCGGACGCACATCCTGCAGAAGCTCGGCCTGCACAGTATCCCCGAGTTGATCCTCTACGCCGTGCGCAAAGGCATCGTGGCCTGAGACGTTCTTTGTTCCTATCCCCCTACGAGAGGTAGGGCAGACCGTCGCTTTTTGCGGTCTGCCAACCGGTGTCATGTTCTATCGAAGACATCTGCCTCATTGGATCCCGGAAAGTGCGGTTCTCTTTGTGACGTGGAGGCTGGCGGGATCCAGGCCTCCAGTCGCACCAGAGCGACTGACAGCAGCAAACACCGGGCGCTCGGCGTTTTATCAAAACGACGCAGCGCTCGATCGCTGGCGCGGCGGACCGCTGTGGCTGGAAGACTCGCGCGTAGCGAACCTGCTGGCGGGAGCGCTTCGATATGGCGAAGCCAAGCAGTTCTATACACTCCACGCCTGGGTAATCATGCCAAACCACGTGCACCTACTGATCGAGCCGCAGATCGAGTTCCCGCGAATCATGCGTTGGCTCAAAGGCACCACTGCCCGCCGAGCCAACCGCATTTTAGGTCGCTCAGGTTTGCCGTTCTGGCAGGTCGAGTCATACGATCATTGGGTTCGGTCCCCGGAAGAACTCCAGGAATTGATCCACTACATCGAGGAAAACCCGATAAACGCTGGGCTTGTAAGGAGCGTCGAGCAATGGCCATGGTCAAGCGCCTCGGCAGACGACAAAAAACGATCGTCTGCCCTACGGGTGTAAGCCCACGCCTTACGCGTGCGCGGCCTGTTCCCGGTAATAGGCCGTCAGGTCGAGCGGCGGGGGCGTCTGGCCCATTGCGCGCAGGAAACCGGAGACTTGCCCGCGGTGATGCGTCCCATGGTTGACCACGTGCAGAATTAGCTGCCACAGCGGCCGCTGGAACGCATTTCCCTGCGTGTCCTTGTACGAGATCACTTGTTCGGCGCTCGCATCCGTCAGCCCGGCTGCCCATTGACGCCACTTCTCATGCAGCGCGGGCCAGTCATTCTGCAGGACCGCCAGGCTGTAATCGGCGTCGGTGAGGAACGGTCCACTGGCCGCGCCGGTCACACGCCCCAGCCAGATGCGGTCAGCCCCGAAAACGTGTACGAGCGTCCCCAGCACGCTGTGATCGGCAGTCTGGAAATCGCGCTTCAACTCATCGGCAGACAAACGGCTCGCTATATCCACCAGCCGGCGGCTGGCCCAAGCGGTATAGTCCAAATGCATTCGCAAAACATCCGCGGAAACTCTCATGGCTCACATCACTCCAATCATTCGCCAATAAAATACGCTGACCGCTGTGGCCACGATGGCCGCCAGCGCGTAGACCGTAGCGGTCATGGTAAGCTGGCCGCGCGTCCACGCCTGCCGCGCCGAGATACCGTCGCCCATGGCGATCCAGAAATTCATGTACGTCATCCAGAAGGGCGCCGAACAGAGCAGCAGCGGAGCGGCCAGCACCAGCGGTGGAATCCCCGCCTTGGCCAGCGGACCGGTGAGCGGCGTAAATACCAGCGGCAGCGCGATAAATGCCGTGGGATCGAGCCACCGCAATGCCAGCATCACCAGCGCGATCACCACCAGCAAAAGGATCGGCGTCGCGATTAATTGCTGCACATGCGGCAGCATCAGGCCTGCCAGCCAGTCCGTAATCTTGTTATCGGGAATCACGTTCTGGAGCCCGAAAATTCCGCCTAAGAACAGCATCAGGGTCCAGGAGACGCCGGTCGCGATGTCAGCATCCTGGATAATCCCGGCGATCGCGAAGACCGCCAGCCCCACCATCCCAATCACAAACGACGGGTACGGGTGCAGGCGCTGCTGGTTCGGCGTGCTCTGTGTAGCCCACAAGAAGATCGACGCCGCGATCACCAACGCGGTGATCAGTTCCTGGCGCTTGAACGAGCCCAGCGCTCGTAGCTTGCTTTGCACAAAGTCGCGCGAGGTGCCCAGCCGCGCCTCCGGCCGCAGCAGCAATTGGTTCACCACCAGGATCAACGCGCAGAGGATCAACGTCGGCAGCGCCATCACCTGGAAGTAGCTGCCTTGGGTCAACGGCAGATGCTTGTCGCCGAACATCTTGATAACGACGGGACCGTTGAGCGAGCCCAGTTCAAAAGCCAGCCCCGGAACCACCGCCATCTCCACCACCGTAATCATGATCAGCGCCGAACCGCGGCTGCGCGGCTTCAATCCGAGCGTTTGCACCAGGGCCCAGGCGATCGGCGCCATGATCGAGGTGCGCACCGTCATCGACGGAATGCCCATGGCCAGCACCGCGCCAATCACGAAAAACGCCATCAGAATGCCGGCGTAGCTGCCCGGAAACAGCGACAGAATCCAGTACGAGATGCGTTCCGCCAGACCCGTCTTGCGCATGGCGAACCCGTAGTACAGCACTGCCAGCAGCGTCCAGAAGGCCGGATCGGCGTAACCGCTCAAAGCCCGCGGCGGAGGCACGTGCGCCACCGCGATCAGCAACGCCATCATCAGGATGGACGCGATGCCGTTGTTCATCGCCTCGGCGGCCCACAACACGATGGCGAAAGCGACGATAGCCAGCACGAGCTGAGCATTGTGCGTCAGGCCGTGCGGTGTGGGGATAAACGCAACCACCAGGCCCACTGCCGCAGCGATGAACAGCCACGTCCATTTGACTGCCGACTTCGCTTCGGCATGGACCGACGGGGCAGCGACTGAGGTGCTCATATAGTGACCCATCCTATCAAGACTTTCGCCCTGGTGTGTCTGCGAGCAGTCCTACTGGCCGATAATGGGTAACGATGGCCACCCAAGCGGTTTGCCCTAAGTGCGGAGGCACGGGTTTCACCATTGTCGAACGCGCCAATATTTCGGCGGCCGAGCCGTGCACCTGCCGCTCCCAACAGCGGGCGGTTCGGCGGGAAGAGGATTCTGGCATTCCACCGCTATACGCCGACGATTCATTCGACAACTTCGTTTTGCCGACCGACAACCCCGTCGCACGACAGGCGCTCTCCGGGGTCCTCGTGGCAGTAAGAGGTTACGTGAACGCCTTTCCGAACGCCGAGCGCCCGGGCCTGCTCTTGATCGGCGAACCCGGCTGCGGCAAGACCCACCTAGCAGTGGCCGCGGCCCATAGGATTATGGCGAAAGGACATGAAGTTTGGTTTTGCAGCTACCAAAACCTATTGAACAAGATCAGTGCGGGATACAACGCTGTATCGAACTCCTCCGACCGCGAAGCGTACCAAAGAGCACTAGATTCGGAAGTTCTTCTCCTAGATGATTTAGCCGCCCACCGTGCCCATGACTGGATTGAGGACACGATTAACTCTATCATCACGTATCGCTGCGATAATCGTAAGCCGCTTATCGCCACCACCAATGCGCCGGATCCCGATGCTGGCAGTGCTGTGACCGAGAAGAACAAGGAGCTCAATACGGTGGAATACCGCCGCACACTCGATTACTACATAGGTGCGCGCGCCCGTTCGCGCCTGTTCGAAATGTGTACGGTCATTCGCATGCCGCTAGTGGAAGATTACCGGATACGAAAGGCGAAGAAGTTCTGATGCGTTCCGCGCTTCTGCTGCTGATGTTGGCCGCGGCGGCCTCGGCCGATGCCACCCGCACTGGATGCGTCCAGGCGGTCGAGTTTCCCTATTACCAGTACCCCCGCCAGCTCTGGGAACGCGAATTGGTGTGGCTGAAAACCATTGGCGTCGATACCGTCGAGTTTTCAATCCCCTGGAACTGGCACCAGGTCGAGCCGGACAACTACGACTTCTCCGGCCGCACCAGCCCGCGGCGCGACCTTACCGGTTTCATCAAGACGCTTCGCAAGTTGGGACTGCGGGGATGGGTCCGGCCCATGCCCCCCATCGCGGCCTGGCTCAATAGCGGATGGCTTGGCGGCATCGCCGATACGCGCGGCACGGAAAAAGCCTGGCTGAAGCAGCTCAATGATCTGCTGGCGCCCCAAACCGAAAAGCACGGCGGGCCGATCGCGTTTATCGAAGGGCGCGAATTGACCGTCGAGGCGCCTGCCGCGCCTTCGCCGGTGACCACCGTCTCGGCCACCGACCCATCCGCCCTGCTGCGTAGCCGCGCGGTCCTGGCGTCGGGCCGCGGCGCCCTGCTTTGGGTCAACGTGGAATCCACGCTGTACCCCGAGGCTTGGGAGCCGGCGGGCACCCCAATCTTTCGCCCCGGAGCAGTCGATTTGAACGGCCAGGAGCGAACCTCGACGCAACCCCTGCGGCGCGAAGCTGCGTTGTTGCGCAACTGGTCCCGCTTCCTCGAAACGCTCCAACCGGTCTCGGTTCCGAGACTACCGGCTCACAAGCTGCCGGACGGAATGCGGGTCACGGAGTTGGTCTCGGCGCCGGTTTCGGCCGTCTCCGTGCTCAATCGCGGCAAAACGCCGTTCCATGCCGATTTGCTGGTCCGCGATCCGGTCTCGCGGCGCGCCTTGGTGATTCCCGGAGTCACTGTGCCCGCAGCCGACACGCTGTGGCTGCCGCTGAATGTCTCGCTCGCCACCGACGGCCTCTGCCGGGAATGCTCCAATTTTTCCAATACAGAGCGCATCGTCTATGCTACGGCCGAGCTGCTCTCGGTGGAATTCGAGAACGGAATTCTCGCCATGGAGTTTGCGGCGCCCGAGTCCGGCGAAATGATCCTCCAGTTGGCGCACGAACCGGTCGGCCCCTACCTCGCCGGCGGCAAGCCCACCAAGCTCGATTGGGACGAAAAGACTTTTCGCGCGCGCCTCGCCATTCCCGCCGGCAAAGGCGCCGGAAACCGCGTCCGCGTCGGTCTGGCCATCGAAGAGCCGGAAACTTCGGCGTTCTTCAACGACGCTAAACGCCTCACCATCGGTCAGAAGAACGTGGTCTCGACTGAGTACTCCTCAGCCGATGTTGCCGCCCGCTCCCGTTTACGGGTTCCCGAAGGATTCAACTTCGTCGCCGCGAACAAGTCGCCCAACGAAATCGACTACACCATCGACGTTCCCGCTGACGCGCCGCACGGCGATTTTGCGCCGCTGACCCTGGAAGCCGATGGCGTCCCGCTCGGCCGCGCGCGTGTGCAATTGTTTCGGCCCGCTTCCATCCGGCTCACCCAGGCGCTCTCACAGCACTGGGGCGTCGACGCGCGCCTTGCCGCCGACCCGCCCACCGCGCCGGTCGATAGCCGCGGCGGCACGAATCTCGAAATCGTCATCCGCAACAACTCGCCGCAAATCCAAACCTACCAGTTGCAAGCCGCCGGAGAGGACCTGGAGTTTCTACCCGCCAAGACGGAAATCAGCATCGGGGCCATGGCTGAACGCCCGGTATCCCTGCGAGTATTCGGCGCTGCGGGCGTCACTGGCTTGCGGGATTGGCGCCTGCACGTGACGGGTGGCATGGACGCCGATCTGCCGATGCGCGTGGTGCTGCTGCCGCGCGCCGGAACCGTGGCGTGGATGGCCGACCTCGATGGCGATGGCTCTCCCGATTGGATCCTGGAGTCGCCCAAGGTCCGCGCCGTCTTCTCCTCACGCGACGCGCGGTGGATGGAGTTCACCTGGAAAGATACCGATGCCAATTTCCTGCCCGTCGAGGGCGCCTTCACCGAAACCGGGCCGGTGGAAGTGCACGCCCACGACGACACCGTGGAATTCGTCGGCAGCGGTTGGACCCGCACGGTGCGGCTGAACGACCGGACGCTCACCGTTCAGCAGACATCCCCGTTGCCCCCGGACGGGCTCACGCGGAAAGCCGACGGCAACCTGAGCTTCACCATCGAGCGGAGTTCTCCGAATCAGGTGGTCTACGCAATCCAGCAGAAGTAGGTAGGGCATGCGGTCGCTTTGTGCCATCTGCCGCTTCGCAGACCGCTGTAAGGGCGACGGTCTGCGCCACTGTGCCATCTGCCGCTTCGCAGACCGCTGTAAGGCGACGGTCTGCGCCACTGTGCCGTCTGCCGCTTCGCAGGCCGCTGGAAGACCATGGCCCATTTGCCACAGACTGCTCACCGGCTGGCCGCGCGATTTCCATACTGCCGTTCCATGAACTGTTGGTAATCCGCGCGCTTTCGCAGATTCGCCAGCCAGACCGGATTGGCGCGATACCAATCAATCGTCTGGGCCAGGCCTGTTTCGAAACCCACCAGCGGCAGCCATCCCGTTTCGCGGTGCAACTTGTCGCTCGAAAGCGCATAGCGGCGGTCATGACCCGGCCGGTCTTTGACGTATTCAATCAGGCTCTCGGGTTTGCCGGTGGCTGCCAGAAGCCGCCGAACCACGTCCAGATTGGGCAGCGAACAGTTGCCGCCTATGTTATAAATCTCGCCTACCCTGCCCTTCTGCAAAACCGCCAGGATGGCGCGGCAATGATCGTCCACGTATAACCAGTCCCGCACCTGCTGCCCGTCGCCATATACCGGCAGGCGGCGGTCCTCGAGCGCATGGGCAGTCATCAGGGGAATGAGTTTCTCCGGATACTGATACGGTCCGTAGTTATTCGACGCGCGCGTGATCACTACCGGCATCTTGAACGTGACGAAATACGAGCGCGCCAGCAAGTCGGAACCGGCCTTGGATGCGGAATACGGGCTACTGGGGTTCAGCAGAAACTCTTCGGTGGCCACGAGCGGCGCCTCCAGGCTGCCGTATACCTCGTCGGTCGAAACATGCACGAATTTTGCCGTGCCGGCCGCCTTCGCTACCTTCAGCAACACAGATGTGCCGCGCAGGTTCGTTTCGATTACGGCCGCGGGGTCGTCGATGCTGCGGTCCACGTGCGACTCCGCGGCAAAGTGGACGATGGCGTCGGGCTTCGCTTCGGCCAGGAGCGCGTTGACCAATTTCTCATCGCAGATATCACCTTGGACAAACCGGTACCGCGGATTGCCTTCCACCGCCCGGAGATTCTCCAGGTTCCCGGCGTAGGTCAGTTTGTCAAGGTTTGTGACTTGGTCGCCGGTCTCGGCCAGGACCATGCGCACAAAGGCCGAGCCGATGAACCCGGCTCCGCCGGTAACCAGGATTTGCATACGGTCGCGGACTACTTCCGCTGCGTCTCCCAGTCGTAGTTAATGGAGGCGTCGTCGTAGGCGATCCGGCCCTCATCCTGGGGGTTGTAGAAGCGGTCGGTCAGGTACACCAGAAGCGCGTCTTCCGTCCCAATCACCTTGTATCCATGCGCCACGCCGGGCGGAACCAGCAACTGCCACGGCCGGAGCGGGCCAATATATAAGGTGTTACGCCAGCCGAAAGTGGACGAATCCGTTCGCAGATCGGCCAGGGCAACCTGCAACAGGCCGCGCACCGGATTCCAGCAGTCGGTTTGATGGAGATGATAGTGGAACGCCTTGATGGCGCCGGGATGGTTCAGGGCCGCAGAGACCTGCGTGGTGGCCGGCGGAAACTCGGCCGCTATCCCCTTCCCGATCCGCTGCAGCTCGAGAAAGTATCCGCGATCGTCGGGAAATACCGTCAGCGGAGCGACCTGGACCCCCTCAATCAAATCCTGCGAATTGGGAGAATTGATGATTTGGCCGAGGCCCTTCTGACACTCTGGCAGCATCAACTCCAGGCCGCCTGCCTGGGCGATGCGTCGCCCCGCTCGAACAGCTCTCTCTCCCGGCATTAGGTTCGCGCTCCTCCTTCCAGATCCCCCTCGCCCGCTCCCGCCGGCACTTGCGCCCGGTCGGCCGATTGGGCCACCAGGTTTGCCGCGCGCAGCAGCGATTCGAACGTGCCCGCATCGGTCCACCAGCCTTCCAAAAACGAAAAGGTCATGGTCCCTTCGCGGATGTATGCGTTGTTTACGTCTGTGATTTCCAGTTCCCCGCGGTTCGAGGGAACCAAAGTCTTGATTTTATCGAACACCGAGGCATCGTACATATAAATTCCGGTCACGGCGTATTTCGTTTTGGGCCGTTTGGGTTTTTCCTCGATGCCGACCACGCGGCCCCCGTCCACATCCGCCACGCCGAAACGTTCCGCATCCGGCACTTCTTTGAGAAGAATGTGGGCGCCCTGAGCCTGTTTGCGAAACCGGTCCGCGGCGGCGCGCACGTTGCGCTCGATAATGTTGTCGCCCAGCACCACGCAGATCTTCTGCCCGTCGGCAAAGTGTTCTGCTAGCGCCAGGGCGTCGGCGATCCCGCCCTCGCCTTCCTGGTACGTGTAGTTGATATGAGCCAGCCCGAACTGTTTCCCATTGGCCAGCAGGCGCAGAAAATCGCCCGAGTTCCGCCCTCCCGTCACGATCAGGATGTCCCGGATACCCGCGTCTACCAGCGTCTGGATGGGATAGTAGATCATCGGCCGGTCGTAGATCGGCAGCAAATGCTTGTTGGTGATTTTAGTTAGGGGAAAGAGCCGGCTCCCGGTGCCGCCAGCCAAGACTACCCCCTTCATCGTATCTTCCATCGGCTTTGGATGGCCTGACCCCGCGCACGCGGACCGCGGAAAAGGCCAAAAGGGGATGGTATCACTTACCGGGTCTAGGCTGTAAGTAGCGGGATGGATATCCTCTGTTTGGCCTCGGGCATGGGTTCCAACATCTGGGTTTCCCAATGGGAAGTATCCCCATCATCGCAACGTGCCCGCAGACCACACCGGAGAATGCCCGCCAGTCTCCCGACCACGGCCGGGTGATCCTCTGCTTCCGGGTCGCGATACAGGTTGAGATACTGGGCGTTGTTGAGGGGGATGCGGAGCTGCCAAAACTCGTTGACTCCGTCGGGTAGAACGGCCGTCTCGAAGACCTGGCCGCGGGCTCGTAATCTTCCGCCGGAAAATCCGAAATCCCGGCATTGCGTCTCGATGGTTTCCCAGCACTGCTCCAGATCGGCAGCACGAGCCAGCGAGCGCTCCAATTCCACCAGGCGCGATTGTAAGTCGATCACCTGCCGAAATGGGCCTTTCCAGAACTCACTGATTACCCGGCGAAATCGCGAGCGGCGCAATTTCCGAAGGCCTATCCAGGCCAATGCACAAAGAAGCGAGCCAATCAAACAAGTGGCTGGTCTATCCTTGGCATCGGAAAACAGCAGCAGCGTACAAACCAGTGCGCAGACGCAGCACGGCCAAAGCGCGAATCGTCGAATGAGAACCCTTAGACTCGGCCCTTGGAACGATACCTGAGGAAAGCATAGACGGAGACTGTTGGAAATCCAGCGCCTCCGCCGGAGGTGGCGGACAATCGATAGGATTTGCATGGACCAGGTGGAGAGACTGAGGAAATGCCATTACCATTCAGGGGGTGTCTGGAGGCGGAGCAAATTCTCGATAAAAGAGAAAAAGGGCTGAAATAGAAAACGCGGGGTCCGAAGACCCCGCGTTCGGTGATTGTCGATTAAGCAGGTAGCGCTACGTGGCGGCGCCGATTCTAGTTCTCTGCCTTTTGCTGCCGCTTCTCGCGACGGTTGGTCCAGATCAGACCGACCAAAGCGAGGGCCAGCAGCGCGTAGAAGGTCGGTTCTGGAACCTCCGAGACTGCCTGGGTGATCGAAGTCAGAGTGGCTTGGTTGAAAACCGCACTACCACTGCTGCAGCTCACCGGCGTGGAAGTGATACCGTTCGTGCAGCCTGAACCGGACTCGAGATCGATGTCCTTTTGCACGCTGATCCCCTCGACCGGAGGGCTGATGAGCGACATGGCAATTAGAACCGGTGGCGGATTGATCACAGTAAGAGTCGCGAGCTGGGCGCCGCCGGCCAGGTTACTAACCGTCTCCCCAACTGAAATGTCCGGGGGGCTCTGGCTATCCAGCGGCTTCAGAGTGCTGGAGACCTTCATGTACACGTCGTCGATTAGCGGCGTTTGGCTCAGCGTCTCAGCGTCGTAGGTTAAGGTAATATCTGCGAGGATATTGTTTTGATCGCCCATGGTCGTCTGGACCTTGAGTGGGTCGGTGAGCGTGAAACCGATCTCGCCGTTGGCGTCGGTGTACGGCGTAACAATGATGCCACTGGGGTCGAGACCCGTAATGTTACCCTGGCTCACCAATGTGGCACAGTTCGTTATCGTCCCATCCGAGCAAGTGTAGGTCCAGCCAAAGTTATAGAAAACCTTGTCTCCGACGACGAAGCCGTCGCTGAAGTTCGTGCCTTCGAGGTCCGCCAGCGTAGTGGCGCTCAGCGAGCAGGCCACCGCGGCAGTTAACACTGCAAGAAGTCTTAATCGTTTCACCAAAATCTCCTCCGTTCTTGAAAGAGTATATAGGTGCTATCGAAGGTTAACAAGGGCCAAACGCATTTTGACTTTCAAGAAAGTACCGGTACCAGAACACTAGTCCTTCACCTCTCAACTGACAGATTCTATGTGAGATGCGAGACAGGTTTAGGGATCGTCCCACCACGCGAGGTGTCAGGCCGTGGTACCGTACTACCGTTTTGAGGAGGAGGACTATCCGATCCGCCGAAGCAACTCGCGGATTTTCTCTTCGTCGGATTTGGACGGGCGCGATGCCAGTGCTTTCTGTAACTGTTCGCGCGCTTGGGCAGCGTCCCCTTTGGCGATCAAGACGGCGGCGAAGTGTTGGCGAAATGCGGCATTCCCCGGATACTTGCTAGTCAAGTTCCGTAAGATTTGAAAGGCGCTGTCCGTCAAGCCCTGCTTATAGTAGACCCAGGCCACCGTGTCGGCTACTCCCGGATCGGCCGACTTTTGCGCCTGCGCGGTTTTGGCCAGGCGCAGCGCCTCGTCCAGGCTCGATCCCATCTCCGCGAGTAGAAACGCCAGGTTGTTGCAAACCATTGGATCCTTCGGCTGAAGCGCGAGGCTCTTCCGGTACAGCGCAATGGCTTCCTGTTTTCGATTCGCCAATTCCAAAGCGGATGCCAGATTTGCCTCAGTGGCGGCGTTAGGATTGAGCTCTTCGGCCTTTTGCAAGCTGGCCAGGCTGGCTTGAAAATCGCCTTTTTGCCGGTAAAGCGCTCCCAGGCGTTGGTGAAATTCGGCCACTTCCGGATGAGCCGCGGAAAGAGCCTGGTATTGTTCCAAGGCCAAATCGGTCCTGCCCACGCCCGTGGCGAGGGAAGCGAGGGCCAGCCGAAGCTGGTCGGACTGTTCCGTTGCCGGAGCGTTGTGCAACTCGTTTTGGAGCAGTTGAATCGATTTATCGAACTGCCGCCCGGCTAAGTCCGCCCGTACCAGACCCTCCAACGGACGCGTATCCGCCGATCCCGGCTGGTAAAGCTTTTGGAAAATCTCATCCGCCTCCTTTACGCGTTTTTGCGCCACGTCCAAAAGACCCAGTTGCAACTGGGCATCGTGCTGATTGGGTTGCTGCTGAAGCAGCGCGCCCAATTCGGAGCGGGCGTCGTCGAGCCGGCCCACTGCCATCAGGCACGACGCGTGCATCAGCATGGTTCGCGGGGTATCCGGTTCGAGCGCCCGAGCCTGTTCTGCAGAAGTGAGCGCCTCTGCCGGATGCTGCAACTGGAGGTTGACCTCGGCGAGCAAGATGCGCGGTTCCACGAATCGAGGATTCAACCGGGTGGCCTCCTGCAATGCCGCACGCGCCGCGGTTAGATCGCGTTTCGCGAATCGAGTACGACCCAAGGCATACTGCAACTGGGCATCTTTTGGATTCTTGCTGATGCCCTCTTCGAGTTCCTTCGAAGCACGAGCGATCTTTTGTACGCTTCCGGAATCCACCAGGAGCAAGGCGTGCTGAGCTAAAGCGTCCGGCATGTTCGGATGGCGCTTGAGGATTCCCTCGAGCACCTCTAACGCTTCGCTGTTCTTACCACTTCTAATCAGCACAATCGCGATCTTTTTTTGATAGATTTCGGTCTTCCCGCCGTCGGCTTTCGCCCCTTCGTTCAGTTGCCGGAGCGCCTCTTCACGGTTCCCGATTGCGTCATAGAAATCGCCCACCAGGAAGCGGGCTTGGGGAAAGTCCTTCGGGCGATCCAGAAGTTTTTGAAGAGTGACAGTCATTTCCGCCGTTCGTCCAGCGTGCGCATAGAAATTGGCCAGCTCCAGGTAACCATTGGACAATTTTGGTAGAGCGGCCACTTTGCTCTTCAGGATCTGTTCCGCCTCCGCCGAGCGATTGCTGTTCAAGTATTGGTAGTAGAGAACGTTGTAGATGGGTATGTAGTCGCTATGTTGCCGCATAAGCTCCAAACCCAGCTTCTCCGCTTCGGGAGCCTGCTTTTGGCTGATTAAGAGTTGGATTATGGGCAACACGATCTCGGGCTGCATCGGCTTGATGCTGTCGGCCTCACGGAACAAGCGCAGCGCTTCTTCCGGTTTGCGGTCGCTCACCGCAAGGTAGGCTTGGAAACGTAGCGCATCAATTGATTTCGGATTTTTGGCGGCGAGCTGGGTGGCGATGTTCCGCACCATGTCGTAGAGCTGCTTCGGCCGGCTGGGATCATTTTGATAGGCGTATAAGACCAGATCGCCGAACTTGGTGGCAGCATCCATATTGTCCGGTTGGAGCTGGACTGCCCGCGAGAACGCGCCGTAGGCAACGGCGATGTTGCGCTGCTTCAATTCCGAGAGAGCCATCCGGTAGTAAGCTTCGCCATATTGGGGATCTTTCTGAATCGCCTTCCGGTAATTCAGAGAAGCATCGCTGTACTGACCTTGGTTATAGAGCTTATTGCCGCGATCGACGTACGAAGCCGCACTGCGGCTGCAGGACACAGTTCCTGCGGTCAAAGCGATTACGAGCACCAGGAACAAGCAATTCTTTCTACAGGACATCGTCAGTTCACTCCAAGCCCGCTCATCTGAATCCGCGCGTATCTAACGAGGCCGGTGGGACAGGCATTTACCCACAGAATTGTAAAATTAGAATATCACCTCACCGCCCGTTACCCCACATCAACAGTACTACGCCTAAGAAATGCCTCCGCTACCACCACCGGACCGCTCCCTCTGGCCGCGGCTCAGTAACGCCGGCAGCGGTTCTTTTCCGAGCCTCTAAATCGGATCGCGCGGCCGTGTCTCGGTGCCGATCGGGATGGCGCGGTTGACGAACTGATCCGGCGGAATGCTCACCAGGTTCGCCTTGATCAGCACCAGAAGTTCGTCCGTATCCCGATTCTTGGTGTTCTGCCGCATCAGCGGGCCGAGGCCGGGAAGGTTCGCCAGGCCGGCGATACCGGCAATCGAGCGCGCCTCGGACGCGCTCAGCAATCCTGCAATCCCGGCCCACTCGCCGTTCTTGAGCTCCACCTGCGAGGTCAGTTTGCGGTGCGAGATGACTGGAACTCCATTCACCGCTACGCCGGTAAGAAGCTGGACTTCGGCATCAAGGTCGAGCGTGATGCCGTCCATTCCCCGCACGCGGGGCGTCACTTTGATGCTCACACCCAAGTCCTCAAAACTGAAAGCCGGCGGGGGCGCGTATTCCTGGCCGCCCGTAGACGAGTAATAGGTTCCCCCGGCATCGTGAAACGTTCCCGTCCCTGCCCCGAGCAGAATCGAGAAATTATTCCCGGTGGCGTTCGCCACCACCAGGTCCCTGAGGCCATCCCGGTTGAAGTCGTCACCGATAATGCAGCTCGGCCCCGTGCCAACGGTGAAGCTGATGGCTGTCTGAAACTGTCCCGTGCCCAGGCCCAGAAGTAGGGACAGCGTGCCATCGCCATTGTTGGCTACCGCCAGGTCTTGGAGGCCGTCGCTGTTGAAATCTCCGGTGGAAATGGAAACCGGACCGCTTCCCGTGGCGAATTGCAGCCCTTCCCCGAATTGCCCGGCGCCTTGATCCAGAAACACCGAGACCGTATTCGACGCGGAATTGGCGACGATCAAGTCCACGTAACCGCTGGTCGTCAGACTGGCTGCAATGACCGCGCGCGGCCCATTCCCGGCGGCGTAAATCGCGGCTTGGTGGAACGTCCCATCGCCATTCCCGAAAAACACCCACAGATCGTTCGAGGTGTAATTGGCCACCGCCAGGTCGATAATGCCATCTTGATTCAGATCCACCGCTGCCAGCGCGCGCGGACTGGTGCCGGCTGCCACCGTCAGCGGAGTTTTGAACGTGCCGTCGCCGTTGCCGAGCAGGATCGAAACGTTGTTAGAACCCGAGTTCGCCACAGCGATATCCGGAATTCCATCTCCGTTGAAGTCGGCGATCGCCAACGCTGCCGGCGAGGAGCCGACCGCTGCGTGGGTCGCCGTGCCGAACGTCCCATCGCCTTTCCCCAGCAGGATCGAAATCGAATTCGAGCCGGCGTCCGCTGTCACCAGATCGAGAAAATTGCTGGTCGTCAAAGCTGCTGTAGCGATGGCAGCGGGGTTGGTGCCGGTGTTGTAGAGAACTGCATCCTGAAACGTGCCGTCGCCATTGCCGAGCAGAACCGCTGCCTGGTTGCTGCCCGCCGCCGAGGCGGCCAGATCGGGTATGCCATCGTCATTGAAATCGGCGGCCACGACGCCCGAAGGGCCGCTGACCGTACCGAATGTGACCGGCGAAGAGGACGTGGTGCCGTTGGTGTTGCTGCTGCTATTGCCGAGCGTTGGGACGCTGGTGGGCGTCGAGGCCGATGGACCGAAATATCCGGTCGTCAGGACCGGGTACCGGTCTCCCGCATGTAACGTTGCGGCCTGGCCGTCCAGTGTTTGAATCTCGGCTTTATAAAAAGAACTCGCGAGCGAATCGCTCATCTGGGCGAGCAACTGCGCGTCGCCGATCGCCAGGCCAAACGCCATCCCGCCAATCCCGCCATGCGCCAGGTTAGACAATTGGGTTGCCACGCCGTTGACGGTGTTGAAATTCTGGAGCGCCACGCTCATCGGCAGACCGAGACCGTAGGTGAGCATCTTCTGTTTGCTCACCTCCAGGAAATCCACCTCTACCGATACCTGGGCGCGGTGGTGGATCAGCTCTTCGAATAACGCTTGGGCCGGGACGATTTTCGAAATGGGGCCGCGCAGGACCACCATGCTCCTCTGGGTGTTCGAGGCGATTCTGTCCAGGTTCAGAGCCTGCTGCACCGCGCGGGTCACCTCCTGCACCTCCTGCGGCGTGGTGGTCTGGGGAATTTCCACCGAGACACTGACGTACGGTTCCACGTCGCTGCGTTTTTGAGGAGTGTCTTTCGCCACCAGGAACAGCTTGGGCGTAATCGCCACCACAAACGAACCTGTCGCGGCCTCTAGCGCATGCAGCGCCAGGCGGTAATCCGCGCCCTCTATCCGGAAGCGGAATGGCCGTCCGGGTTGGAAGTCGCCGTCGAAGACGCAGTCGAGGCCGTAGGCGCGAGCCACGCGTTCGAACAAAGTGCGGGAATCGCCTTGCAGGTCGAAATCGTGCAGCGCAGGGTCGGCCTTCAGCTCGGTGGGAGGCTTCGGCTTGCGGGCATCCTCGAGATCGCGCTCGGTCGCCTCCGCCACATGGTCGATGCCTCCCGCCAGTGGCGCCTGGCTGCCATCCGGGGGCGGCAGCAATCGGGCTTGCAGCGCGGCCCGCGAACGCACCGCCTGGCTGCGCAGCCAATAGTCGGTGTTCGATGGGTCGAGCGCAGCGGCTTCCGAGTACAGAACGTACGCCTGATCGAACCGGCCGGCCTTTTCCGCCGCACGGCCCTGCGCGTATAGATGGGCTGCGTCCGCACCGATGGCCAGAGGCGCTAAGACCACCAGGGCAAGGAGAGAGAACCTCACTAGAAGCTTGACGAACCAAGAGGCGCCAGCGTGCAATCCAAAATCGCCGTTATCCAATAGCAATGGGCTTTTGTTTCAAAGAGTTAGGGTTTTGGCGGGAGAATCGTCCGCATGCCGCTTTCGAGCGTGTAAACCGGACGAAAGCCAAGCAGCTGGCAGGCTTTCTGATTGCTGTAGCCGGCCCGGCTCACGAAACCCGCAATGCCGCGGTCATCGAGCGGATGAATGAACCTGGCGCCCTGTAGCTTTCGAATCACGCGGCGCGGCAACGAGGGATGGAGCCAGTTCTTTCCGTAAGCCCGCGCTTCCGCCTCGCTCATGGAAACGGTGGCGCTCCGCCCCAAAAGCCTTTCCAACTCGCGAAAATAGACGCTCCAGTTTACCGGGGTTCCATCCGTCACATTGAAAACCTCGCATGGCGGATTGGAACGGGCCAAAAGGAGTGGCACCATGGCCGCAATATCCAAAACGTGGATCAAGTTCGCGGTGCCCGCGCCATGGTTCACCAGAATCAGCCGGCCCCGTTTCATCAGATTCAGCAGCCCGTCGGTCCACCACCCTCCTCCCGGTCCATACACACAACCGAGGCGGAGAATCACGGTCTCGGCCATGGAAGAATCCGCCTTGAGTCGTTCTTCGATGGCCAGCTTGGTTAGCGCGTAGGGGTCGTTCACTTGTATCGGCGGCATATCCTCGGTGATCGTTCCCTCCAGCGGGTTGCCGTAAACCGAGATCGTACTGAGGTGCAGGAATTTGCGGACTCCGGCCTGCGCGCTGCGGTTTCGCAATTCCACGGTTGCTTCCACGTCATGCGCCAGGTTGTCGGTGAGCGCCGCATGAATCACCGCCGCGGCCCCTGCCAAAGCCGATTGATAGCTAGGCGCCTGGGTTAGATCGCCTGTGACGAACTCAACCGATGGATGCGGGGCGGCGCTGCCCGGGCGCCGAACCAGCATGCGGACGCGGTAGCCATCGTCCGCCAGCCGCCGCACGACGTGACTTCCCACAAAGCCGGAGCCGCCAGTGACAAAGACTGTCTCCCGGCTGCTCATGGCGGGCTAACCGGCAAGGACGCTCTCATACAGTTGCTTCACGTTCTGTGCATGCGCGGGGTAGCCGAGATGAGCCACCGCTTCCGGTGCGGCCGCGCTCATCCGTCTCAAGAGCGCCTCGTCCTTCGCCAGGCGCCGCAGATGCTCGATCATGGCATCGACATCCCGGCACTCGACCACGTAGCCATTTTTTCCGTCGGCAATTAACTGCGCCGCGCCGGTCTGGTGCGTCGTGATCACCGGCTTGCCGCACGCCAGCGCCTGCGAAACGGCAAGCGCGAATCCGTCCTCGATCGCGGGGTGCACAAACACGCTGGCCGGCCCGTACGTGGATTCAACCGGTTCCTTCACCACGTCCGCCGACTGGATGCGAATGTTGCTCGAGCGCGCAAGAAACTCCTGGAGAATCTGCCGTGACCACGGGTCGCCCGTCGCCCCGATAATCACCAGTTCCGACCCTGGAATTGCGGCCTTCTCGAATGCCTGAAGCAGATAGGGTGCGCCCTTGCGTGGATCGATGGTCATGACGGCGAGTACGCGAAAAATGTGGTCGCGCTGAGGGGCCGGGTGGAAATGGTCCAGATCCACCGCCGGCAAGATCACCTCGACGCGCTCCGGCTCAATTCCGCGTTTGACGAACGACCGCTTGGCATACTCGGAAATCACCCGGATTCGCGACGCCCGCTCGATTTCCCGCCGAACGCGCTGGCGCATTTGCGGATGAATGTAAGAGTGGCCCGGAATCCCTAACCGCGCGAACTCATCCGCGAGCACCTCGGCGACATCATCGATATGGCAATTCAAGGCCGTCAGCACCAACGCAGTTTGTTTCCTGCTCAAGTGCTCAAAAGTCTTGCTGCATTGGCCCATGACGCCGTCCAATAAAATGACGCCCTCGGAATGGCGAATGAGCTGAGAATCGAAATCCTCATCGCTGATAAGAGTGAGCAGATCCCCCCGGCGGCGTAAGACGCGGAGCCGGCTGATCGTGCGGAATGCCAGCTTCCGCCAACCCGCGTAGGGGATGTCGACGCACTCCGCCCGCTGCGCTTTCGCGCCGCGGCTGAGAATCCGCCCGTGCGGGAATTGATCGACCGCATAGACCATCTGCCGAAGGAACTCTCCCTGCCCGCCTCTGCCAGACGCAGCATTGGCCGCGTAGCAAATGAGAGACTCCCCGGCGTCAGACATACCGGATCCGGGACTTATGGCACTTACCTACCGAGATATAGGCGATTATACCGTGGCGATTCCGAAGGCGTCCGTCTTACGCGAATCTAAATCGATTGCCCGCGCCGTCGTTAGTACGGTTGCGAAATCCAATGTTGCTGAACGGAATTCATGTGAGCCGACCTACGCATCGTTTGGTGGTCCTAGCAGGCTGCTGAGAAGCCCACAAACCTCCGCTCAGTAACTGCCTGTGAACTCGATGCCGCATTTCCGCGCGCGTTAGCAAGCGGTTCTAGGGCTTTTTCAGCCGCCGGCACTTTTTGCCAGCTACCGCAACGGTCCCCTCTTGCTGGAGGTTCTCATGCGCAGAAAGGCAGCCATTCCGGGTTCTTTCGCCGGCCGACCGCGGGAGTGTCGGCGCCTATTTCCCTACCAGGTGCCTAACATCCTTTTCATTCTCATCGCAGACGTACTCGATGAGCTCGGTATCCGCGTAATCGAACCCGAGGTTGACCGTCCACGGCTTCGTATACGCCTTCGCGTCGTCGATGGTCATTGCCAGGTCGATGTGTCCGAAGTCGCGGCGGTGGAACCGCTCGGTCAAACGCATCGACTCGGTTCCCGGATGGCCGTTATTGTCGAGCCAGTTGTTCTCCACGAATCCCGACGATTCCACCACCAGCGTGTCGCCGTCCCAGTGGCCGATCGAATAGCCCATCCAGGCCGGATTCGGGTCCTTCGGGAGTTTGCGGCCATCCATGAAAATCTGCCGGTAGCTGTGCAACGCCTCGTAGAGAATCACCATCACGCCGTTCGGAGTGTTGTAGATTTTGAAGGGATACGGCACCACGTTTTCGCGCGGCACGCCGGAGAGCACGCAGCGCGCCTGCGGGTCATCTTTGCTGATCGTCTCCACGCGGTGCGTGTATAGCGCTTCCGCCCACGGCTTAAAGGGAACTTCGCCGGGCTTGAGATCCTTCGCGATATTTCCTGTGTAGCCGAACTTCGGCTGCCAGGTGCCGGAGAGATCGGGCTTGCCGTCCGGCGTCTTGGGAGCGGGCGCGGCGAGATTCACTTTCCCATCCGGCAGGCGGGGGACTCCGGGAGTCGGGTAATTGACCCACTGCGCCGAGATGGGCAAACACATTAGAAAGATTCCCGAGATCATCCAGTACTTCATAGCGGCATCGCCTCCCTACTTCCCCACCATATGTTCCACATCGTGATTGTTCTCGCAGACATACTCTCCGACCTCATCGTTGGGGTCGATATCGGCGATCTTCTTAATGACCCACGGCTTCGTGTAAGCGCCCGGATCCTCGATCGTAAATTCGATTTCGAGATGCCCGAAATCCGGCCGGCGAAAGCGCTCCGTGACCCGCATCATTTCGGTGTGCGGATGGCCTTGCGGGTCGAGCCACGAGCGATCGTTGAAGCCTACTGTGTCCACTACCAGCGTGCCGTGCTCCCAATGGCCGATCGAATGGCCCATCCACGAAGGGTTCGGATCCTTGGGATGGCCGCGCCCATCGAGAAATACCTGGCGATGGCTGGGAATGTCATCCTCAAAAATCATCACCAGCAGCGCAGGGGTTTCGACCAGCTTAAATGGGAATAGGGCTCCGGCCGCGGTAATACCGCGGGTCAAGCAGCGCGCTCCCGGTGCATCTTTCGAGTTGTTCGCGGCGCGCTCCTTCTGAAGCGCGTCGGCCCAAGGCAGCGGAACGGGCGTGCCGGGATCGACCGTTCTCTGCGCATACCAGACGCCCGAGAGATCGGGCTTGCCATCCGCGGTGCGCGGCGCCGGCCCGGAAGGTGTCGCGTGAGGGCTGGTCAGCTGGACCCGGAATTCCCGGCCGTCTCCTAAGGTTCCCAGTTGGTAGTCCGACAGGTGGATATCGAATCGCAGAGTCTGCGCCGCGGCAACGGTTACGTGCGGCTGGACGTACGCATCGAAGCCGAGCGCGGCCACCGAAAGTCTATATATGCCCGGCGGCAACTGCGCAAGCGTATACACGCCGGACTTCGAGCTGGACGTCTTGGAAACCACGCTGGTGCTCATGTTGGTGACCTGGATGGGGGCACCGGCCACGGGATCGCCCGAGAGGTCGAACACGGTACCTGCGATGGTTCCGCTCGATTGGGCAAACGACGCAACACACAACAGCCACGGAAACAAATGCAGGTGCTTGAACACTTCCCGAAGTATATTCCAAAAGCCGCGCGGTGCGGGGCCAGGCCCTACATAGGCCGAAGAAGTTCAGCAGAAAGGTCTCGTGTGCCGGACCGCGCTGCTAAACTGAACTGAGCAAGAGGGCCATGCCATCGATGCTGTCAGAGCTCGACCGTAGCGGAATGGCATTCAACGATGTCCCGGCCAGTCTGGCATGCCCGCGCCGGGGCTCACGCCTCTCTCCTCGCGTGCTGCTCGCAAGCAGTTTCTTTTTCCTTCTCACCTTCGTGCTTGCGCTCCCTCTGGCCGCTCAGGAGGCACGCTGGAAGCAACTCATGGATCAAGCCACCGCGCTCTACCACGAGGGCAGCTATGCGGAGGGCATTCCCGTCGCTCAACAAGCGCTGGACGTGGCCGAAAAGACCTTTGGTCCCGGCCACCAAGACACGAGCGATTCTTTGAATCTGCTCGGCCTGATCTACACCGAACAAGGAATGTACGCCGCAGCCGAGCCGCTCTTCAAACGCAGCCTCGACATCGAAGAAAAAACTCTCAGCCCCGATCACCCCGATGTGGGCGCCAGTCTGAACAACCTGGCCGAGCTATACAGGCAGCAGGGCAGATATGCCGAGGCTGAGCCTCTCTACAAGCGCAGCATAGCCATTCAGGAAAAAGCCCGCGGACCAGACGATCTGAGCCTGGCCACGGACCTGAACAACCTCGCCATTCTTTACAATGAGCAGGCCAAGTATAGCCAGGCCGAAGCCCTCTACCAACGCAGCCTGGCCATCCGCGAGAAAGTTCTCGGCCCCGGCCACCCCGGCGTCGCCACGGCATTGGGCAATTTAGCGGATCTGTATCGAGAGCAAGGCAAATTCGCCGCCGCTGAACCACTCTACAAACGCAGCCTGGCAATCCGCGAAAAAGCACAGGGTCCGCTTCACCCCGACGTGAGCATCACCTTAAACAACCTCGCTAGTCTGTACCAGGATGAAGGCAAGTATTCCGAGGCTGAGCCTCTCTTCCAGCGCAGCATAGCCATTAAGGAGAAAGCGCTGGGACCGGATCATCCCAGCCTGGCTGTGGTGTTGCACAACCTCGCTCTTCTGTATTTCATTCAAGGGCAGTTTCTCGAGGCCGAGCCGCTTTATAAACGCAGCCTGGCGATCCTGGAAAAGGCGCTGGGCCCGGATCATCCCGCCGTGGCCAACGCTCTGAACAATCTTGCTTCGCTTTACAAATGGCAAGGCAAATACGCCGCAGCCGAGCCGCTCTTCAAACGCAGCCTGGACATCTGCATCAAAGCGCGGGGACCCAACCACCCATGTGCGGCCACGGGTCTAAGCAACCTTGCCGAGCTCGCCGGTGAGCGGGGCAAATTCGCGGAAGCCGAGCCGCTCTATAAGCGCGCTCTGGCGATCGACGAAAAGGAACTGGGCACAGACCACGCCAGCGTCTCCACGGACCTGAACAACCTCGCGGGGCTGTACGCGGTGCAGGGCAGATATGCTGAGGCTGAACCGCTCTTCAAACGCAGCCTGGCCATCCGCGAGAAAGTTCTCGGCCCGGATCACCCGGATGTGGCGCAGAGTTTGAACGGCCTCGCGGGGCTCTACGAACATCAAGGCAGGTTTGCGGAGGCCGAACCCCTGTACCAACGGGCGCTGGCTCTCCGCGAGAAGGCGCTCGGTCCGGAACACCCCGAGGTGGCCACGAGTCTGAACGACCTTGCGTTCCTGTATAAGGACCAGGGCAGGTACGCCGAGGCCGAGCCCCTCTACAAACGCAGCCTGGCCCTCGGCGAGAAGATTTTCGGTTCGGATCATCCGAGGGTGGCCTTAAGCCTGAACAACCTCGGCGGGCTCGATCAACTCCAGGGCAAGTATGCCGAGGCCGAATCGCTTTATAAACGTAGTCTGGCGATCGAGGAGAACGCTTTCGGCCCGGATCACCCCGCCGTGGCCGTGGACTTAGGCAATCTCGCTGAGCTGTACTACGAGCAGGGCAACTACGGCCAGGCCGAGGCCTTTTTCACGCCCGTGCTTCAAAATCTGTTCCGGCAATTCGAGGACAGCTTTACCTACATGAGCGAGAAGGATCGTCTCCAGTTCCTGAACACTGACCGGAGTTACTTCGATGCCTACTTGAGTATCTGTCTGACGCAGGCGGAGAAGAATCCCGCTCTTGCAGGCAAGATGTACGACTTGCTGCTGTGGGAAAAAGGCCTGGTTGGTTCAAGCGTCGCATCCCTTCGCGCTCAGGTCGCCGCCGGTGGCGATGCAGAGGCCGTCCAACTCTTCGATCAGCTCGCAGAAAAGAAAAGTGAATCCGCCCGTTTAGTCAGCGCGCGCCCCTCGGGCTGGAAGGAGTTGCGCAAGAAAATGGATGATGAGGCCAACGATCTGGAGCAGCAGCTCGCCCGGCGGGTTTCTTCGCTCACTGCCCAGAAGAGCCTTGCCCATCGAACGTGGCGCGATGTGCAGCGGAAACTCCAGCGCGGCGAAGCCGCCGTGGAATTGGTCCGCTTCCGCTTTCACGATGGGAAGCAATGGACGCGCACCTATAAATACATTGCCCTGGCCGTCACGGCGCAAGAAAAGGACACGCCGGCCCTTGTCTACTTGGGTGATGCCCAGGACCTCGAAGCCGATCCCTTGCGCGATTACCGTTTGCGGGTCGGCCTAGGCGAAAACGGCAAGGTCCGCGGCGTGGCCCTAGCCGTCGACGCAGAAGAAACCGGCGCGGCGCCCAAGATCAGTTTCTACGACGCTTTCTGGAAGCCGCTCGAACCTGTTCTCCGGGGCGTCAAGCGTATCTATCTCTCTCCCGATGGCGCGCTCAATCAAGTAGCCCTCGGAGATGTGCCTGCTACCGACGGCCGCCTCCTCATGGAGAAGTATGATTTGCGCATCGTCTCCAGCACGAAAGACATTCTGCGCGATCCGCGCAAGCCTTCCGCCAATTCCGCCGTGATCATCGGAAATCCGGCGTTCGATCTCGATGCAGCGCAGCAGCGCGCCGCTCTGCGCTCCGTGCACACCACCCAAATCGCCCAGCTTGCTCCCCCGGCGGAGACCAGCGGCGTGCTCTCGCGCGATTTCGGTGGCGGAACATTACCACCTTTGCCCGGCACGCAAGCCGAAGTGCAGTCCATCTCCTCGCTGCTGGAAAAACAGCATTGGAATGTTCAAGCCTTCATCGGGCAGACCGCGCTGAAAGAAACTGTGCTGCGCGTCAAAGCTCCGCGCGTCCTGCATCTGGCTACCCATGGCTTCTTCGAGTCCGACCAGGAGAGAAAGGAGCAGAGCCATGGCCGCGATCGGTCTTCAGCCCTCGAAGACCCTATGCTGCGCTCCGGCCTTTTCTTTGCTGGAGCCAATCGGCGCCTCTCCGGCCAACCCACGCCCCCCGATCTCGACGATGGAGTTCTGACCGCTTACGAAGCCTCTACGCTAAACTTGCACGGCACGGAACTGGTCGTGCTCAGCGCGTGCGAGACTGGCCTCGGTGAAGAGACCGCCGGCGAGGGAGTCTTCGGTTTGCGCCGCGCGCTCGAAGTCGCCGGCGCCGAAGCCGTGCTCATGAGCATGTGGTCTGTGCCTGACAAGGAAACGCAGGAGTTGATGGCGCTGTTCTACGCGAAGTGGCTGGCGGGCCAGGAAAAGCACGAAGCGCTGCGCGCGGCGCAACTCGAAATGCGAAACCGCGTCAGAGCCCGCTACGGTAAAGACCTCCCGCAATATTGGGGCGCCTTCATCCTCGTCGGCCGCTAGCACCACCTTGTAGCCGATCACCGACCCGCCGCTCATGGCTCGGGCAACGATAACTTCAGCCGCCGGTTCAGTTCCGTCACCACTCGCCACCGCAGCCCGCGCTGTTTTCGGTGCAGAGCTTCGGCCAGGTTCGCTCGATAACGGTCCGTAATACGGATGCAGCGGAAATGTTCCGGCTCGATCAAACTGATGTCTCCCCCTCCATCCCAGACGCCGATGGAAGGCTGGGGACAGATGACCAGCTCCGGCTCGCCTAAGAACGCAGCCCACCAACTGAACGTGCTCGCGGACATGACCAGCCGCGCGGCTTTTGAGAGAAAGGCCAGCTGTTCGATCGCCGTCCCGCTATGAAACTTCGGCCGCCACGCCGCGAATCGTTTGAAAAACGGATCATGCGGGTCGTCTGTAGTGATCCAGACGTCGCCTGCGCCCTGCGCCGCCTGCGTCAGAGCTTCCTCATAGTAAGAAAATGGCAGCGCCGAATCGAACCGGATGACATCCGTACGCCTCACGTGGACCGCCACCGGTGCTCTCGGACCGGACACGATCGATGGATCGAAAGCCAGCCAGTGCCGGATGCGCTCGCGATCCGGGCGGTAATACTCGCTGCGCTGAAACCAGCCGTGCAAGGTGACGCGCCGCGGCGAGCGGTCGGCCAGAAGACCGGCCAGATCGATACGGTTCCCGCTCAGCACCTGCTCCGGTGCTTCGTAACGTGCGCCTTCGACGCTGGTGCGTGTGTTGGGAAAACCGGAGATCGGGTCGGCACGAAGAGCGAAGCCGAGTCCTTCGGCGAGCATCCGGCCCATGCAGTATTGGAACAGATTGTTGCCGAGCCGGTCTCGATAGCGTATTTCGACCATGCTTGCCGCTCCCCCTATCTTCTGATTTCATTGTCTGGGTCGCGGCGTTTAACGTCATTGCCTACTTATGTGAACGTCGGACTGTTTTATTGAATAATCGGGGCTGACGCGGCATTTCTTGGCTTGGCTCGATCAGTGGGCCGCACTGGGCCGCGGCACAGCGACAAGCGGGACCGGCGTTGGAAAGCGGAAAGGGCGACCCGAAAAGTCGCCCTTAAACCTGCTTGCGTAATCGTCGCCTGGTGTGCCGTTACTTCTTCCGCTCGACTACCCACTCGCAATGCGAATCGCCACGGACCATATTCTTGGTAAGTGTGAAAGTGAAATTCTGGTTAAGACTTTCGGTAGCTCCAGCACCCCACGCTTGATGCCCCGCGCCGCAGGTATCCATGTCGAGGCCTTGCTCCTTCCACCGCTTGTGCCAAGGACACTCCGTCGTCTTGCCCACGCATCTGTCTTTGGTGGATTCCACAATTTCGAACTGAAACTCCGGCCCCATCGCCGCTTTCGCCATGACGTGCATAACCCCTTCGATATCGCCGGCGGTCTCACCCGCTAATCCGAAGGAATCGGCAAATTCCTTGGCTCCCTTCCCCGCTTGATACCAGAGCGGCCCGTTGAACGCCTCAAATCCCTTCTGCCCGGCCGCCTGCTTTAAGGCGTTGGAAATTGCAATAAATGCGCCGGTCAATGCTTTCGTTGCAATCCCCCATCTCGCATTCTCAGGAATCGCTTCTATTGTGTTCGCCATCGAAACCGTCCCCTTTCGTGTATTCCGCGTGTCTTTTTATCTTGTCTTGGTGCTGTGCCCTTTCGTTACGATCGGTCCGAGTATATCAGGCTGTCCAAATGTTGAGGCTCACCAGGAAAACAGGGCAAAATGCCCATATTCTTGACTGAAACAAAGGGCTTATGGCGTGTTTTTTGGGCGTTTTGCCCGTTTCGCCAAAACGGCCCACGCCCTGCCCCAACTGCTACACTCAAAAAGAAGCACGTATGGCGAAGGATACGAAAGAGAAAGAACCCAAGCAGCCGATGCCGCCCATAGGCGCCTGGGGACCCGCGGTGGCGTTGGGATGGCTCATCCCGGGGGCCGGCCACCTGCTGCTCAAGAAGACCGGGCGCGGCGTGCTGCTCCTGCTGGCCGTCACCGGAATGTTTCTGTGCGGCCTGATGATGCGCGGCGCCATGTTTCATCCGCAAAGCGGCGATCTCCTCACCACGCTCATCAACACGGGCGGCTTCGTGGGCGATCTCTGTTCCGGCCTTCTCTACTTGTTGAGTGTGTGGCTGGGCTATAACCAACCCGACATGGCCGGCGCCGTCCACGACTACGGAACCAAGTTCCTGGTTACCGCCGGGCTTCTCAACCTGCTGGCGATGGTGGATGTCTTCGAAATCGCGGCCGGGAGGAAAGACTGATGCCCAAAATGAACCTCTCCCATTTTGAGGCCGCGCTGCTGTTTTCGCTGTTCACTTCGGTGGTGATGGGTGTGGTCACGAAGCAGAACGACCGCGACCGTCTGCACTACGGCATCTACGTGTTCGTTTGTTTCGTGGTGGCGCTATTCGGTCTGGGGTGGTTGATGTATCTCGGCCACGGCTAAGAGCGCTACTTTTTCGCGCGCGTCGTCACGCTGATACTCGTTTGCTCACCGTTCTTTCCGATGATCACGGTGATGGCCCGTCCCTGGGCATCGTCTTCCGCCATGAGCATGCCTCCATCGGGCGTTGTGGTGTTGAGCGCCATCTTCATGCCGGAGCCCTCCAGCTTTTCGTGGTAAAACGCCAGAACCTTGGCCGGAGCGTCGGAAGTCGTGAACTGGAATTGCGACGCGGTTCCTTCGCCTTTCGCGTCGTTTCCGGTCACGGTGAAATTTCCTTCCACCTTGGCGCCCGGGTAGACGGGGATGTCACTGGGAACCTTGGCATCGCCCCCGCCCACTTCGATGCTGGCCTTCTGATTGCCGTCATCCGCCTGGAACGAGAATTTGCCTTTCTTGGCGTCATCGAATGACATGGTCACGACTTTGCCGGTTGTCTTGTCGCGTATGGTGATGGTGCCCGCTCCCTCGTCCGTGCTCACGACCTCGGCATTCGGCGCGAACGTGGCGATCATCTTGCTGACCGCAAGGCCGGGATGCCGCCGCATCAGGTCGGGATCGAAGCCCGCCTGCCGCACTTTGTGCACCACAAAGTAACCGGCCGCCAGCGTGCCGATCCCCGCCAGCACAAACAGTCCCAACACCACGACCAGAATCCAGACAATCGGGCTGGTTTTACGCGGCGCGGCCGCGGGCGGCATCCCCGCCGCTACGGGGCTCGGCGGAGCCGCTCCCGCCGAAGGCGTCCGGTTCGCTGCCCCGCCCGCCACCGGTGTCCCACAGTTGTTACAGAAAGCACCCGCTACGTTCGCGCCACAATTCGTACAAAATGCCATTTCTCACCCCCAACGCACGGCTTTGGCATCCATTAGCCGGCAGCCGGCACGTCACTCGATTACTTTTTTCTTGCGAAACCAATCTACCAAAAGATCCCGGAATAGTCCGCCGTCGCCGGGGAACACCAGGCCTTTACTCCGCAATTCCTCCGGAGCGCCTTGATTGGCCGCCGTGAAATCGCTGACGGCCAGTGTGTACTCGCGCCCGGCGTCCACCTGGCGCTCGCCTACGACGACCGGCGGCAGATCGCGCCCTTTGAATTTTCCAAACACGATCCGGTTGTCGAAAGGCATGACGTTCCAGATATGGCGTACCAGTAATTGCCCTTCCGGCAACGTATCCCGCACGCTGCCCGGATTGACGAACGCGAAATCCGCGCCGGTCTCCTCACGTATCGCCCGCTCCATGAGATCGCGAACCTGGGCTTTGGTGAAACTATGCGCGGCCACCGCCAGCGGCTGATCCACGCGCTGCCTGACCTCGCCCTCCCAGCGCTCGACTTGCGCGGCCACCTCCGCCACTGGCTCGAGCGCATTCGCATCTACAGGAATCCGCTTCCAAGTCCAGCTTACCGGCGCCTTCTTTTCGGTGTCGACCTGAAGTTCGAGCCGCCCGATTTCCTCGCCGTAGCCTCTCACGCGCACCAGGACCCGGCCGTCACGCGTCTTGGCGTTTTTCAATCCGCTATGAATGTGCCCGCTGACCACGATCGGGATCTCGGGCGCGTCATTGAGAAAGTGCGTTTCCTCTTCCCCCGTGATGTGCGCCAGAAGCACGATCACATCGCTTCGATGGCGCACCTCGGCTGCATATTTGCGGACGGCATCGAACACGAGTGCCGCGTGCCACTCTCCCATCGCCTGCGGCGTGGTGAGATTCACCAGGTCATCGGTCAACGCGCCAATTACTGCTACGCGCAGGCCGTTCACCTTCAGAATCACGTACGGCTGCGCGGTGAAGAGCCGGCCATCGGCGCCCACCAGGTTGGCCGAAACCACCGGATAGTTCGCCATCTGCATAAACTTGCGGACCTGCGGCCAGCCATAGTCGAATTCATGATTGCCCAAAGTGGCAGCGTCGAAGTGGAACAGATTGGCGATCTCGAACACCGGAACGCCTTGAAAGATGGTCGAAACCGGCGTGCCTTGCACCAGGTCGCCGGCGTTGAGCAGGATGCAATCGGTGCAATGGGCGCGCTCGCGCTGGATCGCCGCCGCCACATACGCGAAGCCGCCCTGGTGGTTGTCCAGCGGAGTCAGGCGCGCGTGCAGATCGTTGGTGTGGAGGATGGTCAGCGACCGGATTTCCGCGCCCAGCGGTGCGGCAACCAGCAGCCCCAGCGCCAGCCAGCGCCGGGTTGGTTTGTTCATAAACCATCATTGTATCGTGCGATTATGAAAGTTCCGATGTTATCCGCGCTTCAGCAGCAGTGGCTTGCGGCCGCGCGCACAGCCATCGAGATCGAATCGGCCTCGCTGGCCGCTCTCCCTTCACGGCTGGATGGCGGGCTGGTTCGCGCGGTCGGGCTGATTCTCGCGCACTCGGGAAAAGTGATGGTCACCGGCATCGGAAAATCAGGCCACGTGGCGCGCATGCTGGCGGCGACTTTGTGCAGCACCGGCACAGCCGCCGTGTACCTGCACCCGGCCGAGGCTGCGCATGGCGACCTGGGCATCTACACGCCTGGCGATCCCACGATTCTGATTTCCCGCCACGGCAGCTCGGCGGAGCTACTGGCGCTGGTTCCGATGCTGCGCGAATTTCACTCGCCCTTGATTGGCATCTTGGGCGGGGCGAACACGCCGTTAGGGACTCGGGTAGATGTGGTGCTGGATGCATCGGTGGAGCGCGAAGCAGATCCGCACAACCTGGCGCCCACTGCCAGCGCAGTCGCCGCTTTGGCGCTCGGCCACGCCCTCTCAATCGCCTTGATGTGCGCGCGCAACTTCACCGCCGAAGAGTTTGGCCGCTTTCATCCGGGCGGCCAGCTCGGCCGGAATTTGCGGCTCTCGGTGCGCCAGGTGATGCATCGCTGCGAAGAGATTGCGATCGTGAGTCCGCAGGCTTCGCTCAAGGAAGTCATCCTCGCCATGACCGACCGGCCGTTGGGAGCGGCCTGCGTGGTCGGCTCGTCCGGAACGCTGGCGGGTCTGATTACGGATGGCGACCTGCGGCGCGCCCTGCGCGAACATGACGACATCCGCAGCCTGCTTGCCGAAGAAGTCATGACGCCCACTCCAGTCTCGATCGGCCCGGATGCCACGTTGGCCGATGCGCTCGAAAGAATGGAGCGGCGGCCTTCGCAGATTTCGGTGCTGCCGGTGGTGGGCGATGGAGGGCGCGCGCTAGGTTTGCTGCGCCTGCACGATATCTATCTGGGTGTGCGTTGAAGCAGCGAGGCCAGCCCTGCGCTACGGGCGGCGCCGCGGGCCGGCCGCAACATCGGACATCGGAAAGTCGGCCGGCACCGTAAATAAACCCGCAGGCGGTTCGCTGCGGTTGATGTTCGTGAGTTGGAAGACCGTCTCGCCTTCGCGCGGATCGGTGCGTTTGGAGTACAGCACCACCTGGAGGTCCGGGGAGTACCACCGCTCGGTGACCACCGAGAGCGGTTGCGCATTGCCGATCTGACCCGCCGGGATGGTGAGCGTATTGCGCGTCACCTCGGCCACCAAGCCGGCCAGGACTTGAGTTCCTAAGGATTCCCTTCTGGCGTTGGCTTGCTCACGGCGCGGTAAGGCATTGGGCAGGTTCGCCGAACGAGCCGCGGGCGCCGGCCAGACGGTTCTGGTAGCGGTGCGATTCCTCAAGTTGAGCGCGTAGCTCACGCTGGCTACCGGATCGTAAATGAAGGCCAGTTGCGGCACCTTCGCGCCCAGCGCTCCTGAGCCCAAAGCCTGTAACGCCGGCTCTTGCCGCGTGCGGCCCTCGCTATCGCGATACACACGGCCGGAACTGACTTGGCGGATCGTATTGCCATCAGCCAGCGTGCGCGTGGTTTCATTGGTGACGTCCGCGGAATAGGGCGCGCCCTTCACGACCTTGCCCGGCCGCCCTGCCTGAGTACCCAAGAGCCGGACACCGCCGGGTTGGGCGTAGACCGCGGACAACGCCGCGGTGAAAGCCACTAGAATTCCTACATTCAGCAGCTTGCGCGCCATAGTTCAACTCTCACTGTAACACTCGAACAGCTTGCGGGGCACCACCCATTCCGAGCACCACCTCAGCCTCCACCGGCTCCGAGCCATCGCCATCAACCACTGGCACACCCATGGCGATCAACGCCGAGCGAGACATTTCGACCCGGATCAAATCCGCATCCTCGGCCGGCCCGGATTCTCCCGCATAGGGAAGCGGGATGAAATCGGAATCCAACTCGGCGGACGCAGACGTCTCCGGCCCGACGCTGGGCGCAACCGGGGCGAGCGGCCGCCAGACCAACAAGACCGCCGCGACTACAACTGCGGCCGCAGCTGCAACTGCAACGGGCGCAACCCTTCGAAGCCAACGGCGAGTGGGAAGAGTCGCGACGGGCGTTGTCCGATTCGCTCGAAATGCATCCACCAGCCGCTCTTCCAGCCAAGCCGGTGCGCCGGCACTACTGCTCTCGGCAGCTGCCTTTCGCAGTCCCATCTCCACCGCTTGATGCTGCTCGAGCAGCGCGGCGCAACCCGGACATGCGAGCGCATGCTCGAACGGCTGTCCTTCGGATTCCAACTCAGGCATGCGCTCCCAGAACTCGTGGCAGGTCATATCAGGCTCCTTAGGGGCTTCCACGCGCCCGCCTCCTTCACAGGACCGCGTCGCGGCTGCATTTTTTCCAGCAAAAGCCCGCGGGCGCGGTGCAAGCGCGAGCGAATCGTGCCAATGGGACAACTGAGCAATTTCGCGGCTTGCGTATAATCCAACTCCTCGAGGTCGCAAAGAACGACCACTTCCCGGTAACGTTTCGGCAACGAAACCACAGCGCGCCGAAGCTCATTCATAGTTTCGTCATGGAGCAACTCGGTCATCAGGTCGGCGCCAGCCGTGAAATTGCGCCGTTTTCCAGGTTCTCCTTCAAAACTCTCGGCCGCCGTCATCCGGTTCCGCTCGAGGTGCCGTAGCACGAGCTTGCGCGCGATGCCGAACAGGTAAGCCGAAAGCGCGCCGCGGGAGCCATCGTAGCCGCAATTATTGCGGATCAGGGCCAGAAAAACTTCTTGCGTGACATCCTCGGCCACGGCCGTCATGCCGGTCATTTGCAGCGCAAAACGGTAGATGGGGCCCTGGAGGCGACGATATAGTACTACAAACGCCTGCTCCTCACCCAAACGCATCCGACGAAGCAGATCGTCGTCCGAATCGGGCGTTGTCGAGCTTCCCATCAGCGTAGCTTCCACTATGTATTTCCTTTATTTTAAAGCTTGGTTCCAAATGATATCAGGCGTTTACCCCGTAGCAAATGCCGTTGTCTAATGGTAACAATAACTAAATTGGTACTGTACCGGTTATACAGCCTCACCTATCATCGTGTTTCAAATGATGACTGAAACCAAAATGGCCCCTGATGAGAGCGCCGAAGAACTGAGGGCCCTGCGGGAACGAGTCACCCAGCTTGAAGACGAACTGCAGCGCCACAAGGTTGCCAGTCACGGCAGCGCGGAGGAAAGATTTCACCGCATGGCGGATGCAGCACCGGTGATGATCTGGACCGCAGGACCGGAAGCGCTTTGCACCTTTTTCAACGCCGCTTGGCTGGAATTCCGCGGCCGGAACCTGCAGGAAGAGTGCGGGAATGGATGGGCGGACGGGCTACACCCGGACGACCGCGATCTCTGCCTGGAGACGTATTTGAAGTCGTTCAGCGCGCGCCAAGCATTCCGGATCGAATACCGGTTGCAACGCTCCGACGGCGAATACCGGTGGGTGGAAAACACCGGTGTGCCGAATTTTGAAGACGGCAAGTTTTGTGGATTCATCGGCTCGGCGGTGGACGTCACGCACCGCAAGACGGCCATGGTAACACCGGACGAAGAGGCCGTCCGCATTGTATTTTCCCTCACCGAGCGGGAGCGCCAGGTGCTGGTTCTCATTGCCGAAGGAAAGTCCACCAAAGAAGCAGCCGCGCGATTAGGCATCAGCTACAAGACTGCCGATTCGCACCGCAGCCGGATTCTCGAAAAACTGGGCGTCCACGAGACCGCCAGCATGGTTCGATACGCGATCCGGGCCGGCCTGGTGGCGCCGTAGTCACAGGAACTGCTGCGCGGACTAGCTCGTACTATTACCCATCTCATGTAGGCTATCTATTAGCCGCATGAAATCATCGCTCATCAAGCAGGTCATCGAACTGGCTGTTGAAAATGTGCACCACGGCGGCGGACCGTTTGGCGCGCTGGTGGTAAAAGATGGCGCCGTCATTGCCACCGGAACCAACCAGGTCACGCTCACGCACGACCCGACCGCCCACGCTGAAATCGTAGCGATCCGCGAGGCTTGCCGCGTGCTCGGAGACTTCCGGCTTACCGGATGCGAGGTTTACACTTCTTGCGAGCCCTGCCCCATGTGCCTGGGGGCGCTGTTCTGGGCGCGGACGGATCGAGTGTACTTCGCCGCCACACAAAGCGATGCCGGCGCGGCAGGTTTCGACGATTCGTTCATCTACCGGCAAATCGCGGTGGCGCCTTCCGATCGCAGCATTCCCATGTTTCAGGTAGCGGACGACGAGGCCAGGCGGCCGTTTGAGGAGTGGAGGAAGCAAACGGACAAAACCGAATATTAGGGGAGGCTCTGCCTCACACCGGCACAATGAAAGACCGCCGAGACGCCGAGGAAGGCGAGAACCGTTTTCCTCTGCGTCCGCGGCCTGCTCGGCGCTCTAGCAGGCTCCTGAAAAAAGCCCCCAACCTCCGCTCCCTAGCGGTCGCGGCTTCCCGCGTTTCCGAGATGCGCGCGTTAGCAAGCGGTTTTGGGCGTTTTCAGCAGCCTGCTAAAACTCTTTGCTTCTTGGGGCTGACCAAAAACACTGCGGGCGCAGAGGCAGCAGAGAACCACCTGTTTGCCTTCTCTGCGGCCCTGCGGTGAAAAACTTGAGCCAAGCTCAGGCGACGGCGCGAATGAGCTGCGTCATCTGGCGGCGCATTTCGTCGTAAGAGAAGTTTGCCCGTTCACCGTGTCCGGGGAGCACCCATGTAAACGAGCACTTTTCCAGCCTGGCCACGGATTCGACCTGTTCCTTCCAGGAATACCAGCAGACATCACGCGAAGCGGTGAGCCGTTTGCGCACACGGCTCCACCAGAGGTGGTCGCCGGAAAACAGAAATTCGTTGCGATAGAGCAGCACACAATGGCCGCGGGTATGTCCAGGAGTGGGGATGGCTAGGAACTCCGGCGCGAGCGCAATGGGGTCGCGGCCTTCAAGAACGCACTCGGCATCGGGCTGGGACGCTAGTTCCAGACGATGAATGAAACGGGTTGCTCCAAACCGCTCGGCCCATTTATCGGCGTCCGCCACATCATCGCGATGAGTCAGGAAGATGTATCGGATGCCGCCTCGCTGCTCGAACCGGCGCACCAGGTGCTCGACGAAACGCGGAGAATCGATCAGCCAGTTGCCATCCGGATGTTCGACGAAATAGCTGTTACCGCCAAACGACTTGCGCGAGTTGAAGCCGCTGTAGAAGACGCCCGGCGCGAGTTCCAGGGGAAAATCGTTCAGGGCTTCGGACATCCTGGATTTGTCCGCGGTGCCGATGGAGCCGGTGGGGCACGCGATCAGGGCACGCAGAGCTGCGCGTTCTTCGCCGGGATTGCGCGGCTGCGTGTGCACACAGGAGTAGTCACCCGCATCGCGGAAAGTGGCAGGCGCAAGCTGGCGGCAGGTGTCGCAATCGATGCAGCTCGAATCGACGAAGAAGGATCCCTCGACGTTTTCGGCCACGCGCAGGGCCCGGTCGGCCATGACTTCAGGATCGCATGGGGATGGGCTGCCGGAAGCGCTCAGCCCTGCGCGATGTAGACGAAGCGCACCAAAAACAGAGCGGCCAGCACATACACCAGCCAATTCACCTCGCGGAACTTGCCGCGGAAAATCTTGAGCAGGGTGAAGGCGATGAATCCGAAGGCCAGCCCGTTGGCGATGCTGAAACTCAAGGGAATGGTCAGCATGGTGAGAAATGCCGGGATGGCGGCTTCCGGATTGTGCCAATCGATTTCCGTGACTACGGCCATCATGAGGCTGCCGACTATGATCAGAGCCGGCGCGGTTGCCGCATTGGGGATGGCGCCCACAGCCGGCGCGACGAATAGCGCCGCGATAAACAGCAAGCCGGTAACCACAGCGGTAATGCCGGTGCGCCCGCCTGCGGCCACGCCTGCGGCGCTTTCGATATAACTGACCACGGTGGAAGTTCCGGTGAGCGAACCAATAACGGTAGCCGTGGCGTCGGAGAGCAGGATGCGGTTCACGCGCGGAATGCGGCGCGCGTCATCGAACAGGCCGGCCCGTTTGCCGACGGCGACCAGCGTGCCGATGTTGTCGAACATATCGATGAACAGGAATACGAAAACGATTTCCACGAATCCCAGGCGCAGCGTCGCTCCGACATTCAGTTTTCCGGCGGTGGCCGCGAGATCGCTCAGATGATACGCGTGCGGGGTCCATTGAGCCACGCCCGTAGCCAGCCCCAAAGCGGTGGTAGCCAGGATCCCAATCAGCATGGCGGCACGGACGCGCCAGGCAAGCAAGACCGTGATCAGCAGCAATCCGAAGAGGGCCAGCGCCGTGGCGGGTTGGCGCACGTTGCCGAGCGTGACCGTGGTGGTCGCGCTGGGAACGATGATGCCGGAATTGCGGAAACCGATCAGAGCGATGAACAATCCCACTCCCGCGGCGACGGCGGCGTACAACTCGTGGGGGATCGCCGCGAGGATTAGTTGGCGCGCGCCGATCAGGGTCAGGAACAGAAATGCCACCCCGGAGAGGAAGACTGCTCCCAGTGCCGCTTGCCACGGGATCCCCATCCCCTTCACCACGACGTAGGTGAAATAGGCATTCAGGCCCATGCCTGGCGCGAGCGCGATCGGGTAGCGCGCGAATGCTCCCATCAGGAGACTGCCGGCCGCGGCCGAGAGACAAGTAGCCGCCGTGGTGGCTGCCACGGGCATGCCGGTCTCTTGCAAAATCGACGGGTTCACGAAGACGATGTAGGCCATCGTCATGAAGGTGGTGAAACCGGCCAGGATTTCCGTACGCCAACTGGCGCCGAGCGCTTTGAACTCGAAATAGTGCTCCAGCCGTTGCCGAAGAGTCACGGGCGATCCTTCCAGAACAGCTCGGCATCGGAGCGGCGGACGTAGTTTGCATCGAGCGCCGCTGGATCTGAGCCCTCTCCGCGGAGCAGGCGCGCGTACGCGATCCGGGCGATAGCCGCCGCCAGGGCGCTTGGAGCGGTTACGATGGGCGCTCCTTCGAAGCGTGTCCCGGCGAGCTCCGGACGGAAATCCTGGCACACAAATTCGACTTCAGGCGGCAAGGTCTCCAGCCAGTCGGACAACTTTGCTACCGTTTCCTGCGCAACGGCCACGCCAGCGGAATCGTAGACGCCGCCGTAGACTTCGCCGCGGCGCGCGTCGAGCACGACCGCGCGCACGGGCCGCGATCCGAACGACGCCAGCGCCTGGAGGTTGGAAACGGCCACCGCCGGTTTGGCGCAAGCTTCGGCCAGGCCCTTCACGCAGGCCAACCCTACGCGCACGCCGGTGAACGAACCGGGACCGGAAGCCGACGCGAAACAGTCGAAGTCGCACGGGCCTAGGCCGTGCCTCTGGAGCAGCCGCGACGAATGTTCGTAGATTACGTGGGCAAACCCATCGGGCGCCTGGAGCGCGAGTTCTTCGAGGATCTCGTGGCCGCGCGCGATGGCGATGCTGCCGCACTCGTGGGTGGTGTCGATAGCCAGCAGCAGCGGATTCACCGGTTGAGCTGGAGCGCCCGATCGAGCGCGTACACCTTTCCGTTGGCGTTCATCGCGAACAAGCGCACATTGATCACCGCCGGGAAATTCTTGGCCACACTTGCCGGGACTGCGAAACTTCCCTTCTGGCCGGTTCCGAGCACGCGATATCCCTGCCCATCGGCGGCGACTTCTCCCGTCCACAGCCACATTACGGAGCGGGTGGCGCGCGTGTCGCGCTTGATTTTGGCGGCATATTCGACGGGCTTGCCGGCCGTCAGGTCGCCGATCGGCTGATCGATGGCGAAGGGGACCTTGTCGGGATTCTGTTCCAGTTCCTGCAACAGAACAGCACGCGACTCGAAGTAATAGGACTTGTTCATGCTTTCCACGCGGCTTTCGCGAACCACGTGCAGCACCCAATCATGCGACCGGTCGGGCGGTTCGGCGGTGAAATGGTCGCCCTTGAATTTCTGGCGGGTCACGGCGCCATCGGCAGGATTGACCCACAAGACGTCGTATTCATGTTTCTCCACCAGGAGCTCGAGCGGTCCGGGCTTTTCGACATAGACAACGTACTCGACACCTTCTAGCGCCAGGGCGCGGCCGCCATCCACATCGAAATACGGTTCCAGATCCCAGTGGCGGGTGACGGCGAAAAAGTTAAACCAAACGGTCATCTGCTTCGCGCCGGAAGAATTGGCATACTGCGGGCCGGCACCGGTGTTCGAGTAGGTCACATACTGCCCGTCCATGGTGGCGTTCCAGAGCTTGCGGCGCAGCGCGGCCGCGTCCACATCGCCGGCCCCAGACTTCCCAGCGCCGCTGTCCTCGCGCCCGAAGTTCACGTTGACGAACGGCACCGGGTAGAGCTGGTGCTCGATGGCGCCGACGGTATCGTCGCCGGTTCCATACGCGGCGTAGTCCATCCATTTGTCTTCGAGGAGGGGCGCGGAGGTTACCCTGGCGCCGCTCGAACGCGGATGTTGGAAGGGGTCAGTCTCCTTGACGACGGTACCGATCTCCTTGGCGAGCGCGCGCCCATCCGGAAAATCCTCGAAATGCTCGAGCACCTGCCACGTCACATTGAACGCTGCGTAGCGTGCCACAAGATAACGCACCATGCGGCGGCGGTCTTCCCAGGAACTGAATTGTTTGGTGACTTGTTCCGGCCCGGAGGCCAGGACCAGGTCGGCGGCGATGCCCTTCTGATTCACGTAACGCAAGCGCTCATCGAGGCGGCGGAACCGGGCCAGGTCGGGCTGGTTGGAAGAGGTGAACCCGGAGTCCGCCCCGTCACCCAGGACCAGCCCGCGCAGGTGATTGAATTTTTCGGCGGCGCGCGCATCCACCACGGCGCGGAATTGGGCCTCGTCCATGGACGCGAAGCCCATTTCGGTTGCTCCCATCCATAGGTGCGGCAGGTTGCGCTCGGTGTAGGCCCAGTGGTGCACGTTGGCCGCACGCACGAAGCCGGGGGCTTCGGAAGCGGCGGCGGTGAAGGTTCCGGTTTTCCCCTCCCACGCGGCAATGTTGCTCGAAACGAGATAATCCCAATCGCCGGGCTCGGTGGGAGCGAACCGGATCACCATGCGCTGGCCGCCATCCCAGAACGCAGTCATCCCGAACGTCCGATGGCGCGGCGAGCGGAATTGCGCTTTCAGTTCGACGCTGAGGTAAGGGTTGGGATGAGCTGCGGCATCCTGGGCGCTGAGCTCAAACACGATCTCGCACGTGGAATAGGCCGGGGTGTTCTGGCACGGTTGCGCAGCCGCCGCGGGTTGATCTTGAGCCGCCAGGGAAACCGCGCCCAGCAACAGCACAAGCCCGCTAGAGAGAAGGGCTGGTTGCCTACGCATAGCTTTAGTGTAATCTCGCGGCTGCTGGACGAAAACGCACAGACCGCGAAGGGCGCCAGGCGGAATAATGGAGGCGGAGGGACGCCTATGAGCCCGCACCAGAGCTTTACCACGATTCCAATGCAAGTAGGCAGTGAGCTGCGGATTCGCAATAGCGGCGAAATCAGCGTCAGCAATCCAACCTTGGAGCCCGGTCCGGGGCAAAACGAGGCCGACGCAATCATCGACTACCGGTTCGATTCACGCACGGCGGAGCACGTCATCCGCATGGTACGGCCGCCGGCCCGGCGCCACACGGCGCGTTGACGCGATTACTGCCCGCGGCTGGCGAGGAAGCTCTGCAGCCCCTCAAAAGAGATGGCCCACGCGGCGCTGGAACCTTCGTAGCCTTTCAGTTGGACATGCCGGCACTCGAACGGTGAAGACTCGTCCGGCAAGCCCAGCGCTCGAAACGTACCTTCACCTAACGCCACACTGAGTCCGATGGTTTTGGTGGCGGCCTCGAGCCGAAAGGCAGCGTTCACGGTGTCGCCCAGCGCAGTATAGTCGGTCCCGCCTAAGATCGCCGGCCCAGTGCTGATGCCGGCGCCGATGCGCAACGGCGAAGGCAGCGGAAGGCTGCGGCTGATTTCGTTGGTGGTCCGCTCCACTTCGCAAACGGCTCGCAGGGCGCGCGCCAGATCGGAGGGAATCTTCGAAGCGTCGTCGTGGACCCAGACCGCCATCATGGCGTCTCCAATGTATTGCTGAGCCCAACTTCCCCTCTGTTCCACCACCTGCCCGACGCGCAGGAACCAGGTACCGAGGGTTTGCGACAGCAGCGCTTCGGAAAGTTTCCTGGCCAGCGGCGTGAAATCGCGGATATCCACCACCACGATGGTGGTAAGGCTCTGCGTGTTCAAAGCCGCGGTGGGAGTATTGCGTGTGGTGGAGAGCATTCCCGGCTCCAGACCGGCTTGCAGCGGATTGCAAAAGATCAGCTCCTCCTCGGCGAACAGAAGCCGGTCCTGATCCTGCAGCCGCATCGGCACGCTCACGCGGCGGCCATTCACGAACGATCCATTGCGGCTGCCCAAATCGACCAGAAAATAATCGCCGGCGTTGCGCCGCTGGATGAGAGCGTGCAGACGCGAGACGGAGCGGCCGTCGAGCAGGACGGCGCAACCGTCGCCGCGTCCGATCGCCCAGGTTTGGCCCGCGATCAACGGAAAGCGGCGATCGGTTCCGGCCAGGATCAGGTACGCCTCTGAGACTAGGGCTTCCACGTAATCTCCCAATCTAGCAGAGCGCAAATCGGTGGCGGCATATTTTAGCCGAGCCGGGAATGCGAGTAGCACCGAAGAAATCCCAGGTAGTTCTAGGACGCATGTGGGAAACAGTTCTATGGTTGACACTCGACACTGCCCATAGAATTCTCTATGGATACCTCTGATGCGTTCCCATGGTTTACTGGCAGTATTGGGCAGCCTGTGGCTTGCGAGTCTTGCGGTTGCGCAGCCGCCGCGTAAAGCGACGCCCCTCGATGCAAGAATTCGAATCGACAAAGAAGTGGTCTTGGTGCCGGTCACGGTGTGCGACCGTTTCAACCACGCGATGACGGGCCTGGCCAAGGAGCACTTCCGTCTGTTCGCCGACAAAGTGGAACAGACGGTTACGGGCTTGTGGGCCGACGATGCGCCACTCGCTATCGGCCTGGTGTTTGATACCAGCGGCAGCATGGAGCACAAACTGGATCGTTCGCGCCTGGCCGTAGCTGCGTTTCTAAAGGAGGCGAACCCGGAGGACGAATTCTTTCTGGTGGAATTTAACGACCGGCCTTCGATCTCGGTACCGCTGACCAGCGATTCGAGCGAGATTCAGAACCGGCTGGCCCTCACCGCGCCACACGGCAAGACGGCGCTGATGGATGCCGTGTATCTGGCTCTCGACGAGATCAAGAAATCGAAGAAGAGCCGCAAAGCGCTGCTGATTATTTCCGACGGCGGCGACAACTACAGCCGGTACCGCGCGGGCGAAATCAGGGGCCTGGTGCGCGAAAGCGACGTGCAGATTTACGGCATCGGAATCTATGAGACTCAGGGCGCACACGCTATGCTGCCGGAGGAGATCTACGGGCCAACCTTACTGGCGGAACTGGCGGAGATGACCGGAGGGCGGCACTTCCCCATCGATCACCTGCGCGACCTGCCGGATGTGGCGGCCAAGATCGGAGTCGAGCTGCGCAACCGGTATGTGTTGGCCTTTTCGCCGACAACGACGCAGCGCGATGGCCGCTATCATCATCTGCAAGTGAAGCTGGTGCCGCCGCCCGCGGCTCCGCCCCTGCACGCATATTGGCGGGCGGGATTCTACGCGCCGTCGGAGTAGGCGGAGGCTGGACAAACCACCGCTCCCTTTGGTCGCGGCTCGGAAACGGAACGCATACCGAGCCGCGACCAGAGGGAGCGGTCCCTTTGCGATCGCAGACGGCGGAAAGGCGAAGGGTCTGCGCCACCGAGACCTGGAGGCCTATGGGAAATGTCCAAACTCCAGCGGCAGGCTGAAAGCCTGTTTCACGACCCTCTGCGTACCGCGACCACAATCCCGCTGGCCCACGCCATCGGCAGCACGCTTAACTCCGGGCGCGCTGCCAAATCGGCGAGTAACGCCGGCACCTTCGGAGCGTGGTCCTCGGGCCAGTTGGGCTGCGGAAGCATGTCGTCGATGATGTAGAAGCCGCCGGGCTTCACGACGCGCAACGCCTCATCGAGCCCTTCGTACTTCCCTCGGAGCGCATCGGCGAACACCAGATCGAAGCTGCGGGCTTCCTGCCCGCGGAGAAACGCGATGGCATCTTCAACGACCAGCTTGAGCCGTGGATCACCGGACAACCCGGTCTGCGCGATCGCCTGCACGCCGGTGTCTACATCCACGCTGATCAACTCAGAGGCTTGATCCATCCCATCCAGCAGCCAGCACGTCGCAACCCCGGTGCCTGTGCCGAGCTCGAGAAAGCGGCCGCTGGGTTTGGATGCAGCCAGCATTCGCAAGAGCGCGCCGGTGCGCGCTTCCGACGCCATGCCGAATCCGATCGCAGCCGTCCGCTCCAGGATCGGCGCCAGCCCGGACGGAGGTTGAATGAAAGACAGATCTTCCATTGCCAGCGTCAGGCAAGGGTGTTGATGGAGCCTACCCGCCGCGCTTCGTAAGCCGCAATTTCGGCATTGCGCTGCAACGTGTAGCCAATCTCATCCACGCCTTCGAGCAGGCAATGCTTGGCAAAGCTGTCTACCGGGAAGGAGACGGCGCGGCCGCCCGGCGTGGTCAAAGTCTGGTCGCGCAAATCGATTTTGACTTTGGCGTTCGGGTTCTTGGCCACCGCTTCGAACAATTCGGCGTGCACCTCGGCAGGCACGATCACCGGCAGCAGGCCGTTCTTGAGCGAGTTGGCTTTGAAGATGTCCGCGAAAGAAGTGCTGATCACGGCGCGGAAACCGAACTGGGTAAGCGCCCACGGAGCATGTTCGCGCGAGCTGCCGCAGCCGAAATTGTCGCCGGCAAGCAACACCTGAGCACCTTTCGCGATCGGCTGGTTGAGGATGAAATCGGGCTTGGGCTTGCCCTGCGCGTCGTAGCGCCAATCGCAGAAGAGATTGTCGCCCAGGCCTTCTTTGGAGATGGTTTTCAGGAAGCGCGCCGGAATGATCTGGTCGGTATCGACGTTGCGATTCGGCATCGGCACCACGTGGCTTTCGATGTTTTGGAAACTCATAGCAAAGTCCTTATGTCGGTCACGACGCCCGTGATGGCGCTGGCAGCGGCCGTCAACGGACTGGCCAGGAACGTACGCGCGCCCTTGCCCTGGCGGCCTTCGAAATTTCGGTTGCTGGTGGAGACGCTGTATTCACCCGTCGGCACGTAGTCGCCGTTCATGGCGATGCACATGGAACAACCCGGCTCGCGCCACTCGGCTCCGGCGGCGCGGAAGATTTCCGGCAGACCTTCGGCGATCGCCTGCCGCTTCACTTCCTGGGAACCGGGCACGACCAGCACGCGCACCTTGGGATTGACCTTGCGGCCTTTGAGAATGCCGGCCGCCGTGCGCAGATCGGAGATGCGCGAGTTGGTACAGCTGCCGATGAACACTACGTTCACCGGGCGCCCCAGCAGCGGCTTGCCGCCTTCGAGCCCCATATACTGAAGAGCCTTGGCGAGGGCGTCGCGCTCCGCGGGGTCAGAGAGCTTGGAAGGCTCCGGCACCGGGGCGCCGATGGGCATGCCCATGCCGGGATTGGTGCCAAAGGTGATCATCGGTTCGAGCCTGTCGGCATCGATGGTCACGTTGCGGTCGTAGAGGGCGCCTTCGTCAGTGGGCAGTTGCTTCCAACGCGCCACCGCGGCATCCCAGGCAGCGCCCTTCGGCGCATAAGGCCGGCCATTGAGGTATTGGAACGTGGCGTCATCGGGCGCGACCAGACCCGCACGGGCCCCGGCTTCGATCGTCATGTTGCACACCGTCATGCGCTCTTCCACGGAAAGCGCGCGGATGGCGGCGCCGGTGTATTCGAAAACGGATTCCGTGCCGCCGCCGATTCCGATCCTCGCGATGAGTGCCAGAATAATGTCCTTGGCGGAGACGCCCGGCTTGAGCTTGCCCGGCACCTTCACTTCGAAGGTTTTCGACGGCCGCTGCAAGAGGCATTGCGTGGCCAGCACATGCTCGATTTCGCTGGTGCCGATACCAAACGCCAGCGCACCGAACGCGCCGTGGGTCGCCGTGTGGCTATCGCCGCAGACCACCGTCATGCCCGGCTGCGTGAGGCCCAACTCCGGCCCAATCACGTGCACGATGCCCTGGCGATCGCTTTTCATTCCGTACAGAGGGATGCCGAACTCAGCGCAGTTGGCCTCAAGTTGCGCCACCTGCCGCGCGGCGATTTCGTCCACGATGGGCAGCGAGCGGTCAGTGGTGGGAATGCTGTGGTCCATGGTGGCGACCGTCAGATCGGGCCGGCGGACCTTGAGTTTTCGCTCGCGCAGGCCCTGGAACGCCTGCGGCGAAGTGACTTCGTGGACCAGATGCAGGTCGATATAGAGCAGCGCGGGCGCGCCCGGCTGCTGGCTGACGACGTGCGAATCCCAGAGTTTTTCGATGATGGTGCGTGGCATAGGAACCTTCTGATTGGGCAAGTTAAAGCATGAATTTACCGCCGAGACGCTGAGCCGCAGAGGAAAAGCAGGGCTGCGGGGCGCGCGTGACGTTGGTGAGTTTCCGTTGCTCTATGAGGTTGGCGCGCAGAGGTGGCAGAGGGAACAAGTGCTCGACCGAGGAGCCGCGCGTAAATTCGATTGTCTCCGAAACTTCTGCGCCAGAGGCGGGCAAGGAGTGCCGAACCGACGCCGGCAGCCCGGTCGAGCACTTGTTCCCTCTGCCACCTCTGCGCGCCAACTCGATAAAGCACACTCCGTTCCCAAGTTGCACCGGCTCCATCCTCAAAACTCTGCGTCTCTGCGTCTCGGCGGTCATTTCTAATTATCCGATCGCGGCGCACACTGCCTGGCCCACCTGTTCGGTAGTGGCCGGTGTCCCGGAGGGCCGCAAATCCGCAGTAACCTTTCCACTCCGCATGACGGCCTCAATGGCCGCATCCACTGCAGCGGCTTCTTCTTGCAATCCGAAACTGTAAGCCAACATCGCCTCGACGGAGCCGATCGCCCCGAGCGGGTTGGCCTTATTCTGTCCGGCGATATCCGGCGCCGAGCCATGAACCGGCTCGAATAAACCGACCCAAGCTCCCGATGGTTTGCGCGCGCCGATCGAAGCCGAAGGCAACATGCCGATCGATCCGGCCAGCACGGCGCCTTCGTCGCTCAAGATGTCGCCGAACATGTTCTCCGTCAGCACCACATCGAAGCGGCGCGGGTTCAGGATCAACTGCATGGCGCAATTGTCCACCAGGATATGATCGAGCTCCACGTCAGGAAACTCGCGCCCCACTTCGATCACTACTTTCCGCCAAAGCTGCGAATTTTCGAGCACGTTCGACTTGTCGACCGAAGTCACTTTCTTCCGCCGGGCCCGCGCCAGGTTGAACGCCATCCGCGCCACGCGCTCGATTTCCGGGCGCGTGTAGATCATCGAATTGACGGCCTTCTCCTGGGCACCCTCGCCACTAATGCCGCGCGGCGTGCCGTAATAGATGCCACCCGTCAGCTCGCGGACGATAATCATGTCCGTGCCTTCGACCAGATGGTTCTTCAAGGGCGAAGAATCGAGCAGCGAAGCATGCGCCTTCACCGGCCGCAGATTGGCGAATACGCCCAGCGCTTTGCGAATTCCCAGGAGGCCTTTTTCCGGCCGCTTATCAGGAGGGGCGTCGTCAAATTCGGGTAGCCCCACCGCACCCATCAAGGTGGCATCGGCGTCCACGGCCAGGCGTTCGGTTTCCGGCGGCAGCGGCGTCCCGGTCTTGTGGATGGCGACCCCGCCCAGCAAGCCCTCCGTCAGTTTCAGTTGGTGCTTCCATTTCACCGCCACGTGGCGCAGCACGCGTACGGCTTCGCGGGTGACTTCGGTGCCAATGCCGTCACCCGGCAAAACGAGAACATTCAGATTCATTCTTGATTTAGTCGGCGGCGCCCACGGTATGAGCCTTCTGGCCCGCGTGGATCAGCGCGATGATTTCCTCGTCCATCAACCCCTTCTTGCGATGGTCGGCCACAGCGGTGAACCGGTAGTACAGGTCGTCCAGATCGGCTCTAGAAAGTTCGAAGCCCAGATCCTGACAGCGCTTGTGCAGCGCGTGACGGCCGCTGTGTTTACCCAATACCAGCTTACCCTCTGGAACGCCGACCGAGCGAGGGTCGATGATCTCGTATGTCGACTTCTCCTTCAGATACCCATCCTGATGGATTCCGGCTTCGTGCGCAAACGCGTTGCGGCCGACGATGGCTTTGTTGGGCTGCGGCCCGAAGGTGATGATCGAGCTCAGCATTTCGCTCGCCGCAAACAAATGCTCGGTGTGAATCCCGGTGTGGTAGGGATAAAAATCGGGCCGGGTCTTGAGGATCATGACAATCTCCTCAAGCGAAGCATTCCCGGCCCGTTCGCCAATTCCGTTGATGGTGCACTCGATTTGCCGCGCGCCTGCCTCAATGGCTGCGATCGAATTCGGCACGGCCAAACCCATATCGTCGTGGCAGTGCACGCTGACTACGGCGCAATCGCCCAGCGCTTTGACCATTCGCCCGATGAGCTTGCCGTATTCCGCCGGCACGGAGAAACCGACCGTATCGGGGATGTTGACGGTGCGCGCGCCCGCCGCGACAACGGCCTTAGAAATCTGCTCGAGAAAATCAGGGTCGGTGCGCGATCCGTCTTCCGCCGAAAACTCGACATCGTCCACGTGCCGCCGCGCCAGCTCAACGGCCGCAACTGCTTCGTCGAGCACCTGCTGCTGCGACTTCTTCAGCTTGTGCTTCAGGTGGATTTCGCTGGTAGCGATAAATGTGTGGATGCGCGGCCTTCGTGCATGCCGCAGAGATTGCGCGGCGCGCTCCACATCGAGCGTGCACGCCCGCGCCAGAGCCGCCACGTGCATCCATGGAAACTCGTGGCTGACGGAATCGACGGCTTCGAAGTCGCCTTCGGAGGCGATCGGGAAACCCGCTTCCAGCACGTCCACACCGAGCTCCGCCAGCTTGCGCGCCATCCGCAGTTTTTCGGGAACGGTCATGCTGCAGCCGGGCGACTGCTCGCCATCGCGCAGCGTGGTATCGAAAATGTATACGCGGTCGCTCATGAAAATGTCTCGATAGGGGCCATTATCCCGGTCTCCACCGGATTTAGCAAATTTATATTTTTCGACCTTCGCATTAGCGGATGTTATAATCGATTCCCGGCATGGAACTCCATTCGCTCGAGGTTTTCCTCGCAGTGGTCGCGGAGAAGAGCTTTTCGCGCGCTGCGCAGAAGGTGTATCGCACGCAACCCGCGGTTTCCCTGGCCCTGCAGCGCCTGGAGCAGGAACTCGGGGAGAAGCTGATCGACCGCGGGCCGAAAGACTTCACACTGACGGACGCCGGGCGGACCGTACTGGAATATGCGCACCGCTTCGTAAACCTGCAACAGGAAATGGAAGATTCGCTGGCCGAGCTGCGCGACAATTCGGCCGGCCGCCTGACGATCGGCGCCAATGAATCCGCAACGCTGTATTTGTTGGGTCACGTGGAGCGTTACCGCGAGCTGTATCCAAAAGTGAAAGTGCAGATCCGCCGCAGCCTCTCGAGCCGGATTCCCAACGAGCTGCTCGACGGCAACCTGGAGCTCGGCGTGATCAGTTACGATCCGGGCCACGAGCGGCTGCAGTCGAAGGTAATCTACTCCGACTCGCTGGCCTTCGTGGTTTCTCCCAAACACCCTTTGGCAAAACGCAAAAGTGTGCCGATTCGAGAGCTGGGCGGTGAAACCTTCATCGCCCACAATGTCATTTCGCCGTACCGCGAAATCGTGGTGCGCACCTTCCGGGAAAACCACGTGCCGCTCCAGATCGAGATCGAGATGCCGACCATCGAGACGATCCGCAAGCTGGTGCAAAGCAACCTGGGCGTAGCCTTCCTTCCGCGCATGTGCGTGGAGCAGGACATCGAGCAGAAGCTGCTTGCCGAGGTTCACGTGAAGGAGATGCATCTGGAGCGGAAAATCCGGCTGGTGTACCCGACTCGGCGGGCGCTGAGCCACGCGGCGCGGGCGTTCTTGGAGCTGGTGGGATAGGCTGGTATCATCGAGTCAAGGTAAAGGCATGCGCTACACGGTCATTCTGGAGCAGGAACCAGACCGTGGATACGTCGCGACTGTGCCATCGCTCCCCGGGTGTGTTTCGCAGGGTGATACACGCGAGGAAGTTATGCGAAATATCCGCGAAACAGCAGACCTCTATATAGAAGATTGCATCGCTTCCGGTGACCCTATCCCGACAGAGGCCGGGAGAATACCTTGACCTAACCACCCAAAATAGGCAGTAAAGCTTCCAACCGATCTCTCGGGTCAGGAACTGGTGAAGATTCTGCTTCGAGTGGGATTCGTCGTGAATCGCAAAGAGGCAGCCACATCATCCTAAGACGTGCGGATCCCTACGCTCGCGTTGTAGTACCGGATCATAAGAGCCTACGTCTCGGCACCATACGCGCGATCCTGAACGATGCCAGCATTACCGTCGAACAATTGTTGAAGCTGCGCTGAACCACGACTCCGCGCGCTAGACTAATCAAGTTACCAGAGTGGAGCGACATGAATGCAACCCGATCCCGACGAATTGCGCCAACACTACATTTCGCTTTCGGATGAAGAGCTCCATGAGATCGAGCGTGCTGATCTGGTGCCTTTAGCACAGCAGATCTTCGATGAAGAGGTTCGGAAGCGAAAGCTGTCTTCCAAGCGTACCGTCCGTCTGAGTGTGGAATCTGCTGTGGTTCGAGACGAACCGGAGGAGTTTGATGAGCTGGAGGACGGCATTGAGCCGCTGGCGGAAGGGGAGAAACCCGCTTGGGCGCCGGACGCGGCGGAAGTCTATTCATGGGCCATCCGCCCAGGAGCCACACCGGCACAAGATGCCGAGAAGGCTCAAGACGCGCTTGAAGCGGCCGGAATTCCGTGCTACCTAGATCCTGTCGAAGATCCGTCAGACGAGGATGGTGTGCGATTGCGGCTTTTGGTTCCCGGCAAACTCAACCTGCGCGCCACTAGCATCTTGGATCGCGATATTTTCAACGAGGAATCTGAGGCCACGTGGAAAGTGCACCTCGAAACGCTCTCGGATCGCGAGCTTCGGGCCATGAAGCCGGAGGTGGTGTTCTGCGGCCTGTATGATCGAATCGACCGCGTGGAACGGGTCTACGCCGAGGAAATAGCACGTCGCGGGTTGGCGGAATAGGGATTCAACCCACCACTTTCCCAATCACTTCCTGCGCCTCTTTCTGAATCCGCTTCAGGTGCTCTTCGCCCGCGAAGCTTTCGGCGTAGATCTTGTACACATCTTCGGTTCCCGACGGCCTCGCGGCGAACCAGCCCCGCGCCGTCACGACCTTCAGCCCACCGAGCGGCGCACCATTGGACGGCGCCATCGTCAGCATCGCTTCGATCGGATCGCCCGCCAGTTCCTTCACCTTCACCTGTTCCGGTGACAACTTCAATAGCTTGGCTTTCTGCTCCGGTGTGGCGGGCGCATCGATGCGCTCGTACACCGGCGCGCCGAACTGCTCGGTGAGCCCGGCGTAAATCTCGCCCGGGTCTTTACCGGTGCGCGCCAGCATCTCCGCCGCCAGTAGGCCCATAATGAGCCCGTCCTTATCCGTCGACCAAGGTGCTGCATCTCGTTGGATGAACGACGCGCCCGCGCTTTCCTCTCCGCCGAAACCGAGTGAGCCATCGAGCAGACCTTCCACAAACCATTTGAAGCCCACCGGCACTTCCACCAGCGGACGGCCCAGCATCACCGAGACGCGGTCGATAATGCTGCTCGAAACCATCGTCTTTCCCACTCCGGCATCACCGCGCCAGCCCGGCCGATTGAGATAGAGATACGAAATCGCCGCCGCCAGATAATGATTCGGATTGAGCAGGCCGGCGCTGCGCGTCACGATGCCGTGGCGGTCGTGGTCGGTATCGCACGCAAACGCCACGTCGAATTTGTCCTTGAGCGCGATCAGCCCGGCCATCGCATAGGGTGACGAGCAATCCATGCGGATTTTTCCGTCCCAGTCAACCGACATGAATCGAAAGGTGGGATCGACCTGATCGTGCGCAATCGTCATCGACAACCCGTAGCGTTCGGCGATCCTGCCCCAATACGCCACGCCTGCGCCACCCAACGGATCGGCGCACAAGGAGAGCCGTGCTCCGCGGATCGCGTCCATATCAATCACGGATGCCAGATCGTCAACGTATCCTGACACGTAGTCGTACCGGCGCGCTCCCGCGACTGCGGTCGCATAGGGGCATTGGCGAACGGCGCGCACACCGTCGGAGAGGATCGCGTTGGCGCGATCTTGTATCCATTTCGTGGCTGAGGTATCGGCCGGACCGCCGCTGGGCGGGTTGTACTTGAAGCCGCCGTCCTCGGGGGGGTTGTGCGACGGTGTAATCACGATTCCGTCGGCCAGCCCGTCCCTGCGTCCCCGGTTGTAGGTCAAAATGGCATGTGAAACCGACGGCGTGGGCGTGTAACCCAGCGCTTCATCCACCATCACAGCTACGGAATTAGCTGCCAGGACCTCCAGTGCGGAAGCAAAGGCGGGTTCGGAAAGCGCGTGCGTATCCTTGCCGATGAAGAGCGGGCCATCCACGCGGCTCTCATGCCGGTATTCGCAAATGGCTTGGGTGATGGCAAGGATATGATCTTCGTTGAACGAGCGGTGGAATGCCGAGCCGCGGTGTCCCGAAGTGCCGAAGCTGACTTTTTGTGCCGCAACCTGCACATCCGGCTTTTCGCTGTAATACGCGGTTACCAGCCGGGGAACGTCAACCAGCATGGCAGCCACAGGCGCCTTGCCGGCCAGCGGATGGAGTGCCATGCCTACTACGGTAACGCGACTCTGGCCGGGGCGCGGAACAGCGAATGTGAGCGATGGAACTTCAGGTCAGGTTGGGTGTGGAAAGTGTAGGGGCAGAGTGTAACCTGCCCCCTTGGGGAATGCAGGTGCCTTCGCAGCCGGAGATTTCGCTGACTGGTAGGCGATGCTTTGCATTAGCTCGCCTGGGCGTTGGCTTGAGTGAGCTGGCTGTTGGTGACGGTCCAGATGCCTTTGATGCTGCCGCCCGCTCCCAGAAACAGGGCTGCCGATGCCAGGGCCACGAATGCCATGAGCAGCGTATATTCGATCAGGTCCTGTCCCTGTTCGTCCCGCCATAAATTTCTCAGAATCGTCATTGGTTCTCCTTCGGTCAGTATGTTTTGTTTCGTGACCTCGCGGCCACGGCTCCTCGAAAACTGCTGGTAGTGTGGCATGTGAATTTTGTTTCTGGAAGTACTGACAGGTACTGTTGGTACTGTCGTGATCACCAAGATTATGCAGCCGCGCTCTCGAAGGTTAACTTCACGCGGTTTTGAAGCGGGTATCTACCGGCGAATGTTGCTCTTGGTAAACTGAAAATTACCTACTCACGAAGGGATCATCGCAACTTGAATTCTGCCATCCTCGCCCTGGAAGACGGCACGGTCTTCGAGGGCAAGAGTTTTGGTGCGTCTGCGGAGCGCGCGGGAGAAGTTGTGTTCAACACTGCTCTCTCCGGCTATCAAGAAGTGTTTACCGATCCGTCCTACTCCGGACAGATCGTGATTCTCACCAATCCGCAGATCGGCAACTACGGAACGAATGTGGAGGATAACGAAGCTACGCGGCCCCATATCGAGGGGTTGGCCGTGCGCGAATTCTCCGCGATTGCCAGCAACTGGCGCTCGGATGCCGAGGCCGGCGCTTTTCTCGAACGCCACGGGATTCCGGTCATCTCCGATTTGGATACGCGCGCGCTCGTGCGTCACTTGCGCAGCCGCGGCGTGATGCGCGGCGTTGTTTCGTCAGTAGAAACGAATCGCGAAAAACTTATCCAGAAGGCGCGCAGCATTCCCACCATGGCCGGTCTCGATCTGGCCAGCCGCGTTTCCACCGCCGAGCGTTACTCGTGGACGAAGCCAGTCGAGCCGTGTTCGCCTTCGGAGTTAGTTGCCGCTCCTCCCGAGGCAACACTCCACGTAGTCGCCTATGATTACGGAATCAAACAAAACATTCTGCGCCGCCTGGTGCAGGTGGGCTGCCGGGTCACGGTGGTGCCGGCGCTGACTTCCGCCGAGGATGTCCTGGCGCTCGATCCCGACGGAGTCTTCCTCTCCAACGGACCCGGCGATCCCGAGCCCTTGCAGCCGGAGGTGGCCAATATTCGAAAGCTCATCGGGAAGAAGCCGATCTTCGGCATCTGCCTGGGCCACCAGTTGCTGGGCCTCGCCGTTGGGGGCAAGACTTACAAATTGAAATTCGGCCATCGCGGGGCCAATCATCCGGTGCGCAACGAGCTGACCAAGAAAGTGGAGATCACCTCTCATAATCACGGATTCGCGGTCGACCCCGAGTCGTTAAGTCTCAACGATGTCGAGATCACGCACGTCAACCTGAACGATCAGACGCTCGAGGGATTCCGTCACCGCCGGCATCCCATATTTTGCGTGCAGTATCACCCCGAGGCCGCACCCGGCCCGCACGATTCGCACTACCTGTTCGACGATTTCGTCCAGCTCATGAGCGAGAACCAGTAACGGATGCCCCGACGCAACGATCTCCATCGCATACTGATCATCGGCTCCGGCCCTATCATCATCGGCCAGGCCTGTGAGTTCGATTATTCCGGCGCGCAGGCCGCCAAAGCCCTCAAGGGCGATGGTTACGACGTCGTGCTGGTGAATTCGAATCCGGCTACGATCATGACCGACCCGGAGCTGGCCAACAAAACTTACATCGAGCCGCTGACGGTTCCCTACCTCGAAGAAATCATCCGCCGCGAGCGGCCGGATGCGCTGCTCTCCACAGTAGGCGGCCAGACCGGACTGAACCTTTCCGTGGCTTTGGCGGAAGCTGGCGTCCTCGAGAAGTACCACGTCGAACTGATCGGCGCGAAGATCGACGCCATCAAGAAAGCCGAAGACCGGCTCCTGTTTAAGGACGCCATGCGGAAGATCGGGCTCGAGACGCCGCAATCGAAGCTCGTCAATTCGTTCGCCGGCGGCCTCGAGTTTGCGGAGCGCATCGGCTATCCCGCCATACTGCGCCCGAGTTTCACCTTGGGGGGCACAGGCGGCGGCATCGCATATAACCGCGAAGAGCTGTTGGAGATCCTGGAGCGCGGTATCGATCTTTCGCCGGTGCACGAGGTGCTCCTCGAAGAGAGCGTGCTCGGTTGGAAGGAATTCGAGCTCGAGGTGATGCGCGACCTTGCCGACAACTGTATCATCATCTGCTCCATCGAGAACTTCGATCCGATGGGCGTGCATACCGGCGATTCGATCACGGTAGCGCCGGCCCAAACGCTTACGGACCGCGAATATCAGATGATGCGCGACGGCGCCATCGCCTGCCTGCGCGAAATCGGCGTCGATACCGGCGGCTCTAACGTGCAGTTCGCCATCAACCCCAAGAACGGGCGCATGGTGATCATCGAAATGAACCCGCGCGTTTCGCGCAGCTCGGCGCTGGCCTCGAAGGCCACCGGCTTCCCCATCGCCAAGATCGCGGCCAAGCTGGCCGTCGGCTACCGGCTCGACGAGATCCGCAACGACATCACGCGCAAGACGCCGGCCTGTTTCGAGCCAACCATCGATTACGTCGTCGTCAAGATTCCCAAATGGGCGTTCGAAAAATTCCCCGGCGCCGATCCCACGCTGGGCACGCAAATGAAGTCGGTAGGCGAGGTGATGGCCATCGGCCGCACGTTTAAGGAAGCGCTCTGGAAAGGCATGCGCAGCCTGGAGACGGGCCGCGCCTTCGGTTCGGAAAAATTCGATAAGAATCTGATCACACAAAAGCTGATCACACCCACGCCGGACCGCCTGAACTACATCCGGTTCGCTATGACGAGCGGCTACGGCGTGGAGGAAATTCACGACCTCACCTCGATTGATCCGTGGTTCCTCGAGCAGGTCAAGGAAGTCGTCGACTTCGAAGTAGCGCAGGCCTCCGGGCCTGTGGCACTCACAGACATAACCCGAGACACCCTCCGCACCGCGAAACGCTACGGCATCTCCGACGCCCAACTAGCCAAATCCTGGAACACCGACGAAATCGACGTGCGCACCCGCCGCAAAGAGTTAGGCGTGGCTGCCGTATTCAGCCGCGTTGACACGTGCGCCGCCGAATTCGAGAGCTTCACGCCTTATCTCTACTCGAACTACGAATCGTCCTGCGAGGCCGATCCCAGCGGCCGCAAAAAGGTGATGATCCTGGGGAGCGGCCCCAACCGAATCGGCCAGGGCATCGAATTCGATTACTGCTGCTGCCACGCCTCCTTCGCGCTGCGCGACGAGCTGGGCGTCGAATCGATCATGGTCAACTGCAACCCGGAAACCGTTTCGACCGATTACGACACCAGCGACCGTCTCTATTTCGAGCCGCTCACGCTCGAAAACGTGCTCAACATCTACGACACGGAAAAGCCCGACGGCATGATCGTCCAGTTCGGCGGGCAGACGCCCCTCACTCTGGCGCTGCCGCTCAAGCGGCTGGGCGTGCCCATTCTCGGCACCGATCCCGACGACATCGACCTGGCCGAGGACCGCAAGCTTTTCGGAAAGCTGCTCGACGATCTGGCGATTCCCTCGCCGCCCAACGGCACCGCGACCGGCGTGGACGAAGCCTGCGAGGTCGCCCGGCGCATCGGCTACCCCGTGCTGGTGCGGCCCAGCTACGTGCTCGGCGGCCGCGCCATGGTGATCGCCTACGACGAAGAAATGGTTCGCCAGTATATGCGCGAGGCAGTCACGTTTTCGCAGGACCGCCCGGTGCTGGTCGATCGCTTCCTGGAAGACGCCACCGAAGTGGACGTGGATGCGCTCGCCGATGGCGACGACGTACTGATTGCCGGAGTGATGGAGCACATCGAAGAGGCGGGCGTGCATTCCGGAGACAGCTCCTGCGTGCTGCCGCCGCAATCGCTCTCGGAGAAGACGCTGAGCACGATCGAAGAGTACACGGTCCGCCTGGCGAAAGCGTTACACGTGATCGGGCTCATGAATGTGCAGTACGCCATTCAGAACGGCAAGGTGTACGTGCTTGAAGTAAACCCGCGCGCCTCGCGCACCGTGCCCTACGTCAGCAAAGCGACCGGCGTGCCGCTGCCGAAGATCGCCGTCGGCCTCATGTGGGGCCGCAAACTGCGGGACTACGGATACGGAGCCGCCAGCGGAATCAGCAAGCTCTCCGTCTCGCAGGATTTCGTAAAATCGCCGGTCTTCCCCTTTAACAAGTTTCCCGGCGTCGACCCGGCGCTGGGGCCCGAAATGCGCTCCACTGGCGAAGTAATGGGTGTTGGCGCGAACTTCGGCGAAGCCTTCCTGAAGGCGCAGATCAGCGCGGGAAGCCCGCTGCCGGAAAAAGGCACCGTCTTTATCAGCGTGAACGACCACCACAAAGCCGAGGCCGTGGCCGTGGCGCGGCGATTCGCGGAGCTCGGGTTCAACCTCGTGGCGACCCGCGGAACCGCCGCCGCTCTGCGAGCCGCCGGCCTCTCCTGCAAGAACATCTTCAAGGTAAACGAAGGCCGACCCAACGCCGTCGACCTGCTGAAGGGTGGTTCCGTACAACTGGCAATTTACACCACCACCGGTGCCCCGGCGTTCCTCGACGAACGAGCCATCCGCCGTGCAGCCGTTACCTACCGTGTCCCCTGCATTACCACCATGAGTGGTGCGCGCGCCGCTGCCGATGCGGTGGCCGCACTGCGGCGCGACCCGATTCGCGTCTGGAGCCTGCAGGAAATCCACGAGCCCAAAAAGACCGTAGCGTAGGCTTCCTCCCAACGGCGAGCCACGTGCTCAGAGGCAGACCGGGAGGTAACTGTGAAAACACATTCCGTGCTCTTTGGGGCTCTGGGAGTACTGGTCGCTGCGGCCGCTATCGGCTGCGGCAGCGCAAACAATCCAAGCAATGCCGACCGCTCGGCCGACAACACCCAGGCCGCTCAGCCCGCCCCGCCGCCTACGGATTGGACCGCGGATCGCGACGCCTACATCACCCAGCGTCAGCAGGATCTCGATGAACTACAGAACCGTTGGGACAACGTCAAAGCCAAAGCCGACCGACAGGCGCGGATCGCCTGGAGGGATATGGAGAAGGACAATACGGCCCTACGCCACGATTTGGACGAAGCGAAAAGCGAAACGCATGAGAAGTGGGATGCTACCCGGCAGAAGTTGGACGAGGACTGGAACCGCATCCAGAACAAATCCCATGATGCGTTCCACAACGAGACTCACGGTAGTTAACCGGTGGCTGCAAAAGAAAAACCCGGCGGGAGTTTAGGTCCCGCCGGGCCGTGTCGTTCTAATTTGACCCTATATTGGTAGCTTCTTGGTCCCCTGGAATCGGGGTTTTCTTCACTATATCACTGCACCGTCGCCTTCTTGATGTAATCCAGCATCGGAAAGTCGTGCAGATACGCATCTCCCCGCCCTTCGATCTGCGACTGGTCGGGGCTCTCTCCGTAGCCGCTATAAATCTTCATCACGGCATCCATCCCGGAAATTACTTTGCCGAACGGCGCAAAACCCTGTCCGTCCAACCGCGCGTTGTTGCCCAGGTTGATGAACAACTGCGTGGTGCGGGTGTTCGGTCCGGCAGTAGCGTATGTCACTGTGCCCACTGTGTTGCTTTCTTTCACGGGATCGTCGGTCAGGTTCATGTCTTTCCATTTGGCGGTGGCCGCCGGATCGCCGCTGATGCCGAACTGAACCACGAAACCGGGGACGACGCGGAAGAAGCGGTCTCCATCGTAATAACCGGCCTTTACCAGCGCGTAGAAATGATCCACGCCAATCGGCGCCCAATCGCGATGCACTTCGATCACGACCGGTCCTTTCGTGGTGTCCAGGATGACTTGAAAAACATTCGGCGCGGGCCCGAAATTTTTCGTCTGAGCCGTCGCCGCAGGCTGACTCGAACAGCCGGCCAGCATCAGCAACGCTGCCGCGCAAACCAAGGTTTTCACTTGCCTTCGCATCGTCCATTCAGTATGCCATGCTGATAACGACGTGGCAGTCTACGACGAATTCGCCTGGTTTTACCAGCGCTATTGGAACGAGGAATTTCACAGCCTGGCGTTTCCCATACTGGAGCGTATCTGGCTCTCGCGCCTGCCGGCGGGCGCGCATATTCTCGACGTGTGTTGCGGCACTGGCTATCTGGCCGGCCTGTTGGCCGGCCGTGGCTATCGGGTAACCGGCTTCGACGCGTCGGAAGAGATGTTGCGGTACGCGCGCGAAAAAGCGCCGGGTGTCGATTTTCGGGTCGGCGACGCCGCCAACTTCCGCGCCGCGGACTCATACGATGCGGCCGTTTCCACATTCGACAGTTTGAACCACATCCTGGAACGGGACGCGCTCGAAGCGGCCCTCCGCAATACGGCAGCAGCTTTGAAGCCGGGCGCCTGCTTCGCCTTCGATATGCTTCTGGAAAAGGCATACCAGACACGCTGGGGAGAGAATTTCGCCCTGGTGCGCGACGATCATGTCATCACGATTACCAAAGCAGGCTACGATTTCCGCAGCCGCATCGCCTGCTGCACCATCACCATGTTTCGCTTGATCGAGGGCGCCTGGCGCCGTGCGGACGTGGTAGTTCGGGAACGCTGCTACACCATGGATGAAATCGAAGGAGCAGTCAAGAGCGCCGGCTTCGGCGAGCTACTCCGCTACGACGCCGCCGAACTCGGCATGGAGGGGCAACTGGGGGAAGGGCGGATGTTCTTCGTGGCGCGGAGACAGGGCGCAGCAGAGTGACGCCACAGCGGCGTGTGTGTGCTGTGCTGCTATGGTGAAAAGCAAGAGCATGAAACGGGCTCGTTACTGTCAACTACCAACGCCAATGAGCGTAACGGGCAGATCATCAAGCGTCACAAATGCGTTCGTCAGTGCGATAGTTCCTGTCATTGAACCGACTGAGGAGGAGGAACTCGAGGCCTTAACGATTCTACAGATCGATCCCAAGGACATCCGTTGCGCATATTGCGGCGATAGGGCAACGGAATGGGATCACCTTCGCCCGATCATAAGCAATCAGGAGCCCACAGGGTACATAACCGAAATCGCGAACCTTGTTCCGAGCTGTGGCAAATGCAATCAGTCCAAGGGCAAGTCGTACTGGCGGACGTGGATGGAAGGATCGGCCAGACTATCGCCGACGTCGCGCGGCATTCGCGACCTTGAGGCTCGAATCAAGCGGCTGGAAAAATACGAAGCCTGGCGTTCGCCCCAGAAGATTGATTTCGCCGGAATCGTCGGCCCCGAAATGTGGCAACGACATAAAAAGAACTGGAGAAGCGTGTTGGATCTTCTGAAAGCGAGCCAGGAACTCGCGGCTGAGATCCGGGATATCGTTGCCAAAAGCTTGTGACACGTTCTCTAAACTGCTCACCTACTGTGCTGCAAGTACACCTTTCCAGCAGCACGGTGCAGTGGTAATAAGCTAAACTTCTTTCATATGTCCCGGAAGGCAAGCGTTGTTATTGAGAAGGATGAAAGCGGTTTCTACGCGTGGTGTCCCGAGTTGAAGGGCTGCCAGTCGCAGGGAGATACTCTGGAAGAAACGATAGCCAATATCAAAGAGGCGATCGAGCTCTATCTCGAGAGCCTTCCTGTCGATGAGCGTGAGACCCTCCTCAGCCGTGAAATCCTCACCACTTCCGTCGAAGTAAATGTCTAAGTTGCCGCGGTGGACTGCCACCGAGGCGGAGCGCGCCCTGCTGCGAGCCGGCTTTGAGCACCTGCGATCCAAGGGTAGCCATCGCATTTACGGCAAAGGCGACCTACGTGTCGTGGTTCCTTTTCACGGCACCGCGACGCTGCACCCCAAGATCGTCAAACAGGTGGTCGAAGCTATTGACGAGGGCGCCCGAGACTCCCATGACTAATCGCCACTCTACGATTCCCTCAATCCCCTGCCTGCCCCGCCGCCTCCAGTAGCGCTCCGCGCCGCCGCGTCGCCCGCCAGCGCTCCAAAAACGCCGCCATGTACGTATACACAACCGGCGTAAGATATAGCGTCATCAACTGCGAAAATGCCAGCCCGCCTACCACGGCCATACCGAGCGGACGGCGCGATTCGCCGCCGGCGCCCCATCCCAATGCCACGGGGATTCCACCCAGCAACGCCGCCATCGTGGTCATCATGATGGGCCGGAAACGAATCAGGCAGCCTTCGTGGATCGCCTCCAGCGGAGACTTGCTCTCCTTGCGCTCCGCTTCCAGTGCGAAATCGATCTGCATGATGGCGTTCTTCTTCACGATCCCGATGAGCAGAATCAGCCCCACAAAGCTATAGATGCTCAGCTCAATCTTGAAGAGCAGCAGAGTCAACAAAGCTCCGAAGCCGGCCGAAGGCAGCCCCGATAGAATCGTCAGCGGGTGAATGTAACTCTCGTACAAAATCCCCAGCACGATGTAGACCACCAGCACGGCGATCAACAACAGCAGCCCCATGTTGCGCGTCGAATCCTGGAACACCTTCGCCGACCCCTGAAAGGTGCCGATGATCGACGCTGGCAGACTGGCTCTGGCCGCCTGTTCGATCGCGTCGGTCGCCTGGCCGAGCGAAGTCCCCGGGCGCAGCCCAAAGGAAATCGTCACCGAGGGCAACTGCCCGGAGTGCGGAATGCCGTTGGGGCCCGCATCCAGTTGCAGCCGCGCAACCGCATCGAGTGGGACCAGTTGTCCGGAATGCGACTTCAGGTAGAGCAGCTTCAGCGAATCCTCGAATCGCTGATATTGCGGCAGCACCTCCAGCAGCACACGGTACTGATTGTTGCTGCCGTAAATGGTCGAGACCAACTGCGGCCCGAAGGCGTTGTACAGCATGCTCGAAATGTCGTTCCAGTCGACGTTCAGCGCCGCCGCGCGGTCGCGATCCACCGAAAGCCGGATCTGCGGATTGCGGATTTGCAGATCGCTGGTCACATCCAACAAACCAGGCAGGCGTCGCAGCGACTCCTCGAGCGTGGGAGCGGAGGCGTACAAGGCATCGGTATCCGGCGAGTACAGCGTGTAGTCATACGTTGCCGACGAATTGCGTCCGCTGAAGCGGATCGGCTGCGGAATTGACATCGAGATGCGCATGCCCGGAAAATTCACGATCTTGGGCCGCAGCCGATTCATGATGTCGACCACCGTCTCCCGGCGCTGCCGCCGCGGCTTCACGTTGACCGTGAGGCTCGCGCTGTTGGCGGCGCCGTTGTTGCCTCCGGTCCGCGTGTACAGACTGGTTACGTCCGGATCCTCGACCGCGATTCTCGAGACCTGGTCGCCGTACTGAAGCATTTGGTAGTACGACGTGCCCTGCTGCGCCAGCAGGTTTACGTTGAACTGGTCGTTGTCTACATCCGGCATGAACCCCTTGGGAACCGCGATGTAGAGCCATGCCGTGGCTCCCGCCACCGCCAGGAAAAGCACCAGCATCACCGGCCGGTGGGCCAGCACCCAACCCAGGCTTTGCCCGTACCCTGCGCGCATGCCTTCAAACCCGCGCTCCACCATGCCGTAAGCCAGTCCGTGGCGCTTCGGGCGCGATTGGCGTAACAGCCGGCTGCAAAGCATGGGAGTCAGGGTGATCGAAACCACGCCCGAAATCAGAATCGCGGCGCAGATGGTGACGGCGAATTCGCGGACAGGCGCCCCAGGATTCCCGACATAAACAGGATGGGGCTGAACACCGCCGCCAGCGACACCGTCATCGAAACAATCGTGAAGCCGATCTCGCGAGACCCATGCAAAGCCGCGTCCAGGGGCTTCTCGCCATTTTCGATATGACGGGCGATGTTCTCCAACATCACGATGGCGTCATCCACCACGAAGCCGATCGAAAGAATCACCGCCATCATCGAGATGTTGTTCAACGTGAAATCGAGCGCATACATTGCCGAGAACGTGCCCAGAATCGAAAACGGCAGCGCCATCGCGGGGATAAAGGTCGCGGACGCATTTCGCAGAAAAAGAAAAATCACCAGGATGACCAGCGCAATCGTCGCCGCCATGGTGAACTGAACATCCTGAAACGCTTCGCGGATGTTCTGCGACCGGTCGCCGCGGATGATCAGGCGCACGCTCGGCGGCAGTTGCGCGCGGAAGGAAGGCAGCAGCTTGCGAATGGCGTCGATCACCTGAATCGTATTGCCGCCCGGCTGGCGAGCCACTCCCATCACCAAACAAGGCGTGCCTTCCTCGCCAAACTCGCGGCCGTACAAAACGGCGTTCTGCTTGTCGTCCTCCACGCTATCGATCACGTGAGCCACTTCGTCCAGCCGCACCGGCGCGCCGTTGCGATAGGCCACGATCATGGGCCGAAACTCCATCGCTCGCGTGAGTTGGCCGTTGGAGAGAACATTGAACGCAGTGTGCGGGCCGTATAGCGTGCCGGTCGGGATGTTGACGTTCCAGTTCTGCACCGCGTCGCTGATTTCGTTGAGGCCAATGCGGCGCGTAGCCAGGCGGTTGGGGTCCACCTGCACGCGCACCGCGTATTTCGCGGCGCCGAAGATCTGCACCTGCGCCACACCCGGCACCATGGAAATCCGCGGCACAATCGTGTTTTCGGCGTAATCGTCCAGATCGGAAAGCCGCATGGTGGGCGAAGCCACGGCCAGCGTGATGATGTGCTGATCGCCCGGATTCTGTTTGCGGAAGGTGGGCGGTGTGGGCATTCCTGGCGGCAGCAGTGGCGTAGCCCCGGCAATCGCCGTCTCCACATCCACGGCGGCTGAGTCGATATCCCGGCTCAAATTGAATTGCAGCGTGATGCTGGTGGCGCCCATGGTGCTCGAGGAAATCATCGAATCGAGCCCGGCGATGGAGGTGAACTGGCGTTCCAGAACCGTCGCGATGGACGCGGCCATGGTTGCCGGGCTGGCGCCGGGAAGCCCCGCTTGAACCTGGATGGTTGGGAAGTCGATCTGCGGGACGTCACTGACCGACAAAGCCGCGTACGCTATTACGCCGAACATGGCTATCGCCAGCATCAGCAAACTCGTGGCGATAGGTCTCCGGATAAACGCCTCGGAGAAGTTCACGGCTTGAGTCTAACGCAAACGGGTTGCTAGCGGCGGTGAACGGCCAATAGTCAAAAGCCAGCGGGCTAGAATCGCGTTATTGCCGTAGGCCGCCAAACTGCACTTCAAACCCATCCGGGTCCAGGATGTGCAAACTGGTCTTGAGGTCACCCTGCACGATCTTCAAACCGCGGCGCTCGACCTCTGCTTTCATGGCTTCCTTCTCTTCGTCCCAGTTGGCGATGGTATACGCGATATGATCCACCTTCGGCGCGGGCTGCCGGTTGCGGACGATCAGGATGTTGTTGCCAAACGATAAGCGGCACTGCTTGCCGTTGTCGTCGGAGACCTTCATGCCGAACAGGCCCGCGTAGAAGTCGCGTGTCTTGGCATAATCGGTCACCTGATAGGACACGTGGTTGATGTTGGTGGCAGGCAGCACTTTGGCCTCAGCCGCGGCTGCCGGAACCGCACTTGCCGCGGACGCAGCCGTAGCGGCGATTGTGAGGCTTTGGATGAGTTGGCGGCGGGTGAGCTTTCCTTCCTCGAACTCGCGAACCAAATTGGCGACGATGTGTTCCATGGGTCCCTCCTTTTCGGGAAGTATATACCCGGCGAGGAGCGAATGCCCGCGTCAGAACAGGCGCAGGATCGTGTTCACCAGCCCGTCGATCGTAAACGGGTGAGCCTCCGCGGCGACGCTGAGTCCGAGGCCCCGCGCCGTCTGCGAAGTGACCGGGCCGATGGTTGCCACCTTCACACCGTCGAGTGATCGAGCGCCTGCCGCGGTTACGAAATTCTGCACGGTGGAAGAACTCGTGAACGCGATCGCGTCAGGCTTGTGAGCCAACACTGCGGCAACGCGCTCTGCCAGGTCCTCCGGTATCACCGTGTGATAGGCCTCCACCAGATCCACCTGCGCGCCCCGGCGAGCCAGTTCCCTCGGCACCAGGTCGCGTGCCACGGCGGCGCGCGGCAGCAGCACGCGCTTTCCGGCAAGATCGTGCGCCGCGAAAGCTTCTAATAAACCTTCGGCGACGTATTCCTTGCCCATCAGATCAACCTTCAGATGCAACGCCTCGACCGCCGCGCGTGTGGCCGGACCGATGGCGCAAATCTTCGCGCGCAGTGAGCGCAGATCTACAGCCGATTGGTCCAGCCGATCAAGAAAGAACCGCACGCCGTTGGCGCTGGTGAAGATCAGCCAGTCATAACAGCCGAGATTGGAAATGGCGCGATCGAGCGGGCCGGAATCGGCCGCAGGCCGGATGTCGATCGTCGGCAATTCGATCACCTCTGCGCCCAACGAGCCGAGGCGTGAGGAAAGCGCTTCCACTTGCCCTTTGGCGCGGGTCACCACGATTCGCTTTCCAAACAGCGGCAACCGCTCAAACCAATTCAGCTTCTCACGCAGCCGCACCACTTCGCCCACGATGATGGTGGCCGGCGGCTTCAGCCCATCCCGTTCGATCTGCGCGGGCAGCGTGGCCAGGGTGCCGGCCAGAGTCTGCTGATCGGGCCGCGTGCCCCAGCGCACAGCCATGGCCGGCGTATGGGCGGAGCGGCCGCGCGCGATCAACGCCTTGGCGATCGCGCCAAATGTCGTGAGCCCCATGAAAATCACCAGCGTCTCGGCCAGCCCGACCTTGTCCCAGTCGATCGCATCCACGGCATGGCCCGTCACAAACGTCACCACCGAAGTGTGCTCCCGGTGGGTGAGCGGCACGCCCGTGTAAGCCGCGATCCCCAAAGGTGTCGTGACGCCAGGCACGACTTCGAATTCCACGCCGGCATCGGCCAGCGCTTCCGCTTCCTCCCCGCCGCGCCCGAAGATGTACGGATCGCCGCCCTTCAACCGCACCACGGTCGCTCCGCGGCGCGCGCGTTCGATCATCATGGCGCAGATCTCGTCTTGCGTGAAGGCGTGGAGAGACTTCTTCTTGCCTACGTAGATGCGCTCGGCCGCGTGCGGCGCGAGATCCACCAGGGCGTCGTTGGCCAGATGATCGAACAGCACCGCATCGGCGCGCTCCAGTATCCGCCGGCCTTTCCAGGTGATGAGATCGGGATCGCCGGGGCCTGCGCCCACCAGGTAAACCTTACCCGGCATACACCGCGTCGAGAATCTTGCGCGCGCCCCGGCCGAGCAGTTCGTTACCCAGCGCGCGGCCTAGCACGGCAGCCTCGGAAACCGGGCCCTCGGATTGCGCACTCACCAGATCCGTACCATCCGGCGAAACCACCACCGCCATCAGCCGCAAGCACTCCCCCTCAACCGTGGCGTGCGCTCCGATCGGAACCTGGCATCCGCCGCCCAATGCCGCAAGCACACCACGCTCGGCGGTCACTGCCGCCCGCGTGGACGCATGGTCCAAGACCGCGCAGGCATCCCGGCCCGCGCCCGATTCGCGCGATTCCAATGCCAGAGCTCCCTGCCCCACCGCCGGGCACATCACTTCTGGCGCGAGCAGCTCCGCGATCCGCCCGCCCCAGCCGAGCCGTTTCAGCCCGGCCGCGGCCAGTACGATCGCGTCATACCGGCCTTCATCCAATTTGCGCAGCCGCGTATCCAAATTGCCGCGTACGGATTCAATCTGCAGATCGGGCCGCAGCTTCTTCAGTTGCGCCGCGCGCCGCAGCGAACTGGTTCCCACCTTCGCGCCCTGCGCCAGCTCATCGAGCTTTCGGCCCACAATCGCATCGCGCGGATCCTCCCGCCGGGGCACACCTGCAAGGATCAAACCTTGCGGCAGCTCGGTAGGAAGATCCTTGAGGCTGTGCACGGCCAGGTCCGCCCGCCCATCGATCAGCGCCTCTTCAATTTCTTTCGTGAAGAGCCCTTTGGTCCCTACCTTCGCCAGGGGAACATCGCTGATCTTATCGCCCGTCGTCTTGATGATCTCGATTCGGCTCGCCCGGCCCATCTGCGCGAGCTGGCCTTCCACCCAGTGCGCCTGCCACAAAGCGAGTTGGGAACCGCGCGACGCGATAACGAGCATGCCTCAATCCTGTAAGTGAAAGACTCTCTTGAGAACCGCGATGGTGTGGGCGCCATCGGGCTGCCCGGCCTGGTTGCGCAGCTCGGAAATCGGCCCGTGCGCGATCTTGTTGATCATCCCGCGAGTCGCCGCCTCAAGCGCTTGTTCCATTTCCGGCGTCAGCGGCCCATACTTATGGCGCACTTTTTCGATTTCCGCGGTGCGGATTTGCTCGAGTTGCTCCTGCAGGCCCATGATGGTCGGGGTCACTTCCGCCACCTTGAGGCGCGCCATCATGCGCTCCACCTCTTCGTCCACCATCGCCTCGGCGCGCTCGGCTTCCTTCGAGCGCTCCCGCAGGTTGGCCTCGACTACTTCTTGCAAATCGTCGATGTCGTACAGGAACACATTGTCGACCTCGTTCACTGCCGGCTCAATGTTGCGAGGAACCGCGATGTCGATCAGGAACATTGGCCTGTTGCGGCGAGCGGAAATCACGCGCTGCATCTCGTCTTTGTGCAGGATGTAATGAGGCGCGCCGCTCGAAGCAATGAGGATATCGACTTCGGGCAGCATGGCGGTGAAACGTGTGTATTCGACCGGCGTTCCCTGAAACAGCTTGGCCATTTCCACCGCTCGCTCGTGCGTGCGGTTGGTGACAAAGACATGATCGGCGCCCGAGCGGCGCAGATGCCGCGCGGCTAACTCCGACATCTTCCCTGCCCCGACGATCATGACCGTGCGATGCGAAAGCGACCCGAAGATTTTGCGCGCCAACTCCACCGCAGCGTAGCTCACCGACACCGCCATCTGCCCGATTCCGGTTTCCGAGCGAACTCGCTTGGCGACGCCGAACGCGCGCGTGAGCAGCCCATCGAGCCATCCGCAGACCGCGCCCGCGTCCTTCGCTGTCGCGTACGCCGCTTTGAGCTGGCCGAGTATTTGCGGCTCGCCGATCACCATGGAATCGAGGCTCGCTGCCACCCGGAATAGATGATGGATCGCCGCGCGCCCTTCGTGCCGGTACAGATTCGGCGCAATCGTGGCCGGGTCGATGGCCTTTTGATGGGCGATGAACGAGTCCACAATCGACTGCGGATCGGCAGTGTCAGCGGCGGTGATCATGATCTCTACCCGGTTGCAGGTGGAAAGAATCACCGCCTCACTGATGCCCTCACAGGATTTCAAGCGTTGCAATGCTGCCGGGAGCGCGTCCTCATGAAAGGCCAAGCCTTCCCGTATTTCCACGGGCGCAGTCTTGTGGCTCACCCCTGTCAGCAGCAGTTTCATTGGTTGAGCAGCATGACTCCCAGTCGCGAATGCGCAAACCAGGTGATGGCCGAGAAGCCGAGCACGGCGACGGTCATAATCGCGGCTTTGCGGCCGCGCCAGCCCACCGTGGTCCGGAGAAACACGAGCGCCAGATAAATGCCCCAGGTGAAATAAGAGATGGCGATGTTGGGCTGCTTGATCCAGGCCGTCTTCATGACGATAAAGGCCCACGTGCTGGCCGCAATTACAGCCAGTGTCATCAGCACGAACCCCATCGCCATGGATTTCGAGATCAGGTCATCGAGCGTTCCCAAGGCCGGCAGCCGGTAGTAGAACTTGCGCGGCTTCTTGGCTTTCAGTTCGCGCTCCTGGAACAGGTAAAGCAACGACGCTACCGCCGTGACCAGCAGGGCCGCAAATCCCAGCAGCACCAGCACGATGTGAACGGTGAGCCAGACGTTCCGTACCACCGGACTGGTAAAGACGGTTACCGGATTGCCCAGCGTCGCTACCAGCGACCCGACAAATACCAGCGGGAAAATGAAGGCGCTCAGGCTCTCCATCTTGTAGCGCCACTGCACGAATAAGTAAAAGATGGCCACCAGGAAGGCGCACATCGAGAGCGTTTCGTAGAAGTTGGTGATGGGGCAGCGGTTGCTGACCACGCCCTCTTCCACGATAGAAACGAAGTGAAACACGGTGCCGAGGGTGAAGGCGCCGAGCGCGACGCGGAACAATTGCTCGCGGCGCCGCACCAGCATAAGGATCGCGTGCAGCAACCCGACCGAATAGAGGGCCGCCGAAACACGCAACCAGATGACGCTCATTTCCGCCATAAGTTAGGTGCAACTCTCTGAGTCAGCAGCCATTATATCGCGGCGGAGCGGTTTTCGGAGGGGTGGCTCCGGAATCGACTAAACATCAAGCACCGCTCCCTTCGGTCACGGCTCGGTAACACCGACGCCGCGTACCGGCCGTGATCGCTTACCGAGCCGTGACCGAAGGGAGCGGTGCTTTGCATGCTTTACAATCGAGTTGCATGCCGATACGCTCCCCGTTGTGGTGGCTGAGGCTGGCATCCGCTGCCGCGTTGCTTATACCGGCGATAAAAGCGGACCAACCCCGGCAGAGTACGTCCGACCAATCCGCTCCCGCGGCGCTCAAAAACCTGAGCCTCGAAGAGCTTTCCCAAATCGATGTAATCTCGCCATCGAAACAACCAACTTCGGCTTTCCGATCTCCGGTGGCGATTTACGTGATCACCGGCGAAGATATCCGGCGTTCCGGCGTCACCACCATCCCGGACGCGCTGCGCCTGGCGCCGGGCGTCGAAGTGGCACGCATCGACGGCAGCAAATGGTCGGTCGGAATTCGTGGCTTCGGCACACGGCTTTCCCGATCGGTGCTCGTCCTGATTGATGGGCGGACCGTCTACACCCCTCTATTCGCCGGAACTTACTGGGAAGTACAGGACACCCTGCTCGAGGACATCGACCGCATCGAGGTGATCCGCGGTCCGGGCGGCACCATTTGGGGGCCGAATGCCGTCAACGGCGTGATCAATATCATCACGAAAAGCACGAAGGAAACCCAAGGGACGTTTGCCGGGGTAGGTGGTGGCAATGTCGAGCAGGGATTTGCCAACGTTCGTTATGGCGGCAGCGCTGCCAATGGCCTCACTTACCGCGTATATGCGAAGGGCTTCACACGCGGGCCTGAGTTCCATTTCGATAACGACAACTTCGACGACTGGCGCGGCGCGCAGGGCGGCTTCCGCATCGATTGGCCCGAAGGGCAGCGGGATTCGTTCACGGTACAAGGCGACCTCTACAAGCAGGAAGACGGGGAGCGCGTCACGCTCGGCACGTATACACCTCCTACGGAAAGCACCTTCGATGGCAACGCGGACCTCTCGGGAGGCAATCTCCTCGCCCGCTGGACGCGAAAACTGAGCGGCGAGAACGATTTTCAACTCCAGGTCTATTACGACCGGACGAATCGCTACGAGCCGAACCTTGGCGAGAATCGCGACACGTTCGACACCGACTTCATCGTGCGCGCCAATGTGAAGTCCCGCCACCAGTTCATCTATGGGCTAGGGGCTCGCTTCAGTGACGGTCGCTTCCTGGAGGTTGGCTCCGGACTGGTCTTCAATCCCGCCAATGAATTGGATTATTTGCTCTCCGGATTTTTCCAGGACGACATCACGCTGATCGATCGCAAGCTGTTATTGACCGCCGGCAGCAAGCTGCTGCGTACCAATTTCACAGGTTTCGAATTTGAACCTAGTGTGCGGCTCATGTGGACGCCGACGGAAAGGCATACCGTGTGGGCTTCCGTCACCCACGCACTGCGCACTCCCTCGCAAGCGGAAGAGGATTTTTATCTCTCGAGCTATCTCGGTCCCGGGCCGGGCGGAGTGCCGCTATTCGCGCGCTTCAACGCGAATCCGGATTTCGCTCCCGAAGAACTCAATGGCTACGAAGTTGGTTACCGCACCCTGCTCGGGAAGAATTTCTTCATCGATTTCGCGGGCTTCTGGAATCACTACCACGATTTGTTTAGTCAGGACCTCGCCGGCTCGATTTCGACGGAAAGCACACTGCCCTTCCCGGAGCCGACGCCCCCACCATTTCACTTGTTGATTCCAGCGCAATTCCGCAACGATCTGTTTGGTTTCACCACCGGCGGAGAAATCGGTCCGGAATGGCGGCCGACGAAAGCCTGGCGCTTGCGGGCATCTTATTCGTATCTGAACATGAATCTTTCTAAGGCGGCTGGAACTGCGCTTGGAGGAACGCCCGAAATGGTGGATGGCGCCAGCCCGCGCCACCAGATCGACGCCCAATCATCCTTCGACCTTCCCAAGAAGCTGCAGGTAGACCTGATCTATCGCTACGTGAGCGCGCTGCCGGCGCAAAGCGTACCGGGATATTCGACGGGCGACGCGCGCATCGCCTGGCGCTTTCTATCGCAGCTTGAGTTCTCAGTCGCCGGTCGTGACCTGTTCCAGCCGCACCACGTCGAGTATTCCGGAGATCCCGGAGGGCCGGTTGCAATCAGGCGCAGTGTCTACGCGAGCCTGGCCTGGAGAAAGTAAAGCATGGCCATGCAGTCGCAGCGCCGCGGCCGCCTCAGCGTTCCCAGATTACTCGCGCTGTGTATCTCGGCATATGTGGGCTTGCTCGGGTCGCCGGCTTCGGCTGCGGAGGGCAACCTGGAATACCAGGTCAAGGCAGCCTTCCTGCTGAATTTCACCAAGTTCATCGAATGGCCCCCGAACGCTTTCGCGAATTCCAGCTCACCGTTCGCCATCTGTATCTTAGGAAACGACCCCTTCGGGCGGGCGTTGGATGACGTTGTGGCTGGGGAAGCGGTCGGCGATCGAAGGCTGATCGTACGGAGAATCGATGAGGCTCCCGCGCCGCAAGCTTGTCAGGTCGTCTTTATTGCCGCAAATGTGAAGGACCTCGCAAAAATTATGGGTGGGCTGGCTCCCGGCGTCCTGACAGTCGGGGAGGGCGACAGTTTTGTCCGCGAGGGTGGCATAATCGGTTTCGTTATCGACAATCGCCGCGTGCGCTTCGACATCAGTCCACCCGCCGCGGAGAGGGCCACACTAAAGCTCAGTTCTAAGCTGCTGAGCGTAGCGAGATCGGTTGGAAAATAAACCGGGCCGATAGACATGTTTAATTTTCGCGACAGGCCAATCCGGCAAAAGCTCGTGATCACCACCATGGTGACCACCATCACAGCCCTTCTGCTGGCGGGTTTAGGATTCATCCTGGCGGATTCCATCCTTTATCTCAGTTATCTGGAGCGCGACTTATCCACGCTCGCTCAAATCGTGGCGGACAATAGCACCGCAGCCTTGGCCTTTGACGACCCGGCATCCGCCACCCAGACATTGGGAGCCTTACGCGCTCGAACTCATGTCGATGCTGCATGCGTCTATCGAGCCGACGGCACCATCCTGGCCCAATACTGGCGCGCCGGTGGTTTTCGATTTCCGCCGCCCGAGGCGCAGGATCTCGTTCGTCGCGGCGGCGAATTGATTGTTTCCCGGCCGATCATCTTGAAAGGCCGCCGTACCGGAACCCTGATGATGTTCTACAACCTCGGTGAACTCGCCGAGCGCATCCGGCTGTACGGAACGACCGTTGTCGGAGTTTTGTTGGTTGTCGGCTTGTTTGCCTTCCCGCTGTCGTGGCGTCTGCGTACGGTGATTGCAACGCCCATCTCCCGGCTCGTGAGCGCTTCCACTTCGGTGGCCGAAACCGGAAACTACGGCATTCGGGCGCAGAAACTCTCGGGCGACGAATTGGGTGTCCTCGTCGACCGGTTCAACGAGATGCTAGCCGGCATCCAATCGCGCGATACCGACCTGAAAAAGGCGCTGGCTGAACGGGAAGCGGCGCTGCGCGCGGCCGAAGAAGAGCACCAGCGATTTCACTTCATGGCGGAATCGATGCCACAGAAGATTTTCGCCGCCGGGCCTGGCGGAGAATCCATATACCTCAATCGGCAGTGGATCGAATTCACGGGCCTTTCCTTCGGACAACTCAAACACTGGGGTTGGGAGCAGATCATCCATCCCGACGACCTGGAAGAGGGTCTGCGCGTTTGGCGGCATTCGATCGAAACCGGAGAGCCTCTTCAGTTGACCAGCCGGTTCCGGCGTGCCGATGGCGTTTATCGATGGCATCTGAACCGCGCCCGCGCGATGCGCAATGCCGATGGCGAAATCACTCTGTGGATCGGATCGAGCACTGAGATTCACGAACAGAAGGAGAAGGAAGAAGAATTACGACGGGCCAATGAGGATCTCCAGCAGTTTGCCTATTCTGCCAGCCACGATCTGCAGGAGCCGATCCGTAATGTGGCCGTTTATAGCGAAATAATGGCCAGGCGCTACCGTGACAAATTGGATGGCGACGGGCTACTCTATTTGAGCTTCCTGGAGGAGGGTGGCCGGCGTTTGGCACGGCTCATCAACGATCTGCTGGCATACACTCGAGCCAGCCGGGCTGAGCTTAGCGAAACCACGGTCGACGCGTCGGTTGCTTTGAGAAACGCGCTTGCCAGCTTGTCCGAGGCGATGCGAGAGACGGACGCGAAAGTGACCTATGATCCGCTGCCGGAGGTGCACATGGGCGAGGCGCACCTGCAACAGGTTTTTCAGAACCTGATCGGCAACGCTCTGAAGTATCGAAATAATGCCTCCCCCCGAATCCACGTTTCGGCGGCTAAACGCGGCGCTGCCTGGTGCTTTTCCGTCAAAGACAATGGCATCGGCATCGAGCCCAAATACAAGGAGAAGATCTTCGGTGTATTCAAACGATTGCATCACGACCAGAGATATAGCGGCACCGGTATCGGTTTGGCGATCTGCCAACGCGTGGTGGAACGCTATGGCGGACGAATCTGGGTCGAATCCGAACCCGGAGAAGGATCCACTTTCTCCTTCACCGTCCCACACGATGAATCCGCGCGTCGCGCCAAGGTTCAATCTGTTGCTAGCTGAGGACAATTTTCCCGACACTCTACTCGTGCGTGAGGCGATTCAGAAAGAGGGCCTGCCTCTGGACGTCCACGTGGCATCCGACGGTCAGCAGGCCATCGATTTCATTACCAGTGCCGAAGCCGACACCAACGCGCCTTGTCCCCACTTCTTGTTGCTCGATCTGAATCTTCCGAAAAGGGACGGCTTTGAGGTGCTCCGCGCCCTTCGCGAAAGCGCGCGATGCAAAGATGTTCCGGTCTTGATTATCACCTCGTCAGATTCCCCCAGCGATCTGAGCGAAGCGGCCGCGCTCGGCGCAGGATATTTTCGTAAGCCGCCGAGCTACGAAGAGTTCTTGAAACTCGGGGGCGTAATGAGGAAACTGCTCAAGGACCGGGGCGTGCTCTAGGGTTCAGTCCCGCCGAAAACTCGATCCGTGCCAGCCAACGGCGCAACGCTCGCGCGCTAACCGCATGATCTAATAGGGCATGCGGCTTTTGGGGCTGCTGGCCGCCGCCGGCGTTGCCTGTGCGCAGGATTTGCCGCGCGGCCAGATCATCGCCGATGTGAAATGCACCGCTGATCCGACCCAAAGCTACGCGCTCTACCTTCCCTCGAATTACACTCCCGACCGCGCCTGGAAGGTGCTTTTCGCATTTGATCCCGGCGCCCGCGGGCGCCTGCCAGTCGAGCGTTATCAGGCCCCCGCGGAACGGTACGGTTACATTGTGGCGGGCTCCAATAATTCGCGCAATGGCCCGTGGGATCGAAGCTTCGCTGCCGCCGACGCCATGTGGAGCGATGTCTTCAGCCGTTTTTCCATCGACGAACGCCGTGTGTACGCAACCGGGCTTTCGGGAGGATCGCGGGTGGCTCTCGCGGTGGCCCTGCGAACAGGAAGAATCGCCGGCGTCATCGCTTCCAGCGCTGGATTCCCGGATGCGAAACCGCGCACCTCCGTCCCGTTCGCCATATTCGAAACGGCGGGCGTAGATGACTTCAACAACCTGGAGATGCGCGACGTCAATCGGCCGCTGACCAGTCCGCACCACCTGGCGATATTCGAAGGCGGGCATGAATGGCCTCCCGCTGCGGTAGCGGCTGAAGCCGTCGATTGGCTGGAGATCCAGGCGATGCGCGCCGGGCTGCGCGAGCGGGACGAAACGCTGATCGGCCACATCTTCGAGACGTACCAGGCGCGCTCCGCGTCCGCTCCTGACACCATGATCCGCTACCGGGTTCTGAACGCACTGGCAGCGGATTTCGCCGGCTTGCGCGACGTTACCTGGATCACCCAGGAAGCAGCCGGATTGCAGCAGTCGAAGGAATACCGGGACGCGTCTAAAAAAGAGCGCGAACTAGAGCAAAGCGAGCGCCGCCGGCGCGCGGAGTTGGAACAGCTAGTCGCAGGTCTGGTGGCCGACCCGGCAGTTCGCCGTTCCAATCTCGACGACTTGAAGCCCCGCCTTACGGATATCGCCCGACAAGCCCGCGCCCCACAAGATTCGAGCGAACGCCAGATGGCCCGCCGCCTACTCGGCGAGGTGATGGTGGAGTCACGTGAGATCCGCGATAACGAGTTGCAGGAATTGCTGGAGAAGCTGCGCACGCCGAAGAAGTGAGCCCGGCGCGCCAAAACTGAAACCGTCATCGTAGACACAATTGAATGCGCTGTCAGCTCGGTTGGTCCTGGCTTTCATGCTTTTTCATTTCGGATTCTCATGAAGAAACGGCTGTATTGAAACCTTGGCTGTCGTATGGCCTAAATATGGTATGGAGACCCGCGCAGAGCGACACGAGCTCCAGCAGATTTGGCTCGAAAAACTGCGCGAAGCGGGAACGAAGTACCAATCGATACAGTCCTGCGCCCGAGAGATTGAAAGAGAACGCAAAATGCTGCCGTCACCGGACGGCTCCTTTGCGTTGCAGCAGGCTTTGAGACGCGAGCGTTACGCGCGGACTGAGTACATGCGCGTACTCGATGCTTTCACCAGATTGCTCCTTCAGGGAGAGATTCCTAAGGACAAGAGTGCTTAGTGGGGCCGGAAGGCCCGGCCCCACGCTCACAATCACCACAACGCACGCGGCGCACGAACGCAGTTCCCAAGCTGCGTGAAGATCATTTCCGCTTTGCCTACGCGGCCAAATCGGTAACGAAGTTACCGTTTTTCCCGCTAAGTGATTGAATCTACGTTCGAAAACGGTAACAGACTTACCGTTTTCCGATTTCGCACCCGGCTGTCGCGACATTCCCCTGTCCAGGTGTTACCATGTGGCTTCGATAAGAGCTATATGGACCATATACTCTCAATTGTCCTGTTTACCCCGCTGGCGGGCATGCTGGTCCTGCTGTTGATTCCGTCGTCCAATGCGCGTGCGATCCGGCTTTGGGCGAACTTCGTCGCGCTCGCCGGCTTCCTGGTCTCGTTGCCGCTCGTCTTCCGTTTCGATTCGGCGAAGGACTACCAGTTCGTCGAGCAGGCGCCCTGGATCCCCAGCCTGGGAGCGACCTATCACCTCGGCATCGACGGTCTGGGTTTGCTGCTGGTGATGCTCACCACCCTGCTCGGGTTCATATCCATCCTGTCGAGTTGGAACGCCATTCAGATCCGGCTGAAGGAATACTACGCGCTGTTCCTGCTGCTGCAAACGGCCATGCTCGGCGTCTTCATGGCGCTCGATTTTCTGCTGTTCTTCATTTTTTGGGAAACCGTGCTAGTGCCGATGTACTTCATCATCGCCATCTGGGGCGGCCCGCGGCGCACATACGCCGCCATGAAGTTCATCATTTATACCTTGATCGGCTCGGTCCTGATGCTGCTCGGCATCCTGATGCTCTATTACGAGCACTACCTGCAATTCCATACCTACAGCTTCGGCATCGCCGACCTGATGCAAACGCGCCTGCCGCTCGCCATCGGGTGGTGGATTTTCTGGGCCTTCTTCCTGGGGTTCGCGGTGAAGGTGCCGATGTGGCCGTTCCACACCTGGCTGCCGGATGCGCACGTGGAAGCGCCCACCGCCGGGTCGGTGATCCTGGCCAGCGTTCTGTTGAAGATGGGGACATACGGCTTCCTGCGATTCTCACTGCCGCTGCTGCCGGAATCGGCCAAGAACCCGACCATCATCAACATCATGGCGGTCCTTTCGATCATCGCCATTGTGTACGGGGCGCTCGCCTGCCTGATGCAGAAGGATTGGAAGAAGCTGGTGGCTTACTCTTCGGTGAGCCATCTGGGCTTCTGCACGCTCGGTATCTTCGCGCTCAACCCGGCGGGAATTGCCGGCTCGATCATCCAGCAAATCAACCACGGCATTTCGACCGGCATGCTCTTCCTGATCGTGGGCGTGGTCTACGAGCGGCGCCACACGCGCGAGATATCGGAATACGGCGGGCTGCTGCGCGTGATGCCGCTGTTCACCATCATCTTTCTGATCGCGGCCCTCAGTTCGATGGGCATGCCGCCGCTCAACGGATTTATCGGCGAAATCACCATTCTCGGCGGGGCGTATCAGGTGCACTTGAATTGGGCAGTGTGGGCGGCCGTGGGGATCGCGCTCGGCGGCGCTTACCTGCTCTGGCTCTTCCAGCGCACGATGCTTGGCGAGATTAAGGAAAGCAACCAGAAGCTGCTGGATCTCTCGGGGCGTGAGATTGCGGTGTTTGCGCCGCTGGTGGTTTGGGCCTTTTGGATCGGGCTCAGCCCGCAAGCGTATTTTCGTGTTTTGGAACGGCCCGTGGCCCAGATCGTGGAGCGCGTCCAGCCCGGCTACTATGCCGCGCATCGTTTGGCGAATCCGCTGGAAGCGCAGAAAACGGCATCGCTCGCTGGGCGTTAGGTTTTTCGCCAGCGGCCCCAAGAATACGCCCACACAAGCGTGAAACTGGGGAGGGTGCCGGACCGATCCGTAGGCTTAACTGGCGGTTCGTACCATAGCTCCAGCAGAGATTCGCAATCAAAAATCATCTCCTCCCGGCCGCGTCTATGTGGCGGCAAAGGCGTCATCAGAGTCAATCACGTTGCTCTTCCACCGACATCTGTCGAAGTAATCGCTGTGCGGGTCTGAGGCTTTGCCAATCGCGAACTTAACGACATCAAAAGAAATCCTGTGGCGCCCCGCGTCTACGACACGGTAGTCTGCACAGTTAAGCGCCATTCTTGCGGCTTACGGTGCAGCGTCAGATGCGGCAGCAAAACGCCGGTCTGACGATACACGATCCACAGATGCGTCGGCTGAGTAACAAATGCAAATAGAGATCCACTGCCGAAGCTGATGAGTACGGTTCCTCGGCGGCACGCGAGCACCCTTCACGAATGGCCGATGACTGGCTTGCCGAAGACGGAGAATCCAGGTTTTGGTTGCGGGGGGTGGATTTGAACCACCGACCTTTGGGTTATGAGCCCAACGAGCTACCAGACTGCTCCACCCCGCACCGCTATCGTAACGTAGCGTCCGGGGTACGTCAACGTCGAACAACTGAACACGGCGCCGGCTCGATGGCGAAGTGGATTACCACACGCAAAGGACAGATCGTTGAGCGCGCCTGAAACCTAGGCCGGCGGCAGCAGCAGAATGTCCGCAGCCGCCTGCTCCGGCGTGATCCCCTGAATCAGTCGCGGCAACTCCGTAATCGGTGACGGTTTTGCTCCGTCGCCGACTCGCACCAGGCTGCGCGCGTCGATGAAACGGTCGAAATGAGTCGCGGCCGTTGAAGCGAAGGTCGATAGTGCGCCTTGGCGCCGCAACGAGACAGGCTCCACCTCGGCCCATAAAGGTATCCCGCGCTCCCAAAGCGGCTTGCCCGATTCGATGACATCCATCTCGCAACCCTGCACGTCCGCCCAGACGAGCGCGATCTCCCACGATTTGAATCCAGCTTCGGCAACGATGCACGACAGGGTGTCGGCCTCTACCCTCTGGTAACCGGCAATCTTCTCCTCGGGAAAATCGTTCCCGTCACGCACCACGAAGTGACTACCGGAATTGCCTTTGGTGATACACATCGTGAGGCTCCCGGGCTTGGTTGCAATCGCCTTCTTCGCCAGCGCAATTCGGTGGGACAGGGCATTGGTCTCCACATTCGTTTGCAGGCGGCTGAAATTCACGTCCACGGGCTCGATCGCTAGCGCCCGGCAGCCGGCCTCCCGCGCCAGAGTGATGCACGTCGTGCCAATATTGGCGCCAGCGTCAATGACCACATTGCGCAGGGAGGTCAGCACGCCATTCCGGTGCAGCCACGCGATCAGGGCCCGCATCTCCTCGCGGTGATGGCCGCCCTCCACAAACAATTGCCACGAGATCAATTCATACGCACTGGCACTCCAAGTGAGGCCTTCCCGTTCGAAGGTAATCGAGGCAACTCCCGATTCTTCCATCAGCCGAAATGCCAGGATGCGCCGGTGGCGCGGGCTCATCATCCGGACGAATTGCCGCAGCAGCTGTCCTTTGATCTTTTGGCGTCTGGTCATCTCTGCGCTTCTTATTGGTTCTGCTCGACTTATCTGTTAGCCGCACAGCCTGGCATCCGCTGGGACACCCGTGCAGTTGTACGCTACCACGAGTCATTTGCGCAAAACCCAAGCCCGCGTACTACTCTCCACGAAGTCTGTTCTAGACTGCGGATGGTACGCCCGCGTGCCTATGCTACGGGTTCGACTCCCATACGATGGGCCGGTTGCTGGCCCTCCAGCTTTCCACCAGGGCGTGATAGCGGCTTTCGAGAACCGGCCGTTTGAGCTTGAGAGTGGGGGTCATCAAGCCGTTGCCCACGGTCCACGGACCGTTGACGATGGCGATGAATGCCACGCGCTCGTGCGGATCGAGCTGCGCGTTTACTTCGTCGAGTTGCACTCGCAGAGAGTTCTCAAGAGCGGCTCTTGCGTCCGGCTCGGCGCATCGCTCACGCGCAGCTTCGGACAGCAATGCCACCGCGAACGGGCTGGCCAGGCCCGCGCCCATCAGGCAGCATGCCTCTACTTCGGAATGCGCGATCAGCTTACTTTCAATGGGAGCCGGTGCCACGTACTTCCCCTTACTGGTCTTGAACTGCTCTTTGATGCGGCCCACGATTTTGAGCTGACCATCACTGGCAATTTCGCAAACGTCGCCGGTGTGGAAAAAGCCGTCCGCCATGAAGGAATCGCCGGTTCCCAACGGGTCTTTGTAGTAGCCCAGCATGTTCATGGGACTGCGAATCTGCAGTTCGCTGCTCTCACCCAACCTCTGTTCGACGCCAGGGATCGCGGCTCCGACATAGCCGGGCCGGACCGTGCCTGGTGCGGGAAGATGCGTGACCAGGGTTTCGGTCATGCCGTAACCTTCCGCCAGGTTCAGGCCCAGTTCGCGGAACCATAGCAGAATATCCACGGGCAGTGGCGCAGCGCCGCACGCCGCGTAGCGCACGGCACTCAGTCCCATCCGGCGCAAGATCTTGCGTTTCACAATGCCGCTCACAATCGGCAGCCGAAACAACCGGTCTAATTTCTTGCGAGGAACTTTCTCGAAAACGTTCTGCTGAAATTTCAGCATCAATCGTGGGACGGAGAGGAAGATGGTTGGCTGGGCACGCTGTAGATCAGCGAGAAAAGTTTCCAAACCCTCCGTGAAAAAGACTCGCGAGCCCAGGAACATGGAAACCGACTCGACGCCTACCCGCTCGACGATATGCGCAAGCGGTAGATACGAAAGGACCCGCTGCTCCACCGTTAAACCGAGCATCTCGGTAACCACCTTGGCGTTATAGGTGAACGCCTCGAAACTGTGCATCACGCCTTTGGCTGTGCCCGTGGTGCCGGACGTATAAATAATAGTAGACAGCTCGCCGGCCAGGCGGGTCGGCGACTCCGCCAGGGGAGGTGTGACGCGAATCAGATCGTCCCAGCCGCCGGAACTCTCGCGGGAAGCGGTCGGAAAGCGGATCGTGCAGACGCCGGCGGGTATTCCGTCAGCCATTTGCTCGTCGGTAGCTCCCAGAAAACAGGCCTTCGCGCCGCTATGTTCCAAAATCTGCCGGGCCGTCTGCGGCGTCAGGGAAGGATAGATTGGAACCGAGACGTGTCCCGCCATCCAGATGGCAAGGTCGGACAGCACCCACCAGGCGCAATTCTTCGACAAGATTGCAACCCGCGATCCCGGCTCCCAATTCTGTGATTTCAGGTACGCAGCCACCCGCCGCACCTCGGCGCCGGCCTCCAGCCAGGTCCAGTCGCGCGCCTTCCCGCCAATGGGCTGCGTTAGGAAGATTTCCGGCGCCCGCTCGCGTTCCCAGCGATACAGACGCTGGAGCGGCAGATCGCCGTCATTTACCGTGGGCATGAGGATGTTCCCGTCTGTTGAACGCAAGGACAACTTTTTTGGACGTTCTCGCCGATTCCGCGCTTGCGTTTTATCTTACCCATGGGTAAGATATCAAGGGCGCGGTTCTGTGTCAATCGGATCGCAGCCTCTCCGCCATGCCCAAAGAAGCCACCGTTTCGCGATCGCACTGGAAGGCCTTCGCCGACCGGCGCCGCGATCCCGCTACCAAACGAGAAGCGGTTTTGCAGACCGCCGCACAGCTCTTCCTCGAGAAGAGCTACGGGCGCACCTCCCTGAACGACGTCGCCGAGCGGTTGAACATCACGAAACCGGCGCTATACCACTATTTCCGCAACAAAGAGGAAATTTTGCTGGAGTGCTATCGCCTGGGCACGACGCTCATTGAGGAGACGCTCAACGACATCGCCTCCCGCTGCGGAAACGGCCTCGAGAAAGTCGAAGCATTCATTTTTTCGTACACCAACGTCATGACGGTCAATTTCGGGCGCTGCGTCATGCGATTGGATGAAGGCGACCTATCGAGCGCCGCCCTGACGGAAGTTCGCAATTACAAAAGAAAGATCGACCGCCGGCTGCGATCGTTCGTCGAAGAAGGCATCGAGGATAAATCGATCGCACCCTGCGATTCGAAGATCGCGTCATTCGCGATCGCCGGCGCGCTGAACTGGCTCTGCGAGTGGTACGACCCGGAAGGAGCTCTTTCGGCGGAGGAGATCGCCTCGCAGTTTGTGCAGACGCTGACGCAGGGATTGGCTCGAAACAGGCGCCGCAACGGAGCGCGGGCCGCAAGCTAGGAGTAAAGGAATGACTGCTGAACCAATCGTGAAACCTGCCGGAGGTTCTTCGCCCGGCCAGGCCAATGCAACCCTCATTCGCAAAGTCGCCGTGCTGGGCGCGGGCACGATGGGCTCGCGCATCGCAGCGCATTTCGCCAACGCAGGCTTGCCCGTCGTGCTGTTGGACATCGTGGCCAAAGAGGGACCGCGCAGCAGCATCGCCGCGCAGGCGCTGGAATCGCTCAAGAAGAGCAAGCCGGCTGCGTTCTACGAAGCCTCGGCCGCCAGCCGCATCGCCATCGGCAATTTCGATGACGATCTCGCCATGCTGCGCGACTGCGACTGGGTGATCGAAGCGGTGAGCGAGAATCTGGCCATCAAGCGGGGGCTGCTCGAGAAGGCCGTTCCTCATCTGAAACCGGACGCCATTCTCAGCACCAACACCAGTGGGCTTCCGATCGCGTCCATTGCCGCCAAGCTGCCCGATGCCGTGCGGCGGCGCTGGCTGGGAACCCACTTCTTCAACCCTCCGCGTTATATGCGCCTGGTGGAAATCATCGCCACGCCGGAGACCGACCCGGCGGTTGTCGATGCCGTATCGAGCTTTGCCGATCTGCGCCTGGGCAAGGAAGTAGTGTTCGCGCGCGACACGCCGAATTTCATCGCCAACCGGATCGGCGTGTTCATCATGATGGAAGCCGTGCGGCTGATGCAGTCGGAGGATCTGACGGTCGAGGAGGTGGATGCACTCACCGGCACGGCCATCGGCTGGCCGCGGACCGGCACGTTCCGCCTGGCCGATCTGGTGGGGCTCGATGTGTTGGCAAATGTAGCCCAGAATTTCGCGCAATCCCAGCAGCAAAGTGTCACCATGCCACCGTTCATCCAGACGATGCTGGAGCGGCACTGGCTGGGCGACAAGACCAGGCAAGGGTTCTACAAAAAAGATAGGGACAGCCAAGGAAAAGAAATCCGGCTCGCGCTCGACTGGAAGACGCTCCAATACCAACTCGCCTCGCGCCCCAAGCTTCCGTCGCTCGACATGGCGAACAACGTGGAGAAGTTGCCCGAGCGTCTGACCCAGTTACTAAGCGGCGACGCGGCGAAGGACAAAGCAGCGCGCTTCCATTGGAAGCTCCTCGCCTCGTTGTGGAATTACGCCGCCGATTGTTTGCCGGAGATCGCCGATGATGCTGCCAGCGTCGATCGGGCGATGCGCGCCGGTTTCAATTGGGAGATGGGCCCCTTCCAGCTTTGGGATGCCGCCGGTGTTGCGCGGACGGTGGAGCGCATGCACGCTGCTGAGGAACCCGTCAGCGCCAATGTCGAACGGATGCTGGCCGCCGGCAGCGCCTCCTGGTATCGCGATCACGGACGGGAATGCTTCGACCCTACGAGCGGCGCGTACAAATCGATTGCCGAGGCCCAGGGGATCGCTCGCGTGGCAAGTTTCCGCGCCTCCCACGGCGTGGTCAAGCACAACCCCGGCGCATCGCTGGTGGATTTGGGAGACGGCGTCGCCTGCCTGGAGCTCCATTCGCTGAAGAACGCCATCGGCGAAGACGTGGTCCGCATGTTGACCGATACACTGCGGCCCGATAGCGACGCCGTGCGCAACTTTGCGGCCTTCGTGATCAGCGGGGACTCGGACAATTTCTCGGTCGGCGCCAACCTGATGCAGTTGCTGCTGGCCGTGCAGGAAGGCGAATGGGATGACGTCGACCTGATGATTCGCGCCTTCCAGCGCATGACCTCTTCCATCAAGTTCTGTCCCCGCCCCGTGGTGGCGGCGCCGTTCGGCATGTGCCTGGGCGGTGGCGTGGAAATCGCCATTCACGGCGTGCGGCGGCAGGCGCATGCCGAGCTCTACATGGGATTGGTGGAATGCGGAGTGGGCTTGCTGCCGGCCGGCGGCGGGTGCAAGGAAATGACGATCCACGCCATCAATGCCGCCGCTGCGGTGCGAGAAGGCGGACGCAGCGAATCGGTCGAACTGTTGGAAGCCTTGCGGCGGAACTTCGAAACGATCGCCATGGCCAAGGTATCGACATCCGCGCTGGAGGCTCGGCATCTGGGCTACCTTTCCGTGGCCGATCGCATCACGCTGAACCGCGACCGCCTGCTCACCGACGCCAAGCACGTGGCGCTCGATATCGCCAACGCGGGCTACGCGCCTCCCCTGCCCCGTAAAGACATTCCGGCGCCCGGCGAAAATCTGCTGGCAACGCTGAAGATGGGCGTGCACATGATGCGGCAAGGTGAATTCATCAGCGATCACGACGTGAAGATCGCCAATTGGGTGGCGCACGTGCTCTGCGGAGGTAAGATTACGCCCGGCACGCCGGTGAGCGAACAATACCTGTTGGACCTGGAACGGGAAGCCTTTTTGTCTTTGTGCGGGGAAAAGAAAACGCAGGAGCGGATTGCGTTCACGCTAAAGACTGGGAAGCCGTTGAGGAACTAATTCACAGTGGGGCAGACCATCGCCTTTTGTGGCCTGCCAAGCCCGGCGGACGACAAAAAGCGATCGTCCGCCCCACTGGTGAGGAGAATTGAGAATGAGAGAAGCAGTCATCGTAAGTGCGGTCCGAACGGCCGTAGGCAAAGCCCCCAAAGGTACGCTGCGCGCGACGCGCCCCGACGACCTGGGCGCCATCGCCATACAGGGCGCGCTCGAACGCGTTCCCAACCTCGATAAGAAGGAAATCGAGGACGTCATCATCGGCTGCGCCATGCCGGAAGCCGAGCAAGGCCAAAACGTAGCCCGCATCTGCTCGCTCCGCGCCGGCCTCCCCATCGAGTCGGCGGCCATGACCGTCAACCGGTATTGCGCTTCGGGCCTGCAAACGATCGCGCTGGCAGCGGAGCGGGTCCGCGGCGGCGGGGCCGACGTCATCGTGGCCGGCGGTACCGAGTCGATGTCTCTGATCCCGTTCGGCGGCAACAAGATTTCCATCAATCCGTGGCTGGAAGAGCACTATCCGAATTCGTATCTCTCGATGGGCCTGACCGCGGAACGGGTGGCGCAACACTACGGCATCTCGCGCGACGATGCGGACCGCTTCGCGCTCGCCAGTCATCAAAAAGCGCTGGCGGCGCAGGCCGCCGGAAGATTCACCGACGAGATCGTTCCCGTCCCAGTGACCTTCTTCGTTCCCAACGGAAAGTCGAAGCCCGAGAAGACGGAGATTCGGTTCACCGCGGACGAAGGCCCGCGCGCCGACACTTCACTCGAAGCCTTGGCAAAACTCAAGCCGGTGTTTCACGCACGCGGAACGGTGACGGCGGGCAATTCGTCGCAGACCTCGGACGGCGCCGCAGCAGCCGTTGTGATGTCGAACGAGCGGGCCTCGGCCCTCGGACTGAAGCCGCTGGCACGCTTCGTTTCGTTCGCTTATGCCGGGTGCTTGCCCGAAGAAATGGGCATCGGACCGGTCTATGCGATCCCGAAGGCTCTCAAGCTGGCGGGCCTGAGCCTCGACCAGATCGATCTCATCGAATTAAATGAAGCCTTCGCGGCGCAGTCGCTGGCCGTCATCAAGACGTTGGGCCTCGACATGGCCAAAGTGAACGTCAACGGCGGCGCCATCGCCCTCGGGCATCCGCTGGGATGCACGGGCGCAAAGCTGACCGCGAGCTTACTGCAGGAAATGAAGCGCCGTAATGCGAAATACGGCATGGTAACCATGTGCGTGGGCGGCGGCATGGGGGCCGCTGGAATCTTCGAACGCCTGAACTAAACAACCAGCCCCAAATAGCGAGAAACGCGAAAAAGCGCAGGAGCGAACAATACAATGCCTACCGTCAAAACAGCAGGGATTGCCAAGGCCGCGAAGGGCGGCAGTTTTCTAACGGAAGAGCGCAAGCCGCAAGAAATCTTCACGCCGGAAGATCTTACCGAAGAACACCGGCACATCGCCAAGACCGCGACCGAGTTCACGCTGAACGAAGTCATGCCGGCCGCGGCGGAGATCGAAGCCAAGAATTTCGACGTCACCCGCCGTCTGCTTCGCAAGACGGGCGAGCTCGGCCTGATGGCTGTGGACGTCCCCGAAGCCTATGGGGGCCTGGAGATGGACAAAGTGACTTCGGCCATTGTGGCCGAGTCGATCAGCCGGCTGGGCAGCTTTTCGGTGGCGTTTTCCGCGCATGTGGGCATCGGAACGCTGCCCATCGTCTGGTACGGCACGGACGCGCAGAAGCGCAAATACTTGCCCAAGCTGGCTTCCGGTGAATGGATTGCCGCCTATGCGCTATCGGAATCGTCATCCGGTTCCGATGCCATGAATTGCCGAACCCGGGCGGTGCTTTCGCCGGATGGCACGCACTACGTACTCAACGGCGAAAAGATGTGGATTTCCAACAGCGGGTTCGCCGACGTCTTCACCGTGTTCGCGAAAATCGATGGCGAAAAATTTTCTGCATTCATCATCGAGCGCAACACGCCCGGCTTTTCCGTCGGCCCGGAAGAACACAAGCTCGGGATCCGCGGCTCCTCCACCTGCCCGCTGATCCTGGCCGATTGCAAGGTGCCCGTGGAGAACCTGCTGGGCGAAGCCGGCAAAGGGCATCACATCGCGTTCAACATTCTGAACATCGGGCGCTTCAAGCTGGGAGCGGCCTGCGTGGGCGCGGCCCGCAACCAGTTGCAGGAGGCCATCCGCTACGCCAAAGACCGCAAAGCCTTCGGCAAAAGCATCAGCGAGTTCGGCTTGATTCAAGAAAAGCTGGCTGAGTGCGCCGTCGGCGTCTACGCTGGTGAAGCACAGGTGTATCGCACGATCGGCATGATTGACGCAGCGCTGGCCGATGTGGACACGAGTGCAGCCGCGGCTTCGCGCGATATCCAGAAACGCATCGAGGAATACGCAGTAGAGTGCTCGATCCTCAAAGTGTGGTGCTCTGAGATGCTCGACACGGTAGTCGACCACGTGCTCCAGATCTTTGCCGGGTACGGTTACGTGGAGGAGTATCCGGCGGAGCGGGCCTACCGCGATTCGCGCATTAATCGCATCTTCGAAGGCACCAACGAGATCAACCGTCTGATCATCACCGGCTTTCTCATGCGGCGTGCCATGTCGGGCCAGTTGCCGCTATTACAAGCCATCAAGCAGGTGATGGACGAAGTGATGGCGGGGCCGGTAGCGGCGGAAGAACGGGAAGGGCCGCTGGCTGCCGAGCATCACTTGCTGGCCAATGCCAGAAAGCTGACGTTGTTCGCGGCCGGCTCGGCATCGCAGAAATACATGCAGGCCTTAGCGGATCAGCAGGAAGTGATGGGCGCGCTGGCCGACGGCATCGCCGAAGTCTACGCCATGGAATCGTGCCTGCTGCGGGCGGAAAAGATGATCGCGTCGGCTGGTGAAGCAGCCGCGAAGCAAGCCTTGGCCATGACGCGGTTCTACATTGCCAACGCCATGGAACGCGTAGAGCGATCGGCGCGGAAGGTGATTGGCGCGGTTGCCGAGGGCGACATGCTGCGCACCCAGATGGCAATCCTGCGGCGCCTGGCGAAGCACGAGCCGGCTAACACCATCGCGCTCGGCCGCCAAATTGCGGGACACGTGCTCGCGGCCGGCCGCTACAGTTTGTGACCGGCCTTGGACCGCTCCCTTTGGCCGCGGCTCAGAGGCTCCTCAGCTAACGCGCATGTCACGAGCCGAGGGCTTACTGAGCCGCAGCCGAAGGGAGCGGTGCTCCGCATGAGGTGCAGCTTTTGAACCACGAAGTCTTCAACCAGCCTCCGCCGCTGACCGATTACAACCCGTTCGCTACAGACCACGCGTTGCGCGATGCCGTGGCCCGCGAAGGCGCGGGTTGGGCATGCGGCCAGCTCGACGAATTCGGCCGGACGGTCGGCGGTGCCGAAGCCATGGAGTGGGCCGTTCAAGCCAACGAGAATCCGCCGGTGCTGCACACGCACGATCGCTACGGCCATCGGCGCGACGAAGTCGAGTACCATCCGGCGTGGCACCATCTGATGCGGCTGGCTGTGGCCCACGGCATCCACAACCTTCCCTGGGCGAAACCCTGCCCCGGCGCACATGTAGCCAGGGCCGCTTTGGCTATGCTGGCTTTGGAAAACGAAGCCGGCCATGTCTGCCCCATCTCGATGACGTATTCCGCCGTGCCCGTGCTTCGCCGCGATTCGGCACTTGCCGCCGAATGGGAGCCGCGCGTTCATTCCACCAGCTACGACCCGTCGTTTCGTCCGGCGCCGGAAAAAGCGGGCGTCATCCTGGGTATGGCGATGACCGAGAAACAGGGCGGCTCCGACGTGCGCGCCAATACCACCAAAGCCGAGCCGATCGGCAAGGGCGAGTACGTGCTCGACGGCCACAAGTGGTTCTGTTCCGCCCCGATGTCTGACGCATTCCTCGTGCTCGCGCAAGCTCCCGGCGGCCTCTCCTGCTTCTTTCTGCCGCGCTGGAGACCCGACGGGCAGCGCAACGGATTCCATCTGCAGCGGTTGAAATCCAAACTGGGGAATCGCTCCAATGCTTCGAGCGAGGTCGAGTATCACGGCGCATGGGCGCGGCTGGTAGGCGAAGAAGGGCGCGGCGTGGCCACCATCATCGAGATGGTCCAGCACACGCGTTTGGACTGCACCATCGGTTCCGCTGGTCTGATGCGGCGCGCGCTGGTGGAAGCCGTTCACCATTGCCGCCATCGGCACGCGTTTGGCCGGCCCTTAATCGCGCAGCCGTTGATGCGCAACGTGCTGGCCGATCTCGCGATCGAATCGGAAGCCGCGACCGTTCTGATGATGCGCATCGCGCGCGCCTTCGATGAAGGTGACCACGCCTTCGCCCGGCTGGCGGTCGCCGTCGGCAAGTATTGGGTCTCCAAGCGCACCCCCGTCTTCGTTGCCGAAGCGCTGGAGTGCCTGGGCGGCAACGGCTTTGTCGAGGAATCGCCCATGCCGCGGCTCTACCGCGAAGCGCCGCTCAACTCCATTTGGGAAGGTTCCGGCAACGTGATTGTGCTCGATGCGCTACGCACGATGAAGAAGGAGCCGGAGGCGCTCGACAGGCTGCTGGCCGAAATCCGCCTGGCGCACGACCCACGACTCGAAAAGTCCTTGGCCGGAGTTGGCAAAGATGTTCCGGAAGCAGAAGGGCGCCGGCTGGCGGAAAGGCTGGCGCTGGCGTTACAAGCCTCGCTTCTCCTGCGTTTCAGTCCTCCGGCAATTGCGGAAGCATTCTGCGCGTCGCGCCTCGCGGGCGAGGGAGGCCGCGCCTTCGGCACGCTCGCACACTCGATTGACCTCGAACCCGTCTTGTAAGAGCCGCGCGCAGTACCATTACGGCGCTTCAAAACTCAGACGATCCCCTTATAAACAAGCTCAGTCGTTCTCCGAGGTGCCGTTAGAGTAGGTGCGATTCGTTCTAGGAAATCAGTCCTGGTGTCGCCTACATTTGGAACAGGTACGGTGTCTTGTGCACTGCTTGGTTTGCGGTAAAACGGTCCCCCTTTTCCGAATGCTGCGAGAACGCGGCTTCTGCAGCGACGAGCACCGCGAACAACATCATCAGCTCTTGATGGCTTGCCTGACGGACGGCCAATCCGATCCGTCCGCGGCCGAGACCGCGCACGCGCCGAAGGCGGCCGGCTTCATCAACGAAGCTGTCGAACTCGCGCGAGGCGCTGGACAAGCGTTGCCCGTTGCGGCCTGCGGATTCCGTTTGGCGGTTACCGTTCCGCCCGCAGTCCGTCGTTTGCCGGCGCCCCAGGCACCAGCAGTGTCCGCACTGATTTCCCTGTTCCCGGCCCGGAGCGAGGGTCTTCGAGATCCTATCGCGGCAACCGAGACTCCACGCACGCCGCCCGTACGCGTATGGCGCGCGATGCGAACCAGCGCCCGTGAGGTCCGGCGCGGTCTTGAGGCTGCACACCCGGTCCAGTTGGCCGTCGCGGCCGCGGCAGTTCCTGCCGAGCATGCAAGTATCGGAAAAGCGTGTCCGTTTGAACCAGCGGCGGTGGGCTTCAGCAGTCTCGTGCGGGGGCGGCGTCAAGTGCTCGACCCCCCACAACTCCTGCAGGATACTCCAACCACGGCCGGCCTCATCGCGGTCATCGCGGCGCCTTTGGGTGCCCAGGTGCTTCCGGTCCCGTGCGTGCCGCTCGCGTTCGGCCTGGCTCCAACGCTTCCGCGGTTAACCGAGGCGTTTGCCAAAAAAGAATGGGAATTGACGGGCGCGGTTCCGATCGCGCCTGGTGCGGCACGCAATCATATCGAGGCGGCATGGAAGTTCAGTGAAGGCGCACGCGCATTTCCGTTACGGGCACTCGCCCAACGCCCCCAAACTGTGGTTCCGCATCCGTCTCGCGCCCTGCTTCGGGCCGGATTGCGCCCGATCGGACCCGCGCGCGAATCGGGACAGACCAATCCAGCGCCTCTGGCCGCACTCGAACTGCTCGCATGGGCGCCTCGCTCCAAACCGTCCTTATCAATACTTGTTCCAACGCCCATCGCCGCTAGAGCAGCCCGGCCCCAATTGGCGGCATTGATCACGCCCAGCGCAGCGACTCCGCTCTCGTCCGCGCAGCCACATCTTGCTTTAGAACATCACTGGCGGATCCGGGCGATCATTTGGAAACCAGACCATGAGGCATGGAAGACCCCCGTCCCGCTGCCAGCCCCGGTCATCATGGATGGTGAAGAGCCCGCCACTTTCGCGATGGCGCCAACGCCCAGGCCGCGTTTTTGGATCAGGCTGATTCCCGAGTGGCGTCTGGTAATCACGCCGGCGCGAGCCGTCGTATTGGCCACACCGCTGATTGGCCTCGGCATCGTACTCTCAGCGCTCACTAAACCGGCCACCCACCAGATCTACCGGGAGCAACCGCCGGTGCTCGAACGGGTTCAGACGCTTCTCCGCGACCGCTCCGAGGTCCTGATCGATGATGATTTCCTCTCCGGCATCTCAGGTTGGGATGGTGGCCCTGGATGGGCAAGCGGATGGAGTTACGGTTCGGCCGGATTCGTGCAGCCCCGCAAGCTGGCGCTGCTGCGGGCATCGCTTCCCATGGCGAACTATCGCGTGGAATTGGTCGGCCAGATTGCGCAGAAGAGCTTGAGCTGGGCCTTCCGCGCCACCGACGTCAATAACTACTACGCCATGAAGATCACGATTGCCAAGCCGGGACCTCTTCCGATGGCCGCCATCGTCCGCTACACGGTGGTGAATGGCGTCACACTCAGCCGGGTGGAATTGCCTCTGCCCCTCAGCGTTCGTAACGACACGCTGTACCACGTCGAGACATCGGCTGTCGAAGACCGCTTTACCACTTCAATCAATGGACACGTGGTCGACACATTCTTCGACAACCGCCATCCCACCGGCGGCGTCGGCCTGTTCAGCACACCGGGCGAGTCGTCGCGCATCCTGTCCGTACGCGTGGTGGAACGAGACGATTTGCTGGGCCGCATATGCGCCTTTTTTGCGATTGAGCCGGCCGAGCCCAAAACGGCCTTTTTGCCGATAAAGAGAACGACGGCAGCCATAGCCGAGCAATGAGAGAAGACCATGAAAGAGAAAATAAAACTCCCTTCGAGACAAACACCGCGCACCCCCAGTTCGCCATACTATGCGCGCGCCGTGGCGCTCCACCTCGAAGGCAAACGCCGTGAAGCCGTCAACGAACTGCAGGGGGCTCTGAATCAAAAGGGCGCGATGAAGGCGGATCAACTTGCCGAAGTTTACTCGGCGCTCGGCTATATCCAGTTTGAACTCGACCAGTTCGAAGAAGCAGCCGAAGCATACACCCGATTGCTTGAAATAGAGCCTCGGCATCCATCGGCATGCTTCAACCTGGCGCTGTGCTGGGAGGCGCTGGGCCGCTGGCAACTGGCCGCCGATCAGTTTGAGCGGACGCTGGCCATGGATCCCGCCAAGCAGGAGGCTCACCTCGGATTGGGCGCTTGTCACCTTCAGTTGGGGGCTACCCGGCAGGCCCTGGAATCCTATGAGCGTTGCTTGCGAACCGATCCCGACCTCGAAGCAGCGCAGTTCGGCAAAGCGGTGGCGCTGCAGTTACAGAAGAAGTATTCGGAAGCGGCCGACGTGTACCGGCGTATTTTGGAGAAAAGCCCCGGCTCGGAAGAATGTTTGAGCAATGCCATCTCGGTTAGCGGACAGCTTCAGGACTACCCGGCGGTAACGGACCTTGCCCGCAGGCTGTTGGCGATTCGTCCCGACGCCACCATCGCGCTCGAAGGTTTGGCCAGTGCGGCCTTTGCGGCGGGCGATCAGGAAGAAGCCGCCGAGCGATGTGCCGCTCTAGTCAAAGCTGCGCCCGATTCTTTCGAAGGATGGTTCAACCTGGGTATGGCGCACCACGCCTTGGGACGCCACCTGCAGGCCGCCGATGCCTACTCGCAAGCCGGACGCCTGCGGCCCAACGACGCCCAGGTCTACCTCAACCTGGGGATCGTTTATCAGGAGATGGATGATCCGCAGCACGCGCGCGAGGCTTATCACAAGGCTCTCGAACTCGACCCGGACTCTACCACGGCGCTTTGGAACCTGGCATTGCTGGTCGAGAAGCAGGGCCAGACTGCGGAAGCGCAGCAGCTCTACACGCGGCTCGCGGAGAAAAGTCCCGATTGGGAAGACGCGCGGTTTCGTCTGGGGTGCACCCGCCTGGAGTTGGCCGATTACCGCGGAGCAGTGGACGCCTTCGAAGCCTGCCTGCGGAAACGGGAGAGCTGGCCGGAGGCGCAGTTGAACGCAGCCATCTCCTACTGGAAATTGGGCGACCTGGATCGCGCCTGGGCCGGTTTCGAGAAGGCCACCGCGGTCCAGCCCGATTGGATTCCGGCGTTGCGTGGCCTGGCTGGTATCGCGGTCGAACGGAATGCGCTCCCGCAGGCGCTCGAGCTGCACAGCCGGTTGATTGCCATGGGCGAACGCACCTCCGAGTTGCTCTACAATACCGGGCTGTTTTTGCAGAAGAACGGCCAGGACGATCAGGCCGTGCCGCTCTATGAAGAAGCCCTGGTTTGCTCACCCGAGTTTCCAGAGGCTTCGCTCAATCTCGGAATCGCGTTGCAGTCCTTGGGGCGCGAGGCAGAGGCCCGCGTCCACTGGCGCAAGGCGATCGAAGCCGATCCGAAACTCGCGCACGGATACTTTCAATAAGCGTTCCACCGGCCATAGCTTTTGTGGCCGGTACGGTACAATCCGATTGAATGCCGACTGCCCGCCAGGTGAGTTGGGCGAAATTCCGTGTCGCGATGGCGGTAGTCGCGTCGCTCGCGATTTTTGCGGTTGTCGTCTACCTGCTGACCGGCGGTACACTCTTCACCCCCAAATCTACTGTCTTTGCGTATATCGCCGATGCGACCGCGCTTAGCTCCGGCTCGCCAGTGCGCGTGAACGGTGTGGATGTCGGTCGTGTCCAGAAGGTGGCGCTCTCCGGATCGAACGATCCCAACCGCGTCATCTTGCTCGCCATGGAAATCGACGAGGAGCACCTGCCGGACATCCCGGTGGACTCCTATCTGCAAGTCAGCACCGACAACGTAGTGGGCGACAAGTTTGTCGATATCACCCGTGGCCGCAGCACCGTCACCATCCGCCGCAATGGGGAGATCGCGTTCAAGCCACAACCGGAATTGCTGAAAGCGCTCGACCTCACGCAATTCGAGCAACAGGTCCGGACGGTGGAAGCGACGCTCGACGACATCGAGCAGGGGCGAAGCGAATTTGGCAAATTTGTCCTCCACGATGATGTCTACAACAATCTGCTGCGTTACGTCAGCGACTTTCAAAGAGACTTGCGAGCCACTGTCGGCGCCACCACTCCCCTTGGTTCCTTGATCTACACCGATCGCCTGTATCGCCAGATTCAGGAGCCGATGATCAGCCTGGATGCCCGTCTCGCCAGCATCCAGGCCGGCCAAGGCCAACTCGGCCGTCTGCTGCGCGACGATGCCCAATATGCAGAGTTGCGAGACAAAATCGCCGGCCTGCGAAAAACGGTCGCCTCCCTGCAGTCGAACCAGTTTCTGCAATCGGACGAGCAGTATGCCGGCTGGAACCGGACCCTCGCCTCCTTCATTCGAAATGTCGATGACATCGAGGTCAACCCGTTGCTAGGAACCTCGGCCGAGTATGAGAACTGGACCGGCGTGGCCAGCCAGATGCGCGATTTGCTGGCGGATTTCCGGAAGGACCCCAGAAAATTCCTGCGTATCAAGTTGTATTAGCGTAGTGGGACAGACGATCGGTTCTTGTCGTCTGTCGGGCTTAGGCAGACAGACCGCAAAAAACGACGGTCTGTCCCACCTTACAATCGAAGTTGCCCCAGATCTCATTTGAAGTGGTCGCCGAATGCGGCACCACACGTGCGCGCGCGGGTCTGCTGCACACGCCGCATGGAACCATCGAGACTCCCGTCTTCATGCCCGTCGGCACACAGGGCACTGTAAAAGGCCTGACCCAGCGCGATCTCGCCGATGACCTGGCCGTTCGGCTCCTGCTGGCCAACACCTATCATCTCTTCCTTCGTCCCGGCCACGAACAGATCCGCGCGTTGGGCGGCCTGCATCGATTCATGTCCTGGCCCCACGCCATCCTGACCGATTCGGGCGGTTACCAGGTTTTCAGCCTGAGCGGCCTGCGCAAAATCACCGAGGAGGGCGTGGTCTTTCAGTCCCATCTGAATGGCGATCTGCACCGCTTCACTCCGGAATCCACGGTGGACGTTCAACTGGCTTTTGGCAGCGACATTCTCATGGTGCTCGATGAATGTCCCCAGTATCCGGTCAGCCACGAATACGCGCGCGAAAGCATGCAGCGCACCGTGCGTTGGGCGCACCAGGCCAACGAACACTACCGCCGGCGCATCTCGGAAAGCGCCACGCGGCACGCCCTGTTTCCGATCGTCCAGGGCTCCATGTTTTCCGATTTGCGGCGGATTTGTGCAAACGCCCTTCTCGACCTCGATTCCGATGGTTACGCCATCGGCGGCCTATCGGTAGGCGAGCCGCGGCCGCTCAGTATGGAGATGGTCGAAGCTACCGAGGATCTCCTGCCGCGCGCGCGCCCGCGCTACGCCATGGGAGTGGGGATGCCGGCCGAGCTCCCCGAATACGTGGCGCGTGGCGTGGACATGATGGATTGCGTACTGCCGTCGCGCAACGCCCGAAACGGCTGCCTGTTCACTTCACACGGCCGCGTCATCATCAAACACGCCCGTTATAAAGAGGATGCCGGCCCGCTCGACGATCGCTGTTCTTGCTACACTTGTAATACGTACTCACGGGCGTATCTTCGGCATTTGTACTTGTCGGGCGAGATTTCGTACGCCGTACTGGCGACGCGCCACAACCTGCAGCGGTACCTTGACATTATGCGTGGGATCAGGCAGGCTATATTGTCGGATTCATATCCAGCTTACCTGAGGACTGTCCGCCTGGCTTCCGATGATGCGGAGTGATCCCCTTGCGATAGCGACGTGTTATTGAGTTTGCTGCAATCGACGCCTCCCTCCTCCCCCCTGGGGTCCTTCGGCACCTTCATTCCTATCCTCCTGATATTTGGGATCTTTTACTTCCTGTTGTTCATGCCGATGCAGCGCCAACGGAAACAGCAGCAAAAAATGTTGTCGAACCTGCAGAACGGCCAGGTCGTGCAGACCAGCGGCGGCATCGTCGGCACCATCGTGGCCATCGAGAGTGACGATACCCTTGTACTACGGGTTAAGCCCGACAACGTCAAACTTCAAGTAGCACGGAGTGCGGTTTCTAGCCTGGTCGCGGCAGATGCGAAGAAGTAGAGCGTAGTATTCTATTTGACGGACTAATTGACGGATTAATTCATGGGCAAGAACTTCAAAGGACGGGCCATCGTGACGGTCGCGGTTATCGTGGCCTGCGTAATCGGCATCATCGGTTTCCCGAAGTCCATTGCAGACCTCGAGCGAAACTGGCAAAACAACATCCGGCTTGGCCTGGATCTGAAGGGCGGCAGCCACCTGGTGCTGCAGGTTCAGGTGCAGGACGCCATAAAGGCGGAAGCCGATCAGGCCATCGAGCGCCTGAAGGATGATCTGAAAAAGCAGACCATCAGTTGGGCCAGCATGGATCGGAACGATCCGCAGCGCGTAGAAGACGCCGATAGCGTCGAAATCACGATTAAAGGCATCCCCGCCACACAAACCAGCGCGTTTCGCAGCCTGATTAACGAGAAGTACTCCGATTGGGTGCTCACGGCGGACAACTCCACCGACTACTCCCTGCGCATGAAGCCCTCCGATCTGGTCGCTCTCAAGCGCGACACGGTCGAGCGTGAGATCCAGACCATCAGCAACCGCATCAACCAACTCGGGCTTACCGAGCCTTCCGTCCAACAGTACGGCCGCGCCGGCGATCAGTATCAGATTCTGGTGCAGTTGCCCGGCGTGGACGATCCGGCGCGCGTCAAGGAGCTGATCGGCACCACGGCCGTTTTGGAAATCGACGACGTAAAGGAAGGCCCCTTTGCCAGCCGTGAAGCCGGGCTGGCGCAGCATGGTGGCATTTTGCCGCTGAACACGAAACTGGCCAAGTCGCTCCCGCGCGGAGGGAGCGAAGGCGACCAGTGGTATCTCCTGGCGAAGAGCCCTGTGATTACCGGCCGCGAAATGCGCAATGCCCGCCCTGGTCAGGACGAGTTCCGCAAGTGGGAAACCAATTTTACGCTCTCCCAGGATGGCGGCAAGCGCTTCGGACAATACACCGAAAAGAATGTCGGCAACCGTCTGGCGGTGGTGCTCGACAACAACATTGTGAGTGTCGCCACGATCCAAAGCCGGATTGAAGATTCGGGCCGCATTACCGGGCTCGGCAGCGAAGATGAAGCGGTCGACCTCAGCCGGTATCTGCGTTCCGGTTCCCTGCCGGCCGGGATCAATTATCTGGAAGAGCGCTCGGTGGGTCCCTCGCTGGGCGCCGACTCGATCCGCGAGGGCTTCCTGGCCGGAATTTTCGGCCTCCTGGCCGTCGTGGTGGTCATGCTGGTGTACTACAAGCGAGCCGGAGTGAACGCGGTACTGGCACTGGTTCTCAATACGGTGATACTCCTGGCCTGTCTTTCGTACTTCCATGCCGTTTTGACCTTGCCCGGAATCGCCGGGATCATCCTCACCATCGGTATGGCGGTCGACTCTAACGTCCTGATTTTCGAACGTATACGCGAGGAACTGCGGGCCGGAAAAGCGGTCGTCGCGGCCGTGGATGCCGGTTTCGGCAAGGCCTGGTGGACGATCGTCGATACACATGTAACTACCATCGTCTCGTGCGCCTTCCTGTTTCTTTTCGGGGAAGGTCCTGTCCGCGGGTTCGCTGTGACGCTGGTTATCGGCTTAGCTGCCAACGTTTTCACGGCTGTGTTCGTTTCGCGGACTATTTTCATCTGGGAGCTCCAAGGGCATCGCCAGATGCAGGAGTTGAGCATTTGAGGGAAGGGGCCGGGTGACCCCTCGAAACGGGAACATTTTCTAAGAGGCTGGTGTCCAAGGTATTTGGTGAAAACCGGCCTGGCAAAGTTCGATGCAATTATTCAAAAACACCGATTACGACTTTCTAGGCAAAAAGTGGCCGTTCATCATTGCGTCACTGGTGTTGTCAGTGGCTGGGTTGACTAGCATCGCAGTGAAGGGCGGGCTCAAATATGGGATCGATTTCAAGGGTGGCGCCCAGATGACCGTCAAGTTCTCATCCTCACCGCCCATCGACAAGATCCGCTCTGCCATGTCGCAGAAGATCAAGGGCGACATCAGCGTCCAAAACTTCACCGGCAGCGGCAACGAGGTGATCATCGGCACCGAGCTCGAAGAAGAGCGGCAGTTGAACATCAACCGGCAGGCGATGGCAGAAGTGCTCAACTCAACCTTCGGCCAGCCGTCGAGCGGCAAACTCGACTTCAACAATGCCAGCTCGCAGGACCTCGTTTCCCGGCTGCGCGATCCATTGGCGCGGGCCGGCGTGGCCATGAGCGATCAGCAGTTCCAGAAACTGACGTCGGACCTTCTGAATTATCGGAACACGCCTCCGCGGTCGGGGCTGCTCACGGATTTTAGTCAATTGTCATCCGTGCCAGGCGTCAATTCTGGTATCCTGAACACCATTCGCCAAGAATGCTATTTGTCGCCTTTTCACATAGCCGACGTGGAGGTGGTGGGCCCGCGGGTGGGCGCAGAGCTGCGCAACAAAGCGGTGTTGGCCACCCTCTACGCGCTGGCGGGAATGCTCGCCTATATCGCGTTCCGATTCGAATGGATCTACGGCCTGGGCGCCGTGATCGCCTGCTTCCACGACACCATCATCACCATCGGATTGTTTTCCATCTTTAATAAAGAGATCTCGATGACGGTCATCGCGGCGCTGTTGACGCTCGTCGGTTACTCAATGAATGATACGATCGTCATCTTCGACCGCATCCGCGAGGATCTAAAGTTCATGCGGCGCGAGTCGCTGGAAACCGTGATGAACAAGGCCGTCAATCAAACGTTAAGCCGCACGGTCATGACCTCGGGGCTGACATTCCTGACCTGTATTGCCCTGCTCATTTTCGGTGGTCCGGTGCTTCACGGGTTTTCGTTTGCATTGGTTTGCGGAATCATAGTCGGCACGTATTCTTCCGTATTCGTAGCCAGCCCCATCGTTCTGGTGTGGCACAATTACGCAGATAGGCACAAGAAGCGGGCGCCGCTTCCACCGGCGGCTCCGGCTACGGGTCCTCGGAAGAAGGCGCCGGGTTCGCCGCCAGCGGCGAGTCCGTCCAAGGCGGTGAAATAGGAGAGAGGCCGCGCGGGCAGGCCGCCGCGGTGGGAAAGGAAGCTTGCATGTTTGAACAGACATTCGTAGCGACCGGAAAGACCAACAAGACCTGGACGGTATTCGTATCGTTCGTCGCGCAGATCATCTTCGCGATCGTCTTGGTGATCATTCCGATGATCTATTTCGATGCGTTGCCCAAGAGCACGCTGACGAGTTTCCTGGTGGCGCCGCCTCCGCCTCCGCCGCCTCCCCCGCCCCCTCCACCGGAAGCCCCTAAGGTGGTCAAAGTCATCCCCCGCCAGTTCGACGCCGGAAAGCTGATGGCGCCTAAGGAAGTCCCGAAACAAATCGCCATGATCCAAGAGAGCGAACTGCCGCCACCGTCGACCGGCGTGGCCGGTGGTATCGGCAGCGGTGTCGCGGGCGGCGTTTTGGGCGGCATTCTGGGAGGCGTTCCCTCGGCCGCTCCTCCTCCTCCGCCTCCGGTGAAGAAGGAAGAAAAAGCCGTAGTCCCCAGCCGCATCAAAGTCGGCGGACAGGTGGCGGCAGCCAAGCTGATTCGCCAGCCTAAACCCATCTATCCGCAGTTGGCGAAACAGGCCCGTATTCAGGGCGTCGTCAAACTGCACGCGCTGATTTCCAAAGAGGGCACCATTGAGGACCTGAAGGCGATCAGCGGACATCCGCTCCTGATTCCGGCGGCATTGGAAGCAGTGAAGCAGTGGGTGTACCAGCCGACGCTTTTGAACGGCGAACCCGTGGGCGTGGATACCGAGATCGATGTCAATTTCACTTTGAGTCAGTAACGGCCAGCCGTAAGGCTGGAATGAAAATAAATCAACTCGCAGGAGAGAGAGAAAACGATGCTTTTGCAATTGCAAGTTTGGTCGCTGTGGTTGCTCCAGGAAGGTGGTGGAGTAGCTTTCGATCCACGTTCCATGTGGAATCAGATGGGAACGCTCGCTAAGTGCGTCGTCATCTTGCTGTTCATCATGTCGGCCTATTCCATAGGCGTCATGATCGACCGCTTCATGGCGTACAGCGCCGCCCGCAAGCAGTCGCGGCAATTCGCTCCGGCCGTGGCCGGCGCGTTGCGCGAAGGCAAGTTGGATGAAGCTGTAAAGATCGCAGACCGGTTTAAGAAGAGCCATCTGGCCAAGGTTGTAGTCGCCGGCCTGCAGGAATTTCAGGCTCATCAGATCAGCACCGATATTCCGGGTGAAGAGATCGATGCCTCCAAGCGCGCTCTCGACCGCGCCGAAGCCATTGTGCGCGCCGAGCTCAAGCGCGGTGTCAGCGGCCTGGCGACGATCGGTTCCACCGCGCCGTTCGTTGGTCTGTTCGGCACCGTGGTCGGCATCATCAACGCGTTCAAAGGAATTTCGACAGAAAAATCCACCGGTCTCGGTGCGGTTGCCGGCGGTATTTCCGAAGCTCTGGTTACCACCGCTATCGGTCTGTTCGTCGCCATTCCGGCGGTCGTCATGTTCAACTATTTCACGAACAAGGTGGAAGCCTTCGACGTCGAAATGGGCAACTCCAGTTCGGAGCTGATCGACTACTTCCTGAAGCGCACGCAGCGCGGCGCGGGCGCCCGTAAGTAGTTAGCAAGAGGCAAAGCCGGAATCCGGCGAGTTGATTTTCTCGGGGAGACGCTTTGGGAATACCGCTTACGTCTCCCCCGTTCCTGCCGAGTTCCAGGGAGAGAGCCGATGAAAGTCGTATTCAAGAAAGCTAAAGAGAACCCTCCGGTTTCCGATATCAACGTCACCCCCATGGTCGACGTCATGCTGGTGCTCCTGATCATCTTCATGGTCATCACCCCCATGCTCTCCAAGGGAGTTCAGGTCGAACTGGTGAAGACCAAGAACCCCATCCCCATGCAAGCCGCGGACAAGAGCGACGCGATTCTCGTCGCCGTCACCCGCAACGGCGGCGTGTTCTTAAACACCACCATGATGCAGCCGGAAGACTTGCCCAGCAAGGTGAAGGACCTTCTCACCAACCGTCTCGATAAGACCGTGTTCATCAAGTCGGATCAGCGCGCCAAGTATGAAAAGGTGGTCGACGTAGTCGACAATCTGCGCGCGGCCGGTGTGGACCAGGTCGGACTGCTGACCGAACAGGTGCAGCAACTCGACCAACAGAAGAAGAAGGGCGGCGCGGCGCCAAAGGCTGCCGGCCAATAAAGGTTACCGAGCTGCGATTACCGAGCCGCGACCGTTAGGGAGCGGTGCTTTTAACGATTCCAAAGGAGCAATTTTATGGCAATGTCAATGGGCGGATCCGGAAAAGGTCCGAAAGCCGACATCAACATGACGCCCATGATCGACGTCCTGCTGGTGCTGATCATCATCTTCATGGTCATCACGCCCTTAACCCCACACGGCCTCGAGGCCCTGGTGCCGCAACCCCCTCCGCCCAACTCGAAGCCCAATCAATCCGACCTGCGTACCGTGGTGATCGTCATCGAGAAAGACAAATCGATGAAGATCAACCAGGACCCCGTCGAAGAGGCGAACCTGGGAAGTCGTCTGGAAGAGATTTTCAAGACTCGCGCCGAGCGCGTGGTTTTCGTGAAAGGCGATCCGGACCTGGAATTCGCGACGGTGGCGCGCGCCATCGATATCGCCCATGGCGCCGGAATCGATAAAGTCGGGCTGATGACTCCCAAGACGGAGGCCGGGCAATAACATGCGTACCCTGGTTTTATGTGCGGGCGTGGCCGGCCTGGCGCTGCTGGGCGCAGGTTGCCAGAAACTGCAGTCGCGCGATCAGCTCAATCGCGGTGTGCAGGCTTTCCGCAATGCCCAGTATCAGGAGGCAGTGGAGCGCTTTAAGACCGCCGTGCAACTGGATCCGACCTTTTCCCCGGCTCGTCTATACCTGGCGACTGCTTACATGCAGCAATACATTCCCGGCGCTGAGTCTCCCGAGAATCAGCAAATGGCGCAAGCCGCGAATGACAACTTCCTGAAAGTGCTGGAGCTCGATCCCAAGAATACGACAGCCATCAATTCCCTGGCGTCGCTTTATCTGAACGAGAAGAAGTGGGACGAGTCGCAGCAGTGGTTCGATAAACTGGTGGCCCTCGATCCCAACAATGCCGATGCGTATTACAGCATGGGATTCATTGCCTGGTCCAAGTGGTATCCAGTCTACGGCATGGCCCGCGCGGACTTGGGCATGAAGCAGGATGATCCTGGCCCCCTCAAGGACAAGAAGGTCAAAGAAGAGTTGAAGGCCAAGTGGCTTCCCGTGATCAACTCCGGCCAGCAGGCCCTCGATAAGGCGCTCCAGATCAATCCGGAATACGAAGACGCCATGGCGTATAAGAACCTGCTGACTCGGGAAAGTGCCGATCTGCTGGACAGCAAGGACGAGTACGAAAAGGAAACGAAGATCGCTGACGGCTGGCTCCAGAAAGCTCTCGATACTAAAAAGATCAAGGCCGAACGCAAGGAAAAGAAGACCGGCGGCGGCATCGTCGCGGAAACCAAGTAACTCGCCTTGTTGGGCAGGCCATCGTTTTTCGTGGCCTGCCTTAATTCCAACGCAGACGACAAAAGGCGATCGTCTGTGCCACGTGTTCTACAATTGATTCATAGTGCCATCCGAGTCCCTTAATCCCCCGGAACCCTTCGTACCGCCCCCTCCGCCCGATCCCATCGAACAACTCTATCGTGAGCTGGAAGTTAAGATTCGCGAATACCGCCCGAAGGATGATCTCGCCCCCCTCGAGAAGGCGTTCCGCTTCGCTCGCCAATGGCACGAAGGCCAGATGCGTAGCTCCGGCGAACCGTACATGATGCATCCGCTCAAAGTGACCCACATCCTGGCGGACATGCGCATGGATCTGGTGTCCATGGAAACCGGACTGTTGCACGACGTGGTGGAAGACACCAGCGTCACGCTCGACCAGGTGCGCAAGGAATTTGGCGACGAGGTGGCGCGCTGCGTCGATGGTGTCACCAAACTCAGCAAGCTCGACTTCTACTCCGCCGAAGACCGCCAGGCCGAGAGCTTCCGCAAGATGCTCCTGGCCATGGTGGAGGATATCCGCGTCATGATGGTCAAGCTGGCCGACCGCATGCACAACATGCGGACGCTCGGCTACCTGAGCGCTGAGCGGCGCGAGCGCATCGCCCGCGAAACCATCGAGATTTACGCCCCCATCGCGCACCGCCTGGGAATGGGCAAAATCCGTGGCGAGTTGGAAGATCTATCGTTCCAATACCAGGAGCCGGACGCGTATCGCGAAATCGTCGCCGCCATGGAATCGCGGCGCCATTCCAATGAAGAGTTCCTCGCCGAAATCAAGCAGACCGTCGAGGCCGAACTCCGCCGCGAGGGAATCCCAGCCCGCATGGATGCCCGCATCAAGCGGCCCTATTCGGTGTTTCTCAAGCTCCGCCGACAAAAGATCTCGATGGACCAGGTATACGACCTGATGGCGCTGCGCATCATTACCGATTCGGTAAAGAACTGCTACGCGGCCCTGGGCGTGATTCATAACAAGTGGCGCCCGATTCCCGGCCGCATCAAAGACTTCATCGCGATCCCGCGCCCCAACTTGTACCAGTCGCTGCATACTTCCGTGGTCGGCCCGCACGGGCAGACGTTCGAAGTGCAGATCCGCACCGACGAAATGCACCGCATTGCGGAAGAAGGCATTGCGGCGCATTGGAAATACAAGGAGGGCCGCAAGGGTCCGGCCGCCGACGATCAGCGCATCGCCTGGCTGCGGCACCTGGTGGAATGGCAGCAAGACATGCAAGATCCGGGCGAATTCATGTCCACGCTCAAGGTGGACCTTTACCCGGAAGAGGTCTATACCTTCACGCCGCGCGGCAAAGTAATCGTCCTGCCGCGCGAAGCCACGCCCATTGATTTCGCCTATGCCATTCACTCCGATGTGGGCAGCACCTGCGTCGGCGCCAAGGTGAACGGCCGCATCGTGCCGCTGCGCTCCACGCTGCGAAACGGGGATGTGGTCGAGATCATGACGCAGCCCGGCCACCAGCCGAGCAAAGACTGGCTGGCGTTCGTCAAGACTGCACGCGCGCGCAACAAGATCAAGCACCTCATCAACGCCAGCGAACGCATCAAGGCCATCGACATCGGGCAGAAATATTTGGACAAAGAAGCGCGCCGGCTGGGCGTGCAGTTGGGGAAAGTGTCCCGCAGCGATCTCGACCGCGTGGCTGGTGAGTATGGCTACAGCAAGATCGAGGACTTGTACGCCGGCCTCGGATACGGACGCTTCTCCGCGCGCCAGGTCCTGAGCAAGGTCGCTCCCGAAACCGTGAAGGAGGAAGAGGAGGAGAACCGGCCTGCGGCGCCTACCGACGTGGTTGCTCCCGTAGCGCCGGGCCACCGGCAAGCCGATGCGGACGCGGTCATTAAAGTCCGCGGCATCGATGACCTGCTGGTCTACCGCGCCAAATGCTGCAACCCCATCCGCGGCGAGGCCATCGTCGGTTATGTGACGCGCGGCAAGGGCGTCGCGGTTCACTCCAAGATGTGCCACAACGTGCAAAGCCTCATGTACGATGTGGAGCGCAAAATCGAAGTCGAGTGGGCCCGGTCCACAGAAGATGCGTTCCCGGTCCGCATTGTGGTCCACACCGACGACCGCCCGGGCATGCTCAACCAGCTCACCTCCGTACTTTCGGATGAGAACACCAACATTCGCAGCCTGGAAGCCAAGACCGAAATCGAAAAGGACGGCGCCCTGGTGGAGATGACCGTAGACGTGCGCGATAAAAAGCAGCTCGAGAAACTGGTCGCTGCCATGCGGCGCATCTCCGGCGTGCGCGACGTCGAGCGGCAATTCAATTGAGCATGACCGTATCCACCGACCCGGAACACATCGCCATTTCCAAGTCCAAAGGCATCAAAATCGATTGGAAGGATGCCCACCACAGCGAGTACGGCCTGACGTACCTGCGCGACAAGTGCCCCTGCGCCGCCTGCACCGGCGCGCACGGAACCCCTCCGCGGCAACCGGAAGCCGACAGCCCGTTCCAGATGTACAAGCCCAGGTTGACGATGTTAGGGGTAGAGCCGGTGGGAAACTATGCCATCCGCATCAACTGGAGCGACGGGCACAATTCGGGGATCTATTCGTACGACCATTTGCGCGCGATTTGCCCCTGCGCCGAGTGCCGCGCCAAATGAGGCATGTGGGGTCGGGGCTTCTGCCCGCCGCCGCCCTTCCGGGCGGCGCGCTGGAGTTTGGACAGCCCCCACAGACGACGCAAAGCGATCGTCTGTCCCGCACAGGCCATCCGGAATTGGAAATCGGCGGCTGCGCCAAACGCCGCCCGGAAGCCCGGCGGGTCGCGGTAGGGACGGCGGGTTTCCCGCCGCCCCCCGCACAGACCCGTGCTGGCGCTACTAACGCACACGGTTCCTACCTCGGATGTTGGGATGCTTGGCGTCGAAGCGCACGTCGGGATAGGGTTGCAGGATTTGGACCGATGGCAGCAGAACTCCCAGTCGCTCGCTAAAGCGCTCCCAGGTGAGACGACTGCGCTGGCTCCGGCGCCGTAGCGCTTGATACCAGAGGCGCAGCACACTCTTGCGAAACGCTCTCATCCGCAACCAGTTGCCCGGAATGGCGTGATACTGGAAATACCCCCGCACCACCTGTTGCAGCCACTGCACGGTTCCCTGCAC